>Ga0315533_1000046_pt1 | contig 122107 bp, 114 predicted proteins | sample SalMarSW160130MG_FD_203081 | JGI IMG/M metagenome (GOLD analysis project Ga0315533, IMG submission 203081) | Salt marsh sediment microbial communities from the Plum Island Ecosystem LTER, Massachusetts, United States - Salt Marsh Sediment SW1601-30 ...
AAGTCCAAGAAGATAAAAGCTTATGAGAATTACCAACTGGAGTGCTATTAGATATGGCTAACTTTGAGAAGATAGACAAAGCTCGAAAGTTGCTGGGCTTGGGAGACGCGGCTACCCTGAAGGAAATCAAGCAGGCTTATCGGCGGATGGCGCTTCGGTATCATCCTGATAGGGGAGAAGAGAAACGAGACGAGGAAATGATGAAGAAGCTGAACTGGGCGTATAAGCTGCTTATGGATTATTGCACCAATTATAGCTACCCTTTCAAAGAAGAGGATGTGGCTAGAACATACCCTAATGATGAATATCTTAGAAAATACTACTATGGCTGGTTTGACGGTATATAGGAGTTCATCATAGAGCCCTGAGTAATTAGTGGGGGAGAGATGGCAGATTTAGAATCTATAGCCTCGCCTTTTGATTCGCTTGCCTTAGATTATGATAACTGGTTTGAGAGAGAGGGAATGCCCATCTTCGTCATTGAGGTTGCGGCCTTTCGGGAAATTTTGCCCTTGTTGCCGAAACCTTGGCTCGAAGTGGGAGTAGGTAGCGGTCGTTTTGCCCAAGCTCTAGGAATAGAAATTGGACTTGACCCATCAGTCAAACTGCTTGATATAGCCAGGAATCGGAGCCTAAATGTGCTGCTGGGTAGGGGGGGGAATACCCCCTTTACCGATAGGGCTTTTGGAACGGTATTTATCATTGTTACTGTATGTTTTGTTGATTCACCCTTGGCAGTTCTAACTGAGGCTAATCGCCTTCTCAAACCGGGTGGTAAGACAGTGCTTGGCCTCGTGCTGCGGGAAAGCCCCTGGGGGCAATTTTATCAAGTGAAGAAAGAGAAGGAGCACCGTTTCTACAAATATGCCACCTTTTACAGTTATGCTGAGGTTACGAGGCTCTTGGAACAAGCCGGCTTTTCAATTGAGAAGACTATCTCAACACTTTTTCAGAGACCAGGTGAGGTCGGACATATGGAATCTCCACGGGAGGGTTTCTCTTCTGATGCCGGATTCACCATAATTCTGGCTGGGAAATCTCCGTAAGGAAGCCAAGAAAACAGGGGGAACAAGGTTGATAGGAACCAAACATATTATCTATGGACCAGTCCCATCCCGGCGATTAGGCCGCAGCTTGGGAATAAATAATATCCCCCCTAAGACGTGTTCCTATTCCTGCCTCTATTGTCAACTGGGGAACACGACCAGGATGCAGGTAGAGCGACAGAACTTCTACGAGGTAGAAGAGATAGTTCAAGGTGTAAAAGAGAAGGTTAAACAGGTCAGACAAAAAGGGGAAACCATAGATTATCTAACTTTTATCCCCGATGGTGAACCCACTTTGGATGCTAATCTTGGCCGGGAGATTGAGCTTCTGAAACCTTTAGGTATCAAGATTGCCGTTCTTACTAATGCTACCCTTATCTGGCACGAGGAGGTTAGGCAAGATTTACAGAAAGCTGACTGGGTATCACTGAAGGTGGATGCGGTAAGCACGGGAATATGGCGCCGAATTAATAGACCCTCAAAATCCTTAAAACTCAAAGTAATTTTAGACGGAATGCTCAAATTCGCTGGTGTTTTTAAGGGTGAGCTAGCCACCGAGAGTATGCTTATCCAGGGCATTAACGATAGTAGCGGGGAAATTGAAAAAATAGCTGACTTCCTGGCCGAGCTAAAGCCAAATAAGGCTTATCTGGCTATTCCCACCAGACCACCAGCCCAAAAGACGGTGATAGCTGCCAGTGAGCCAGCTATCAATATGGCGTACCAAATCTTCGGTAAGAGATTAAGCCGCGTAGAGTATCTAATCGGCTATGAAGGAAACGCTTTTGCCTTTACCGGTAACGTTGCCGACGACTTGCTTAGCATTACTGCAGTGCATCCAATGAGGGAGGAAGCTGTTATAGAGTGTCTGAAGAAGGCTGATACCGATTGGAGCGTTATAGCCAAGCTAATAGAAGATGGCAGCCTCATCCAATTGGAACATCAAGGCAGAAGATTCTATATGAGGAGATTGTCCCGAGCCTCTCTAAATAGACTTTAATCCTAATTAGCCTTACCCCTGATAAACAAATTCTGAGCTATATTTGAAAAGATTGCGCTTTTGCGTTATAAATAGGGGGGATTAAGCCTCCGGAAAAGTCTTTGGTAGTCCACTTTAGTCAGTTTTAGTGGCAAAGAGGTTCAGGTTTGGCTAAAAAAAAGCAGGTAGAGAAACCAAAGCACGAAGTTACCAAGCGCCAGCTTTCCCTGTGGGAACAGCAGAAAAAGAGACGACGCCTTTTCCTTATCTTGGGGATTAGCGTTATTGCTGTCGCTGCCGGGGTTACGGGGCGTGGGTTCTATATTACCCATTATCAACCGATGCATGAAACGGTAATCAGGGTAAACGATACCGAGTTTAATATGGGATACTACATAAAAATGCTTGAATTTAGTGGGGGAGGTCAACCCGACTATTTGCCATATTTGGCCGGCCAGGTGGTGACAGCTATTGAGCAAAATGAGCTAATAAGGCAGGGAACTGAGAAGTTAGGCATTGTTGCTACCAATAGTGAGGTTGATGAGATGCTTAGGGAAATTGACCCTTCTTTAAGCAGGGACTACGGAGAAGATTTAATCAGGGATTTAACCAGGACTGAAATATTGAAGGGCAAACTTCGTGATGTATATTTTGACCAATGGGTGTCTGAGTTTGCTGGGCAGAGGCATATTATGGCAATGTTTTTGGAAAGTGAGAGCCAGGCAACTGAGGTTAAAGCTAGGCTGAAGAATGGTGAAGATTTTGGCGAGCTGGCTGGCGAGCTTTCTCTGGAGAGTTTTTCTCAAACTGAAAATGGTGACCTCGGTTGGCATCCCTATGGTATTTTATCAGGAATGGGGGGGTTTTCTGTCGTTGATGACTATGCCTTCACTTTGAGTGTAGGAAGTTTAAGCCAGCCTATCTATGACGAAGATAGGACTAAGAACGCGGGCTATTGGCTGGTTAAGGTGTTAGATAAAGACGGGGAAGAGGAGGAAGGGGCAGAGACAGCGGTAGAGGAGAGGACAGAGGAAGAGGCTCAACTCCAGGTAATGTTATTAGGCAGTGAGCAAGAGGCGCAAGAGGTAATAACCAGACTGGAGAGTGGTGAAGATTTTGGCGAGCTGGCTAAGGAGCTTTCTCAACACGATGAGTCTAAAGAAGAGGGGGGTGATTTAGGCTGGCTTACTTCTGGCGAAATTAACGCCGTCTATCAGGATTTTGTTCTTAATGCTGAGCCGGGAACGTTGAGCCAGCCGATAAAGGACGAGGCGGTTACTACCAAGGGGGGATATTGGCTGGTAGAGGTTTTAGATGAGGAGGATAATAGACAGATTGAGGATAGCGATAGGGATTTCTTCAAGCAAAAGGCTCTAGATGAGTGGGTCTCTTCGCTGTGGGATAACCCTGAGAATGAGGTTGAGAGTTATCTGGATGAGGAGAAACAGGCGTGGGCAATAGACAAAGCGATGCAGAATCTAACTAGATAGGGAGAACTAAAGCGATGAAGAAACAGAGCATTGGTATCGGCCTAATAGGGTTAGGAGTAATTGCTGGCCAGGTCGCCAAGGTCTTGATAGACAAGGCAGGTGTTTTGGCGGAACAGGTTGGTTGCCCTCTCGTCCTGAGGAAGGTAAAGGTGTTGCCTCAAGATTTATCCCGGCCGCAGGCACAGGCCATGGACTCTCAACTTTTTACTACCGATACTGATGAGTTTTTCGCTACTCCCGGGATAGATATCGTTGTTGAAGCCATAGGCGGTGAGAGCCCGGCCGTGGAATATTTATCTCGGGCACTCGCTGACGGCAAGCATGTAGTTACCTCCAATAAGGAGGTTATTGCCAAGCACGGGGTAGAACTGCTGACTTTGGCTCAACAGCATGGAGTGGGGCTGCATTACGAAGCAGCGGTAGGTGGTGGTATCCCCCTTATCAGCCCTTTTCAGCGTGACCTATTAGCTAATAATATAAGTGGTATTTATGCCATAATAAATGGTACTACCAACTTTATCCTCACCAGGATGGCTAGAGACGGTGTGGATTTCGCTTCAGCTCTTCACCGAGCTCAGGAATTAGGCTATGCTGAGCCCAATCCCCGGGATGATGTGGAGGGGATAGATGCTACCTATAAGCTGGCTATCCTGGCTTCCTTAGCCTTCCACCGTCAAGTTCGACCTGAGGATATTTACCATGAGGGGATTTCACGACTTGGTAGTCGTGATTTCCAATACGCTCAGGAGCTTGGTTTCGCTATAAAGCTTTTGGCTATAGCCAAACAGAGTGACGAGTCGATTGAAGTACGGGTTCACCCCGTTTTTATCCCTGAAGACTCCCTTCTGGCCAAGGTTGACGGTGTTTATAATGCTATTCAGGTTGAAGGCGACCTGGTAGGCAAGGTACTTTTCTTTGGTGAAGGGGCTGGTGCTCTGCCGACCAGTAGCGCCGTTATCGCCAATGTTGTGGCGGCGGCACAGGATGTTATTCTGGGTATTGGTAGTAAGATTAGGTGGGGGGCACAGCCAGGTAAAGGCATCAAACCTATGTCCGAGATTAAAACACGATACTATCTCAGACTCAATGTTGCTGACCGCCCCGGAGTTTTGGCTCAGATTGCTAAGGTTTTAGGTGACCAGCAAATTAGCATTTCTTCAGTCATTCAGAAGGTGGTTGATTCAGTAGCTCAGACCGCTGAAATTGTTATTATGACGCATCCCGCTCAGGAAGAGGCAATGCAACTAGCTCTTGGTGAGCTGACACACCTGGCGGCAGTTAATGAGATAAGCAACTTTATCCGGGTTGAGGCCTGAACGAATGCCAGGTCATAAATAAAGTAAGTTTTAGAGCGGCGAAGCCTCTCTATAAGATACTTTCCCCTTCCCCTTGTAAGGGGAAGGGGATAAAGGGGATAGGGTCACTAAATAAAAAAACTAAAGGATAGGATGAAACACGGAGTTCTGGTTAAATATAAAGACCTCCTCCCGGTTACGCCCAAAACGCCCTTGTTCTCCATGGGTGAAGGGGATACCCCTCTGGTCAGGTGTAGCCGGCTGGAGAAGGAAATTGGCTGTGGGGAGCTATATTTTAAGCTGGAGGGGTGCAACCCTACCGGTTCATTTAAAGACAGGGGCATGGTAGTGGCTATCGCCAAGGCATTGGAAGCTGGTAGTAAAGCTGTAATATGTGCCTCAACCGGTAATACCAGTGCCTCGGCGGCTGCCTATGCCGCCTATTGTGGGCTGACGGCTATTATTATTGTGCCTAAGGGCAAGATTGCCCTGGGCAAGCTGGCTCAGGCTATTGTCTACAGGGCTAAAATAGTTACCATCGACGGAAATTTTGACCAGGCGCTAAGCATAGTCAGAAGCCTGACCCAGAAGCATCCAGTTACTCTGGTAAACTCAATTAATCCCCATCGTATAGAGGGGCAAAAAACGGCTGCCTTTGAGATTATTGATGCTTTAGGCGAGGTTCCAGACTACCTTTTCATCCCGGTAGGTAACGCGGGTAATATCACCGCCTACTGGAAGGGCTTTGTGGAGTATTATCAGCAGGGAAAGGCAAGGAATAAGCCCAGGATGATGGGGTTTCAAGCCGAGGGTGCGGCTCCTATCGTTCGGGGTTATGTTGTTGAGCAACCAGAAACTGTTGCCTCAGCCATAAGAATAGGCAATCCGGCTAGCTGGCAAAAGGCGGTAGCCGCTCGCGATGAGTCGGGCGGAATTATTGATATGGTTAGCGATGAAGAGATTCTAGCTGCCCAGAGCCTTATGGCGGTCAAAGGGGGTATCTTTGGCGAGCCAGCTTCAGCCGCTTCTCTAGCCGGCCTGACTAAACTTGCCCGCAGTGGGATGGACTTCTCAGCAAAGAAGATAGTTTGCGTGGTAACTGGCACTGGACTTAAGGATACTGACACCGCTTTGAAAAGCGCTGAGCCCTTTCTCGAGCTTCCGGCTGATTTTGCCGCCGTGGAGCAGGCTTTAGGTTGGGGCTAAAAGGAGGGATAGAGTGTTTGATGAGGCTGAAATTAGGACAGCGGTAACTTCTATTATTAAGGCTATCGGGGAAGACCCTAAACGGGAAGGCTTGGTAGGTACTCCTGCCCGTATAGCTGAGATGTATGCTGAGCTTTTTGCCGGACTTGATGGTGACCCCAAAAGGGAGCTGGCAGTAGGTTACGAGCTGGGGCACCGAGAAATGGTAATTGTCAGGGATATTCCTTTTTATTCTATGTGTGAGCATCACCTTCTGCCATTCTACGGTGTAGTTCATATAGGTTATTTGCCTAATGTTGAGGGGCGCGTGGTTGGTCTTAGTAAACTAGCTAGAGTAGTGGAAATTATTGCTAAGCGTCCCCAGATTCAGGAGAGAATGACTACCCAGATTGCTGATGCCATTATGGAGGGGCTTCAGCCCTCTGGGGTGGCGGTAATTATTCAGGCTGAGCACCTGTGTATGATTATGCGTGGCGTCAAGAAACCGGGGAGTAATATTATTACCTCAGCTATCAGGGGTGCCTTCCGCACTAAGCCAGAGACCAGGACTGAATTCTTCTCCCTGTTACAGGGTAAATAGGTTAATTCTAATCCCCCATAATTTGCAGTATAACTTGCCTTGACCGCGGGCGGTTATCAAAGTCTACCAGGACTATCTGCTGCCAGGTGCCCAGGGTTAGTTTTTTGTCATTGAACGGGACTACTAATGAGGCACCGAGTAGTGAAGCGCGGACGTGTGAGTAGCCATTATTATCACCCCAGCGGCGGTCGTGGTTATAGGGGATATTCTTAGGCACATTTCGCTGCCACATATCCTGGAAATCAGAGAGTAAGCCGGACTCAAATTCAATAGTAGCTATTCCAGCGGTTGAGCCGGCAACAAACACGGTAACCGTTCCACTATTTATCCCCGCTTCAACCACCTGCTGTTCTACCTGAGGCGTGATGTCAATAATATCGCACTCTCCTTTAGTCTGGAGACTAATCCTCTTGGTAACTACCATAATTATTATTAACCTCCTCTGTTAGTAGTTCTAGATTCTAACCTCACCCCCTTAATCCCCTCCTCCCTTCTACCTTATGTGTCATTGCGAGCCGAAGGCGAAGCAATCTCATCTTCATCTCTTAGTTTGCTTTGTCGCTCTGCTCCTCGCAATGACATACCTTCTATCACTCCCCCGCAATGACTTTTATGTTCCAAGAAAGGGGGAAGTTTTTTAGAAAGAGGGACAAAGTCCCTCTTGGACTCCTTATTGCTATCCCAAATTCAGGAGAGTCATAGAGAGGCGAAGCCTCTCTTACTAATCCCTCCCCTTCCCCTTGTCAAGGGGAAGGGGATAAAGGGGATAGGGTTACCATTAAACAGGGGCGGAGCCTCTCTTAGACACCCGGTTAGACTTGGGCAAATTCAACCCAAATAATTTCATCTAGGTCAAAAATTGGTCCGTCCTGGCATACCTGTTTCAGTCCATTTTTCGTCTTCACTGTGCACCCATAGCAGACTCCAAGCCCACACCCCATCCTTACCTCCAGTGAAATCTGGACTGGCTTTTCTTTAAGTCTAAGCTCTTGCTTTCTTAGTACCATATCACGATACATTGGCATAGGTCCACAGGCAAAGATTTGGTCTGCCCAACCAGCAAAATCGGGCAAAAAATCGGTTATCATGCCCTTTCGTCCCACAGAGCCGTCTTCGGTAAAGAAGATAAACTCTAATCCAGGAGGTAGCAAATGCTCAGGATAAAGATGACTCCGTATCCGGGCGCCATGGAGTAGTGTTACCGAATATTCTTTCCGTATGGCTTCTTGAGCCAGAAAACATAGTGGGGCAATACCAATACCACCCGCCACTAATAGCAGGTTACGCGAACCGGGCTGAATAGAATAACCATTGCCCAGTGGCCCCAGCAGGTCAATATTATTACCGGCTTGGCACTGGGCGAGCCAGTGGGTGCCTTCACCGACTACGGTGAACAGAAAGGCAAGCTTATTATTATCTAGCCGGTGGATGCTCAATGGGCGGCGCAGCGGATGCTCAGCGTCTTCTCCACAGCGCACCATAACAAATTGTCCCGGCTGTGCCGTAGAGGCTATTGGGGCTGATTCCAGCCAGATAAGGTAAACCCCGGGCATTACTTCGCTATTAGAAATAATGGTAGCTAAAGCTTGCTCCAAGCCATTACCCTTTCAGTCTTTTCTTGTCCGGTATGTTGATAAGGGTTGAGCGCTATAAATTTGACCTCCGTTGACCAGTGCCTCGGCGGCAGCTCGAGCCGTGTCCAGAGAGGTAAAGCAAGGGATGCGCTTCTCAGCCGCTGCCCGGCGGATGTGAAAGCCGTCCCTTAGCGGAATACGACCTCCGGTAATGGTATTGACCACGCCATTTACTGTCCCATCATTAATGATGTCAATAACATTGGGATGCCCCTCACTCAATTTCTTGCTAATCATTTTTACCGGCAGTCCCGCCGCCTCAATCATAGCGGCTGTGCCCTCGGTGGCATAGAGTTTACAGCCCACCGACGAGAACCTCCTGATTATAGGTAGCGCTTCAGGCTTATTCCTGTCGGCAATACTGAAAAGTATAGCCCCTTGAGGTAGTAGCATCAGTCCCGCCGCCAGCAGAGCCTTGGCTAGGGCAGCGTCAAAGGTGTAGTCAATCCCCATGACCTCTCCCGTGGACTTCATTTCTGGACCAAGGTAGGTGTCGACGCCAAGTAGTTTTGACATAGAAAAAACCGGGGCTTTAATACCAAACAGCTTTTGTCTTGGCCACAACCCGGTCTCATAGCCCTGTTCCTTGAGGCTCTTGCCCAGCATAACCTTGGTCGCTACGTTTACCATTGGCACCCCGGTGACCTTGGAGATAAAGGGGATAGTTCGGCTAGCCCGAGGATTAACTTCCAGTACATAAACTGATGACCCTTGACTGCTTGACATAATAACAAATTGAATGTTCATCAAGCCTCTAATGTTAAGCCCCAGTCCTATCCTGATGGCATAGTCAACAATAGTTTCTATCTCTTGCTCGGTCAGATTTACTCCGGGGTAGACTGCCATAGAATCTCCGCTATGGACTCCTGCCCGCTCAATGTGCTCCATTATTCCAGGAATGAGGACCCGCTCTCCGTCGCCTATGGCGTCAACCTCTACCTCTTTCCCCTCCAGGTATTTATCAATAAGGACAGGGTGTTTGGTGTCCAGTTCCATAGCCAGGCTCATGTAACGGGTGAGTTCGCTGGCGTCATGTACTATTTCCATAGCTCTACCGCCGAGGACGTAGCTGGGGCGAACCAGCACCGGGTAACCTATGAGCTTGGCGATACCCAGGGCTTCATCAACCGAGGTTACCCCGGCTCCCGGGGGCTGGGGGACACCTAGCTGGTTAAGGAAGTTCTCAAACCGGCGCCTATCCTCGGCGAGGTCAATAGCCTCGGCACTGGAGCCGAGGAGGGGCATTCCGCTGCGGGATAACGGCTCAGCCAGGTTTATAGCGGTTTGACCGCCAAATTGGACTATAGATGGTGGTGGGGTATTATCCCAGGATTTAGTTTCTGCGCTTTCATTTTCCAGAATGTCACGCAGGCTCTCCTCATCCAGGGCTTCAAAGTAAAGGCGGTCGCTGGTGTCAAAATCGGTAGACACTGTTTCTGGATTGGAGTTGACCATAATGCTCTTGAAGCCGGATTCCTGCAGTGCCCAGGCTGAGTGCACGCTACAGTAGTCAAACTCAATGCCCTGTCCAATGCGGATGGGTCCGCTACCGATGACTACCGCCTTGTTTCCGGGCAGGGGCTCAGCCTCATTCTCCACCTCGTAGGTGCTGTAGAAGTAGGGGGTAGCCGCATCAAACTCAGCGGCACAGGTATCTACCATCTTATAGACCGGTCGGATATTCCAGCTACGGCGCAGTTGTCTTACCTGCTCGGGTAGCCTATCAGCTAAAGTCCCAATCTGCTCATCGGAGAAGCCGAGTCGCTTTGCCTGCCGCAGAAGCTCCGGTGTCAGTGGCTGAGATAGAAGTTGTTTTTCCATAACCACAATGTTCTGAAGCTTGGTCATAAACCACAGGTCAATCTTAGTCCGCTCGGATAGCTCTTTAGCAGTTATCCCTCTTCTCAGCGCCGCCATTATTGCCCATAATCTCAGGTCGTTAGGTTCCAGGGGGTAGGAGTTAATGTCTTTTCCCATCTCCCATTTTCGGTCTTCCCACAGTAACGACCTGTTACCAAACTCAAGGGAGCGTATTGCCTTCTGCAAAGCTGCCTCAAAGCACCTGTCAATAGCCATTACCTCGCCGGTGGCTTTCATCTGGGTGCTAATGACTCTATCGCCCGAGGCAAACTTATCAAACGGCCAGCGGGGTATTTTGACCACCAGGTAGTCCAGTGCTGGCTCAAAGGCAGCCATTGTTTTTTTGGTTACCGCATTGGGGATTTCATCCAGCCTCTTGCCCACCGCTATTTTGGCTGCCACCCGGGCGATAGGATAGCCGGTAGCCTTACTGGCCAGGGCTGAGCTACGGCTGACCCGGGGGTTGACCTCAATCACATAGTAATTATTGCTACTGGGGTCGAGGGCAAACTGTATATTACAACCGCCTTCAACGCCCAGGGCACGGATAATCTTGAGGCTGGCTGTCCGTAGCATCTGGTGCTCTTTATTGGTCATAGTCTGGCTGGGAGCGACGACGATGCTATCACCGGTATGCACCCCCATCGGGTCAACATTCTCCATATTGCACACCGTGATGCAGTTATCGGCGCCGTCACGCATCACCTCGTACTCTATCTCCTTCCAGCCGGCCACCGATTGCTCTACCAGCACCTGGTGAATGGGGCTGGCAGACAGCCCGATGGTTACGGCTTTCTTGAATTCCTCCGGAGTATAGGCCATACCACCCCCTGTCCCCCCCAGGGTGTAAGCGGGGCGGATTACCACCGGCAGACCTATCTTCTGGACTACTTCTCGTGCTTGCTCCAGGGTATTAACGGTGGCGCTCTCTGGCACCGGCTCCCCAATGCTAACCATCATCTGTTTGAATAGCTCTCGGTCTTCAGCATTCCTTATCGTTTGTATCGGCGTCCCCAGCGACCTGACGTTGTATTTGTCCAGGATGCCGGCATTGGCTAAATCTACGGCTAGGTTAAGTCCGGTCTGACCGCCAAGGGTAGGCAATAGTCCATCGGGGCGTTCCCGCTCAATAATGCGTCCGACCATCTCCACGGTCAGCGGCTCAATATAGACGATATCGGCGATGCCCTCATCGGTCATAATGGTCGCCGGGTTGGAGTTGACCAGCACCGAAATGACCCCCTCCTCCCTCATCGCCTTGCACGCCTGAGTGCCGGCATAGTCAAACTCCGCCGCCTGCCCGATAACAATCGGCCCCGAACCAATAATTAATACTTTTTTAGGTTTCAAGTTTGCTCCTTCAAGGATATAATGTAGGGTCCGTCTTTGGTCCTCATATTCATTGCGCCCATTATCACGCGACTAACAATCTGCTCATCATCGCTGTTTACTTTAAGCACAACACCTTTGCATCGCATATTGATTGGTCGAATCACGGGGTATTTGTACATTATTTCGATAGTTGGGATATTTTCATTGATGTTGCTTATATCGGACCAGTCACCTGTACACTTCACTATTTTTATAATATTCGCAAATCGTATCCATATGTATGTATTTGTTGCAGGAACCTCTCCAGGATTTTTTAGGAAGAAACTAATATTCACTTCTTTTGTTTGCCCCTCCGAAGGTTTTACTGATACTTCGTGGTATAGTTGCAAGTCTGCTTGCAATGCTACATACTTGACCTTATACATTTTATCCACATCTACCCTGCTAGCACCTTCGTTCATGTTAAAGTTTCTAACGAAAACCGTACCCCGTTCAATCCAGAATTGCTTTGTAGAGTCAGATGATAGGGGTCCTCCGAATCTATCATGAACAGCCACAATGTACGGTGAGTTCTCTCCACTAATTTCAACTACTCCGATAGGATGTCCCATAATATTTCTCTCCACATATTCTATGCGTAGAGGTGGGTCAGATTTATCTTTGAGAATTTCATTTAATTGTTCTGCTTTATGGTGGGTTTTGATACCCATAAGCTTTCGAGTGCCATCCTCGATCCCAGTAATGATGTGTGCCGTTTGGCCACTGTTTGCCAAGCTAATTACATCCTTAACAAACTGAGCCTTGTCTCCATCAGTCTCTAGGGACAAATCCTCTTTGTAATCGAGTGTTGGCCCTTCATCTTCCTTTTCTATAATTTGTTTAATTTTATTTATGCTAATCATATTTCTCCTCCCCTCACCATCTCCAATCTATCTCACCCCCTTTGTCCCCCTCTCCTTCAAAGGAGAGGGGGAGGAGTTGGGTAAGAGGGGCGAAGCCCCTCTAGGACTCCCTGTATTTTATTTTGCTCCTTAACTGTCCCCTCCTATTCAGGAGAGTTTTAGAGAGGCGAAGCCTCTCTTACTTTTCTTCCCCTTCCCCTTATCAAGGGGAAGGGGATAAAGGGGATGGGGTTACCAATAGAAAGGGATAAAATCCCTTTAAACACCCCCTTATTATAAAGTGACTGAGAAATTGCATAAGTCTATTTATCTCCCCTCACCATCTCCAGAAACTCTGTAAAGAGGTAGGTGCTGTCCCACGGGCCGGGGGAGGCTTCGGAGTGGTACTGGATGCCGAAGACGGGTAGCTTCTTGTGGCGTAAGCCGGCTACCGTGCCATCGTTAACATTTACATAGGTGACCTCCAGCTCGCCTTTGAGGCTGTCGGGGTCAACGGCATAGCCATGATTTTGAGCCGTGATGTAAACCTTGCCCGTGGCGAGGTCCCGGACAGGATGGTTGCCGCCACGGTGTCCAAACTTCAGCTTGAAGGTCCTGGCACCAAAGGCGCGGGCGATTAGCTGATTGCCGAGGCAGATGCCCATCATCGGCTTCTTGCCGACGAGTTTTTTAACCGTGTCTACAATGTAGTCCAGTAGCTCCGGGTTACCCGGACCGGGGGAGAGGATAATGCCGTCGGGTTCTAGTTTCAGGATTTCCCCGGCGGGCATAGTCGCCGGGACAGCCGTTACGCAACAGCCCATACTTCGCATGGTGCGCAGGATAGAGTATTTCAAGCCGCAGTCAAGGACAACTATTTTACATAAAGTTTCACGGGCATCTTCATTTGATTCTGGCTCCCACTGGTAGGGGGCATCAGTGGTAACCTGCTTAACAAAATCAATTGACTCATAGCTGGGCAGCTTTTTTAACTGCTCCTGAGCCTGTTGTGGAGTATCATCGTTAGTTATAATACCCATCATTACCCCTGAGGTGCGCAGTCGGCGAGTGAGGGCCCGGGTATCCACGCCGTAAATTCCCGGTATGCCATACTCCTTTAGAAATTGGTCAAGGGTGCTGGTGCTGAGATAATGGTTGGGCTCAAGGCACTCCTCCCTGACCACAAAGCCCCTTACCTGGATTTTGCTTGATTCAAAGTCCTCTTTATTGACTCCATAGTTGCCGATGAGGGGGTAGGTGGGGACGACAATCTGTCCGGCATAGGAGGGGTCAGTCAGCATCTCCTGATAGCCCATCATACTGGTGTTGAATACGACCTCACCGGAGGCACCAGCCTCAGCGCCAAAGGCGTAGCCCTCATAAACCGAGCCGTCTTCTAAGACTAATGTTGCCTTTTTGGTCATAATTTTTGTTAACCCTATCCCCTTTATCCCCTTCCCCTTGATAAGGGGAAGGGGAAGATTTTCTGAAGAGGGGCTTCGCCCCTCTTAGACTCCCCTTTTAATTGTAACGCAGTCATCCTTATAAACTAGCTTTCCCCGGGCTATAGTTGCCATTACCCTGCCTTTGAGCCTGGAGCCAGCCAGGGGGGTATTCTTGCCCTTAGAGGCAAAAGCCCTGGTATCAACTATCCACTCCATATCGGGGTCAAAGATAGTAACATCAGCGGAGACTCCGACTTCAAGGCTACCCAGCCTGCCATATTTATTACCAATAATCTTTGCTGGTTCGCAGGTAAGCTTGGAGATAAGGGTATTCAGGGCTAGCTGTCCATTGTGCACCAGACTTAACAGGCTGCCCAAGGCAGTTTCAAAGCCACTGATGCCAAAGGCAGCCAGAGCAAACTCAACCAGTTTATCGGCTTCGGTGTGAGGAGCATGGTCGGTAGCAATAGCGTCAATTACATTTTCCTTAAGCCCCTGAATTAAGGCTTGAGTATCCCGTTTGGTTCTCAGTGGCGGATTTACCTTGGCGTTGGTGTTATAGCCGATGACCTTCTCCTCGGTCAGGGTCAGGTGGTGGGGCGTAACCTCAGCCGTAACCTTTATCCCTTTCTCCTTGCCGCGGCGAATAAGGTCAACCGAGCCTTCGGTAGAAACATGGGCAATGTGCAGTCTGGCTTCAGTCAGTTGAGCCAGAATCAGGTCACGGGCAATCATAATCTCCTCAGCCGCCGCCGGTATGCCCTGGAGACCTAACCTGGTTGATATTATGCCTTCGTTCATCAGTCCGCCCTCACTGAGCAGGGTATCCTCGGTGTGGTCAATAATGGGTAAGCCCAGACCACGGCTACAGTCCAGCGCCTGGCGCATCAGGTTTGAATTCAGGACTGGATTACCATCATCACTGTAGGCAATCACCCCGGCTGAAGCCAGTTCCGACATTGGGGCTAGCTCTTCTCCATTTCTACCTTTGGAGATACAGCCGATAGGCAGAATGCGGACCACACCTTCTGATGCTGCCGTGGATTTTACATAATCTACAGTAGCCCGACTATCCAGGGGCGGGCTGGTATTGGGCATACAACAAATAGTGGTAAAACCGCCTCTGGCGGCAGCCTGGCTGCCAGTAGCGATGGTCTCCTTGTCCTCAAAACCGGGCTGTCTGAGGTGGCAATGGAGGTCAACAAATCCGGGGCAGACTAATAGCCCCTGGGCGTGAAGGGTATCACAACCCGGCTCAGGCGGGGCTATTTCTCCCCTGCCCAGCCGTGAAATTTTGCCCTCGGTAATAAGCAAACTGCCAGTTTCGTCTATTTCCTGGCTGGGGTCAATTATATGGCCACCCTGAATAAGCAACGGCTTCATCATTTGTCTAATGCCTCACTCTGGTGTAGTGGCTGGGCTTGAAACCATGAGCCTCGGCTTCACGTTCTGAATCAAAAACAATCAGATTCTCGGGTTTAATCTTTCTAGTCCAATGGCTTTCAGCGCTATGATATTTTTTGTTGTCCAGTGTCCCATCATGCCAGTCGGAACTGGCGATATACCGGGGGTGGACTTCGTGTTCACAATAGGCACACCTTAGAATTAACGGCTGGGTGCTTACTATTTTGAATTCAGGCTTGATATACTTGGTCTCACTTTTCTGGGTTGACACACATTTTGGATTAGGGCATCTAGTTCCAAAACCTCGCCGATACACGGGATAGTCTATCCTGGGGATAAAGGAGTCCTCTTCTCCGGGAATGGAAATTTCCTTGGTCCCTAGTAAGAAGGCGATAAGTGCCATCCTGATTGGTACTCCACGTGCCGCCTGTTTAAAATACATACTCCTCGGGTCGGCATCTACTTCGTAGGCTAATTCATCAATACGGGGTAGGGGGTGCATAACCAGCGTTCGCTTAAACTCCTTTTGCTTGAGCAGTTTCTTATCTACCACCGGGTAATGCTCTTTTAAACCTTGTTTTTTAGCCCTGGCTGAAAGTCTTTCCGTCTGAAGCCGGGTAACATAGAGGGCGTCAACTCCTGTCTTTAGCTCGACCTGAAGACTAACATCGGGCATCATTGCCAGTTGATGTGGGCTGCTGGGCGTTATGTATATCGCATCCAGAGGGAAAAGCCCTCCCTTAATGGCTTGGTCTAGAGCCTCATACCTTATCAGCTCACCTCCATATTCGGTGGCCAGCTTCCTGAGAACATGCTCCGGTAGCTCAAGACCTGGTCCGTGACGGAAGAGGATAGTAGCCCCCAATCTAGCCAGGGCGTAGGTTAGGGAATGGGTTGTTCGCCCATATTTTAAGTCTCCCCATAGGGCAATCTTTAGCCCCTTAATGGTTTGCCTCTCCTTCTTGATGGTGTAAAGGTCGCACAGGGTCTGGGTTGGATGTTCATGACTTCCGTCGCCAGCATTTATTACCGGGACGCCAGCGTAGTCGGCAACCACCTTGGCTGCCCCCTCCCAGGGGTGGCGGATGACAATTATATCGGCGTAATCCCCGACCACTCGGGCCATATCAGCAATGCTTTCACCTTTAGCCAGCGAAGTTGCCCCGATATCAACCGCACTTATGACACTGCCGCCAAGTCGGTGCATGGCTGTCTCAAACGACAGCCGTGTCCTGGTGCTAGGCTCAAAAAACAGGCTGGCCATAATCTTACCGTGACATAGACCAAACTGCTCATTCATTGAGTCTGACATCTCATCGGCCAGGGAAAATAGCGCCTCTATTTCCCCATTAGATAAATCGTCTACGGTCACTAGACTTCTATTGGTCATAGCCATAGCCACTCCTTTTGAATTAGCCTGCTTGCCTCAATTTACTTCCGGGATGCTCATTAGCTGTGCTGGTGATGGCGACTTCATCTATACCGTCGGTCTCTACCAGTCGAACCTGTATTTCCTCATGTCTTGAGCTTGGTATATTTTTACCCACATAGTTAGCCCGTATTGGCATCTCACGATGACCGCGGTCAACAAGCACAGCCAGCTGGATTATTTTGGGCTGCCCGAGGTCAATGAGGGCGTCCATAGCGGCACGGGTGTTGCGCCCGGTATATAGAACATCGTCAACTAACACTACCGACTTGCCATCAATACTGACCGGAATGTCGGTGCGTGTGACAATAGGTTGCTGATTTAATGAGGAAGGGGCATCTCGGTGCCGGCTGGTGTCCAAAGTGCCAACCGGTATCTTCAGTCCGGCGAAGTCTTCTATGAAGGTGGCTAACCGCCGAGCCAGAGGCACGCCACGAGTATGCATGCCAACCAGTATCAGGTGTTCAACAGCCTTATTTTGCTCTATGATTTCGTGAGCAATGCGCGCCAGAGTCCTTGTTATATCCTCTGGGGTCATTATAATTTTTTTAGGCATAAAAAAACCTCTCACCTTCGCTGGCAAGAGGTCTTGCTATCCACTTTTCTTCATTTCCCTTGCCAGCCTCTCTGGACCAGCTTAAAGGTTGCTACTTAACTTAATATTATACCATACTGATTAAATTATTGCAACTTTTTATATCTGTGAATTAGAGATAGGCGAAACTGAGTGCTTTCAAAATTGAATCTTGCTTTAACGCTACCTTGAGCCAGTGTTATAATGAGTCAGTATGGATATTTTAGCGGAACTTAATCCAGTACAGAGGGAAGCGGTAGAGGCGATTAAAGGTCCGGTGCTGATTTTAGCCGGTCCGGGCAGTGGCAAAACCAGGGTCATCACCCATCGTGTTGCCTATCTGATTAAGGTTTGTGGGGTCAGCCCTGGCCACATTATGGCGGTTACCTTTACCAATAAAGCGGCCAGGGAAATGGAGGCAAGACTTTACCATCTCGTCGGCGGTCAGGTAAAGGATTTAACCCTGGGCACCTTTCACGCTATTTGTGCTCGTATCCTGCGTCGGGATGGTCAGGGAATAGGCGTTGACCCCAGGTTTGTCATCTATGATGAAGAAGACCAAATAAGCCTACTCAAGCGTAGTATCGGGGAGGTAGGTCTTGACCCCAAGCAATATGCCCCTCGGGCTATAGCTTCAGCCATTAGAGCGGCTAAGGTTCGGGTGTTAACCCCAAAAGACTATGTTGAGCGTAGCCGTAGCTATTTTGATGAGGTGGTCAGCCGGGTCTACGAGCGCTATCACCAGCTATTAACCGAAAGTAATGCCCTGGACTTTGATGACCTGTTGATGAAAGCGGTGCAGCTATTTAGAAACAGCCCTGATATCTTATCTAGATACCAGAAGAGATACCAGCATGTTCAGGTAGATGAGTTTCAGGATACTAACCTGGTTCAGTATGAACTAATAAGGCAACTGGGTGGAAAGTATCGCAACGTATGTGTTGTCGGCGACCCCGACCAGTCAATCTACTCCTGGCGGTTTGCCGACCTGCGCAATATCCTTAGCTTTGAGAAGGATTACCCCGACGCCAAATTGGTGCTGCTGGAGCAGAATTATCGGTCGACGAAAAAGATTTTGGAAACGGCATCCTATCTAATCTCAGCTAATCAGCAGCGTAAACCCAGGGAATTATGGACGGATAATGAACCGGGTGAACTAACCACGGTGGTTGAGACCTATACCGAGCAAGAGGAAGCCCAATTTGTGGTTAATGAGGTAGAGCGCCTGGTAAATGAAGGCGAGGCTAGCCCGGGCGACTGTGCCGTGATGTATCGGACTAATGCCCAGTCAAGGGCTCTTGAGGAAGCTTTTGTTCGCTATGGGACACCCTATAAGCTGGTGGCTGGCACCCGCTTCTATGAGAGACGAGAGATTAAGGATATTATTGCCTATCTCAGGCTTATCCAGAACCCTTATGACACGGTTAGCCTGCTCCGGATAATCAGTGTCCCTCAGCGTGGTATTGGTCAGCAAACTCTAGCCAAGTTATCCGGCTGGGCAAAGTCTACGAGTATATCTCAATATGAAGCACTACGCTTAATAAGCGAGCCCAAAGACGATAACCAGCCCCCATTTAATCCTCATATCACCAGGGCATTGGTTAGCTTCCTGGACTTGATGGAAGAATTCATTGCCCGTAGTCAGGAACTCAACCTGGTTGATTTACTTGATTTGGTTGTCGAGCGCTCCGGTTATAAGGAATATATATTAGGTCAACCCGAGGGGGAGGAGCGCTGGGAAAATATCCTGGAACTTCGCACCGTAGCCCAGCAATATCGCGATTTGAAGCCCCCCGAAGGCTTATCCGCCTTTTTGGAGGGGGTAACCCTGGTATCTGATGTCGATGGGCTTGATGAGACGGTAGATGCGGTAACCCTGATTACCCTGCACCAGGCCAAGGGGCTGGAGTTTCCGGTGGTGTTTATCGTGGGTATGGAAGATGGAATCCTGCCCCATTTTAAGTCGTTGGATGACCCCGAGCAGCTCGAGGAGGAGCGGCGGCTGTGTTATGTCGGTATAACCAGAGCCAAGCAGAGGGTGTATCTGGTTCGTGCCTTCCGCCGTAGTCTGATGGGGAGCAGCACGGTAAATAAACCATCGCGCTTCTTAGAAGATATTCCCCCGCACCTGGTAACGGGTGGTGGTCTGTGGCAGGGGGAAGAGAGCCCAATAGCTACCGCTATCTATTCCTGGGATAAGCCTTCAGCTCCCAGCCTAAATACTCAGAAATTGAAGGCTGGCGACCATGTCCACCACCCCCAGTTTGGTGATGGGATAGTGGTCAGCTGTCAACCGGTAAAGGATGATAGCGAGGTGGTAGTTGTTTTTGATGAGGTCGGGATTAAAAAGCTTTCACTGAGCTTCGCCAAGCTGGAGAAGGTAGATTAGCCGCCAAATTTTATTCAGGACCATTGACATTCTACACGAAACCGTGTATAATTAACTAACATGCCGATTAGAGTTTTAGACCCTCAATTAGTAGCCCGGATTGCCGCCGGTGAGGTGGTGGAGCGACCAGCATCGGTGGTCAAGGAGCTGGTGGAGAATTCGCTGGATGCTGGCTCCAGTCAGATTTCGGTTGAGGTCAGGGGCGGTGGGGTAAGCCTGATAAGGGTAATGGATAACGGGTCGGGAATTCCATCAGCCGAGGTAGAGCTTGCCTTTGACCGGTATGCTACCAGTAAGATAAGCAGTGTCGACGATTTGGAGTCTATTTCCAGCCTTGGCTTTCGCGGTGAGGCGCTGCCCAGTATCACCGCTGTGGCTCAAGTGGACATTGTTACCCGGGCTGCCGACGAGCCAGCCGGTACTTACCTCAGTTTGCAGGACGGAGAGGCGGTTAACCGGGAAAGCCAGGGGCGCTCTCAGGGGACTACGGTTACGGTTAAGAATCTCTTCCGCAAGGTGCCGGCCAGATTAAAATTTCTCAAATCGCTGGCTACTGAAAATAGCCACATGGCTAATGTCGTCAGCCGATACGCTCTTGCCTTCCCTGAGGTTAAGTTTGCCCTGCTCATTGATGGCCGGGCGACGCTAAGGACACCGGGTAGTGGTCGGCTAATAGATAGCATAATTGAGGTCTACGGGTTAGAGGTAGCTCAGAATATGCTGGAGATTGAGGGTGGGAGATGGGAAGATAGGCCGGCAATTTCATCACCCTTGGTAACGGGTATGGTCGGCTCGCCGGGAATAAGTCGCTCCAACCGAGACTACATCAGCCTCTTTGTCAATCGCCGCTGGACCAACAGCCGTTTGTTAGCCTGGGCGGTAGAGGAGGCTTACCACGGGCTTTTGATGCAGGGAAAACATCCCGTGGCTATCATTAACATTTCGCTGTCGCCTGGGGAGGTAGATGTTAATATCCACCCGACTAAAACCGAAGTGAAATTTCACCATGAACACGCCGTTTTCAGTGCCGTCCAGAAGGCAGTTCGGCAGGCTTTAATCAAACTAATGCCGGTGCCTAAAATTGAGGAAGTAGCTACTGCCTATGGAGCGCCTTCAGTGATAGGGCAGGGATTACCGGTATCAGCTGAGGCTGATAGCCGCCTTATCCCTTCGTCGCCAGTGACTCCCCCGACCCCGACAGTAACTCTACCGGCGCTACGGATATTAGGTCAGCTCTCCAGTAGCTATATTATCGCCGAGGGACCTGATGGGTTGTACCTTATCGACCAGCATGCTGCCCACGAGCGTATCCTTTTTGAAAAGATTAAAGACCAGCGGTTACGGCAAGAAGTGGAGGTTCAGGGGCTACTTGAGCCGGTAACATTTGAGGTTAGTCCCCAACAGGAGGCAGTCCTCAAATCTCAGTGTGACAACCTGGCCGAATTTGGCTTCTCTATTGAGCCTTTTGGGGAAAGGACCTTTCTCGTCCGGGCGGTGCCAGCTTTGCTGTCGGGTAAGGACTGGGCAGGAATGGTACGGGAATTATTAGATTCGGGAGGGGATAAGGGTGATTGGCGGGAAAAGATAGCTATATCCATGGCTTGCCACAGTGCGGTGAAAGCGGGGCAGGTATTAACTGATGACGAAATGCGTGAACTGGTGCGGCAACTGGAGCAAATAGCTATTCCTCACACCTGCCCCCATGGTAGACCGACCATGATTCATCTCAGTTTAGGGCAACTGAGGAAGGAGTTTGGTCGAAGCTAATTGTTCTTGCAAAGGGTAGTTAGGGGCAAGCCCCCACTCACTTGGTGGCCAGATTGATAACCAAGTCTTGCCGATTATGTCCTTACGTTTCACTGTCCAGTTGTTGTGAGAATCGTTGCTATTATTGCGGTTATCCCCAAGCACAAAGTAATTATTGCCCGGGATTTTTGTCTGAGGTAGGGTATAGCTGGGGGGGTCTTCAATATATGGTTCGTATAGTTTTGAACCATTAACGTATACTGCTTCCCCCTTTATCTCTACGGTGTCGCCGGGTAGAGCAATGATGCGCTTGATGTAGTCAGTTCGCTGGTTATTAGGCGGGTGAAACACAATTATATCACCCCGTGCCGGTTCACGGAAATGATAAACAGCTTTGTTAATTAATAGTCGTTGCCCTTCCTCAAAACTGGGTCCCATACTGGAGCCGACGACAACAAAGCTCTGGATTGCAGTTCGTGAGACGATGAAGACTGATATAGCCACTATGATAACAATCAAAACTTCACGGAGAAAGGCTCTCATTTATTGGGTATTTCCTCCTAGGCCAAAGGGGAGCTGCCTCGGTAGATACGAAGGCGCCTCTTAAAAGGCGTCCTGTAACTTATTTACATTTACATCCCTGGCATCTCCATAATCTCGACGCCGGCTGGCAGTTCAAACGTACTGTCGGGAATCCCTCCAATTTGGATGTTGCTGAGCTTCATTACAGCAGTCCCCTCGGCGGTGGTGATTTCCGTTCTGATGGGAAGTCCGTGCTCGAGCCAAACCCACATTTTTATCTGTTCTCTGGCTCTACTATAGCTTGCCACCAGGCATTCCTTACCATCTATGACGTCGGTACCTAGAATCTCGGGCTGGTATTCCATCATCTCTTCAATTTGCCCTTGTGGAGGTTCTCCTACTGCTTCCTCGGCGCTACTATAGTCCATCCTAAACGCTATATTTTCGGCTGGCATATACACCAAAGCCTCATATGCTGCCAGGTCCAGCAGAAAGACCATGTCCTGGCCTTCAGAACTTCCTTCCCACCTTGTCTTGCCTCTCTTCCACCAGGTTTTGGCAGTAATGGTCTCACCTTGCGGTATAGTTACTTCTATCTCGTAACTATAGGAGGGTATTCCTTTTGCCTTCTCTAAGACCCCGGATAGGGATGGAGCTTCTTCTCCTGGAGCTTCTTCCCCCGGAGCTTCCGGAGGAATAATCTCTTCCCCAGGTCCTTCTTCCCCAGCCGGTTCCTCTGCCGGAGGAGCAGTAGGTGCTTTCGGGGCACAACCTGTTCCCACTGAAACCAGAATTCCCACCACTAGAAGTACGGCTACAACTCTGGTCAGCTTTCTTATCACCGAGCCCTCCTTCCTTTGTCTCCACTCTCGGCGCTCACCTCTGCCCTTGGCTGAAGTATAACAGCATAGTCACCTCTATTTCAACCGTAGACCATGTGCCGACCAATGTTGCACTTTTTTGAAGGTAGGTGCTAGAATGAGAGCGTATGGACTATATGGAGCAGGCACTGTCCCTGGCTAGATTAGCTTTGGGGCAGGTCAGTCCTAACCCGGCGGTCGGGGCAGTAATAGTTAACAATGACGAGGTTGTGGGGCAGGGCTATACCCAACCCCCAGGTTCCCCTCATGCCGAGGTAGTAGCCCTGAACCAGGCCGGTGAGCGAGCCCGAGGCGGTGTGATGTATGTTACCCTGGAACCGTGCTGCCATCGTGGTCGGACACCGCCGTGTACCCAGGCAATCATTACGGCTGGCATCACTGAGGTTCATTTGGCTATGCTCGACCCTAACCCTCTAGTTTCGGGGCGAGGCCAGGAGGAGCTGGAGGGAGAAGATATTAGGACACACGTCGGTGAGCATGAGGCAGAGGCTAAACAGGTTAACGAGGCTTATGCTAAATTCATTACTACCGGCATGCCCTTCGTTACTGTAAAATTTGCTGTAAGCCTGGATGGGAAGATTGCCACTAAGAGTGGCGATTCTAAGTGGATTAGCGGTGAGGCCGCCAGGAAGCAGGTTCATAATCTGCGTCATACCACTGATTGTATCATGGCCGGGGTAAATACTGTCCTGGTTGATGACCCTCACCTTACCGCCAGGAGTTGTGGTGGCAGGGGGGGAACGGCCAGGGCACAACCGCTTCGTGTAATCGTGGATAGTAAAGGGCGTACGCCGTTAACTGCTCGGGTATTTAGTCAACCGGGTAAGACACTATTGGCACTGGGCAGAGTCGTCAAACCAGAGGAGAAAATAGCTTTTGCTCAGGCTGGTGCTGAATTATTGGAATTGCCCTCAGCCGAAGGATGGGTTGACCTGGAGAAGTTACTAAAGGTATTAGGGCAACAGGAAATTACCAGTATTTTGGTCGAGGGGGGTGGGATTCTGCTCGGCTCTCTGTTTGACGGTGGGCTGGTAGATAAGGTTATTGCTTTTATTGCCCCGATTATTATTGGTGGTAAAGAGGCAAAGACGGCGGCTAGTGGTAAAGGGGTGGATAAAGTGGTAGACTCACTTAAATTAGAGCGGGTTAGTGTTGAGAAGCTGGGCGAAGATTTAATGGTCTGCGGCTATGCCTCGGCAAAACCTCAACAGCAGGAGTAGTAGGTGTTTACCGGGATTGTAGAAGAGATAGGTAAGGTTACTTCAGCCCAACCCGGAAATCTGGTTATCACCGCTAGCCAGGTCCTCCCGGGAATGGAAACGGGCGGCAGTATTGCCGTTAATGGGGTATGCCTGACAGTAACCGGTTTTAATAGCAAGTCGTTCTCTATTGACATAATGCCGGAGACACTGAGGCGGACTAACCTTGGGCTACTTGGTGCCGGGGATGAAGTTAACCTGGAACGACCGCTAACTCCAGAAAAGCAGTTAGGCGGGCATTTTGTCCAGGGTCATATTGATGAGACGGGGAGGGTAACCTCGGTTACGTGGGATGGCGGGGCAATGCTCATTAGAATTGAAGCCCCGGCTGAAGCCATGCGCTATATAGTGAACCAAGGTTTTATCGCTGTTGACGGGGTTAGTTTAACTATTGTTGATTGTGATGCCGGCTCATTTCTGGTGTCTATTGTTGAGTACACCCGGAAACACACTACCCTGGGTAGTAAGCAGGTAGGTGACCTGGTTAATCTAGAGGTGGATATTATTGCCAAATATGTAGAACGACTTAGCCAGGCTCACCGCCCGGGTATAACCATTGATTTCTTACAGGAGCACGGTTTTTTGGTAGGCTAGTCTATCTTTAACGGGGGTAAAATGGGTATATCAAGTATTACTGAGGCTATTGAGGATATAAAGGCAGGCAAGTTTATCATCATCGTTGATGATAAGGATAGGGAGAACGAGGGCGACCTCACCCTAGCTGCGGAGAAGGTTACTCCTGAGGCTATTAACTTTATGGCCCGGCATGCCCGGGGACTGATTTGCTTGCCGATTATCGGTAAGCGATTGGATGAACTAAAGATTCCCTTGATGGTGGGTGACAATACCTCAAAATTTTCCACCGCCTTTACTGTATCCGTTGAGGCTAAACATAGGGTGAGCACCGGTATTTCCGCCGCCGATAGAGCTGAGACAATAAGGGCAGTAATTGACCCATCAACCAAGGCTGATGACTTAGCCCGACCGGGGCATATGTTTCCCTTGCGGGCGAGGGATGGCGGCGTCCTGGTCCGGGCAGGACATACTGAGGCTATAGTTGACCTCGCCCGACTAGCCGGCCTTTATCCCGCCGGGGTTATTTGTGAGATTCTGAATGAAGATGGCTCTATGGCACGGCTATCTCAACTTGAGGTAATGTCAGAGCAGTATGGGGTTAAGATTATAACTGTGGCTGACCTTATTACCTATCGCCATCGTCACGAAAGATTGGTGCACCGGGTAGCTGAGGCTAAGTTACCGACCAAATATGGCGAGTTTATAGCTATTGCCTATAAAAGTGATATCGACCCCGATGAACACCTGGCTTTGGTGATGGGTGATATAGCTACTGAAGAGCCAGTGTTAGTCCGAGTTCATAGTGAATGTGTTACTGGCGATGTATTTAGTAGCTTTCGCTGTGATTGTGGCGAGCAGATTGCTTTAGCCATGCAGTCCATTGCTGATGAAGGCCGGGGTGTTTTCCTGTATATGAGGCAGGAGGGACGGGGCATTGGTTTCCATAATAAGATTCGGGCTTATGCCCTTCAAGATAAAGGTCTAGACACTGTAGAGGCTAATTTATCACTGGGATTTGCTCCCGACCTGCGGGACTATGGCATAGGTGCCCAAATTTTGGCTGAGCTGGGTTTACACCAGATACGATTGCTGACCAACAATCCCAAGAAGGTAATAGGTTTAGAAGCTTACGGGCTGAAGGTAGTGGAAACGGTCCCCATTGTCACTCCCCCCAACCCGTATAACCGTCATTACCTGGAGACAAAACAGAAAAAATTAGGTCATCGCTTAGCAACTCCGAGGGCTACCGCTAAAGACCAGTGAAAAACTTCACAAAAGGAGAGGTTAATGAACAAGCATTTTGAAGGTCTGTTACTGGGGAAGGGGCTGAGGTTTGGGCTGGTTGTGTCTCGTTTTAACGAGTTTATTACTAAGAAACTACTTGAGGGAGCGCAGGATGCTCTGCTTCGCCATGGTGTTAACCAGGCGGATATAGAGATTGCCTGGGTACCGGGCTCATTTGAAATTCCGCTGATAGCCAAGAAACTAGCCCAATCCAAGAAGTATAATGCCGTTATCTGCCTTGGGGCTGTGGTTCGTGGCGGAACACCTCACTTTGAGTATATTGCCGCTGAAGTAAGTAAGGGCATTGCTAAAGTAAGCCTGGAGATTGGGCTACCGGTTGTTTATGGTGTAATCATTGCTGATACCCTGGAGCAAGCTATTGAGCGGGCAGGAACTAAGATGGGGAACAAAGGCTTTGAAGCCGCCGAGAATGCCATTGAAATGGCTAACTTGCTTAAGAGTATAGGCTAACTATACTGGTAAGTATCTCAGCTGAGACCAATCAAGCCTTGACTATCCTTATTGCGGCTCGTAAATTTAGTCGAATCTAAGGTTTACCTCAGTCGGTAACCTTATAGACCACATCACCTCTTCTTACCCGCTCGCTGACTTTAATCCCAATCGAGTCGCCAGCTTTAGCCTGCTGAACATCCACATTATTAATTTGCATTGAGTCAACAGTAAGTTCCATATCAGTGGTATGTCCCTTGATATGGATTTTGTCGCCCACTTTCAGGGTTGCCGTTATCTCAATTCCGGCGACAATGGGTCTGGCGAAGAAGTCGGTCACATTTCCGATTACTACCTCAGGCATCGGGATTCCTCCTTTATGTTTAATATGAGATAGGTTATTTGATTACTTTAGATTAGTATACGCCATCTAGTTTGGGTAAATCAATATTTAGAGATTGTTTAGCAACCTATCCCCCTGACCCCCTTCCCTTAATAAGGGAAGGGGGAGTGTAGGTTAGAGAGGGGCTTCGCCCCTCTCTAAAGTCTCTTCCCCCTCTCCTATTAAAAGGGAAAGCCTGAAGGGGCTAACGCCCCTTCAGAAAACTATAGTTCCCCTTCCCCTTATCAAGGGGAAGGGGATAAAGGGGATAGGGTTTCCAAATAAAAACCTAAAGGGGGTGAGGTTGATAAGCAATCTCAATATTTAATCTTTGACATAGCGCCGCCTGTCGCCTATAATTAGTCTAATTTATGATTAGCCGGAGGATACGTTATATTGGCGGAGGAAGATAACCCTAGCCCGGCGACTCAGGAGCAAGGGCTCGATATCAAAAATCTTAAACGGCGCCTAGATATGTTAGACCAGCGTCTGGATAATATTGATTCAATGGTTACCGCCGTGGCTGAACGAGTAATGAGCCAGCCTATCACCCTGAATATAACCTGCCCTCATTGTGGTAGCAACATAGAGATTGCCATCATAGGTAGTAGCAAGCCGAAGAAATAACGCCCGGTACTCTTAAGAATTCAGGATTTAGGCCCAAGCCGTTTAAGCCCAGCATCTCAGCTAATTAGTAATGGAGGATAAATATGCAAATAGCAGCTACAATTGACCGAACTAGATATGAAGTCTTCCGATGGAGATATGAGCTTAGTCTACCGAGGAAGTTAGCCCTATCTATAGGCATTGCCGGGCTTACTGGACTTCTGGCTCAGGCTAGAATCCCGCTGCCATGGAGTCCGGTACCAGTGACCGGGCAGACCTTTGCCGTTCTCCTCGCCGCTATTCTCCTGGGTAGGTGGTGGGGAGGCATAAGTCTGGCTATCTATGCCGGTCTTGGGGCTGCCGGGCTTCCCTGGTTTTCAGGCTGGTCTGGCGGCGTGGGTTACCTTGCCGGACCCACCGGGGGATACATAATCGGTTTTATTTTGGCTGCCCTTTTCTTGGGTCATTTTACCGATACCTATGTCAGGTCAAGAAGCTTCCTGAGCATGCTAGCCCTGATGCTCTTTGCCAACTTTGTCCTAATTTATGTTCCCGGGCTCCTTCTCCTCGGGCTATGGCTTAAGTCAGTAGGGGGAGGGTCTGTTACCTTTACCACCCTCCTCAGTATGGGAGCTATCCCCTTTATCCCTGGTGATATAACCAAGGCAGTAATGGCGGCTGCCCTAGCCAGGGGAATAACTCCTAAGCGAGCCTACAACGGGGAGGTGGACAAAGGTAAGTGGGCGAGTTGGCGTATCCCTTAAATATCTGACTTTTCATCCCCCGAGATAAGTTTCCCGGCTCTGCCTTCTGGGCTGCCTTACCAGCTTGACGGCTGAGAAGGCTTCTAGTAGAATTATTTTATTGGCGGGCGGTTAGCTCAGTTGGTTAGAGCACTGCGTTGACATCGCAGAGGTCAGTGGTTCAAGTCCACTATCGCCCACCATTCTGTCTGAGGGAGAGGATTTATGGGGCTTAACGCCCGGATGTTCTTGTTAATCGCACTCCTCTTTGGCATCCTCTATGGCGTCTTCACTGGCATAGGCATTTGGACAGGATACGGGAGCGCGATGTTCTATATTATCATAGCCTTCGGCTTCCTTGGTATCCAGTATCTAGTCAGCCCTTTTATTGTCAGCCGGACAATGAGGGTAAAGTGGGTTTCGGATAAAGATGAGCCGGAGCTACACCGGATGGTGGGCGAACTTGCCGAGAAGGCGCGTGTGCCTAAGCCTAAAGTTGGCATCTCACAGTTAGCCATACCTAATGCCTTTGCCTTCGGTCGAACCCAGCGCGATGGGCGAGTCTGCGTTACTCGTGGCATCCTGAATCTGATGAGCAAGGATGAGCTTAGGGCTGTTCTGGGGCACGAGATATCTCATGTCAAACACCGCGACATGGTAATTATGACCTTACTTTCGGCTGTCCCGCTGGTACTGTACTGGATCGCCGTGAGTATGATGTGGGGAGGGGTTTCCGGTCGCAGGCAGGGGGGTGGTTACGCAGCCTTAATTGGGCTTGGTGCTTTCGCCCTTTACTTTCTTACCAATATATTAGTGCTATACGGGTCAAGGATACGCGAGTATCATGCTGACTTAGGCAGCGTGAAACTGGGAAGTATGCCTCATCACTTAGCCTCGGCGTTATATAGGCTGGTCTATGCAAATGCGCGATTCAAGGGCAGGGAGGAACTCAAACGGGTTGAGGGAGTCAAAGCCTTTTTCCTTAATGACCCGTCCCTGTCATGGCGTGAGATTAGAGAGCTATCCGAGATTGACCGGGATATGAGTGGCACTATTGACTATGACGAACTTATGGAAGTTCGTCAAAAGGAAGTGCGGCTGAGCCGGACTGATAAATTGATGGAGCTTTTTAGCAGTCACCCTAATACGCTCAAAAGGATAAAGCACTTATCCACCTTTGTTGTTTAATGCCCGGCTTGACTAATCATTAATCCAGGCTACCCTACTGCTAGGTTGCATTTGGTCTCAACCTGATTTTAATAAATGACGAAGGAGGGGAGAAATGGGGCGACGAAGTCGTGTCAAATGGTGCTTACTGGGTTGTCTGATAGTGGGGCTTGTCTTTGTCGGGGCATCTGTTTTTCTACCCGGCAGGCTTACTAATGCGGTAAGGCAGGTAGCTAACGACGAATTTGCCTGTAAACTAAGAGCCCTTACCGAACCAGAGGCTGTTGAGGAGTATACTCTGGTTGAGATGGTCATTGAGACTGTCGGAATGAGTAAGGTTGATTCCCAGCCTATAGTAGTGTTGAAGGAGAAGGCTGGGGAGCGCTATCTTATCATTTCAATTGGTCTTGCCGAGGCAAATGCCATAGCCGTAATCATTGAAGGAGTCAGTATACCACGGCCATTGACCTCTGACTTACTCTGTTCTATTATGAATAGACTTGGGGCAAGCGTAGAATCCATTGTTATTAATGACATTCGTGATAATATCTTTTATGCCAACGTCATCCTTAAGGCTAATTGGACGGAGATGAAGGTTGACTCCCGCCCCAGCGATGCCATCGCTATTGCTGTAAGAACTGGAGTACCTATCTACGTTGAGGAAGCAGTCTTGGATGAGGTAGGGATTAAGCCAGGTCAAGACACCGATGGTTACATCATTATGCCGTTAGAAACTGGCCAACCAGGTGTCAGCCTCTAAGCCCCTTGTGCCTTGCCTGGGCGATGGAAAGGAAATAGAGGGCTAAAATGAATGCCATACGTGTGGAAAATCTAACCAAGAGATATGGAGCTAATGAGGTACTCAAGGGAGTGAACTTGAAGGTGGACGAGGGGGAGTTCTACGCTCTCATGGGTCCCAATGGCTCAGGGAAGACCACGCTTGCCTCTATCATCGCCTCGGTAAGAATACCTACCAGTGGCAGTGTAGATATCTACGGAAGAAAGTCTTGGCAGGCAAAGGAATGGATAGGTTATGTCCCGCAGGAGAATTTCTCCTCCCCCAAGCTTACTGGCCGGGAAAATTTGATGTATTTTGCCAGGCTCCTCGGTTATTCCGGTAGCCAGGCGGAGAGTTTAGTTAATGAAATGCTGGGCAGGATTGGGCTGTCGGCAGATGCCGATAAAAGAGTCGGCAAATATTCCGGGGGGATGAGGAAAAGGTTAGAGGTGGCCACGGCACTCTTTCCCGGAGTAAGGATTCTGATATTGGATGAACCTACCACCGGTCTTGACCCGTCTGCCAGGAGGAAGTTTCTCGGTTTGGTTGAAGAGGTAAAGGATAAGCAGACCACCATCTTCCTCATCACTCACTTAGGTAGTGACGCCGAGCTAGCGTCAAGGGTTGGTTTGATAGACAGCGGGGAAATCATAGCCGAAGGTGAGCCTGAAGCATTAAAGAGGATGCATGGTCTGGGGGATGTAATAACCGTAGAGACGGCGGTGAAAAGTGACAAAGTGGCTGATGTATTGAGGAATTTCAGTGATGAGAAAAGGCTGCTGGAAACTGAGGCTGGCTACAGAATCTACTGTAAGCACGGTGACAAGGTGCTGCCGGAGGCGGTTAGAAACCTTGACCAGATTGGCGGCAAGGTGACACGAATTGAAGTGGCCAAGCCATCGCTTGAAGACGTATTTTTCAAGTTGACCGAGAAAACAGTTGCCGAGGTTAGTTAGTTGAGTCAAATAGCAGCTGCTTTCAGTAAGACAATAAAGGAATTTCTAAGAGAACGAGCGGTACTGTTTTGGACAATAGCCTGGCCAATCGTATGGGTGCTCATTGGTAGCTTTGTCTTTGTCTCAGGTGCCCCCCAGCAAATAGTACCATACCTTAGAGGGGCTACTACAATTGCAATGCTGGTCTTCGCCTTAATGATAGCCGGCATAGCTAACCTCCCGGCTAACATTGCTGCTGATAGGGAGAATGGTTTGCTGGCAAAGTTAATGTCAATGCCCATAAGCCCTCGGAAAGACTTTGTGGGAAGGATTCTTGGGCTGGCAGCTTTTTCCTGCTTAGCCGCGGCTCTGGTTATAGCTGTCGGTCTGGCCTGTGGAGCCCGTTTCTCCACTACCGATATCGGGGTGTTACAAGCCGTTGGCTTTCTGCTACTGGTCATCTGTGCTTCGGCAGGGATAGGACTCCTGGTTGGAACATTTATCAAACATGTGCACGGAGCAGTAATGACCGGTGTCGGAATTGCGGTGGTAACCTCGGCTGTTTCGGGTATGTTCATGCCATACTCAGCCCTCCCCCCGATGCTCCAGCAATTTGCCCGGGTTTACCCAATTGCCTCAGCCAACTCCTCGGCTATCTATGCCCTCATGGGAGAAGAGATAGCTGGTTATAACCCCCTAACTGTCAGCCAGATAAGCCTCACCGTGGCGCTATCAGTTTTTCTCCTCATCCTGGGCACAATCCTTTACTCCCGACGCTGCTGGAGAACGGAGTAACCACCAGCATGGGAGATGCTACTCCGTGAACAAGAAGGTGCCCCTCAGTATTCTGATTGCCTTGGTTATCGCTAATGCTACCTGGGTAGCCACATCAGGACACTCAGGTCCTGTAATTGCTCTAATCTTCTATGCGCTGGTTGCTTTTCTCTGTTGGCGGCGGAATCACTTTCAAGCCGGCATTATCGCCGGAGTTGTTGGGTTAGGCATTCATGCCTATGAGCTCATCTCCTGGGGTCTGGTAGGACTGAGAACACTTGACTTGGGTCTCCTTTTTATTAACCTTATTTTGCCCATCCCGCTCATATATTTCAGCTATAGGGCTTATCGAGAAATCGAAAAGATGAGGAGATAAGATTCTTACTGCATACTATGACTAGTTTTATCGTCAACTGTCTCATTCTGCAATGGGGTGTTGACAACCACGCAATTAGGAGTAGAATTGAGCCATAGACATCTGAAATCGCCTTAAAATAGCAAGACCGTGGTGGTTTAGGAGGTAGGCACACGGGCAAGGGGCACTAAAACAACTGAAAAACATGGTAGTGGCTGGTGCCCTTTTTGGTTTAAAAAAGCTTGTCTGAAGTAGACAGAGATATATCTGACTCTGACCGAAGGGGACAGCGCTAAAAGAAAGGAGAGCCAAAAAATATGACGAGGTACTTAATCGAAGAAACTGTCACATCTCAGGCGGTGGCGGCAATTATGGAAAATCCCCATGATCGTACCGAGGTCATCCGTCCCATTTTCGAGTCCGTTGGCGGTAAGCTTGAACACTACTACGTCGCATATAGTGAAAACACTTGTTATTTATTAGCTGAAATTCCTGACCAGGAGAGCCTAGCAGCCATAATATGGGCTTTTCAGGCGGGCGGGGGACCCCTATCCTTGAAGGCCACGCCCGTTATGACAGCCACGGAAGCGGTAGACGTGATGAAAAAGGCCGGGAGCTTGGGTTATCGTCCTCCGACAGGGTGACTTGGAGCTTAGGCTGCAGCCATATAGCTCGACATCTATTGGAAACCGCATTGGGAGAGGCTAGGCCATAAGGCGTAAGACCTTCCAGATTGTTGGTCATTGAACATTTGCTTGGATTGTGTAATTACTAGAACCTTGAGGCAGTGAAAGTTCGTATTTCGGACCCTTTTGGGAACCATTTTACTATCCAATGCCTAATTCAAATGACTCGTAAGTTAACATTCCGGCGGAAATGTAACCCAAATAAAAGAAACTGCACGATCTGGCGCTTGGTACAGTCTCAATGACTCATACCAATAATGAATACGGAAAAAGTAGACGCCATCAGCCGGTTCTAGTTTGAGTTCTGGGCGGCCCAAGTTTCATTTACCTCTTGACTCTCATGTAAAAAGTGCTAAAATTTAACCAAAATACACAGGAGGGTGAAGAATGGATATACTATCTAGTTTTTCGCTAGATGGGAGGGTTGCCATTGTTACTGGAGCTAAGAGGGGGTTGGGGAAGGCTATTGCTCTCGCTTTTGCTGACGCGGGGGCTGATGTAGCTGTTTGCACCCGTGATGTTGCTGATGGCAAGCTCGAGGCTACAGCTGATGAGGTTCGTAAGCTGGGGCGGCATTCTCTAGCTGTTCAGACTGATGTGAGGCGGAAGGTGGATGTAGATAATCTGGTGCAAGCAGTGATAAACGAGTTTGGTGCTATTGATATTTTGGTAAACAATGCTGGCGTCTATGTTGAGTCTCCGATACTCGAGCTTAATGAAGACGACTGGGATAATGTAATTGACACTGACCTCAAGGGTGCCTTCCTATGTTCTCAGGCAGTTGGCAAGGTTATGGTTAAGCAAAAAAGCGGCAACATCATCAATATAGCCTCTATGAACGGAATAAGGCCACTCATAAACCCGGGTGGTTACGACGTTGCTAAGGCAGGTCTCATCATGCTTACTAACTCCTTAGCCATTGAATTAGCTAGTCAAAATATACGGGTCAATGCTATTGCTCCTGGCTATATTCGGACAGAGATGAGCGCCTTCTTATGGGATAACCCTGAGCTGTCAAAGGGGCTGTTGGAAGCTATAGCGATGGGCCGTGTATCTGAGCCGACTGAGATTGCGAAGGTTGCTTTATTTTTGGCATCTGAGGCCTCCAGTTATATGACGGGGAGTACTATCCTCGCTGATGGAGGTTTCGTCTGGAAATGGCCTGCTAGGTAGCGTTATAGCCTATTCGCGCCCAAAGGGGTAGTCTTTTAAGTAAATGGATCTCCCTAGCTTTGGTAGGCCGTACAGGTCTCGAACCTGTGACACCCTGATTAAAAGTAAACGGCACACGTATTCAGGCTCAACAATTACCAAGAACGTTACTTACTGCAAGAAAGCTTGAATCCTTACCTCATTGCACGATTTAGCGAATGGTTACCTCTAACCTACTGACTTTCAATGGTGAATTATCAATTTCACTGTCAATTGTTTCATCCTACAATATCTAACTTGACACCTTCATTTTTGTAAAATAGATTATTGTCAAGCTAAAGTCTTATAATGGCTTGGGCGTATGTTCACCAAAGAGAGGTTGGTTAAAGCTAAATAGGAGATACTATTCCGTGAACAAGAAGGTGCCCCTCAGCATTCTAATTGCCTTGGCTATCGCTAATGCTACCTGAGTAGCCACTTCAGGACACTCAGATCCTGTAATTGCTCTAATCTTCTATGCGCTGGTTGCTTTTGGGATGCTGGCGAAACTACGGAGCATTCTGCCGACGCCGGGAGTTTTTACATAGAGCTTGAGGCGTAGCCGGTACTATAGAAATAAAAGATAGTCGAGGGCAATCCTCGACTCTTTATACCTAATTGCGCTTTTTAGCGGTGGGGACAACCGAGCGTTCGCGGTAGCAATTACTCGTTTGGCACACGGCTGTCCTTCTCTTTGAGAGGAGGAACATTAGTGGGTGGATTAATTAAGTGTTTCTTCGCAGTAAAGGGCGAGTAACCCCTGGAAACTAGGTGGCCATCCTCGGTAATCTCAAGCCCAACACCGCACTTAGGGCATGTTTGATGTCGTGGAAGGCGTAATGCCCAACCGAAGTAACGAGTCCCACACTTCGGACATTTCCCCTCCAGCATATGTCCATCATACCAGAGTGATTCTCCTAGAGTGTCAAGCCTGCGTCGGAGCAGTGAGGGAGGCTTTTTACCTCTGCCAATGCCTGCAATTACGTTATCTCGCCTTTTTTCAGCGAGTTTCAAGATAACGGGTGCCTTAACCGAAAAGAGCCTGGACTATACCGCTGATAACCCAAAAGATTGCACTTATAGCTAGTGACTGGTATAATAGGGTTTGGATTCAATAGTTAAATCATAGTTAGAATATTGTTTATCGCCAAAATTATAGATTTTATTAAACAAGAGTAGTAACGGGGGTGGTTAAAACCTCTCGTCCCAAATAGGGTGGGAGGTTTCCATTTAATAGACTAGAGGAGGATTCCGATAACGCTTCTTAACCGGGGGCAGCCAATGACTAAAGATGAAAAGCTAGAGATAATACGACATTCGGCAGCTCATGTCTTAGCCGAGGCGGTTCAGTCTATCTTTCCTGATGCCAAGTTTGGCATCGGGCCAGCTATTGAAAATGGCTTTTACTACGACTTTGATTTACCCCGCTCATTGACTCCAGATGATTTACCACTCATTGAGACTAAGATGAATGAAATAATCGCGTCCAATATGCCTTTTGTTAGACAGGAAGTAACTAAGCCGGAGGCCCGACAGCTATTTGCTGCTCAGCCCTATAAGCTGGAGTTAATTGATGAGATTCCGGATGAGAAGGTCAGTTTGTATCGGCAAGGTTCGTTTGTTGATTTGTGCCGCGGACCTCACGTGAGTTCTACCGGGGAAATAAAGGCGTTTAAGCTGGTTAGCATTGCTGGCGCCTACTGGCGGGGTGATGAGCACCAGCCTATGTTACAGCGTATATATGGTGTTGCTTTTGATACCGAAGAGGCTCTAACTAAGCATCTAAAGAAACTTGAAGAAGCCGCCAGGCGTGACCATAGGAAATTAGGCGCTGAGCTTGACCTGTTTAGTATCCACGAGGAGGCTGGTCCCGGGCTGGTTCATTGGCACCCCAAGGGAGCGGTGATACGCCGTGTTATTGAGGACTTCTGGAAGGATGAGCATATTAAGCGCGGCTATTCTCTGATATACACCCCTCATATTGCTAAACTGGACTTATGGAAAACAAGCGGTCACTGGGAATTTTATCGTGATTACTTATACAGCCCGATGGAGGTAGAGGGGCAGGAGTATATTATTAAACCGATGAACTGCCTGGGGCATATCCTGATTTATAAAACAAGGCAGCGCAGCTATCGGGAGCTACCACTGCGTTATGCTGAGCTGGGCACTGTTTATCGCTATGAACGCTCGGGGGTATTGCTTGGTCTGTCCCGGGTCAGGGGCTTTACTCAGGATGACGCCCATATTTTTTGTCGTTTTGATCAGCTAGAAGATGAGGTGGTAGGGGTATTAGATTTAGCCCGCTTTATGATAGATACCTTTGGTTTTACCAACTACAAGGTGTTACTTTCCACTCGTCCTGAGAAATATGCTGGTACGATACAGGCCTGGGATGAAGCTACTGAGACCTTAAGCCAGGCTCTGGCTCGGCTAAAGGTTGCCTATGATATAGACCCGGGAGAAGGTGTATTTTATGGCCCCAAAATAGATATTAAGTTTGAGGATGCCCAGGGCAGGGGGTGGCAGGGTCCCACTATTCAGGTCGATTTTAATCTGCCTCAGCGGTTTAATGTTACCTACATTGGTGAAGATGGCAAAGAGCATTTGGTAGTCATGGTGCATCGCACTGTGCTGGGCAGTATGGAGCGCTTTCTGGCTTCGCTTATTGAGCATTATGGAGGTGCCTTCCCGGTATGGCTGGCACCACTTCAGGTAATGATAATACCGGTGGCTGACCGCCATCTGGACTACGCTTATAAGCTGGAGGCTGAACTTAGCGGCGGGGGGATACGCACCAAAGTTGATGCTCGGTCAGAAAGGGTAAACCTCAAAATTCGACAGGCACAGCTAGATAAGGTACCTTATATGCTGGTAGTAGGTGATAAAGAGGTAGCTGATTCTACCGTTTCCGTGCGTTTGCGCACTGGGGAACAAATAGCCTCCCAGTCCTTTGATAGCTTCAAAAAAACTGTTACCATGGCTATCGCAGATAAAACAAAAGACTTAAGGTAATAATGAGTTTGTTTACCAGGGGAAGGTTGAAGGGGCGGAGCCCCTTCAAAACCCATGCTTCCCCCTCTCCTTCGAAGGAGAGGGGGATAAAGGGGGTGAGGTTGATAAATAATGTCTATAATTTGATTACTTTAAATGAGTGTGCTATAGTTCCCGTGTGTGAAATAGCTAGGCTTACAGGAGGTAAATAAGGACATAATTAAGAAGCTGCGTGTTAACGAGAGGATAATAGCTAAAGAAGTTCGCCTCGTGGGAGAGAAGGGGGAGCAGTTAGGTATTATGCCTTTGGCTCAGGCACGGGAAACAGCCAGGAAGAAAAACCTTGACCTGGTTGAGGTAGCAGCCAACACAGTACCCCCGGTGTGCCGTCTTCTTGACTACGGGAAGTATAAGTATGAGCAAGCTAAGAAAGAGCGCCAGGTTCGGAAGAGCCAGAAGGTTCAGCTGTTGAGGGAGGTTCGGTTACGACCCAGGATAGACAACCATGATTTTGAGGCTAAGACCAGGTTAGTCGGGAAACTGCTGGATGAGGGTGATAAGGTCAAGGTGAGTGTAATGTTCCGAGGGCGTGAAATCACCCACTCCGATATCGGCTGGAGGCTATTGCAGAGGATGACGGAATCACTAAAGGAAGTGGCTTCTCTGGAGAGACAACCATCAATGGATGGCAACAGAATGGTTATGATCTTATCACCGGTAGCCGCTCAAAAACTAAATAAGGGAAAGACAGAGGAAGCCTAGGATGCCAAAAATCAAAACCCATAAAGGAGTGCAGGGCCGCTTCCACATTACTGGTAGCGGCAAAATTATGCGGACTAAGGGCGGGAAAAGCCATTTGCGCCGTCGTAAGGCAAAACGAACCAAGCGCCTTTACGATGAAACAATACCCGTAAGTCCCAGTGATAGGGTTCGGATAAAAAGACTTTTACCTTACGGAGTTAAATAGGAGGATATTTTGCCACGGGTAAAGAGAGGTAAGACGGCACATCGCCGACATAAGAAGGTGCTAGCCCTGACCAAAGGGCATAGGGCAACCAGGCACTCCCTTTATCGTCGAGCTCATGAGTCTATGCTCAAGTCACTGAGCTATGCCTATAGGCACCGCCGTGAGCGGAAGGGTGACATGAGGCGCCTGTGGATTTTACGGGTTAATGCTGCTAGTCGAGCCCACGGGCTTACCTATAGTCAATTTATGGACGGCTTAAGAAAGTCCGGGATTGAAATCAACCGTAAGCTGTTAGCCGATATGGCAGTCAGAGAGCCTGAATCCTTGGCTAATTTGATAACTATAGCTAAAGGCAAGGTTCAGGACTAAAATACGAGATTATTTAGCTAATCCTATCTCCTGTATCCCCTTCCCCTTGATAAGGGGAAGGGGAATCAATTATATAAAGGGAGGCTTCGCCCCTCTAAAACACCCTGATTACAACCCCAATAAGAGAGGTCTTTCTCAGGGGTAGATTGAAGGGGCTTTGCCCCTTCAAAAGTAGCCTTCCCCCTCTCCTTACTAAAGAGAGGGGGATTAAGGGGGTGAGGTTAATAGACAGCAACAAATGGTAAGGTATTCTCTTGACCCTTTACTACTGATAACCTATAATCCAAGATAGTCAGGAATAGAATTAGATAGGTCGTTTACTACGGGGGTGAAGGGGCGCTAGCCCCTTCAGAAGCAATACTTCCCCCTCCCTGGTAAGGGAGGGGGATACAGGGATAGGTGGCTAACAAATATCTAGAGGGGATGAAGTTAATAAACAATCTCGGCTAAGGCAAGAAGATGTTACAGCAGCTTAAAGAACTAAAATCAAAGGCAATACAGGAATTAGAGAGCATTAACACTATTAAGCAGTTGGAATCTTGGCGGGTTCGTCACCTGGGCAAGAAGAGTAATCTAACCCAGGCTCTACGTAGCTTAGCCTCATTACCTCTTGGGGAGAGGAAAGTTGTTGGCGCTCAGGCTAATCAGGTTAAGGTTGATTTAGAGGAAAGTTTGAGGCAAAAGGAGCTGGTTCTACGAGAGACACAACTGGTAGTATCGGCTAAGAAAGAGCATATTGATATTACCCTGCCCGGTCGTCCTTTACCCGCAGGTCATTTGCATCCCATTACTCAAACACTCTATGAAATATGCGACATATTTGTCTCTATGGGCTTTCAGGTAGTGGAGGGGCCGGAGGTAGAGTGGGACTATTATAATTTTGAGGCATTGAACATTCCTCAGGAACACCCGGCTCGCGATACCATGTCAACATCCTGGGTTGATTTTAAGCCCGATAGCGGGGAAAGACCTATGCTATTACGGACCCACACTACCTCGGTAACAGCCAGGATTATTGAGACCATGCGACCTCCGATAAGAGTAGTTGAGCCAGGCAAGGTCTATCGCTATGAGGCTAGTGATGCTACCCATACCCCTATGTTCTATCAAATTGATGGTGCCGTTATAGATAAGGGTATCACTATGAGTGAGTTGAAGGGGACACTCTTTGAGTTTGCTCGCCGTTTCTTTGGCGAAGGCAGGAAGGTACGCTTCCGCTGTGATTACTTCCCCTTTGTCGAGCCTGGCGTTGAGATGGCTATAGAATGCCTGGTCTGTGGTGGTAAAGGCTGCCGCTTGTGCGGCAATACCGGCTGGATTGAAATATTAGGTGCCGGAATGACTCACCCTCAAGTGCTTCAGCGGGGCGGTATTGACCCGGAGGTTTACACCAGTTTTACCTTCGGCATGGGTATTGACCGTCTGCCCATGCTTCGCCACCGAATTGATGATACTAGACTGTTTTATAGCAGTGACCGTAGATTTTTGAGGCAGTTCTGAGAGATGAAGGTTCCACTTAGCTGGCTTGGGGAATATGTAGATGTTATCCTGTCCCCGACTGAGTTAGCCAACAGGCTGACAATGGCTGGTACTGAGGTCAATGGGGTACAGGTCGTTGGTGGTAGTTGGGAAAACATCGTTGTTGGTCAAATAGTGGCGGTTAACCCCCATCCCAATGCTGACCGCCTTAGTTTAGCTACCATAGATTTAGGCACGGAGCAGCCGACCGTTGTCTGCGGAGCACCAAATCTCAGGCTGGGCGATAAGGTAGCCTTTGCCTCGGTCGGGGCTCAACTGATAGATGGGCGTAGTGGGCAGGCGTTCCGCCTGGAATCAGCCAAGATTCGCGGCGTGGTGTCTAATGGTATGGCTTGCTCGGAAAAGGAACTGGGCATCTCCGACAGCCATGAGGGGATTATGGTCTTGCCTGCCGAAGCCCCTGTTGGCGCTCCGCTGGCAAGCTATCTGGGTGATACTATCTTTGATATGGATATAACGCCTAATCGCCCTGACTGCCTGTGCGTGGTTGGCATAGCTAGAGAGGTGGCTGCCCTGACCGGGCAAGGTTTGCATCTCCCTGAAACTGAGTATGAAGAAAAAGCATTGCCTATAGGCCAGCAAATATCAGTGGAGATTGCCGCCCCTGACCTATGTCCCCGGTATTGCGCCAGTCTAATCACCGGCATCAAAGTGGCTGAGTCCCCCCGGTGGCTGCAACAACGGTTGCTGAAATGCGGCATGCGCCCGATAAATAATATTGTCGATATTACTAACTATGTTATGCTGGAATATGGGCAGCCCCTCCATGCCTTTGATTATCACCAGATTAAAGGTAGAAAAATTATCGTGCGCCGGACTACTGCGGGTGAGACTATAATTAGTCTGGATGGGGTAGAACGGCGCCTGGCTGAGGACATGCTGGTTATTGCTGACGAGGAACAGGCGGTGGCTATCGCCGGGGTTATGGGTGGGGCTGATAGTGAGGTTACTCCAGAGACCACGTCAATACTGCTGGAATCGGCCAATTTCAGCCCGCCCAGCATTCACTATACCGGTAGGGTATTGGGTTTACCCAGTGAAGCCTGTATGCGGTTTGAGCGGGGCATTCGCCCTGAGCTAACTTTGCCAGCACTTAAACGGGCTACCCAGTTAATTGTCCGGCTAGTCGGTGGCCAAGCAGCTAAAGGCCTGGTTGATGCTTACCCCGGGAAACAGGAGCCAGAGTCCATCCGGTTATCAACCAGCCAGGTAAATCAACTCCTGGGCGTTGAGTTTAGTCTTGACCAAATAGTGGGGGCGCTGACTTCCCTGAGCTTTGAGTGCAAGGGAGCTTCAGCCTCAGAGGTTCGGGTTACTGCCCCTTACTGGCGAAGCGATATACATCAGGCGGTTGACCTTATAGAGGAGGTAGCCCGTATTATTGGCTATGATGAGATTCCAGCCACTATGCTGGCTCAGTCCGTACCGCGACAAAGCCCTGAGCCTATTCTTAGCCTTAAGCAGAAGGTAAGGTATAGCCTTGTCGGTTATGGCTTTCAGGAGGTAATTACCTATTCGTTAACCAGTTTAGAAATGCTAAACAAGCTGCTACCTGACCCCCACCCCATTGACCCAATGCCCCTCCGTGTCGCCAACCCGATGACCCTGGAGCAGGAGTATCTTCGCCCTAACCTGCGAGCTAACCTTTTAGCCGTCCTATCAGCCAACAGGAGATATGAAGACAGTGGTATCAGGCTTTTTGAGCTGGGTAAGGTATATTTACCCCGACCGAAGGACTTACCCGGTGAGCCTGAGATGCTGTGTGGCTTACTGAGCGGCTCTAGATTTGAAAAATCATGGCACGGTGGAGATGATTCGTTTGATTTCTACGATGCCAGGGGAGTGGTCGAAGGCTTACTTAGCCAGCTGGACATAGAAGCCAGCTTTGACGAGAGTAAAGACGAAAGCCTGCACCCGGTTAAGCAGGCGGCTATAGTTATCGCCGGTAACCAATTAGGCGTTGTCGGTGAGCTACACTCTAAACTATTACAGGCTTTTGAAATTCCCGGGGCTGCCTATCTTTTTGAAATCAACCTGACGGCGCTTTTACCTTTTACCGTAGGTCATAAGATGTTCCAGCCAATATCACGATTTCCCACTATAGTTAGGGATATTGCCCTGGTCGTTGATTCTGGAGTAACCCACCACCGGGTAAAGGATATCATTAACAGCTTTCCGTTGGTGAAGCGGGTTACTATATTTGATGTCTATTCTGGCGAGCAAGTCCCACCGGGTAAGAAGTCCCTTGCCTATAGCATTACCTTCCAATCACCGACCCATACCCTGACTGATGAAGAGGTTAACCAGGTCCAACAGCAAATCCTGGACAAGCTATCCACCGAGCTCGGCGCCACCCTGCGCATTTGATATATAAGGCAGTGACCAGAAATAAATGGGCTAAAATTTCGAGTATCTTCGTCTTACTCTACGGCCTGTTTCTTTTGTTTCAGGCTATATGGCCGGGATGGGCTATAGTGCAAGGTGAAGCCGGTTTAGACGTAGCCAAAATTATTGGCGGTCTGGCTCTCATCGTTTGGGCGGTTATTTTCTTTAAGGTGAAGGGTTAGCTTGAGGTTAGGAGGCAAGTTTGAAGGGGCTGACGCCCCTTCAAACATTATTCTTCCCCCTCCTTTGTAAGGGAGGGGGATAAAGGGGGTGAGGTAGATAACTAATCTCTAATAATTTCCTTGAGCCTTGTCGCCGCTTCCTCTAGTGGCACCAACTCGGATTCTTTCTCGGAGCGCTTTTTTATCTCGGCGCTGTTTGTCTCCAGGGTGCGGGGGCTGATGGTAACCCGGATAGGTATCCCCAGAAGGTCGGCGTCATTAAACTTTACCCCCGGTGACTCCTGGCGGTCATCAAAAAGCACCTCTAAGCCTTCAGCCTCTAACCCGGCATACAGGTTTTCAGCGGCTGTTGCCACCTCAGAATTTTCCAGATATAGGGGGCAGAGATAGATATGATACGGAGTGATAGACATCGGCCAGATAATGCCCTTATCGTCATGATTTTGCTCTACGGCGGCAGCCATTAACCTGCCCAGACCAATGCCATAGCACCCCATGACCATAGGCTGAGACACACCGTTAGCGTCAACGAAGAAGGCACCTAATTTCTGGCTAAGGAAAGTACCCAGCTTGAAGATATGCCCCACCTCAATGCCGCGGCTGAATGATAACTTGTGGTCACATCTGGGGCATCCCTCCCCAGCCTTAGCCCGGGCGACATCGGTTACGAGGTCAACCTTAAAATCTCGGGGATAATTGACATTTCTAAAATGGGTGTCGGGTTTATTAGCCCCGGCAATGAAGTTGGTGCCTGAGGTTATGGAATCATCGGCAATAACCCTGATGCCACTTACACCTATAGGCGAGGCTGAGCCAGCTACTATCCCGGCTTCCTTCACCTCAGCTTCCGAAGCCAGGCGGAGGTCAAAGCAGTGCAGACTGTTTTTTAGCTTCACCTCGTTTATTGCAATGTCCCCTCTGATAACGGCGAAAATTAGCTCGGCATCGGCGACATAGAATACTGCTTTAAGGGTGTGATTTTTGGGCACCTTCAGGAAGTTGGCTAGCTCCTCAATGGTGGTGATGCCGGGGGTGTCCACTTCTTCCAGGGGCAGTGGCTTCTCATCGGCTAATTTGGCTTTAATGCTCTGGGCCTTCTCCGCGTTAGCTGAGTAGCCACAATTAGGGCAATAAATAATCTCATCCTCGCCAGTTTCAGTAATAACCATAAACTCGTGGGAGTCCTTGCCGCCGATAGCGCCACTATCGGCTTCAACCAGCAGGGTAGGGAGTCCGCAGCGAATGTAGATATTCTGATACGCCTGGAGCATCTTGTTATAGCTCTGGCTTAGTCCCTCTTCATCGCAATCAAAGCTATAGAGGTCTTTCATGGTGAACTCACGGACTCGCACTAGTCCAGCTCTGGGGCGGGGCTCATCGCGAAACTTGGTCTGGATTTGATATAGAAGGAGGGGCAGGTCGCGGTAGCTCTTAACATTGTAGCTGACTAATTGAGTGATGACCTCTTCATGGGTTGGTCCCAGGGCTAGTTTGCGGTCTCTGCGGTCGGAGAGGGTAAATAGCCCTTTGCCAAAAGCCAGGTCTCGCCCGGTTTCTTGCCACAATTCTAGAGGCTGGAGGACGGGGAGCATTAGCTCCTGTCCCCCGGCGGCATTCATCTCCTCCCGGATTATGTTCTCTATCTTCTTCAGTACCCTCCAGGCTAAAGGTAGATAGGAATAGACCCCAGCCGCTACCTGATGTATCATCCCGGCTTTTAGTAGTAGCCGGTGGCTGACTGTCTCTGCCTCAGCTGGTACCTCTCTCTGTGTCTTACCAAATAGCTTTGATATACGCACTCTACTAATTGGCCTATCTAGTTATGTTCCTGGACTTACCAATTTGGAACACGCTAAATTTCACTACCTTTGGACTTACTAAGCAAAGGCAAGTATAAAGAAGATAGCTCAAACTCTTAATTCGCCTCAGGCAAGAATCATTGCCGCCCGGTTAGGGCTAGGCAAACTCCCGCCTTCCCATTGACACAAATATAATAGCCAGTACCCCCAGAGGCACAATGGGAAAAAGAGCTAATATAGCGCCGGTAAGCGCAAACCCCCAGGCTCTCCTTCTCAGGGCGAAGATACCACCGATTAAGGCTACTATTCCAAGGCCGATTAACGGAGCACCGATGGCACCAAGCATTCCCATTCCAGTAAGTGCGCCATAAAGCGCAGCTCCGCTAGCTACAAAAGCGCCGACACCAATACCAAAACAACCACCAATTATAGCCAAAATGCCAGCCCACGTTCCTCTCCATGTTCTTTCCATTTTTCACCCTCCTTATTCTTGATTATAATTATTTGGAATAATTACCAGATTTTAATCCATGCTGCTCACCTTCTTTTATTCATTATGCCGCGGTGAAGCTAGAGGTAGCTCTCAACTATTTAACCATATTGAAGCGCTTTATTCTAGTAGGGTTAGTCAAACTCCTTCTTCCCCAGGGAGACAAAGATAATAGCCAATATCGCCATTATCCCTGGGAGGGATAGAATAGAACCGGCCAGTGCCAGCCCCCACCTCCTCCTTTTGATGGCACTTATGCCACCGACCAAGGCAACTATCCCAAAAGCAAGCAGCACGATGCCAATCGCCATCAAAACAGTTGACGACATACCAAATATCCTGGTAAGTATTGCTTGAAGGTCAATCGCCTCAGGTCCGTACACTCTAGCCCACTCTTCTATCCAACTACTCCAATCCAGGCCACCCAATGCGCCTACCCATCTACCGGCAACAACCAGCCCAATCCCAAACGCAATACGCATAGACCCCTCAATTATAGTCAAGATACCCGCCGTCGTTGGCTTCCATGTTCTCTCCATTTGTTACCTCCTTATTCTTGAGATAATTATTCGGAAAATTACTTTATTTTAATCCATGCTGCTCACCTTCTTTTATTTATTATGCCACGGTGAAGCTAGAGATAGCTCCCAACTATTTAACCATATTAAACTGCTTTATTCTAGTAGCTTAAGCTTAAGATTTTTTATCATCCTCACCCCCTTTATCCCCCTCTCCGTAATATGGAGATGTATTCGTAGCATGAGGGGGAGAGTGGTTTTTGAAGGGGCTCCGCCCCTTCAAACTTCCCCTGCGCATAGAGTAACTAGCTTATTCACTCTGCCCTGGCTTGGATATGGATAGGGAGTGTAGCTATTAGCTCCCTGTCATTAAGATTTTTGCCCATATAAATCTCGACCTCATAGTCGCCGGGAACTACATCCTCTGGAACTTCAAATATTGGGTAAATTGAGCCGTTTTCATCGGCTTCACAGTAGGCTTGTATGCCCGCATTCCTATCACTTGCTCGGTACTCGAAGTCAACCCATACCTTTTGATTCGGTTTGAAGTTTAAGCCCGAGACCATGAAAGAAGAACCAGCCTCAACGATATTGGACTCAACCATAATGGCTAGGCTGGGTGTTGCTGCTGGCTGTGGCTGTTCCCGACACCCGACTGCTAAGGCTACTACTAACAGAGCCATTAGAGCTACAGCGCATAGAACAATCGGTTTTTTCATTTTATTCATCTACCTCACCCCCTTTATCCCCCTCTCCTTCAAAGGAGAGGGGGAGGAGTAGTTATTGAAGGGGGTTCTCAGGTCTCTTTAGCCTGCTTATACTTATGTTTCTAGCCTACCATTTCTTAATGAGTTTACCGTCTTTGTCTCTCATATTTCCGGTAACGGCATATATAAAGTCGACAAAAGCCCAAATACCCACTGCGATAAGGGGTATAAAACCGAGTCCAAAAATCCAAAGTGTTGAACATCCGCCAATGCCTAAAAGGAGCATCCCAACGGCGCTTCCTGTCTTGCCTAGATAGAATCGGTGGGCGCCAAACGCGCCAAGAAAGGCGGCAAGCAAAGTGGTGGCTAGCCTCGATTTTGGCGAAATATCCACTGCCTCCGCTTTTGCTAGTTCTGCCCCACATTTAAGACATATTACGGCTTGGGGGTCTGTCGGAGCACCACAAGCTTGGCAAAAGTTACTCCCGATTAGAGGCTTGGCTCCACAGCTAAGGCAAATTTCTGGTGTACCTATCAGTTCTTTACCGCAATTTCGGCAAAACATTTCCCCCCTCCTTATGTTTAGTAATTACTACCTAATCATCTCCTCCACCTCCCTCATCAAAGCACTTAGGAAATCCTTTTCCTGAATAGTAGCAATCTTTTTGCCCTTTTTGAACAGGACGGCTTTGCCTTTGCCGCAGGCAATACCGACATCAGCGTCTTTAGCCTCGCCGGGTCCGTTGACCTCACAGCCCATCACCGCTACCTTTATCGGCTTGTCAATCTTTGATAGCCTTGCCTCTACTTCTTCGGCTAGTTTTATAATATTAACCTCAGCCCGACCACAGGAGGGGCAGCTAACCAGAATCGGACCGTGCTGGCGCAAGTTCAAGCTTTTTAGAATTTCATAGGCGGCAATTACCTCTTCCCTGGGGTGGGCGCTTAGTGAGACCCGGATGGTATCACCGATACCCTGGTAGAGAAGGGTGCTGATGCCCACCGTGCTCCGAATAATGCCCCTGCGGGGGGTGCCGGCTTCGGTAATACCTATATGTAGAGGATAGGGTATCTTGGGGGCAATGTCTTGATAGGCGTCAATAGTCGTCGGGACATCAAAGGCTTTCAGTGAGACCTTAATCAGGTCAAAGTCAAGACTCTCCAGCAAGCCTATCTGCTGTAGGGCGGCGTCAACCATCTGCTCAGCCAGGGTCAAGTTGGGGTTGGCGGTTCTGGGCAGGCTGCCGGCGTTGACCCCAATGCGGATAGGGATATTCCTCTCTTTAGCTGTCTGGACTATGACGGAGACTTTTTGGGGCTGGCTGATATTGCCCGGATTTAAGCGTAGCCCATCAGCCCCAGCTTCCAGTGCCAGTAAAGCCAGCCGGTAATCAAAGTGAATATCAGCAATTATCGGTAGGGAAACGTCTCTTTTTATAGCTCGTATCGCCCGGGCGGCTTCAGCATCAGGCACCGCCACTCGCACTAACTGGCAATCACAATCTTCAAGCTCCTTGATTTGGGCAATAGTTGACATAACATCTCTAGTATCGGTTTTAGTCATTGATTGCACCACGATTGGGGCATTGCCGCCGACAGTTACATTGCCAATCTGAATCGGTTTACTGACTCGTCTGGGGTTCATACTCATTGTTTACCTACCTCACCCCCTTTATGCACCCTGAAAAATCTTTGATTTTTCAGGGAACCCGCTTTATCCCCCTCTCCTTCAAAGGAGAGGGGGAGGAGTGGTTTTGAAGGGGCGAAGCCCCTTCAAGCTTCCCTTGATAAATGACATAGAATTATGGTATCAGGCTGCCTCCGCTGATGATGCGTATAATATCACGGTAGGTGATTACCAAAATGGCTCCTATAAGCGTAGCGAAGCCAATAAAGTGCACCAATCTCTCTGTCTTCGGTGCCACGCGTTTGCCCCGGCGGACCCCCTCCAGGAGGACAAATACAATTCTGCCACCATCCAGGGCGGGGAGGGGGAAGATATTGATTAGCGCCAGGTTTATGCTGAGAAAGGCAGCAAATTCCAGTAATGGGCTAATTCCAGCCTTAGCCACCTCGCCGGTGATTTGAGCAATCCCCACCGGTCCGGCCACTTCAAAAGGCGTTGCCCCGGTAGCCATACCAATTATCCCATTCTTGAATAGGACGAAGGTTTCCACACATGACGACACGGCTAAAGGTGCGGCTCGCCAGGCAGGTTCACTTTGACGAACAATGGTGGCGTCTGCCAGTCTAACCGTAATCCCCATTGCCCCCTGACCCTCTGGAGGCCTCCATCTAGGTACTGCTTGAACACTCTCGGTAGTTGAGTCGCTATGCTGGACAACTAGGGTGGACTCCTTACCCAGGTTAAGCTGAATATAGCGCTGCAGGTCACCAATATTATGCACCGGCTTTTGGTTGAAGCTGAGGAGCGTATCTCCGGGTTCAATGCCAGCCGTGGCTGCCGGGGAACTATCGGCTACTTCTTCAATCAACAATTGCCCAACGACTACGTTATGGGGAACCATAAAGGCAATTGAGAACAAGAGAAGGGGCAGGATGACATTCATTAGTGAACCAGCGCTGAGGACTAAAAGCCTGGTGCCAATGCGCTTGTTAGCCAAACTTCCTGGCACCTTGGGGTCTTCTTCACCAGCCATTTTGGTGAATCCGCCTAACGGTATAGCGTTTAGTGAATATATCGTTTCTCCCCGTTTTACTGATAATACCCGCGGGGGAAAGCCAAGACCAAATTCGTCCACCCTTACCTTGGATGCTTTGGCAGCGATAAAATGTCCAAACTCGTGGGCAATGATAAGTACGACCAGAATACCGACAAAGGCTCCTATGGTCGTTAGCATGGATTATCTCCAGTAGCGAGCTGCAACACCTTCTCTCTAGCCCAGGTATCAGCCGCCATAATTTCATCCAGAGTAGGGTAGGGGATGGATTGATGCTGCTCCAATACCTTTTCTACAAGGTTAGCTATATCGGTAAATTTAATCCTTTGCGCCAGGAAAAGTTCAACCGCTACCTCATCAGCGCCACAGAGTACTGCCGGGTAGGTTCCTCCCTTCCTGCCCGCCTCAATAGCTAATTTAAGGCAGGGGAAGGTATCAAGGTCGGGTGGCTCAAAGGTCAAGTCTTTAATATCGCTCCAGTCAAGCCTGGGAAGTTGAGGGTTAGGCAGGCGTTCAGGGTAAGACAGGGCATATTGAATGGGCAGGCGCATATCGGGGTAACTTAACTGGGCTTTGATTGAGCCATCTATGAATTCTACCATAGAGTGGATAATACTCTGGGGATGGATTAGAACCTTAATATTGTCCAGGGGCATGTCAAATAGCCAATGGGCTTCAATAATCTCAAGCCCTTTATTCATCAGGGTGGCGGAGTCAATGGTAACCTTTTTTCCCATCTGCCACGAGGGGTGGCTTAGAGCTTGCTCAACGGTTACTCTGCTTAGCTCGGCCGGTGAATAATGGAGGAAAGGACCCCCTGAGGCAGTCAGAGTAAGCTGAGTTGCTGGCTGGGTTTCACCATTGAGGCATTGCCATATCGCACTATGCTCGCTATCAATAGGCAGAATCCGGGCTTCATTTAGCTTTGCCTCATTGGTGATAATCTCCCCCGCCATGACTAATGATTCCTTGTTAGCCAGGGCAACACTTTTACCAGCTTTTACCGCAGCCAGTGTCGGGCTTAGCCCGACTCTACCTGAGGTAGCTATGATAACAGTGTCCACCTGAGGATGCCGGGCAATGTCTTCCAGTGTTAGGAATTCATATTCAGCATTAGTCAGGCGAGCCAGTGCCTCCCTATCCTGAAAATAGACAAACCTTGGTTTAAACTCATTAATTTGCTTGGCCAGTAAATCGACGTTCTTTCCCCCAGCTAACCCAACTATATGAAACCTATGGGGTAAGGCACGGACTACCTCAAGAGTTTGTTGACCTATAGAGCCGGTTGAACCCAGAACAGCTAACTGCTTAATTATATTGCCCATATCACATAATAGTATACCACTATGCCGGCAAAGATAATGCTGTCCATTCGGTCAAGGATACCCCCATGTCCTGGCAGTAGAGTGCCTGAGTCTTTTACCCCCATATTGCGTTTAAGTAGGGATTCTACCAGGTCGCCAACCTGACCAAAAATACTGACCAGTACGCTCAAGCCTATTACCTGCCAGTAGATGAGGGGCAAGCGGAAAGGGGTCGGGGTAAAGAATAATATGCTCATTATGATAGCCCCAACTATTCCACCCATGGTCCCTTCCCAGGTTTTGCCTGGGCTGATATTTGGGGCGAGTTTATGCCCGCCCAGTTTTCTACCAATGAAGAAGGCAGCAGTATCAGAAGCCCAGGTGGTAAACAGAGCCAAGAATACCCAATTTCTGCCACCATCTAGACCCCTTAATGCCACCAGATAGCTTAACAGCCAGCCTACATAGAGGATGCCAGCTATTGTCCACCCCCAGGTAGTAAAAGCCTCCTCTTTTTGTCGGCGTGATAGGAGCCCGATTAGAGGTAGCACCACGGCTGAGGTCAATAAAAGCGGTGTAACTAAGCTAGGATTAAAGTGGGGTTCAAGCCTAGCTAGTAGCTCTGAATTACGACTGAGAATGAATAGTGCCGTCCAGATTAGCCCGAAGTAGGTAAATGGTGGTGCTTTTGAGATAGCCACCATCCTGTAGAATTCAAGGGCGGCCAGGACTCCGAAGACGACCATTAATGCGGTAAATCCCGCCTCCCCACCGAACCAGACGACAATTATCAAGAGGGGGACGAACCAGAGGGAAGTTATGATTCTTTTCTTGAGCATAGGGTTACTAAACAATCGCGGTTATAATCCACCAAAGCGCCTTTGCCTCTGGCAATAAGATAATAACGCTTTCTCAATCTCTTTTTCATCAAAGTCCGGCCATAGAACATCGGTGAAGTAGTACTCGCTATAAGTTGCTTGCCATATTAGGAAATTACTGATACGGACTTCACCGCCAGTGCGGATGATTAAGTCAACATCAGGTAAGCCGGCGGTATAAAGGTAATTATTAAATAATTTTTCATCTATGCTTTGAGGTGAGATGCCTTCAGCTATAATGCGGCGTACGGCATCTAAAATCTCACCACGACCTCCGTAGTTGAAGGCGAGGCTAAGTGTCATCCCGGTATTGTTTTTGGTTAACTCCGTGGCTCTATTTATGGCTAGCTGTAGACCTGGCGGGAGTCCCTGGAGACGACCGAGGTGGCGAATCTTAATACCCTGTTTATGAAGGTCTAGGGACTCTTTGTCCATTACCTCTTCTAAGAGACGGAACAAACTCATAACTTCATCTTGGGGGCGATTCCAGTTTTCTGTAGAGAAACCATAAAGCGTTACATACTTTACCTGGTATTGATTAAGGCACCTGATTGCCGAGCGCACATTTTCCAGCCCGGCTAGATACCCCTCAAACCTGGGTAATCCACGCCGTTCTGCCCATCTACCATTCCCATCCACAATAATAGCTATGTGGTTGGGAAAGCGAACCCCTTTTTCTTTAGCTAGCCAGGCAGCTTCTATTTTACCACTCAATATTAGATACTAAACCTCTCTTAACCCGGGCTATACTTCCATGAGTTTTACTTCTTTATCTCGTCCAGCTTGCTCAGCATCAGCTATGAAGCTATCAGTAAGCTTTTGTAGCTGGTCCAGGGCACGCTTAAGCTCGTCCTGAGATATATCCTTATTTTTCTCTAACTCTTTTAGTTCATCCATAGCCTCGCGCCTCAGGTTGCGTATTACTATCTTTTCCTTTTCCACTCTGCCTCGTGCTACCTTAATTAGCTCCTGTCTCCGTTCTTCACTCAGTGGCGGGATATTTATCCGAATTACACCCCCATCACTAGTCGGGTTTAGCCCCAGGTCAGAGGTTAGGATAGCTTTCTCGATACTGCGTATACTACTTTTATCCCAGGGCTGGACGACGAGCAGCCTTACTCCAGGCGCCGAAATGCTAGCCAGTTGATTAAGCGGGGTAGGAACACCGGCATATTCTACCTTAATATGCTCGATTAGGGTTGAGGTAGCGTGTCCAGTGCGAATGGTAGCTAGTTCTCTCTTCAAGACCTCAATAGAGGTTCGCATCTTTTCTTCAGTATTCCACAAAATGCGGCTAACCATTTTCCTACCCGCTGAATACCAGGGTACCAATAGGTTCACCGATTATAGCACGCTCAATACTGCGTGGAGCTAGTAGGTCAAAAACGATTATAGGCAGCTTGTTTTCTAGACAGAGGGAAAGAGCGGTAGCATCCATTACCTGCAAGCGCATATTTAATGCTTCAAGGTGGGTCAGCTTGTCAAACTTCTGGGCGGTGTGGTTCTTGCTTGGGTCAGCACTATAGATGCCATCAACATTATTCTTGGTCATAAGTAGGACTTCGGCTTCAATCTCTATGGCTCGTAGAGCAGCTGCAGTGTCAGTGGTCATATATGGGTTGCCAGTGCCTCCGGCGAAAATAACCGCTCTACCTTTCTCCAGGTGGCGAATAGCGCGGCGTCTAATGTAAGGCTCGGCTACCTGTTGAATACCTATAGCTGACTGGACTCTGGTAGCTATTCCTTCCCTCTCCAGCGCATCCTGGAGAGCTAGGGCATTTATCACTGTGGCTAGCATCCCGGCATAGTCAGCAGCGACCCTATCCATTCCTTCCTCCTCAGCCTTAGCCCCACGCCAGATGTTACCACCACCGACAACAATACCCACACCCACCCCCATCTCTATCACCTGCCCAACCTGTTGGGCTATCATGGTGATGGTAGGGGAATCAATACCATAATCAGCCTTACCACTGAAAGCCTCACCACTAAGTTTGAGCAGAACCCGCTTATACCTGGTAGTGGTCATCCTGTTACTACCCATTTACCCAGATTTACCCAATTCAAATCTGGCAAACCTATTTACTTTGATATTCTCGCCTACCCTGGCAATAGTTTCCGTAATAATATCTTGAACCGTCTTGGTAGGGTCCTTAATGTAGGGCTGGAGAAGCAGGCAGGGTGCCTCAGTCGGTTCAATATCAGAGGCGGGGGCATCATCAACTGAGATAAATCGGGGAGACACGGCGGCTACTTGCATTGCCAGATTGTGAGCCAGTTCCTTGAACTCGTCAGTACGAGCCACAAAGTCAGTTTCGCAATTGACTTCAACCATGGCTCCAATGCGCCCACCGGTGTGGATATAGGCTTCAATCACCCCCTCGGTGGTCGCACGTTTTGCTTTCTCTTGTGCCTCAAGGAAGCCTTTCTGTTTCAGAATCTGGAGCGCCTTTTCCATATCTCCTTCTGCCTCAAGGAGGGCATTTCTACAATCCATAACCCCGGCTCCAGACTGGTTCCTTAGCTCCTTTACTTTGACCGCTGGAATTTTCAATCTCTCCCCCGTTTTACTCGTCAGGAGTAAAAATAACCGGTTCGGTAGTTTCGGCAACCTCAAGCTCCTCTAAGCCCTCTTCGCCTGCTTCCTCGGTTGGGGCCAATGCCTCGCCAGTTTTACCCTCTATCACGGCATCAGCAATACAGCTACTTATCAGCTTGACGGCTTTAATCGCATCATCATTGGCTGGAATAAGGTAGTCAATGTCAGTAGGGTTACAATTGGTATCGACAATAGCTACCACTGGTATTCCTACACGCTTGGCTTCAGCTAGAGCAATCCTTTCCTTTATGACGTCAACAATGAACACCGCCGACGGTAGGCTGGTCATCTCTTTGAGACCACCTATCTGTCGGTTGAGGCGTAGAATTTCCTTCTCCAGCTTCAGGGCTTCCTTTTTGGGTAGGCGGTTAAGCTCACCCCTAGCTTGCTGGTCCTCCAAACGGACTAGATAGTCTATGCGGGTTTGGATAGTAGTAAAGTTAGTCAGCACCCCTCCCAGCCAGCGCTGGCTGACATAATACATATTACAGCGTTTAGCCTCCGTCTCAATAGTCTCTTGAGCCTGCTTTTTGGTGCCGACAAAAAGGATACTGCCACCCTCAGCCACCAACTGCCGAATAAACTCGCATGCCTGGTCTAACATGCTGCTCGTCTGCTCGAGGTCAATGATATGGATGCCATTGCGCCTGGTAAAGATGTAGCTCTTCATACGAGGATGCCAGTAGCTTGTCTGGTGCCCGAAGTGAGCACCAGCCTCTAAAAGCTGCTTAATAGTAACTGTACTGGGCAATCTCAAACTCCTTCCAATTATCAAATAGTATAGCATACCCTTTGGTGTTCAGCAACAGAGTAACATATGAACTCAGCCCAGCGCTGGCTCGTTTACCGGGGGTCATTGGTCAAGGACTGGTGGAGGTGACAAAATATACCATTAGGTTTATTATAAAGACAGGCAACGATTCAAGAAAGCGTAGGAGTTAAAAGATGCAAATTAGGAAAACATACCAAGGGGTAAACCCTGAGCTACTTTATGATGAGATAAGAGACTTTACTATAAAGCAAGGAACGGTTATAGATAAGGCAAAACTGGAAACATACTCTTTGCCCGGTGACACATCAACGTTTATTTCTCGTGGCACACTAACATTCAAGGTTCAGAGTAGGTCAGGCAAGGGGGAAAAGGAATGTCTCAGGGCACATATCGTGGGCTCAGCCAAAAGTGAGACAAAAGTAATGCTTGATGTAGATGAAGAGCTTTTCTCCCCGGAAAAGATTAATGCTTTGCAAGATGACCTAAACTTTATTTTTGGCTCATACGAAGTGAAGCACCGCTAAGAGGGTTCTAGTTTACATAAAGTTCAAACCCCGTATAATCCAAGGGCTGACCACAATGTAAGGCATTGCCTTATGGGGATGGTTCATCGACAATCAGGTGCCAGAGCGGTTACTATATGCCAGCATTGTGGCGCCGAGAAACTATGGAAACTAAAAGCGTCAGCTTGACTCTAAAAACTGAAGGCAATATAATTTATCTACAAATAATTTTGTTGCGTTATAATTCCCGCTGTGGGCTCGTAGCTCAGTGGCAGAGCGGGCGGCTCATAACCGTCTGGTCGTAGGTTCGAATCCTGCCGAGCCCACTTTAATTTATGCCGAATTGGCTTTGGTTTTTAAAATTTTTGCTATATGGTAGGGGAGTGGCTTGAAAACCAGGCTTTGAACTCAGTTTGCCTATTTATCCGACATAACATATATAGTGCGACCCAACTTCATTATAATATAATCACATTTACATAATATCTGGTGATAAGCCGCTAACTTTTCTTTATTGACAACGCTGTGCCTCATCGGTAAAATCCAGACATTAACTATATAAGGAGGTAAAGTAAATGGCCAGGGACCCAAGGGAAATATTGGAAGATTATCGTCAGGGGGCTAGTGAGTGGAGTAAAGCCCATCCCGAGTGCATGCCGGCATTTGCCGAATTAAGTAAAGCGTCTATGAAGCCGGGGGCGCTGGACTACAAGACCAAGGAGCTAATTGCGGCTGCGGTTGGTTTAGCTGTTCGCTGTGAGTACTGTATTGTCTACCATGTTCACGCAGCGCTTAAAGCTGGGGCTACTCGCCAGGAGCTTATAGAGACAGCATGCGTCACTAATCTTATGGGTGGCGGTCCAGTTGTAACCTACACGGCTACGCTGTTTCTTGATGCCGTTAATGCCTTTGCCCCGGATTTCAAGAAAAAATAGTGTTATGTTAAGTTATAACCTGTCCCTTTATCGGGATATTCCTCAGTAAAACCGGACTGATGAATATTCTTTGTCCCGGGCAAAAAGGGGGGAAAGGAAAAGCAAAAATAAGGGGTGGCTTTTCTCTTACTACTTCAAAAGGTATCAAACCATTCAAAAGAATTTTTAGACGCCTAGATTTTGATTACAGAGCGTCATTTTTGGGAGGTCTAAACCGGTTGAGCTATTTTGGTCAGGGTACGGCTGATTAGCTCCAAAAGTTTAGTTAGTCCCCACTTTTTAGCCGCTGAGATTAGCACTGTATTTCTACTGTCGGGGTGAGACCGGTCGGCAAGGTAATTTAGGGCGGCTTGCTCATCCCAGGTCTGGTCGTGGTCAAGTAACAAATCAATTTTATTTAGCGCCGTAATTCGGGGTTTATCCGCCAAGTTGAGGTCGGTAAGAATATCCTCTACTGTTTGGCATTGCTCGGCAGCATTATGACAAGTTAAATCAACTATATGAAGAAGCATACTGGCTTCGGTTAACTCCTCAAGGGTTGCCCTGAACGCAGTTATGATAGTCGGCGGTAACTTCCTGATAAAGCCAACGGTGTCGGTCATTAAGACTATACTCTTATCAGGCAGGGTCAGGCGCCTGGTAGTTGGGTCTAAGGTAGCAAAGAGCTTGTCTTCGACAAATACATCAGCCTGACTGAGAGCATTGAGCAAGGTACTTTTACCACCATTAGTATAGCCTATTAAGGCTACTACGGGGATACCGCTTTTCCTGCGGTGCTGGCGATATAGTGCACGGTGTTTCCTTATTTCCTCAAGCCGCCCTTTCAAGTGATGTATTTTCTGGCGAATAAGGCGCTTATCAGTCTCAAGTTGTGACTCCCCGGGACCCCTGGTACCAATGCCGCCGCCAAGCCTTTCCAGGTGACTCCACTGCCCGGCAAGGCGAGGCAAAAGGTATTGATGTTGAGCCAGTTCTACCTGTAATTGACCTTCGCGGGTTCGGGCTCGCTTGGCAAAAATATCTAAAATCAAGGCAGAACGGTCAATTACCTTCACCTGCAGAGCCTCCTCCAGGTTTCGCTGCTGTAGTGGCGAAAGCTCGTCATCAAAAATTGCTACATTATAGTTAGTGCTGCTCCTTAGCGATGATAATTCGTCTAGCTTGCCTTTGCCCAGATAATGTGTTTTTGACGGTACCGGTAACCGCTGAGTGAGTTTTCCCACTACCTTAACTCCGGCTGTGCCAGCTAGTTGAGCTAGCTCGTTTATTGAGTCCTCCACCAACCATCTATCAGTATTTCCTTTGGCGACTACGGCGACTAGGAATGCCTGTTCCGGGGGTGTTTGAGTAAGAGTTGTTCTTCTAGTAATGATAGCCCTCCATACTTTATGTCAAATTACCCTTTTGCCTTAAACCTGTTTTTATGGTCACGCCACCCGGCTAGCCGAGACAAGCCCTTGACTAATGCCGCATTGGGGACAGTTAGCGATATCCGTACATAACCTTCGCCATTCTGTCCGTAACCTACCCCGGGAGTAACTACTACCCCCACCTGGTCCAGGAGGTCATTAGCAAACTCTATAGAGGTATAGCCTTCAGGGATTTTAGCCCAGATATATAGCCCTGCCTTGGGCACTTGAGCCTGAAGCCCGATACTATTTAACATATCAATAACTAGGTCACGGCGTCTCTGGTAAATAGCATTGTGCTCTTGAATGCAATCTTGGGGTCCGGTTAAAGCCTCAATAGCGGCGTATTGAATTGCCTGGGGAATCCCCGAATCTAAATTAGACTTGACCTTCTTCAGGGTATCTACCATGGTGGCATTACCGACCACCATCCCTATCCGCCACCCGGTCATATTGTAGCTCTTAGACAGGGAATGAAACTCCACGCCTATTTCTTTAGCTCCATCAGCCTGGATAAAGCTAACCGGCTGATAATCATCAAAGGCAACCTCAGAATATGGAGCATCATGGGCAACAGCCAAATTGTGCTGCTGAGCAAATTTGACCACCTTGTTGAAAAAGTCAAGCTCAGCCACAGCCCCGGTGGGGTTATTAGGGTAGTTGAGCCATAAAAGTTTAGCCCTGTTCAGGACATCAGCCGGAATAGCATCTAAATCAGGGAGAAAATTATTCTTCTCGGTAAGCGGCATATAATAAGGTCTGCCGCCGGCCAGGATGGTGCCCATTGAATAAGGGGGATAGGCTGGGTCAGGTACCAGGGCAATATCATTATGGTCAATAAAGCATAAGGCGATGTGGGCAATGCCCTCTTTGGCACCAATAAGGGGTAGCACCTCTTTATCGGCATCAAGCGAAACATCAAAGCGCTGCTTATACCAGCCGGCTATAGCCTGGCGCAATTCAGGTAAACCCGCCGTCTCCGGATAGCGATGATTAGCCGGGTCTTGGGCTGCCTGACACAGCCTGTCAATTACATTGGGTGGTGTCGGAATATCAGGGTCACCGATAGCAAAGCTAACTATGTCCTCACCCTTGGCTTTTTTCTCAGCAATCTTGTTAGTAATTTCGACGAAAAGATAAGGTGGTAAGTTTTCGGTTCGTTTTGCCAATCTCATTTCATCTGCACCTCTTCTGAGGGATTGTTATTAACCTCACCCCCTGATAAAGACCTCAGTCTGGCCATTCTCCGGTGAATACAATTTCGGCGGGACCGCCGAGGAATATTTCCCCTACCCTATCCCACTCCACCGTCAATATACCTCCGGGGAGTTTTATATCCACTTTATTATCAATATAACCATTTAGTTGGGCGGCAACAGCTACCGCGCAGGCACCACTGCCACAAGCCAGGGTCTCCCCTACCCCCCTTTCCCAAACCCGAGCTTCTATCCGCTGCCGGTTGACTACCTTGGCTACCTCAAAGTTTATCCGGTTAGGAAATATTGACAGCCGCTCCACTTTTGACCCTATCCGGGACAACGGAAAATCGGATACCGACTCTTGACTAAAATAAACGGCATGTGGATTTCCTATAGAGGCGAAGTTCAGGAGTAGCTTTCTATCCTCTACAGTAACAGTATAGCTTAGTATTGGTTTTATGTCAACTAACCCCCTATCACCCTCTTCTATTGCTACCGGGATGTCTTTAGCCCCAAGTTTTGGTGTCCCCATACTGACCTGAATTGTAACTACCTCGCCCTGGGCTTCATAAATCTTGGCTTTCCTTATTCCGGCTATCGTTTCGATTAATATTTCCTGAGCTCCGATATCAGCCAACCCCCTATTTACCACATATTTAGCCAGGCACCCTAATCCATTGCCGCAGGCTTCAGCCTCAGAGCCATCGGGGTTAAAGATGCGCATTCTAAAATCAGCCATAGCCGACGGCAATAACAACAGCAGGCCGTCAGCACCGACGCCGAAGTGACGGTCACATGCCGCCCTGGCTACCGGTGACCAATTACGGTTGGTATCGCTGGTCTCCACCAGTATAAAATCATTCCCCGCCGCCTGTAGCTTGATAAAATTCATACTGAACCCTATCCCCTTTATATTTCCTTAGCAACCTACCCTCTTTATCCCCCCCTTGTAAGGGAGGGGAAAGAATAGGTTTTGAAGAGGCGAAGCCCCTTCAAGCTTTCCCTTTTAATATGGGGAAGGAGAAGTTAGTTATCTAAGAGAGGATTTTTACCCCTATTCGCCTCTCTTTGACTCTTCTTCAAACCCTTCCCCTAGTAAGAAAAACATAGTTTCTTTAGAGGGGCACAGCCCCTCTAAAACTCCCTTAATTTCGATTACTATCCCTTTATGAATTTAGCTAGTAGTTGGGTGATTTCTAAACCCATACTATCCTTTATATCAAACCACTTAATCCTATCATCTTTCAACTGGAACCAGGCATATTGATGCCTAGCCACCCGGTGGGTTTCAAACTTGATTTGCGCTATGGCAGCAGCTAAGGTTAGCTCACCTTTAAGAAACATACCAATTTGCTTGTAGCCTATGCCAAACATAGCTGGTAGATTAAGGTCGTAGCCCATATTTACCAGCTTTTCTACTTCGGCGACCAGGCCCTGCTTTATCATCTGGTCAACCCTTAGGTCAATTCTACGATATAGCTCTCCCCTGCCTGCGGTTAAACCAACTATCAGGGCATTAAAAGGTGGTGCCTTCTTATACTGAAGCTGGGAAGGAGGAGTCTTGGTGCCTCTATGCACCTCAAGGGCTCGTATAACACGGCGCACATTTTGCCGGTCAATCCTCTGGGCGGCGATTGGGTCAACCTTCATCAGTTCCTGATAAAGCTTGTCCTTGCCGAACCTGGCTGCCTTCTCCTCCAGGCTATGTCTGAATTCCAGATTGGGGGGGACATGTGGTATTCCCCAGCCTTCCAATACTGACCATACATACTGCCCACTGCCACCTACTAATAGGGCTAATTTGTTGCGCTGCTGAATGTCTTGGATAGCTCTGTAGGCTAGCTGTTGGTATTGAGCCAGGCTAAAGTCCTCGTCAGGATTAACTATATTTATCAGGTGGTGAGGAATAAGAGATAGCTCCTCCGGGCTAGGTTTAGCCGTGCCAATATCCATATAACGGTATACCTGTCGGCTATCAGCGCTTACTATCTCGCCATTAAGAGTCTGAGCCAGCCGAATAGCCAGCCGACTCTTACCTACACCGGTAGGACCAACTACAGCCACTACCACTAGATGATTCATTTCAGGTTTCTATTTAGTAACCCCGTCCCCTTTATATTTTCTTGGCAACCTACCCCCTTTATCCCCCTCCCTTACTAGGGAGGGGGAAGAATAGGTTTTGAAGGGGCGAAGCCCCTTCAAGCTTTCCCTCTTCACTTTATAAACGGCCTTTAATTTCTGAAGTCTGTTTGACAATGCTTAAAAATTGGGGTGCTTTCAGGCTGGCACCACCGACCAGGGCACCGTCTATCTCGGGTTGGTTTATGAACTCGGCAGCATTGTCAGCGGTAACGCTGCCACCATAGAGAATACGCACCTTCTGGGCAAGGTCTTCATTGTATAATTGGGCGATATTCTGGCGGATAAAACCGATGGTCTTATTTGCCTGCTTGCCGGTAGCTGCCTTGCCGGTACCAATAGCCCAGATTGGCTCATAGGCTATAATCAAGCCATCAACAAAATCTATCCCGGCTAAAGATGACCTTAGCTGCCCGGCTATTACCGCCTCGGTCCTGCCCGCCTCATTTTCCTCAAGTGATTCCCCGATACACAGAATGGGCTTCAGTCTAGCCCTTAGCGCTGCCCTGACCTTTTTATTGACAATCTCTCCCGTCTCATTAAAATACTGCCTGCGCTCAGAGTGTCCGATAATAACAAATTCACACAGGTCGGCGAGCATTAGCGGTGAAATCTCCCCGGTATAGGCGCCCTTTGCCTCAAAATATAGGTTCTGTGCCCCCAGTTTTATTGAGCTGCCCTTAATTAGCTCCCTTACCGTAGCCAGGGAAATAAAGGGGGGACAGATTACCTTGTCAACATTGGCTATCTCATCAAGCCCCGGGTGCATTTCATTAACCAGCTCTACGGCTTCACTTACCGTGGTATTCATCTTCCAGTTACCAGCAATCATCGGCACACGCATCTTAGCCTCCTTAATCACCTCATTTTGTCATGCTCCTGCGGAACACTACGATGCCAATGGCGAAGAAGGCTACTGTCCAGCCAATAAGCCAGTAAAGGTCGTGGCTGATGTTGCTCAGGGGCACCCCGCCATTAATGACATAGCGGCAAGCATTCATAGCATGGAAGAAAGGAAAGACTTCGGCAACTCTGGTAACAGCCGCTGGCATCTGTTCCGCCGGAAACCAAGCACCAGATATCATAGCCAGGGGGACAATGAAAATCCATGGAATCCCTGATGCTTGGTCCTCGGAACGGGATACAGTACCCATTATCATCCCAATTCCCAGACAACAGATTCCGGTTGTAAACAGGATAAGATAGGCAAGACCAAAGTTGCCAATAATGCTTAGCCCCATCAAGAACCCGACGCCGAGATAGATGGCAGTGGAGCTAATTATTACTGGTATAAAGGGTATAGTATAACCGAATATAAAGTCAGAGGGTCGGGCAGGCGTGGTCATCAGGCGCGGCAGGAAGCCCCTTAGCCTGTCCCTAACCATTATGCCGCCAACGGTGGGTATCAATATCATTAATCCGTAAACAGACATGCCTGGTATAAACCAGTTGATAAAGGGGTTAGCGATATTGGTTTCCTTCTGTACGATTTCTATATTTACCGGCAGGCTAATGTTCAAGAACTCAAGGCTAACTTCCCTAATCACCGGCATGAGTCTCTGGGGCAACGTTGGGTCGGCTTCATTGTAAGCCAGTATCAAATTCCTGGATTGCTCTTCGGTAATTACCCGACTGAATCCATCGGGAACAACTAAGTACGCCGGTAGTTCACCGTTGCTGAGTGCTACCTCGGCTTGTGCTGTGCTCTCAGTGGATTTTATTTCCAGCACGGGAATGTCATCGAGGACATCAATGAAGGCCTGGGAAATCTGACTCTGGTCCTCATCAACTACCCCCAATGTTACCGGTTCGGCGGTCTGCCCCCCGTAAGCGAAACTAAAGATGAGAATAAAAGCCACTGGCATTCCGAGGAGAAATCCCAGCGCAATAGGGTCTCGGTATAGCTCCTTTAGATTCCTCTTGCCTATTTCCCAAAATCTCAATCTCTGAGCTCCTTTCCGGTAAGCTGGATAAAGACATCCTCTAAGCTTGGCTCCTCCAGCGCTGCGGAGCGAATTGTAGCACCGTTTGAGTGGAGATAGTCAGTAAGCTCTCTGAAATCCAGGTTCTCGTCGGATATTCTCAGTTTTCCATCAGCCTCTTCCGCCTGGGAGTATCTGGCTTTCAGCCCCTGCATAATCTCTGGCGTGATGTTGTCTGCCGAGACGATGATAGTGGGGGTCGTAATAAGGTTAGCTTTAAGTTGACTCGGGGTGCCCACAGCCACGATTCTACCTTCATCAATAATGGCTACCCTATCGGATAGGAAATCAGCCTCCTCCATATAGTGGGTAGTGAGCAGAATGGTCTTCCTTCCCTTTAGCTGGGCAATGTGCTCCCACGTTGCCCTTCTCGCCTGGGGGTCAAGCCCCAAGGTAGGCTCGTCCAGGAATAAAATTGACGGGTCGTGCACCATCGCCATGGCTATGCTTAGCCTCCTCTTCATTCCCCCCGAGAATTTGCCCACCCTATCTTTCCCCCTCTCCGTCAAACCCATGAGCTTCAGCAGTTCCCCGGAACGCCTTTTTACCTCATTAGAGCTCATGCCATGAATTTTGCCTATCAGAGCCAGATTCTCCCAGGAATTGAGACGCTCTGAAATAGCAGTCTCCTGCGGTGAGACCCCGATGGTCTCCTTAATTTTGAACGGTTCCTTAATGATATCATATCCCATTATTTGGGCGGTGCCACTAGTGGGCTTCAGCAGGCAGCATAGCATGTTGATAGTGGTCGTTTTCCCGGCGCCATTGGGTCCCAGGAGAGAAAATAGTTCCCCCTGCCCAATCTTAAGGTCAATGCTATTTACGGCTACCAGGTTGTTGAAGTGCTTGGAGAGCTTAAAAGTTTGTACTGCATCCATCTATTCTAGCCCTCCTAAGCACCGAATTTAGTTAGCTTGAGGGCATTAGCCATTGCCAGAAGCATTACCTGTGTGGCTGGGAATCGCCCCAGCCCGCCGGCAGCACAAGCTGATTCGGAAAACTCCCCTACCCTATCGGGACGGCACCATTTGGAGTACAAAAGAATGGGCACCGGGTGCCAGCTATGCCCTTTAAGCAGGGCTGGTGTTGAATGGTCACCGGTGACCACCAGGACATCAGGCTCCGGGCTCATTAGTGTGGATAGAGCGTTATCAACCTGCTCTATAATCCTGACCTTTCGGTCAAAGTCACCGTCTTCACCGGCCGAGTCAGTTCCTTTGATATGCAGGAAGAAGAAATCATAGTTAGCGTAGTTGCGTTTCAGGGTTGCAAATTCATCTTCAATGCTGGTTCCCGTCTCCAGGACCTCCATGCCAACTAGCTTAGCTAGCCCCCGGTACATCGGATAACTGGCAATAGCGGCTGGCTTCAGTTTGTAAACCTCGCCCATTGTCGGAAACTGAGATCGTTGGGAGAAGCCACGGAGGAGAACCATATTGGCGGGGTGATGCCCGGCTAAAATTGCCTTCGCCTGAGCTATAAACTGACTGGCAATGCTGGCTGTCCTGCCAGCTTGGGGGTTGAGGGCGGTGATGGTTCTCGGCGCTACCCCTGTCTGCTGGGGGTCAGAGTCGCTGATATCGGGAGCAAGCCCCCCTCCCCGAAATACTACTATAAAACGGTGCTCCTTTACCGGACGAACCAGAATTTTAGCCTTGTCTATTACCAGTCCATCCAGCAACTGACACAGCTCAGTACATTTATCGGTGGAGATACGACCTGCCCTGCGGTCGGTAACCAAGCCGGCTTCGTCCACAGTACAGAGGTTGCCCCGAGCGGCTACATCTCCTGACTCAAGGCTAAAATCTATCCCGATTGCCTCCAGCACACCCCGACCAATGGTAAAGGTCAGAGGGTCATAGCCAAAAAGAGACAGGTGCCCCGGGGCACTGCCTGGAGTTATCCCCGGGCTCACCGGGTCGATAAGACCACATATAGCTTTGGTGGCTAATTGGTTAAGATTTGGCGTATTAGCTGTCTCTAGCTCGGTCTTACCCGTTTTGAGGTCGGGTAATCCGCCTAACCCGTCAATAACCAATAATACAATCTTGGCTGGTGAAGGTCTGGTAATTGTCTTTATTAACTCCAAATTAGGTAACAATCTCATAGATGAAGCCCTTCTTGATTATGAGCTTTTATTCAACAGGGCTTCCACTCCTGGTAATGCTTTACCGGCTAGAAATCTAAGCGAGGCACCACCACCGGTAGAGACAAAGGTCATCTTACTGGCTAACCCCAACCTGGTTACTATTTCAGCCGTAGAACCTCCTCCAATAACAGTAGTGGCATCAAGATTAGCTAAGAGTTCAGCCATAGCTTGCGTTCCCGTGGCAAACCGGGGTATCTCATATATGCCCATAGGCCCATTCCAGAAAACTGTTTGGCACCGTTGTAATTCTTCACCGAATTTTTTTATAGTTCGGGGACCTATATCTACAATCCTCAAACGGGGCGATATGTTGTCTATAGATACAGTGCTGGTTTTAGCTTGAGTACTAACTTTATCAGCCACGACCACATCAACCGGTAATAGCAAGCGCACCCCTCTTTTGGCGGTGTCTTCCATTAACTTGGCTGCCAAATCCAGCCTATCTTGCTCAATCAGGGACAGACCTACTTCATAGGATTTAGCCTTTAGAAAAGTGGCTGCCATACCGCCACCAATTAGAATATAGTCTACCTTACCGATAATATTTTCTATCATGTCAACCTTGTCACTTATCTTGGCTCCACCGAGAAGGGCGGCGAAGGGGTGAGCCGGGTGGTCTAAAATACTACCCAGGGCTTCAATCTCTTTCTCAAGCAGCAGTCCGGCTACTGCCGGCAGATACTGAGTAACGCCGACTATTGAGGCATGACTTCGATGGGCGGCACCGAAAGCATCATTAACATATATGTCAGCTAACCGGGCTAGGGCTTGAGCCAAAGAGGCGTCATTTCTTTCCTCCTCAGGATGGAAACGAACATTCTCCAGAAGCAAAACATCGCCATTCTTCGATTTTTCCACTGCCTTCTCCACATCGGAGCCAATACAGTCTTTAATAAACCCCACTTGCCGCCCTAAAATCTGCGACAGACGCTGAGCAACAACGGCTAATCGCAGTTTGTCAACCACCTTCCCCCCGGGTCGACCCAGGTGAGAGCATAGGATAACCTTAGCTCCCCGGTCAATAAGGTATTTGATAGTAGGCAGTACGGCTCGGATACGACTATCATCAGCAATAACCCCTGTTGCCTTATCCAGAGGGACATTGAAGTCAACCCTGACTAAAGCCCTTTTATTACTGACTTCTATATCCCTGACCGTCATTTTATTCATTTGTTGGCCCTGGGTTGAATCTAACGGCTGCCCCATCCTAACAGTGTGGGTAAATAATTGTCAAGCTAGCACCGCTATGGCTAGTAACAGAAGTATACGGGGCTTTAGGTGGCAAATTGAGTCCAAAGCAGAATTGCTTATCTTGACCTCTGTCTCAGTCCGTGCTAAATTTGAATAACAAATAATTTGTCCCTGTAGCTCAGCTGGACAGAGCGGCTGCCTTCTAAGCAGCGGGTCGTGGGTTCGAATCCCTCCAGGGACGCCACTAAAGCTAGCTAGAGCCACTGAACAAAACAAGCAAATGTTCAATTGTGCCCAGGTGCTTTGGGGCTAATGCTGTCCGAAGATTGTTCCTTTTTCTTTACAATCAGGCTCTGACAATCAAGCAAGTCCGGCAATTATCAACTCTATCTTGGTGATGTCCAGGGCATTGACGTTGCCATCCTGATTGGCATCACCAAGACTAGCGCCAGAACCACCACCAAGGATAGGATTTTGTTCATTTTCTTAACTCCTTTATCCTTACTTCCTAGATTCACCATTTTAATTGACCCCCTTTTCTTATTTGTTTACCCGTACCATCAGTCGCAAACCAATGGTACGGGGACCGGGGCTACTAACCCAAAGAAGAAAGGGGCTAGCCCGAACCTCGCAGTGTCGGTTGCTAGCCCCTTTTATCTTATTTTAGACGACCAGTTAAGATAGACTATGCCACAAAGAGTCCATAAAATTGCCTACTGTCATTATAAAGCACGATAGGGTCTTTGTCAAGTGCTGGCACAAAAGCCACAGAATATAGCCAAAAAGTGACACAGGTTTGGCCATCCGACGTAGCATATTCACCCATTCACCGTATGTCTACGGCTTGTAAAATATAGTCGTTGTCTGAGGAAGGACAGATTGTGGACGATGCCACTGTGGCTATCTTTGGGGCTGGATGATCACCTTGATAGAATTCCGGGCCTTGGCGACAAGCTGGAAGCCTAAGCCCGTCTCTGCCAGCCCCAAGCGATGGGTAATCATCTGACATACAGGGATAGTGCCAGCCCGAATTAGTTCCAGCGCCGTTTGGTAGTCAGCAGGGCTGGCGGCATAGGAGGTGGTGAGCGTTATATCATTACGCCAAAAAAGTTCGTTTATTGAAATGGGAATAGTAATGCCAGGGTTTGTTGGTGCGAAGAAGAGAACAGTCCCCCCACGCTCCACTGATTCCAGGGCTTGGACAATGGCTGATGTGGCACCAGTGCCCACTATCACTAGGTCAGCCAGGCGACCTTGATTGACCTGGTGCAGATGGGTGGGCAAGTCCTCTTCAGCGGGGATGGTGGCATCAGCTCCAAACCGCTTTGCTGCCTCCAGCCGGTACGGAGTAATGTCTGTTGCTATCACCCGACTTGCCCCCAGAGTGCGGGCTAGCTGCACATGGAGCAACCCAGCAATGCCACTGCCGATGACGAGCACGCTATTTCCTGGCCGCATGTGTGCCAGTCTTTGTCCGCGCAGGACGCAAGCTAGCGGTTCAATAAATGTTGCATCTTCGTAAGATACTTCGTCGGGCAACAGGAATACCCCGCGGTCGACATTGATAGCTGGCAAGCGAATATATTCAGCAAAGCCACCAGGGTCAAAATTCGTCTGGCGGAGAGTATCGCAAACGGTGTGATGGCCGTTCAGGCAGTAGTGACATGTGTTGCACGGGACATGATGAGCCGCTGATACCCGGTCACCCTCTTGGTAATGCTCCACTCCCTCTCCTACAGCCACAATCTGCCCGCCAATCTCATGACCCAGCACCAGGGGCGCCCGGTCAAGGCGATACCATTCCATGACATCACTACCGCAGATGCCACAAGCCTCTACCCGCACCAGTAGCTCACCAAAACCTATCTGTGGGATAGGCATCTCCTCTATCCGTACATCCCGGTTGTTATACCACATGGCGACACGCATTCTATTTCTTCTACCCCGGGTCACGACTTCTTCGCCTCCTTCTCCTTTTCACTGCTGAATAACTCTTGGGCCTGTTTTGGGGCAGCGTTTTGGTGAACAATGGCACGTATGCCCTTAATCATTGCCACCGGGAAATCATTTTGCCAGATATTTCTTCCCAGATTCACTCCTATAGCGCCTTTTTGCATGCCATCATAGACAAACTCAAACACCTCAAGCTCAGTGTCAACCTGGGGTCCGCCGGCCATAATCACTGGAACAGGACAACCCCTGGCCACCCTTTCAAAGCCTTCACACCAGTAAGTCTTTACCACACGCGCCCCCAGTTCAGCAGCGATGCGACAAGACAAGCTGAGGTAGCGGGTGTCTCGTTTTTCAAGCTCCTTACCCACAGCGGTAACCGCCATTACTGGTATGCCATACCTTTCGCCCTCATCAACAAGCTTTGACAAGTTTAATAACGACTCTTTCTCATAGTCACTGCCAACAAAGATAGAAATGCCTACTGCTGAAGCGTTAAGGCGGATAGCCTCCTCCATAGAGGTGGTAATTCCTTCATTAGCCAGGTCTTTCCCCACCACACTAGTGCCCCCAGACACCCTGAGAATAATTGGTCTGGTGTTGTCCGGGGCTACTGATGAGCGTAACACACCCCTCGTAATGAAGATTGCATCTGCATAGGGCAGCAGTGGCTCAATAGTTTTACGTGGTTCCTCCAATCTTCTGGTGGGACCTTGAAAGTATCCGTGGTCCACTGGCAAGAACAGAGCGTGCCCGTCCGATTGGATCAATTGTGCCATACGGTTTGCCATTCCCCATTCCATGTTAATAATCCTCCTTTTATATTTGTGATTTGTTGTCCAGTTGCAGTAGTAGCTGAATAATTTTCGCGCCGTCTCCTTGACTCCATATTATACTACAAGACGCAAGTTAATTTGCATCTGCCAGGTTCGGCAAAGCAAGATTGCTCCCCAAGGCATTCAATAGATAGAACCTTTAAGCTAGTTTTTGCTTTTACTTAGCGGGTGGCTTGTTGCCGGTGCACTGGCAGCTTATCGCATCTGCGCCCAGGCTGAGGGAAAACCCTAAGGTAATCCGTTAGATTATGTCAAGTGTTACCTGCTTTGGCGATTACCTGGGCACCAATCAAGATATTAATGCTTTCACTGCCAACGACCTGATTCGTTTAATCCGCAACGCGGGATAACCCACTCTTAGAGCACTATTGCTCAGGCGTGACTCAAGGGTAAGAAGTCAACGTCACCTCGTTACTTTGGTAGACCTGGCCAGGAATTAATGCCAGAGGGTAAGGGAGACCTTCCTGATTACTCGGAAGAGCTATGGTCAGATTAACTCTTTTTCCTGGCAGTAATCACCACTTTGTGGGATATTCAGCCCGGCGAATCTATCGTAGCCTTATTTTAGAGTTAATTTGGTCGACCGCAGGAAGAGGGAACGGGTTAGAGGACTAATGAGAAAAATCATACCCGTTATTGTTCTAGCTTCAGTATTAGGCATAGGTGGAGGATTTTACTGCCAGACCTATGATTATGTTGGTGAGCTTCAGCAGGCAGTTTTCCACCGGGGAGTCACCATAACTAACCAGGAAGGACAGATATGGGAGTTAGCCTACTACCTAGAGCATGACGAAAAAATAATAGATGACCAGCAAAATATAATGGGGGAGATGTCCGATACAATAGCTCAATTAAGAGGTGATATTTCATCCTTGGAAGACCAAGTTGGTTTTTGGCAGAACAATTATGAAGATGTGGCGCTACTCTATGATGAACTGGAGGCCCTTCGTGGGTATAGGGAGTTTGGTTCTATACGGCAACTAAAAGACTGGCTATGGGATGACCCAACTAGTGAGCACCCCCAGTCTGTGTACTATGATTGCGATGACTACGCTGAAGACTTGACACGGGCTGCTGTCAGGGAAGGCTACTGGATTGGTCTCTATTTGGAAGGCACCCACTGTCAGAACTTCACGATTATTGGCAATGATGTTTATCTTATCGAGCCACAAACCGACCATGTCGAGTTTTGGGGCTTCGTTGATTAGAACATTAGTCTGCTTGAGTGCTTAGGCGGCTCTTCTCCTCCTTACCAGCATAATCCTTCCAAGTGCTGAACTCGTTCTCTTGAGGTTTAATCCAACCACCTCGCAAATGAACTGTCAACCCTAGGTAAAAGTGTTGTCAGTGGTTTTGACAGTGAGCTTGATGATATAATACCCTGTTACGCAACACATCTTGACGGAAAGGGACAGTAGCAATGGCTGGAACACTACACAGATTGATAGATGTAGACATAGGGATGCGCATGCGGTATTGAAGTATGGAGACGCTTATTTTTATAGAAAAAGCGCGTCTCTCAGTAACAAAGTTAATCGGGAGGTAACAGATGGGCAGGTATGAGGATGATTGGGAGAAGGAAGACAAACCGTGTTTCATCGCTACCGCCGCCTATGGTACCCCCATGGCTGAGGAAGTGGACATTCTGCGTCAGTTTCGGGATGAGCTACTTTTAAATAATCCTGTCGGCAGGGCATTTGTGGCTGTCTACTATAAGCTCAGTCCTCCGATAGCTAAATTTATCTCCGAACACCAGGTGTTGAGAACAGTGGTAAGAGCATGCTGGGTTACCCCGGCCGTAGTTTTAGTGAAATTGACTAAGAGCTCGTGGGCGAAGTAATGCATCTTTCATGAAAGCGGCGGCTTATAGAACTTCAAGCTATCCTCAAACCTTACTGACTTGGTGAATTTTTCTTCTCTTCCTGTTCTGCCATATTTCACGTATTGTTTCACCCACTTTTCTAAATTCATCATATGAAAATTTGTCGCTCTTAGCCATATTACAGATTGCACAAGCTAAAACGCAATTTTCAATATCATATTCTAAGCTATTGACTTTACGGTCTACTTCCAACTTCCGTCCTCTTTTGAAGCCACCGTAGAAAGACCCACCCCATATCTGATAAAACTCGTCTTCTGGTATCCCACAATAATGACACCGTCTACCATCTCTCTTATAGAGTTCACTCCGTAATTGTCTTTTTTCAGTGTTACCAAGTCTAAATTGTCTAGCCATTTCTAACCTTCTCCTAGATGCTATTATACACCTACAACCTGATAACAACGACTAATTAGTAGGAAGCATTTTTAAGATTGCATGAATCCTCAGAGTGAACATAGGAAACCAGAAGTTAATCTCATAATTTGGGCAGCCGTACCACTAACAGCTTCCAGATTTCATGGCTAACTGAAATTTCTATATGAGAGCAACTATCGATGGCTAGTGGCAGGTCGATTCAGTGCCCTGGGATATACCCCCTCATCAGTAGAAAGTAGAAGTCTAATAGAGTAAGCTAAAGCTATTAATACTTTAAACTCCCCCTTACTTTGTGAACAACTAACCTTGTCTAGTGAACAATCTAGCTTCGAATACATGCTACCTAAGCATCTGTGTTCACAACCTTGTATAGCTTCAAGCTATCTTTAGCCTTGACAGAACAAATAGATACTTAGTTTATGTTATGATAAGCTGTCTATAATTATCCTAGGAGATTTGCATGGATGGTGCTGTAAAAAAGAATCGGATGCCTACAGTTGCCGGTATTTTAGATATAGTTATTGGTAGTCTTATCCTGAGTGTATTGTTTCTATTTGGTTTTGATCCAACGATTATTGAGCCAGTTGAGGCAGGGATATTCCATTTTAATTTGTCTTTGGCATTTATGATTGTGCCCGCCATAACTATTAGTGCACTAGCTATTGTTGGTGGTATATTTGCTATACAAAGAAGGAAGTGGAGATGGACACTTGCTGGTTCAATTGCTGCTGCTATTTTCCCAATCCCCTTGGGTATAGCAGCTATTGTATTAGTAGTATTATCCAAGAACGAGTTTAAGTAGATTTAGCCACAATATCAGAGTATAGCTTTAAGGCATCATCAAAGGTCAGGCTTGCTGCATAGTGGCTAACCATATCGGGAGTCTCCCAACCTCCCAGGCTTTGAATCACCTTATTGGACAAACCTAATTTTACATTGTGGACACAGAAGCCTCGTCTAAATGAGTGAGCATTACATCGTATGCCTGTAGCTTGTCCTAGTCTCTGGAGCATGGTCTGTATCCCGTGAGGGGTTATTCCCAGGCTATCATGCTTGGTGAACCAGTCCTTCACAATGCCATTACCAGCTAGAGCCTTACGATAGCGATTGCCCTTACCCAATATAACTACTGTTCCCTCTTCCCAGTTGAAGTCCTTAGCCCTAACATTAGCAGCTTCAGATAGCCTCATTCCCGAATACCATAAGAGGTTAAGGATAACCTTGTCCCTCTCGGTAAGGGCATGATTTACCAGTATGCCTAATTTCTCTTTGCTAATAGCTGGCAATAGCCTCTTTTGCCTTCGTGGTGGTAATACCCTCTCAATTGGGTTAGTGGGAAGCTGGTCAGTGTGATATAGCCACCTGCAAAGTGTCTTAATACAACGATAGTAGTTGTGCTTAGCATTACCGCAGGTAAGAGAATTAAGATAGGAATTGATACCTTCAGGAGTGATAGGATAGCCAATGAATCTATCAAGAGCTAGATGATATATTCCAAGGGTCTTTGGGCTAGTGCCTGATGCTCTAGAGCTAAGGAACTTATCAAGTAAGTCTTTTGTGAACTTTTGTGAACAATTTGAAGCTAAATCTGTGGAGCGGGAGACGGGACTCGAACCCGCGACAACCTGCTTGGAAGGCAGGGACTCTACCCACTGAGTTACTCCCGCCAAACTGTATTTTAAGCTTTAAATCTTCCCTTTGTCAAAGGAGAGTGCCTGCTTCGAGGAAAAAACCTGGTAAGGAAGAGTTGGATTATCCCAGCCGGTCGCCCTTCTTTAGCTTGGCATTTTTGATAAACTCAGCAGCGCTGAGCTTACCCGAGCCGGCGGGTTGAACTCGCTTGACCAGGATACTACCACCCTGACAGGCTACAGCAAACCCCTCCTCACTGATGGAAGTAACTTCACCAGGGGCACCTGTCGGAGCAGATTTTATAAGCTCGGAATCAAAGATTTTCAGCTTTTGTCCCTGCCAGGTGGTGCTTGCCCCCGGCTGAGGATTAGTGCCCCGGATCAGGTTATAGACCTCCCGGGCAGGCTTGGTCCAGTCAATGATGCCGTGCTGTTCCCGGCATAATGGCTCGTAGGTTGCCTGGCTATTATCCTGAGGGATGCGAGGTGCCTTGCCTGCCTTGACTAACTGGATTGCCTCCACCAATGCCTCCACCCCCATAGGATATAATTTATTATAGAACAAGGAACCCACGGTATCATCGGGGAGGATATCGACTGCTTTCTGAAGCAGTATCGGGCCGGTATCAATACCCTGGTCAGGCCAGATTATGGTCAAGCCGGTCTTGGTCTCTCCCTGGATTATAGGCCAGTTTAGGGCGCTACCGCCTCTATGCCTGGGTAACAGCGATGGGTGATACATGATTGTCCCCAGCCCGGGGCAGTCCAGTATGGCTAAAGGCACTATATCGGAAACAAAAGCCATCACCCCCAGGTCTGGCTGGTAGCTGGCGATACTCTCGTAAACGCCGGCATCTTTCATATGTTTGGGCTGATGGAACGGGATACCATTCTTGTCGGCCAGCTCCTTGAGGGGTCCCGGCTGCTCAGGGTCAGCGCCGGGGGCAAACACCGCCACCACCTCCTCCCCCTTTTCCAGAATAGCTTCCAGGAGTTTAGACCCGAGTGAAGGATGAGCTATCAAGACTATGCGCATCGCCTTTTACCTTAGTGTAGAGTTCAGCCGCTTTGAAGGAACTTCTTACCAGAGGTGCCGAGGCAACTTCGGCAAATCCCATGTCCTTACCTATATCTCTGTATTCAGAAAACTCCTCAGGGGGAATAAACTCAACCACAGGATGGTGCTGGGGAGAAGGCTGTAGGTACTGACCGATAGTAAGCAGGTTACAATTAGCTTCCCTCAGGTCTGTCATAACCTCCACTACCTCCTCCCTGGTTTCGCCCAAGCCGAGCATTAGACCAGATTTGGTAACTATTTCCGGGTTTAGCTTTTTCACCATAAGGAGAAGGGCTAGAGAACGGCTATAATCCGCTCCCGGCCTGACCCTGGGATAAAGACGGGGGACTGTTTCCACATTATGGTTTACTACTTCGGGGCGAGCTTCCACTACTGCCTTAAGTGCTTCGGCGGAACCGCGGAAATCGGGAATAAGGACCTCAACCACAGCCCCATCCCTATTTTCATGAAGTAGGTTAATTACCTTGACAAACTGGGAGGCGCCGCCATCAACAAGGTCATCTCTGGTGACCGAGGTTATGACGATATAGCTCAGATTCAGTTTCTCGGCGGCTTCAAGTAAGTGCTGAGGCTCTGCCTCATCCACAGGCAGAGGGTACCCCTTGTTTACGGCACAAAAAGTGCAGTGTCTGGTGCAGACGTCTCCCAGAATCAAAAATGTGGCTGTCTTTCGCGAGAAGCACTCCCCGATATTGGGACAATGGGCACTTTCGCAGATGGTATGCAGGTGCAGCCCATCTAAAAGCCTTTCCATGGTCAACATAATTTTGGGGTCGGTAGGCTTCTGGTTAAACCAAAACGGCAGCCTTCCTTTCATAAGCAGCTCCGTGACAATATATCTGAGCCCCATTCCAGGCGGGAGTCAAAAACCTGTGAAAAATGGGCTAATAACCTTTCGGTTACTGTTTCCATCAATATGTCTTGGGAGAGGAGCTTGGAAATGGCTGTAGCTTTTCTATCGGAAAAGCCACACGGGTTTATCAGTGAGAAATGTTCTAGCTCCGTGTTTACATTGAGGGCAAATCCGTGCATACTAACCCATCGGCTTATACCAAGCCCGATGGCAGCGACCTCCTTACCTCTTACCCAAACCCCGGCGTGGTGTCTATCTCTACGTCCCTTTATACCAAAGTCGTTTAGTGTTCTTATGATTACTTCCTCAAGGTCACGAACGTATTGGTGAGCGTCCCTACCCCGCTGCCTCAGGTCAATAATGGGATAAGCCACCAGTTGTCCCGGACCGTGGTAGGTAACATCACCTCCCCGGTCGACGAAGAATAAGGCTACACCTTCGATGGCTAATTGTGCTTGAGAAGCCAGGACATTTTCCAATTTACCTGATTTCCCGATGGTGATAGTCGGCGGATGCTCCAGGAGGAGAAGGGTATCGGTTATCTCATCGTTGACCCTCTGGCGGAGAAGCTCCCGCTGCAGATGATAGGCCTGGCTATATCCTATTACTCCGAGCTGATAAACAGTACAAAGCATTCCTTTATCAAGGTTATCTTAGTCAAAGTGTCATGCCACTATTCTATCTGTTCCGAGATGGGAAGTGTATCGTCTCACCGGTAACATCTAGAGCCGCCTCCCAAACTGCCTCGGACAGAGTAGGATGGGCATGCATGGTGGCAACAATTTCTTGCGGGGTCACCTCTAGCTTCATAGCTAGAGCGGCTTCTGGTATAAGGCTGGTAGCCCGAGGACCAATGATATGGACACCTAATATCTGGCCATACTTCTGGTCTGAGATTATCTTTACCAGCCCTCGCTGCTCACCAAGAATGGCAGCCATGCCGCTGGCAGCGAAGGGAAATCGACCAATTCGTACCTCATATCCCTGGGCAGTGGCTTCCTCCTCGGTGAGACCTACGCTAGCTACTTCGGGCAGGGTAAAGATACATTGCGGGACTGCCTGATAATCTATTTGGGAGTCTCGGCCCATAGCATTCTCGGCAGCTACTTTTCCCTCGGCAAAGCTAACATAGGCTAGCATCATTCCGCCAACAACATCGCCAGCGGCATAGATATCGGGCACATTGGTCTCCATACGCTCGTTGGTCTGAATCCTGCCCTTATCGGTAACTACACCGCATTCATTTAGCCCTAGACCTTCTATATTTGGTTGCTGTCCTACCGATACGGCAACAGCCGCTGCCTTGAGCTTCTTTTCCGCTTTATTACCCCCAGGGAGGACGACTATTTTGCCTCCCTTGGTATCATCAATCCTGCTGACCGGTGCCCCGCAGTATATCTCCACACCGTCTTCCTTAAGAGCCTGGCTAAGGGTAGAGGCTAACTCAGCATCCTGGGTGGGGAGGATATGGGGCATCATTTCCACTATACTTACTTTACAGCCCAGCTTAGCTAGAATAGTAGCCATCTCCACCCCAACCACTCCACCGCCTATCATCACCAAACTCTGGGGAAGAGAGCTCAGGTTGAGCAAACTATCAGTATTCATTATATCTGGGCTATCACCCCCGGGAATGGGTAATACTATTGGTTTGGAACCGGTGGCAATAATTATCTTCCCTGCCTGAATAACCTGCTTCTTCCCTTGTCCTGAATCTACTGCTACCTGCTTGGGTGAGGTAAACCTAGCCCGGCCATTGATAACTTCAACATTATTCCCTTGTAAAAGACTCTTAACCCCCGAGACTAAGGTGGATATTACCCGGTTCTTGCCCGCCTGCATTTTAGCCAGGTCAAAGCTAACCTCAGCGGCAGTTATACCATACTGCTCGGCAGTTTTAATCGACTGGTATACCGCTACGCTATGTAGCAAAAATTTAGTCGGGATACAACCGGTGTTAAGGCAGATACCGCCTAGCTTCTTCTCCTCAACCAGTGTTACCTTGCCCCCAAGTTGCGAAGCTCTTATCGCCGCTACGTATCCTGCCGGACCACCGCCAATTACTACTACGTCTCTTTCTTTCATAGCTATCCCTTTTGCTTCACACTAACCAAAGGACTTGGGTTTTCCAGTAACTGGATAACATTGGTCATAAATTGGTGGGCCACAGCGCCATCAATTACCCTGTGGTCATAAGTAAGGCTACATGCCAGGATAGGTCTAATTACAATTTTCCCACCTCTGACTACAGTCCTGTCGGTGATGCCCGCCGTTCCTAGAATTGCTGACTCCGGCTGGTTTATGATAAACGTCTCAAAACGGTATCCCGCACCAAGCGCCCCGATATTGGTCAGGGTGAAGGTGCCACCGGTGACGTCATCAGGCATCAGTTTCCCGTCTCTTGCTTTCTGGGCTAAGCTCTTTATCGTCTTACTTATCTCCACCAGTGATTTCTTGCCGGCATCCTTGACTACGGGGACAATGAGCCCCTCTTCCAGGGCAACAGCAACCCCAATGTTTATGCTTTCCCAGCACTTAATCTCGTTATCTATCAGGCTGGAATTGACTAGGGGCTGGTCTTTGAGTAGCTGGGCAATTGCCAACACTAATAAGTCGGTATATGTAATTCTGGTGCCAAGGGCTTCCTCTTTGGCAACCAGGCTTTTTCGTAGCTTCACCATCTCAGTCATGTCTACCTCAGCCGTAAGAGTAAGCTGAGCCGCGACTGACAGACTGCGATGCATGTGCTCAGCAATTGCCTTTCTCATTCCCTTGAGGGGGATTACAGATTTTATCCTTCTGCCCTGATAAACTTCGGGGGTTACTTCCACCTTCTTCTTGGCTTCTATCTCTTTCTCAATATCCCCCCTTACAATCCTTCCCCCGGGGCCGGTGCCCGCTATTGTCGTGATGTCTATCACGTGTTCCTCAGCCATCTTACGAGCCACCGGGGATATTAGAATACGCTCTCCTTCCTTAATCTCGGCGGCAGTTGGTGCTGGTGCCTCAGCTTTAACCGCTTCGGCAGGAGCAGTTTCTTTAACCTCAGCAGCAGCTTTAATTGCTTCCTTGGGCTTCCCTTTCTGAAGTGCCGCTAATTCCTCCTTTGTCTCAGCGATAACACCAGCCACTGTGCCTATGGCTACTTCCTGTCCCTCTTCAACCAAAATGTGAAGGAAGCCTGAGGCCTCAGCCTCAACATCATGCCTAATTTTCTCCGTCTCTACCACCATGACGACGTTGCCTTTTTCAATTCGGTCGCCTTCCTTCGCCTTCCATTCAACTAATGTGAGCGGCGCTGTACTCATCCCAAGTTTAGGCATCAATATTTTAGTTGCCATTCTTTCACCTCCAAAAATGTTTCAATAATCATATTAGCATTATAAAACATATTAAAATAGAACTAAAATAAAGCAGCAGAGACAATAAATATAACTCACTTATTCCTCTGGTTACTCACCTGTTGCCTGGGTCTCTGCTGCCTTTTTCTAGCCAGCCCCTGCCTTTTGGGGACATGGTCCAAATTCAACTACATATTTCGGTCACAGCCTTGATTAACTCCTCTTCATCTGGCATCCAGAGCTTCTCCAGAGGTGGGGTGCAGGGGATAGGCGTGTCGGGGGCGCAGACTCGTTTTATTGGTGCGTCAAGAAGGTCAAACGCCTCCTCAGCCATTATCGCTGAGATTTCACCGGCGGCGCTTCCGGTTATAGGCTCTTCGTCCATTATCACCAGCTTACCCGTCTTTTTGACCGAGTTAATGATAGCCTGCTTATCAAGGGGCACCAAGGTTCGGGGGTCAATAACCTCTACACTTATACCCTTTTCCTGGAGCTTGGTGGCGGCAGCCAGGGCTCGGTGAAGCATAAGATATGTGGCGACAACAGTAACATCGCTACCTTCCCTCTTGATATCCGCCTTCCCCAGGGGTATGGTATATTCCTCCTCCGGCACCTCGCCTTTTAGACCATTAGCTATTAGGTTAAGATGGTAGGGAACTATCACCGGATTATCTTCTCTGATAGCCGACTTAATCAAGCCCTTAATATCATAGGGGGTTGACGGTACCGCAATCTTAAGCCCGGTGGCTCTCATCAACGCTCCGTCAAGACATGAAGAGTGTTCTCCAGCCGCCGATTGACCAGCACCACAATAACCCATAATGGTCACCGGCAATTTTACCTTACCCCCAGTCATGTATCTCGTTTTGCATAGGGCATTTAGTATCTCAGACATACATACACACAAAAACTCAGTGAACATTATATTGGCGATTGGCCTCATCCCGGTTGTGGCCGCACCGACAGCAACTCCGATGATTGCCCTCTCATCAATTGGTGTGTCCAGCACCCTTTTGGGTCCATACTTATCAAATAGACCCATGAACTCACCAAAAGGCGCCCCCCAGGCTCTTACGTCCTCACCCATTATAAATACCGTGGGGTCTCTCGCCATTTCTTCATCAACGGCTTCATTTATCGCTTTAAGATAGGTTATCTCTTTCATTTTTACCTCCTTAAGCATGGACATCGGTTAAGACTTCCTCAGGTTCGGGATACGGGCTTTCCTCAGCAAACTTCACCGCTTTATCTATCGCCCCCAGCGCTTCCTGATGAATCTTATCCGCTTCCTTTTCAGTTAATATTCCCATTTCAACCAGTTTCTTTCTGAATCTGGGGATGGGGTCTCTTTTCTTGCAGTCATCAACCTCCTCTTTAGGTCGGTAGGTCTCAGTATCTCCCTCATAGTGGGCACGCTGTCGGCAGGTTTTAGCCTCGATGAAGGTAGGACCCCCACCCTTTCTGGCGTTAGCCACCGCCTTACCAACTACTTCATATACCGCCAGTACATCATTGGCATCAACGGCTACTCCCGGAATGCCATAGCCAAAGGCTCTATCGGTAAGTTTAGTTAGGTTTGTTGTATCGTAAATAGAAGTAGACTCAGCCCACTTATTATTCTCACAGATGAAGACCAAGGGGAGCTGCCAGGCGGCAGCTATGTTTAGTGCTCCGTGAACAGCTCCAGTATTCAGGGCACCGTCTCCAAAAAAGCAGACAGTGACCCGGTCTATACCCTTCAGTTTACATGAGAGAGCAGCTCCGGCAGCCTGCAGTGTTCCCGTGCCTAAAAGTGCGTCAGAGCCTACATGACCAACATCGGGGTCGGTCATGTGCTGGGAGCCTCCCTTGCCCTTCATACAACCAGTCTTCTTACCATATAGTTCAGCCATTATCCCCTCTGGCTTGCCACCTTTGGCCAGCAGATGCCCATGGGCACGATGATGAGCTGTAATATAGTCATCAGCTCTCAGGGCTGCCATCGCCCCGGCACCAATAGCCTCGTGCCCCTGGCTTAAGTGGATAAAACCAGGAATATTTCCCGCGGCGAATTCCTTAGCCACTCTTTCGTCAAACTCCCTGTGTAGAACCATCGTCCGGTACATCCATATTAGTTTCTCCTTGGCAATTGCCATTTTAGCCTCCTTCCATCTTTTATATCATACTACCAATCCAGCTAAACTGCTTTGCCTTTCTCCTAACAAGCCATTACCTTTTTGGAGCCTGGGCTAGATTCAACTACATAATCTCGGTCACGGCCTGGATTAGATTCTCCTCATCTGGCATCCAGAACTTCTCCAGAACCGGACTGAAGGGAATAGGCGTATCAGGGGCACAGACCCTTTTTATTGGGGCGTCAAGAAAGTCAAACGCCTCCTCAGCTACTACCGCTGAGATTTCGCCGGCGGCACTCCCGATTTTGGGCTCTTCGTCCATAATGACCAGCTTACCCGTCTTTTTGACCGAGTTAATGATAGCCTGCTTATCAAGGGGAACCAGGCTTCGGGGGTCAATAATCTCTAGGCTTATGCCCTTTTTTTGAAGCTTATCGGCGGCAGCCAGGGCTCGTTGGACCATAAGCGCTATGGCGACAACAGTAACATCGCTACCTTCCCTCTTGATATCCGCCTTTCCCAGAGGTATGGTGTATTCCTCATCCGGTATCTGGCTGGTTGGGCCAGTGGTTATTAACACTTTATGGTAAAGAAATACCACCGGATTATCGTCTCTGATTGATGTCTTAAGCAAGCCCTTACAATCATAGGCAGTTGACGGTGTCACAATCTTTAGCCCGGGGATAGCCATCAACCACCCGAGCAGGTTCTTAGAGTGGGAATCAGCCGAACTTAAGCCGGCGCCACTATACGCCGTGATAGTCACCGGCATTTTTATCTTCCCGCCAAACATGTATCTCATTTTAGTGAGGTGGGTTATTAGCTCATCACCACACACCCCCAAAAAGTCACAGAAGAACAAAAATGCGATTGGTCTCATCCCGGTTATGGCGGCACCCATAGCGCCTCCCAGAATTGCTGTCTCCGAGATTGGCGTCTCTCTTATCCTTTCCGGTCCATATTTATCAAATAGACCCTGGTATTCACCCAGGGCAGCTCCCCACCACTTCCCTATATCCTCACCCATCAGAAATACCGTGGGGTCTCTCGCCATTTCTTCATCAACGGCTTCAGTTATCGCTTCCTTAAAGGTTATTTCTCTCATTTTACCTCCTTAAGCATAGACATCTTCCAAGGTTTCCTCAGGAGCTGGGAGTGGGCTTTCCTCAGCAAATTTCACCGCTTCTTCTATTTCCTCATTTATTTCCTGCTCAATTTTGTCGGCTTCCTTTTCGGTTAATACTCCCATTTCAACCAGTTTCTTCCTGAATCTGGGGATGGGGTCTCTTTTCTTGCACTCATCAAGCTCCTCTTTGGTTCGGTAGGTGTCGGTATCCCCCTCATAGTGCCCATGGTGTCGGCAGGTTTTACATTCTACAAGAGTAGGACCTTCGCCTTTTCTGGCTCTGGTAACCGCTTCGCCTGCTGCTTCATATACTGCCAACACGTCATTACCATCAACAGTTACGCCTGGAATGCCATACGCCGCCGCTCTATCAGCAATGTTAGGTATGTTCGCTGCATAGCTAATGGGAGTAGTCTCGGCATACATATTGTTTTCAATGACGTAGACTATGGGGAGCTTCCAGATTGAAGCCAGATTTACCCCCTCATGGAACCTAGAGGTATTGCAGGCACCATCACCAAAGAAGCAGACGGTAACCTGGTCTGTTCCCCTCATTTTAGCTGAAAGGGCAGCTCCACCAGCAATTGGTATTGCTGCAGCCACAATCCCGCTGGCACCCAATATGCCAACGTCCAAATCAGCGATGTGCATTGAACCTCCCTTACCCTTGTTATAGCCTGTTTTCTTGCCATATAGCTCAGCCATCATCCGGTCTGTCTTCCCGCCTTTGGCAATCAGATGCCCATGTCCGCGATGAGTACTTGTGATATAGTCATCAATTCTCAGATTGGCGCAGGCACCAGTAGCTACTGCCTCTTCGCCAGTGTATAGGTGGACAAAACCACCAATATGCCCGGCGGCAAATTCCTTGTAAACCCTGTCCTCAAAGACTCTAATTCGGAGCATTACCCTATACATATCTATTAACTTTTCTTTTTCTATTGCCACAGTGTTTTCTATCCTCCTTCTATCCCATCATCAATACGTTAAACTGCTTAGCCCTACCCATTAAAAAGCACCTGTTAAAACTAACTATCTAGGTGCCCATTGCCATAGCACAACCTCATGGCTAGGTTATGGTAGTTTTTGCATATTTCCCTCCTTTCACCTTTGCTATAAAATGAGCATTACTAAAATTAGCATAAATGAGAGGATGCTGTCAACGAATGTCACCTGGTTCCAGCCCCCCTTTACAGATATGATTTTTGGCGGTAAAATAGGTATGACTTGGGCGGGTGTAACTCAGCGGCAGAGTGCTTGCTTCCCAAGCAAGACGTCGAGGGTTCGAATCCCTTCACCCGCTCCACTTTAGATATAAATCACGCCTACACCAGCTCCAAATATTCCCCGCCAGATTACTATCAACAAAGCAAACATTCGGTCAGGTTGTTACCTCTTTGTCATTCGGGGTAGAAGGGTCTATAATATCCCCATCATCCCAGCAATAAGCCCATTCAGAAAGTGACATATAGCCACATTGAATACCAATAGCTTCCGTGTAATAAAAACCTGTCCCCATAGTAGCGCTCGTACTGCTGAGTTAGTTACCCCTCACGGGCTAGTGCCGACGCCGGTATTTTCACCGGTAGGTAGCCAGGCTGCCGTCAGAACTATGATCCCCGAAGAACTGAAGGATATTGGAATAACCATGGTCGTGGCTAATACCTATCATCTTTATCTAAGGCCAGGAATAGGCACAATTGAAAAATTAGGAGGCATCCATAGATTTATGGCTTGGGACAGAGCCATACTTACTGACAGCGGGGGTTATCAAATATTTAGCCTGGCACAGCTGCGGAACATTAGTGACCAAGGGGTTACATTTCGCTCTCACATTGATGGGAGTCAACATCTCATTACTCCCGAGTTGGCTATTCAGTTTCAAGAATCACTTGGTGCTGATATCATCATGGTTCTGGACGAGTGCCCATCCCACACCGATACCTTTGACGAGGTTGAGCAGGCGATGAAAAGGACACATAAATGGGCGGAGAGATGCCAGCGGTGTCAAACTCGTAATGACCAGGCTCTGTTTGCTATCGTACAGGGTGGACTTTTCCCTGAGTTGCGCCGCCAGTCAGCCAGTTTCCTTAGCCCGTTAGGATTTTCGGGCTATGCTATTGGTGGCTTGAGCTTAGGCGAACCAAAGGCACTGACCCAAGCTATGGTTGAGGCAACAGTAGCCTTGCTCCCTGAGAACAAGCCGAGATACCTTATGGGTGTGGGCTCTCCGGAGGATATACTTGATGGTGTAGCCCGGGGAATTGATATATTTGACAGTGCTCTGCCGACCAGCGTGGCACGAAAAGGTGCCGTCTATACCTGGCAGGGGAGGTATAATATTCAAAGGTCTGCCTATAGTCAAAGGGAAGACCCCATTGACCCTGAATGCGATTGCTATACCTGCCGCAACTTCTCAGCCGCCTACCTGCATCATTTATTTAGATGCCAGGAGCTTGTGGCCTACCGATTAGCTACTATTCACAATCTCAACTTCATGAACAATCTAATGAACAAAATAAGAGATACTATCATTAACGGCACCTTCAATACTTTTAGAGACAGTTTCCTGGCCGGTTATCAGCCTACCGATGAGAATTTGCGGCTTGCCCAGAAGCAAAAGTGGCTGGATGCCCGGAATCGTAGTCAGATAGACAAAGGTAGTTGACCAAGCGTGGAAATAGACACTGGGATATTCTTCAACTTTAATAATTTACTCTGGGTTGGTTTTACTCTCGTTGTCTTGAGCCTCACCACCCTTGTCTACCGCTTCTTCGGCAAATTCGGGCTTTATGCCATTATAGTTGCTCTGGTCATCACGGCTAATATTCAGGTAGTGAAGACGGTCCAGCTATTCGGTCTAGTTGCCACGCTGGGTAATGTACTTTATGCTGGTATCTTCTTTGCCACCGACATATTAAGTGAGGTATATGGCAAAAAAGCAGCTAGGCGTGGAGTATGGCTCGGCCTCATTGGCATGGCACTGATGACGCTATGGATGCAGATTGGACTCAAGTTCATCCCACATGTATCGGACTTTTCCCAACAGTCCCTAGAAACAATCTTTGGGATAATGCCGAGGATTGCTGCCGGAAGCATGGTTGCCTATCTTGTATCCCAGCATCACGATATTTGGGCGTTCCACTTTTGGAAAAATAAGACAAAGGGGAGGTTCCTCTGGCTGAGGAATAACGCTTCAACGATGGTTTCTCAAGCCATTGACAGCGCCATTTTCTGTAGTATCGCCCTCTGGGGTTTATTTGATACCAGTACCTGGCTTCAAATACTGGCCACAACCTACTTGCTAAAGTTGCTGGTGGCTGTCATTGACACTCCGTTCATCTATCTGGCGAAAAAGCTTAGCCCAGCCGTGGTCGCCAAAGAGTCAGGTATTACCCTGCAAGAATAATACTTCTAGCTTCCCCTCATACTATAGATACAGCCGCAATAATTCTGCTGGTAAAGAGCCCACTTTTTGGCCAGTTCCATAGCTCGTTGGAAACCTTCCTTCTTTTTAAAATCTCTGGCTAGAAATCTCTCCCCACCAATCTCCCGCCCTACCCGATTAATCACAACTGCCGATTTATGGGGGCTTATGGTTAAGGTGGTGGTAAAGGCGTCCGCCCCAAAGTCCTTCATATAGAGATAAGCCCTTTTCAGTCTAAGCCTGAAGCAAACCTCACATCTCCTGCCACCCTCAGGCTCATTGGCTAAATAGATAGTTTCCTTAAGCCATTCTTCTGGAGTGTAAGGGGGTACTTCCAGGGGGAAGTCCAATTCTTTAGCTACTTTACGGGCAACTTCCAGTCTTCGGTCATACTCATGCCGGGGATGAATGTTGGGGTTATAGAATAACCCGTGAACCTGATGCCCTTCTAAAGTCAACCGCTCAACGACTCCAGCAGCGCAAACCCCACAACATATATGCAGCAGTATCTTCATAGTCCTAGTAAACACCCTCTCAGGGCCTGCTTTAAATAAGAGCGAGGACTCCGCCCATTAGGAGCGTTGTAGGGCTGCCCTGAAGCGGCCAACTACATCACGTGCCGGAACATAGGGGAAGGACGGTTTCTCCAGAGCCGGTGAAACCTTCAGGCAAACAAAGTTGGGACCCACCTGATTGATTACAGTATCTATGTTCTTTTCCAATGTCTCTATATCGGCAAAGTCGTAGACATTAGGATATCCAGCATCTCTGGCTAAGGCAGCAAAACTAAGTTTACCAGCCCGAGGCAGAGGCTGGCCTCCAGTACAGCGGTACACTCTATTATCAAATAGGAAATGAGTGAAGTTAGGCGGAGCCATGTGAGCAATGGTCACCAGACTGCCCAGGTTCATTAGCAACGCACCATCCCCATCCAGCACAAGGACCTTCCTATCAGGTCGAGCCAGGGCTAAGCCCAGAGCCACTGATGAGGCCTTCCCCATTGCCGCCCAGTGCCATGAGAGGTCTAGCTCTGGTTTGGTAGATACCACAGGCAACTCGGTACCCGGGGTCATAGTAGCTACAATAAGCGCATCGCCTCGGTGTTGTGATATAACCTTTACCGCTTCAAAGCTCTCTATCATGGTTACTCTTACTCCGTTGCAATTAGAATGGCCACCGGCTTATTGGTTTCCTGTGCCTGCTTATCCCCGATGGATATCTTTTCCACATCTTCGTCACTCTGCACCAGGTAATACTTGATACCCCAGGTATCCAGAGTGGGCTCAAGAAGGATGCCAGCGGAATCGGTTATCGGAGAATCGCGCCTCCAACCTAGGTAGCTAATTATCATAAGTAGAGGAAGACGAAGTTCTAAGGCTACGGTTCTAATCGAGTCCCCCGCCTCATAAAGGCCAGTATTCTGGTAGAGCACCACCGGCTTCTTGCCTCCTATGACGAGTCCGGCGGCGATAGCCACCCCCTCTCCCTCACGACAAAACGGAACGAGGGTAATTTCCTTCTGGCTCATCATAGCGTCGTATATGAAGCGAGTTTTCGTATCAGCCAGGCAGACCATGTGGGTAACACCACACTTCTTAAGTTCGTCAATGACTCTTTCAGCGGTTAATCCCGTCTCCTGAGCAACCATTTGCTTCCTTTATCTGCTACTCTTGTTAAGCGACCAAGTGGCTACCTTGACCCTGTTGCTTATCGTCCCCTTTTCAATTTTACCGCAAATACTCTCTCTCATCAACAGTGAGGAGAAGAAAATGCGATTGCTTTTTCTTAGCCGCAGAAGGTTACATGTCACATTATTAGCATGGCGTCGCCGAAGCTGTAGAAACGATATTTCCGGGCTATGGCTTCGTGGTAAGCTTGAGTGATAAGGTCTCTCCCGGCCAAGGCAGTAACCAGCATCAGCAGCGTTGACTTGGGCAGGTGAAAATTGGTAATAAGGGCGTCAACTATCTGGAACTTGTATCCGGGTAAAATGAACAGGCTTACCCAGCCTTCAAACGGCTGCACCTGAGGCAGGTTACTGGCTTGAGCTGCAGCCTCGACCAGTCTTACTGTAGTGGTACCAACGCATATAACTCGTCGTCCCTCCGCCTTAGCCTGAGACAACTGATTGGCTACTTCCTGACTCACCACCCCGTATTCTTGATGTATCGGATGCTGATGTGGGTCATCCTCCCGCACCGGTCGGAAAGTATCAAGACCTACGTGGAGGGTAACAAAAAGACAGTGGACTCCCCTACTTTTTATGTTATCCATTAGCTCCGGCGTAAAGTGCAGCCCGGCGGTAGGCGCGGCAATGCTACCAGCCACATTGGCGTAAATTGTCTGATAGCGCTCCGGAGCCTTGAGCGGAATGCGGATGTATGGCGGTAATGGAATTCTGCCTAGTTCTGGCAGCAGCGCCTCATCCGAGAAGCTTATCACTTGAATTCCCTGTCCCCTTAACTCGACTACTTCAGCCAGAACCCTGAAATCTTGCCCATCGGCATTCGCCGAATCGTTAGTCAGCTCTAACCTGCTGCCGAGCTTGACCCGCTTACTGGGTCTAACCAGTGTCTCCCAAACGTTTGGTCTAAGCCGCCGCAGTAGTAAAATCTCCAGCTTACCCCCGGTATCAACCTTCCTGCCACTGAGACGGGCGGGGATAACCCGGCTGTCATTAAATACCAGAACATCCCCTGACTGGAGATAATCAACTATTTCCCAAAACCTGAGGTGGCTTAGTGAGCCACGGCTGCGGTTTAGGACCATAAGCCGTGCCTGGTCTCTGGGTTCAATCGGGGTCTGGGCAATAAGCTCTTGGGGAAGAGAATAGTCAAAATCGCTAGTTTTCACGATGCTCACCAGCCAGTAAAGAGTCTGTTTATAGTTACCTGACTAATGGCATATTATAGGCTCTTTGGTTCTAAATGACAAAAACGGGACTATGCCGATTGCCATAGCCCCGTTATCCGATTAAGCCTATTCTTCCCGCCTGTTTAGCCTTGATGTTCCTCTTCCTTTAGCAGGTCGCTGAATACCTCACTATGGTATATTTCATGGTCTCTTAAGCGCAGGAGAAGCTCTTTTAGGTCGGGGCCCTCAGTCTGCTTGGCGGCGCGGTCATAGGCTGCTGCTACCTCCTGCTCAATTTTGATGTCGGCTCGGAGCATATCAGCCGTCTTGGTTGACCGGTCAACCTCGGCGTGCTTAATTCTTGGCTTGCCGCTAATATCAACTATCTTTTCGGCTAGCCAGCCCAGATGCTGCATCTCGTTAATGGCTTGGTCTTCTAGCTCCTTTTTAGCCTTTTTATTGGTTGTCATATATGATTGGAACATATATTGAAGAATAACAGTATACTCGTGCTCGATGCCCCAGTTGAGAGTCTGGACAACCCTGTCTGTACGACTACCCCTCACATCCTTAGCCCCCTCCTTCTGTGCCTTATCCACAAAGTGCTGGAAATCACCGTGGTGTGACTCTTCGTCAGACAGGATACGCTCCAATAATCGTTTGATTTTAGGCTCATCAATAAGCTTAATGTGCTCCCGATACAGGTTTATACCATCCTCTTCCAGCAGCACATCATTTCTCATCCAGTCAGCCACTGATTCGCCACCCATACGCATCTTTCCCCGCTCTAAGGTGGGGATGCCACTCAGCTCAACTATGGTCTCAGCCAGCCAGTCCAGATGGCGCATTTCCTCTCTGGCGATGGCTTCAATCTCGCAAGCCATCTCACCCTCGCCCGTAGCATAAGCATGGGTCAGGTATTGAATGATGGCAGCATGCTCCCCTTCAAGGTCCTGGTTTAGTAAAGCAATGATTTTATCTCTGTCCATACTCCCTCCCTATTTTAGCTATTTTCCTACCAGCTACCCATTATAATATTCTAGCCACCACCTTGCCAAGGAATTATTTATCACCTAATTATTTATCACCTCTAGTGCGCAAGGTCGTTTAATTTTATGTAAAGTTAAACCCAAGGCACTACCCTATTAGCTCGGCTCCCTTATCGGTAATCTCATACTTGTCACCCTTTTGATTGGCTAAGCCAGCCTGGGTCAGTTCACGAAGCCCGCTCCTGACCCTGAACAGCGGTAGCCCAGCGTCTTTAGCAATTTCTTCAGCCGACCCCAGTCTCGACTTAAGGGCACGAAGCATTTTTGTCCCTGACTCAGTAGGTTTACCATCAGGGCTAATACAAGCCATAATATCCTCCTTTTCTGCCTAGAGCTTCTTCTTACACAGATACCAGTCTATGCACTCGTACTCCTTCTGCTTAACTCTTTCTTCAGCCATTTCCTGCGTGCTTGGCGGCGGCACCACTACCATATCACCCGGTCTCCAGTTAGCTGGAGTAGCTACCTTATGCTCGTCGGTCGTCTGCAGGGCATCTATTATTCTCAGTATCTCATCCATGTTCCTGCCTGTGGTCAGCGGGTAATAAAGGATTGTCCGGATAATCTGGTTGGGGTCAATTATGAAGACGCACCTGACGGTCTCAGTCTTGCTCTGCCCGGGGTGAATCATGCCATAAGCCATAGACACTTCTTTATTCAGGTCAGCGATGATAGGAAACGGTATCTTTACCCCTGTTTTCTCCTCTACATTACGTACCCAGGCGATGTGTGAGGAAGTGCTGTCAACGCTCAATCCCAGAAGCTCCACCCCTCGCTTTTGCAATTCGGGATAGATTTCGGCGAAGGCGATGAACTCGGTGGTGCACACCGGCGTGAAATCCGCGGGATGGGAAAAGAGGACTAGCCAGCTCCCTTTGAAGTCCTCCAACTTGAGTACCCCGTGAGTGGTTGCTGTCTCAAAGGCTGGTGCTGGTTCCCCCAGTCGGGGAAGACTAATTACTTGTTGCTTAACCTCTTCCATTTTATACCTCCTTTATTTTGTTTCCTCTCAGTCAGTTTTAGAAATATAGTCTTTTAGCCAGATTTCCACAAGCCGTGGATATTGCAATACTCCCTGGCGGTTACCTTTTGTCGTCCGATTTCAAATTCGGCTTCCGGCTTATCTCCAGGCTTGAGAAACTCCCGGCAACTATCACCATCAGTAATTACCTCAATCCACTCTATGTAGTGCTTTGCCTCCATCGGGTGAGGAACATCGCCAACCTTAACTTTTACTCCCTTATCGGTGGCTTCTATAACCGGCACGTGCTTTTCTAGACCAACGTCGGTTGTTTTCGCCTGGAGCAACTCCATCGGCTGTCCACAACAGACCAGTTCTCCCTTTCCGGTATGCAACACTTCAACGATGTTGCCACAAACATTGCACCTGTAGACCTGCTTTAGTGCTGTCATGTTTTCTACCTCCTTTCAATAAGTTATTTTATGTTAAGTTATGCTCTTTGTGCTTTTGGGCAATGGTATCTGCCAGATTGTCCAGGGCCTTGAAGTCGGCTTCTTTAGGGAGCCCCTTGCTGAGCACCGGTTCCAATATTTCTACCTTAAGGTTAGGAATCATCTCAGCCAGTTGCTCCACAGCCTTACCTCCCCAACTATAGGAACCGATGATGGAGATGAATTTGAGATTGGGTCTCAGGGCATTCGCCAGGATGGCAGCATAGGCAACGTTCGGATGGGGACCCGCGAGAACAGTAGGTGTCCCGATAACAACTGTCGCCGCATCCACCAAGGCCATTGCCAGCTTCCCGATGTCCGTTACGGCAAGGTCAAACTGTTTCACCGTCATGCCTCTCTGGGCTAAAGCTCCGACAAAGTATTCGACCATTTTACGGGTGCTACCGTGCATTGAGACATAAGGTAATACCACGATGTTTTTGGGTTCATCAAAAACCCAGCTACGATATGCTTTTAGGATGAACTCTGGTCGGTCATACATGGGACCATGGCTGGGAGCGATAATGTCAATCTCATAGTCCTTTATTTTCTCCAGGCTCTTCTGGATATGGGTGCGGAAGGGCATCATAATTTCGGCGTAATACCTCTTGGCTGCCTCGTAGACTTGCCCTTCATCAGTTACATACAAGTCGGTGGTAGCCAGGTGGGAACCGAAGAAATCGCAAGGGAACAGTATTTTGTCTTCCCTTAAATAGGTAAGCATTGTCTCTGGCCAGTGAACCCATGGGGCATGGATAAACTCTAAGGTTTTATCTCCCAGCGAAATGGACGCTTTATCGTTGACCGTTATGAATTTCTCCTCTGGAATCATAAGCAGGTCTATGAGCATACCTTTACACCTTGGTGTGCATACCACTTTCGCTTCAGGATATTTCCCCAGGACATGGGGGATAGCGCCGGAATGGTCCTGCTCGGCATGATTGGCAACAACATAGTCTATATTATCAACCCCAAGCTGGTTGAGGTTATTTATCAGTACATCCTGCATAGTCGGGTCTACCGTATCAATAAGCACTGTCTTCTCGGTGCCCTTAATTAGGTATGAGTTATAACTAGTGCCATCAGGGAGTGGTATCAGCGAGTCAAATAACCGCCGGTCCCAGTCAATGGCTCCTACCCAGTAAATCCCTGGCTTTATCTCTCTTGGTTTCATCTTTTTTACCTTCTTTATTCTATTTTTTCAAACTCAGCCTTGCTCGCCCCGCAGATGGGACATACCCAGTCCTCGGGTATTTCTTCAAATGGTGTCCCCGGGGCAATGCCACCATCGGGGTCACCCAGTTCCGGGTCATAGACATAGCCGCAAACAGTACATTCATATTTTGCCATTTTAGTTGCCTCCTCCTTTTTCCTCTTCAATATAGACTGGAGCAGTCTTGGGAGTAGTGCCCCGTTTAACCTGGTGATAGTAGGCGTAGGTCATAGGCTCACCTTCTTTAATGATATCGGCCCCCACCAGTTCTCCGATAAAAATAGTATGAGTTTCCACATCTACTTGTTGAATTACCTTAGCCTCAAGATAGGCAAGGGTATTGTCGGTGACCACCGGGGCTTGTGTCTCACCTATTCGGTAATTAATGCCCTCAAGTTTATCTATATCTCGACCTGACTTAAAGCCAAAGTGACCGATGAAAGAGAGAGATGTATCCTGGGCAAGAACGGAAGCGGTAAATACCTTACTTGCGGTGATAAATTCGTGGGTTAAATTCTTCTTGTTGATAGCCACAGCAATAATAGGTGGCTCGGAGCAAACCTGGCAAACGGTATTGGCGATTTGCCCATTGAGCCTATCCCCTTTTCTTGAGCCTATGACACATAGACCATAACTTATTTTATGTAAAGCTTTTAGATTCATTTTTCGCCTCGGTAAACCCTATTTACATCAGTTCCTTTTCGCTGGCTTCAATAGCCCGCTGCAGTTCGGCACCGAGCATCGGTGGTAGTCCCTCAATATCTACCCTGAGAAATCCCCTGACTATGGTAGCTGTAGCCTCGGCCCGGGTTAGCCCCCGGGCCATCAGATACTCCACTTCTTCCTCAGCTATCTTACCTATAGCGGCTTCATGGGATAGGTCAATACCAGCTAGTGTGCCTTTAAGCTCAGGTATAGCGTGAATCATGCCCTTTCCCCCTAGGATTAGCCCGCGACATTCCAGGTGCCCTTTAACCTCAGGAGCATTGCCTTCTATATAGCCCCGGGCAATAATGTTACCCCCGGTGGTGATAGCTCGTGATATTATTTCTGTCTTTGCCCCCTTAGCGTTGAGGATTGTCCGTGAACCAACATCCAGCGATGACCCCTGGGCAGCTACCAGAATACTGTTATACCTAACAATCGCGTTATCACCTACACACCTGGCGGCAGGATACATCTGCAGCGATTGGACTGGCTTCATAAGCACATAGTTGCTGAGAAACAGGCCGTCCTCTTCCACTATAGCTGCAGTACGGGGGCGAACCGCTGTCCCTGGATTCCAGCTATGTATCATGGTAAAGGTAACTTTAGCCCCTCTCTTTATGTAAAATTCAGAGACGCCCATATGGAGCCCGGGTTCATCTTTAGAGGCGGTAGTACATCCAGTAATAATATGTAGTTCTGAGCCTTCCTCGGCAATGATGATATTATGGACATTCTGGGCAAGTCTTGCTTTCGACAGATAGAGGCAGGCTTGAACCGGATAGATAGTCTTATTACCGGGCAGGGCTCTAATGAAATAGCCATTGCTCTGGTTAAGCTCTACGTGGGCAGTATATTTATCGCTGTCCACAGCTACTGCCTGCCACCAGTAATCTGATAGCCAGTCATACTTTTCTAGAGCCTGACTGGTAGCCATCACCTCTATACCTTCCTGCCTTATCGAGCTATGAACCGCGGTGTTATCCATCTGGATAAAGGTCCCCGACCTCTGGCTTATGTCATCTAAACTAACCCCTGCCCCCAGCATTCTTTCTTTAGCCCGGGCAGGAAGTTGTGATGGGTCAGCCTGGTATGGTGGTTCATCGGCTGAGCTAACATAGGTGCCTAAATCTATATCCTCACCAAGGGCGGCTGGTTTAGTCACTGCCCGCTTAGCTCTATCTTTATACGTTTTGGCAGATTTCACCTCACGCATTTGGCACACTCCTCATAGCCCTTTTCTTTAATGGTGGCTAGGATTTCATGGGGGTCGCCCTCACAGACTACCCTGCCATCAAGCATCACGTAGCCGGTGCGGGCATTAACATAGTCCAGGATATGCCCGGTATGGGTGATGATAAGCCCCATGCACTTGCGCAACCGTAACGGGCAGTCCTTCTCCAGTAGCTCATTTATCAGCTTACCTATCAGGGCTACATTTACCAGGTCAACACCAGACTCAGGCTCATCTAGTAAAGTCAGCTCTGGTTTTTGAGCTAGTAGTTGCATTAGCTCGGAGCGCTTTATCTCACCTCCCGAAAAGCCGTAGTTTATATCTCTATCTAGAAACTCGCTCAGATTGGCTCTCTCGGCTAGTCGGTCTATAGTTACTTTATCCTCTTTGTTTCTTAGAGAAGCACCAATCATATCGCGTGTCCTCACTCCTCGAACTACCGGTGGACGCTGGAAGGATATACCAATCCCTAAGCGGGCTCTCTCATCTAGCGATAACTTGGTTATGTCCTTGCCTTTGAAGGTGACACTGCCCTTGGTTATCCGGTACCTGGGGAAACCCATTATCGCCATGAGGAGTGTGGTCTTGCCACTGCCATTAGGACCGAAGAGGACATGTGTTTCACCAGTCCCTATTGTCAAATTCACGTCTTGCAGAATTTTCCTGCCGTTTACAGCTACACTTAGGTCTTTAATCTCCAGCATATCTCCTGCCTCCAAGGTTTCCGGGGCTAATCAGCCACCATTCAGGGAAGGATGCTCCATTTTGACAAACCATCCTGCCGGGTCTTTAAGATATTCATAGTAGTCAAGTAGAACCTGGTGATGCTCCGTTTCTTCGGCAGCTACAGTATCATAGAAGTTTCTCTCAGCGTCATAAGTGGCATTTTGGCTTTGTTTTTTATAGAAGTCATAGGTCTTGTTTTCCATATCCATAGCTGTTTGTACCGCATCAAGCTCAGTGGCCGGAGCCTTTATCGCGGCGCCCAGCTCCTCAGTTGCCATGGCTAATATAGTTCTCAATCTTTTGCCTTTATCAGGCTGAAAATCAGTCTCGGGCCAGGTCTTTTTATTCCGGAGGGCATTATATATCTCCTCAAACTTCTGTCGGTGGGTGTCTTCTTCAGCGGCTAGCGATTGCAGCAGCTGCTTACCAAGCTCATTACTACTTCCCTGGCTAGCTTTCAGATAGTATTCCTTGCCATCAATCTCCAGCTGGATAGCAATTTGAAGTGCCTCCAGGGTTTTATCCTGTTCAGTTACCATTACCTCCTCCACTCACCTAAAGGTGCCTGGTTATAAATAGTCAGTATTTTCTTCCCATTTAAATAGCATTAGGCGTCATCCGCTGCTTAGAGTGACGCCTCACGCTATTCTAAAGAATATTCCCCTGCGGGGCTATACCCCACACTGTTCTGAGAAAGAAATAGCTCTTCACAGAACATAGTCAGCTCCCAATCCGGGATTTAGCGACATATTTTATTAATCAGGTTATCAGGTGGGGGTATTATCGGCTTATGTTTTCCATTTGTCAAATTTTTTCAGCCGTTTTAAGCCAAGGAATTTAAATCAGGCTTGGTTTCACCTGAATTACCCTATTGACATTGGAGGATTGATAGTTTATTGTTGATAGCAAAAAGGAGGTAAGTAAATGCAAGCGTACTGTATGAAGTGTCGTACCAAAAGGGAGATGAAGGATGCTAGGCCCATAACCATGAAGAACGGGAAGCCGGCGACTCAAGGTGTGTGCCCGGTATGTGGCACCAAGATGTTCAGAATAGGCAAAGGTTAAGGCTTATATTCCAGCTATATTAGAATGACGGAAGAAGCTGGGTAGCTATAATAGCTACCCAGCTTCTTTATTGACGAGGCATTATGGATGTGAGGGGGTAGTGAAGGAGTCGGCGGCAATAGCCTCCAGGCCAATCAGGTCCATAGCTATTACCTCAATTTCAATGGTTTCTCCACAGTCAGCCTGCATCCCAACAGAATTCTCGTAGTACCCTGTAGATATAGACTCATCGGACCATACTACCCCGTCTATCTTTAGAACCACGTTGGTGACGGGGTAAATGCCCCCGCTGCTGATGTCCTCCGCCCAAAAGAAGATGGTAACGATACAGCCGACGCATTCGGGGTCAAAAGTGCACTCGGCATGAGCCTCAAAACCAACGTATAATACCTCCTCGGGCTCAATCTCAGGCGGAACCACCATAACCGTTGCCGTGTCCTCGTCAGTAACAACCACACTGGGGTCATAGGTACAGTGAGCACTACTGAAAAGCACGTTAACATTAGGCCCTGGATACGAAGCGACGGCATCGTATTCAATGGCTATGCTTTCTCCCGGCGCTAGTTCTTCTATCTCGTCCAGTTCCCAGGTAAGCTGTAGCCCAGATGTCGTTTGATTAATGTCATCCGGTGGTCTGGACCCATATTCCACTCCATTGTAGAAGATAATGGCTTCATCGGCATAATCCAGGCAACCCGGTAGAAAGTCTATCATCTCTAGTTCAGTGATATCGCGACATTCCCCGTCGTTTTCAATCTCTAGTCTAAACCGCACTGTTTGCCCGACTTCAGCCTCAGTCTCATCCAGCCACTCATCAAATAAATCATCCCACACCCATTTATCCCCACCTATCCCCGGCTCACAGGGACACTTACATTCGCACTCCTGATTACTGCTCCAAGGTTTCTGACTCTTCCCTCGCTTGCTGTTGTTTTTATCGACTGCGCCCTTAGCCGTTTTATCGGCTTCCATCGGGTCTACATTGCCGTCCTGATTCGTATCAGAAGCTGGGTCTCTGGAGTCTTTATCGAAACCTTGAGTGTAAACTCCGCCTCCGGGATAAGTTGCCCATGATGGAGTGTTGGTTGATGTGCCTGTTACTGACCTGCCTTTACCGGTTACCCCTGGGACGTTAAAGTTGCCAGCATAACATGATTCTATTATCACCGAAACATGACAACAGCACTTAGGTGTTTCGCAGTCCAGGTCTTCACACGGGGGGATTTTGTCCAAAAAGTCCGCCAGGGTGTTATCTTTGCCATCATCTCCGTCTTGGTCTTCGGTGCCCAATACCTCTTGGGTTGTTCCATTGGCACCCTTGAGGGCAATACCCCCGGTCTTCTTGCCGTGCCCACAGATATAAATCAGAACATGGTCACCACACTTCACGGCGTTGGCTAGCTGGTCAAAGGCTTGACCAATGTCGCTCAAAGAGTTGTCGCCGGCACCAAGATTACCCATTGAGGTATAACCTTGTTCACTGGCCAGGCCTGCCATGGTAGCAGCCGATTCTTGTACGATAGGTGTTCCGTTAGCCAGGTCTTTACAGCCGTCCCCGCCACTTATGGTAATGACGTAGTAGTTTATGTCATAGCCACAAGGACCCTCTGGTGGACCCGGTGGTTGCCCTCCATCTGGGGGTGGCGGTTTCCCATCTCCTCCCGGTGGTTTCTTAGGTACTGGCGGCCAACGGGCGTAATTGGGTAGCGATGGCTTCTCCGTGAGAAATGCAAAGTAGTCCTCAACTTCACCATATTCAAACTTCCCGCTTCCATCCCAGCCACCTGAGTTGGCGAATAGAGCCTGGTCAACCTTCTCTCTGGTTAGTGATAACCTCATCCATACTGGCGAGGGAAGCACGGTTTTGTTTCCCCAGGAGAACCATGGAGTGATTACTGTTTCTGAGGCGCCAGGGGCAACATTCACTACCAGGTTAACCACAACCCATTCCGTCCCGTAGGCACCGGCGCTCCAATTTCCGCTTTGGTCAAAGTCAATCAATGCGTTGGCGTACCGGGTTACATTTGGAGCGTTGGGACTAACGGTAACGGTAAATGCCAATTTGGCTTTGGTGCCCTCCACGATAACAAATGTTCTTTCATCACTGTCGGCATCTACTAAATTGGGTACTCCATCCGGGTCATAGGGGTCAGTGGCGTCTACCTCAGCACTCACGTTTACTCCCAGAGTCTCTCCGCCTATGTTGAGGGTGTGTCCTCCGTGACGGTTAAACTGGCTGTTGGTGGTGTTATATAAAGTTGGGTAGTGACCTAAAATGCCGTAGTAAGCGTCCTGCCCATCTGGGGCATCTCCATAATCAGCTGTAGGAGCTTGAGTGGTGCTGCCCGAAATAGGTACCGCGCTATCTAGGATTGAATAGAGCACAATGAGCTGCCCTCTACCCAGATTTTGGGGATTCCACATAGATATATTGTTTATTCGAGGTGGCCAGGTCTCATTGCTGATGTTATAACTTCCAGTTTGAGCATCTATAAAAGCGTATCTGGTAGGATGAGCAAAAAACGCCAGCGGTTCGTCATCTATAAAGACGAACCAGGTATCGGTGTTTATCGGGTAACTTTGGCCGCTTTCTGAGGTAATAACATCACCATTCTGGAGTGGCTGAGACAACATAAATGCTGAAATTCTTTTATACGCATCAGCGGGCTTTATTATTTTGCCCACCAATATGGCGATAGCTCCATCTTTGTCGATTCCGGCTGGAGGTGAGGACACCGTTACGGTAGCGGTACAGCTATCTGAGGCTCCGTCATCATCAGTAACGGTCAAAGTTACAGTGTATGTTGTTGGATTCGAAAATGAATGAGAGGGATTATGGTTCGCCGACGTATCGCCATCACCGAAGTCCCAAGCCCAGGAAACTATACTTCCGTCAGCATCTGTGGATTTATCGGTAAATATAACATTATCAGCGGTGGTGGGGGCAGATGGTGAGTAGGTGAAATCGGCTATCGGTGGATGATTTCCTCTTCCCATGCATCCGGCTATTGGCGTAGCGATTAGCGCTACGAGCAAAATACTCAAAATTATTTTTTTATTTATACCCTTCATTTACCACCCTCCCAACTTTCCTTTTTGATTTTGTCTTCCTTTCTATATAGCGAACACTCTACTATATGAATAGTGTCTTGTCAACAGCCCAGCCTCCACTTATGACCAAGCAAGCTTGACAAAAACAGGTCAGCCACTTAAAGTTTCTATATTAACTCTGTTTATGCGAAAGGAGGGTAGATTTATGACAACTGAGAGTCTATCCCGAATGGCGGGTATCGCCTTGGTTCTGGTAGCGCTTCTTTCGACGTCATGTGGTGGTCAAGCACCAGAGCCATCACCAACGCCAGAGCCTAAAACTTACTCAGCACCGCCACCGATGACAATTGATACCAGTAAGCAGTACACGGCTACCATTGAAACGGAAAAGGGGGACCTGGTGCTGGAGCTATTCGCCAGTGATGTTCCGGTAACGGTCAACAACTTTGTATTCCTCGCCCGAGAAGGATTCTATGATGGGACTATATTCCACCGTGTTATCCCTGGCTTTATGGCTCAAGGCGGAGACCCAACTGGCACTGGTACTGGTACTCCCGGTTACTCCTTTGCTGATGAATTCACTGAGCATACCCACGTTACCGGGGCTCTATCAATGGCTAATTCCGGTTCCAATACCAATGGCTGCCAGTTTTTCATTACTTATGCCCCACAGCCCCACCTTGATGGTAAGCACTCGGTATTTGGTCAGCTAATAAAGGGAATGGACGTCCTGGAAAAAATTGAGCCGGGTGATACCATAATACAAATAACTATAGAGGCAAGATAACTAACCTTGTAAAATGAGTAAAATTGATTATCACATCATTTATATGATATTATCTACCTCCTTAAGTAGCCTAGGCTAGTCTAGGTATCCCCTTCGCCTTTTCTTTCAGTTCGCTGATGAGATTTTCTGTCTCCTCCTTGGTTATCTTCCGAGTTTCCAGTGTTTTGGTTGCCTCCTCGTATAGTTTTTCTACCCTGGGTATGCTAACCAGCTCTGAGGCAACGATGGTTAGGGAAACTTCCTGTCGTCGCCGAGGGTAGTCCCCAATCCTGATTTCTGCCTGAGGTGCATTGTCGAGGAGGGCTTGATAGATATCTTGAAGCGCTGACTGTGTGATGTATTCCTTCGGGGCACAAAGTATAGCTAGTAACCGGCGAGCATCCTTCAGGTTGATATCGGTAGACAGGTTGTTCAGTGCTTCAATCAGAGCCGTGGATACCGAGGTTGCTCGGCGTATTGCCTCATCCACGGAATATTTTCTAAAGCGGAAGGTCGGGAGATAAACTTCACCCCTACCAATAACCGATATACCGGACAGGGAAGCCATGATGTCCCCGGCATCAACCGCTTTGGCACCTATATACTTGGCGACTTTCTCTCCGCCAGCACAGAATAGGTCGTAGAAGTTCCTGACCATTTGCTGGTTTATACTCCGGAAGGAGTCGGCCATGCTGACCGTGGCTCCCCTGCTGAACCTCTCATTATCAAGGACAAAGGTGACATCAGCGTAGCTATCCACCGTGCTCAAGCAGGTGGCAGTATTAGTTAGAGCGTAAGATACGGCTCCGCTCTCCTCATAGGCATAGGGTAAAACAATTATCGCAATAATATGCCGGCGTAGTCTTTCCTTAAGAATCCTCACCACCTGCCCAACACCACCGGAGCCTGTGCCCCCTCCACCGCTGGCTATAACCACCACCGCATCTGTTTCATAAAAATGTCGTGACTTAGACATTTCCTCGGCAAGCACCATGTGATTATCGGCAAATATTTTGGCGGCCTCGATATTGATTTTGCCCAGCCCATGTCCAAACGTCCTGCCGGCTCCCACCATTATCCTGTTCCTCCCCGGGATATGCTTGAACCCTCTGAGGTCACTCGAGTCGGTGTTAACCGCCAGAGTATCAGTTACTATCTCTATTCTCCTGCCAAGGAAAGATTTTGCATATTCGTTTAGATTGCAGAACTCATCGGCAATATTACAGCCGCATTGTCCAATTCCTATAACAGCTACCTTCATTTTCTTTTTATGCCTCCCTTTAGTTTATTTTGCGGATATGATAACCAGACTTCTCGGATACTATTATCTTCATCACGATGTATTCATGTTGGGGACTTTTGTTGCCTATGTGTGCCTCTCGTCTCTGCTTCATCTGCCTGGGTAGTCCTTAGCTTGTTTTTCCAGGTCTTCAGTTTTTTGATTTGATTTCAGTGCTGTCTCCGCTGACCAGCACGGTCTGTCCCCTAAAGTATCGTCTTCTCTACTGCCATTCAGAGTCCCCTCCTTTCGTCTATATTAGTAATTTAGTCATTGTGGGTGTAAACCCTGAGATGTCAGTAGTCAGATATTATATCATTTTTGTGCCTTTTGTCAATATCTAATGGCAAAAAAGTTGGTGTAATTTGGGTTAAAGTGCCTCAAGAAAAAGGACGGAAGGTGTAGCCGCTTTTTCATCGGCTGCACTAATCGGCATGGAGCGGCTGTCATGTAACATCGCCGCCCAGCCCTTTATTGCCAGTCAGTGTTAGCACCTTCTAGGTGAGAGAAGAGAATCATTGAGCCTATGCTATACTCTTCTCCGCCTCAGCCTAATTGGTAAGAAGATAGCTAAAAAGAGTGCCACACCGACAATTGGACCAAGCACAGCCCAGTTAATTGCTGAGGGTGGTGTTGGTGCTGGCGATGGCGGTGCTGGCGCTGCTGGCGCTGCCGCTGCTGGTGCTGGCGGTGCTGGAGCTTCTTCTTTTACCGTAAATGAACCACTAAGCCCATTCACATTTACTGAATGGCTACCAGTTACATCCTTGGCCGCGGTGAAGGTTACCGTCTGGCTGTCACCAGCAGCCAGGGATACCTCTTCGCTGGCTACTACTAAATCATCTATCTTGAGGGGCACTTCATAGCTGCCAGCAACGTCGCCGGTATTGGTGACAAGGACACTGATGGTTACACTTTCCCCGATATTCACCTCACTTGGAGATACGGAGAGGTTGCTGGTAGTGAAGGCGGCAGCTGGTGCCTCTCCCAGAGTGGTGAGTGTATATTCATCGGATACCGCCGCGTTCTCTGCCCTATCCATGGACATGGTTCTGTAGTGATAGGTGGTACCTGGGGTTAAGCCAGTCAGTTGAACATGGTGCTGGGTAACCAGTGTCTCGTCCAGAGGCGATAGCATGCTGGGACTGGTCCAATATTCCACCTGGCTGGTACTCTTCTCGTGCGTTGTCCAGCATATATCAGCCGTGGTCTCGGTAACACCCTCAGGACAAGATGCGACATTTGAAATCCTGGGCGGTGTCGTATCAGCCGCTGCTGCTCCACCGCCTCCACCTCCCCCACTGGCTCCACCACCGCCTTGGCTTCCCCCACCGCCTATGGTCACCGTCAGGTCAAGCTCGGTCACCGGTACAGCCGCGCCACCCTCCCAGGCGACTGTCTGCTCGGTGGATACGCCGTTTACATAGAAGGTTATGATGGTATCTGGAGCTATGTCGCCCTGGACGATAAGCTTGGCTCCGAGCGGGTTAGCACTACCATACTGCCCGACCTCGGTGGTCATAATAGGGTTACCCCCACCGAGTGTGACTCCGTCTCCCCTAGCTTCTACTTCAGTGCCCACCGGTGCTGGCTCGTCATTTATCTCCAGGCTGCCATAGAAAGCCTGAGGTAGTTGCGGTTGAGCATGAACCGGACTAACGGCCAGGCCCAGCAGCATCGCTATAACAAATACAAAAGTAACTTTCCTAACTCCCACAATCATTCTTCTTCCTCCCTCTGAGGGGGCTCCATTACATGGAGCCCCCTCTTATCTTTGGCTATGATTACGATACTGGCGTATATGTCCAGCCAACCAATGTACCGTCATTTAGCATCCCTACCCAAACCGCCGTGCCTACCCTGATCATACGGTCTTCAGGCACATAATCATCAGGATAGTCATACCTAGAATGATACCAGTCATCTGGAGCATTCATCCATGGGCTTATCACGCCGCCGTATCCGGGAAGACCGCCAGCGACTTCATGCAGCCACGTGCCCAAGGCAATGTGGACGTCCATGTCCTCCAGTGAGGCCAGGCCCACCAGGTATAGCACCTCATCCCCAAGGTCAGCGAGTAAGACCCTCGTTGGTGGAGATGTGACCCCCGGATTGGGGATTATATCGGCTGTGCCGTCCGCAAGGAGGTACATATAGAACCCGTCCAGGGGCTCAAGTAGGTCTCCACCTGTCACTTGAATCCAAGGCGGGTCTTTTGATGGATCAAAGTAATAGGCTATCTCCCCGGGGTCTTGCAGGATTCCATTAAAGGCGCAAAATTCGCCCCAAGTATCACAACACGGATGAAGGGCAATCGGTGTAGAAAAGGTATTCCATCCCGCCCCGAGATCAATGCTCAGCAGAACGTCCGGAGCGCTGCAGGTTGCGGTTACGCTCTTGTTGCTATCCATGTGGATAACATGAGTCTGGGCTCCACCATCCGACCAGCTCTCGAACTGGCAGCAAGGGTCGCTATCATCAGCGCTGACGGTTACATCAGTGCCATCAGGGATTCCAGTGAAGGTCTGGCTGCCACCGGCGGCGACTTGATCGGCAAACCCCTCATAGGTAACATCAATCGGGCAGCAACCATTTGATTCAACCGTCAGGTTGCAGGTTGGACCCTTTATCAAGCAGTAAGCGGTTACGCTCTTGTTGCCGTCCATGTGGATTTCGTGTTCCTGGGCCCCGCCATCCGACCAGCCCTCGAACTCACAGGAGGTGTCGGTATCATCAGCGTAGACAGTTACCCAGGTGCAACAAGGGATTTCGGTGAAGGTCTGACTGTCACCAGCAGCCACCGTACCGCCGCCACCCACATAAGTAACATCAATCGGGCAGCAACCATTTGATTCAACGGTCAGGTCATAGGTTGGCACTGAGCAGTAAGCGGTTACGCTCTTGTTACCATCCATGTGGATTTCGTGTTCCTGGGCTCCGCCATCCGACCAGCTATCGAACTGGCAGCAGGGGTCGCTATCATCAGCGCTAACGGTTACACTGGTGCAACAAGGGATTTCGGTGAAGGTCTGGCTGCCACCGGCCGCCACCGTACCGCCGCCACCCACATAGGTAACATCAATCGGGCAGCAACCATCTGATTCAACCGTCAGGTCATAGGTTAAGAGGGTGCAGTAAGCGGTTACACTCTTATTGCCGTCCATGTGGATGTCGTGAGTCTGGGCCCCTTCATCCGACCAGCTATCGAACTGACAGCAGGGGTCGCTATCATCAGCGCTAACAGTTACATCGGTGCAACAAGGGATTCCGGTAAAGGTCTGGCTGCCACCGGGGTCCACCTTGCTGGTGCTGTCCAAATAGGTAACATCAATCGGGCAGCAACCAACTGAGTTAACCGTCAGGTTGTAGGTTGGCACTGAGCAGTAAGCGGTTACGCTCTTATCGCCGTCCATGTGGATGTCATGAGTCTGGGCTCCGCCATCCGACCAGCTATCGAACTGGCAGCAGGGGTCGCTGTCATCAGCGCTAACGGTTACACTGGTGCAACAAGGAATTCCGGTGAAGGTCTGGCTGCCATCGGCGGCGACTTGCTCGGCAAACCCATCGTAGGTAACATCAATCGGGCAGCAACCATCTGATTTAACCGTCAGGTCATAGGTTGGCACCGAGCAGTAAGCAGTTACGCTCCTATTGCCATCCATGTGGATGCCGTGAGTCTGGGCTCCGCCATCCGACCAGCTATCGAACTGGCAGCAGGGGTCGCTATCATCAGCGCTAACGGTTACCCAGGTGCAACAGGGGATTCCGGTGAAGGTCTGGCTGCCATCGGGGTCCACCTTGCTGGTGCTATCCAAATAGGTAACCTCAATCGGACAGCAACCAACTGATTCAACGGTCAGGTCATAGGTTAAGGGGGTGCAGTAAGCAGTTACGCTCCTATTGCCATCCATGTGGATGCCGTGAGTCTGGGCTCCGCCATCCGACCAGCTATCGAACTGGCAGCAGGGGTCGCTATCATCAGCGCTGACGGTTACCCAGGTGCAACAAGGGATTCCGGTGAAAGTCTGGCTGCCACCGGCGGCGACTTGCTCGGCAAACCCATCGTAGGTAACATCAATCGGGCAGCAATCATCTGATTCAACGGTCAGGTCATAGGTTAAGGGGGTGCAGTAAGCGGTTACACTCTTATTGCCATCCATGTGGATGTCATGAGTCTGGGCTCCTTCATCCGACCAGCTATCGAACTGACAGCAGGGGTCGCTATCATCAGCACTGACGGTTACATCAATGCCATCAGGGATTCCGGTGAAGGTCTGGCTATCACCGGCGGCGACTTGCTCGGCAAACCCGTCATAGGTAACATCAATCAAGCAGCAACCATCTGACTCAACAGTCAGGTTATAGGTGGCAACCTTGAGTTCGAAGTTAGCCGTTACCGTCTTATCTCCGTCCATGTGGACAGTCGTTTCTGCTGAATCGGGGGCAGTAATACCACTACCCGTCCAGTTGACAAAATCGTATCCACCTGCCGGGTCAGCTGTAATCGGGGCATATGTGCAGCAGTCATAGGTGCCGTCACCGGTAACCGTGCCGCCCCCAGTCGGGCTGGCCTCAACCGTCAGGGTTGCTTTTGGTACTACCAGGTCAAGCCGCGTCAGCGTCCAGACCTCGAAGGGGTACTCGTCTACTTTATAACCCAGAACCCAGAACTCAACGGTATCCTCACCCTCCACGCCACCTTCCTTTGGCTCTGTAGCTGGGTCATCGGCATCAATCTTAAATGTTCCTGTGCCGCCCTGGGCCTCGACAACACCGTACCTGCCCAGACCATCTACTGTGGTCGTCCATTCCAGGTCCTCTACACCAGCTAGCTTGGCTAAAACGACGGTACCTGCTGGCACCACCGGCCCGGTCGTTTCGTCGCAAAAGCGAACATAACCAATGAACTGATGAGGCTGTGGTTGTATCGCCAATACCAGGCCACTCAAACTGGCGATTAACGCCAGGGCTAGCAGGAGGCCGAGGCCTCCTGCTAGCTTTGCTGTCCTCGCAAATCTACTCTTCATCTCATCCACCGTCCTTTCAGACTAAGCTACCTTACGGGTAGATAGTCCCTGGCTCAGTCATGGCAATCCAGTAACCAAGGCCGGGCTCGAGGTATTCATGTCCCGGCGAGCCAGCAATGAAGTAGATACCGTCGTCATAGCCGTAGATCATAACGTACTTACTGGCTATAGCGGCCAGGTATTCCTCTGCTGGCTTGGGTGTAGTGGACTTGAAGCCCATCAAGTTCCAGCCCTCGACCATATCGTAAGATGGTGGCAGGCTAGGTACCCATGTATCGTCGACTTGTACCCAGCCGACTAGTTCCCAGCCTTCGTAGCAGAGATCATCGTCGGGGTCCACTGCGGTATCCAGGTCAAGCCAGTAGCCCTTACCATCTTCTATGGTGGTCAGGTCAGTGGCCAACAGGTCTAACGGCCAGAAGTTTAACCATTCTCCCACTCCAGTTGGCCCACCGGTCCAGTAGCTCGCCACTCTGAGGTCAAGGTTATTATCGGTTATGAGCATCTGTTCAATGTCGGTGTCATACGGTATGAGTGTAAGTGAGATCAGGTTATAGCCTTCGTCGAGTGGCATGCACCACTCTTCAACAGGCTCTCGCGCCTCACCGGTGACCGTTGCCATGGCCGAGTTGTTGCTGGTATACGGGTCATCCTGGTCGGCAGCAATAACAGAAGCTATGTTGTTTATCTCGCTGACAATATTCACCGTGGCTGAAATTGTTAGCGTGGCATCGTCACCATCAGCCAGATCACCGACAGCCCACATACCGCTACCTACGTCGTACCACCCCTGTGATGGGCTACTACTGTTATAGTTAATGCCAGCTAGCAGTACGTCGCCAACCACGACACCGGTGGCATCTGATGGACCATTATTGATTACGGTGATGGTAATTGTTATCTCTTCACCGACGGTAACGGTCTCAGGGTCAGCAACTTTGGTGACCCCCAAGTCGGCGGTACCAGGTAGCTGCTTCACGGTGACGCTGTCAGGCTCGATAAACCTTTCGGGGATAGGTCCAAACGGGTCTTCAACCATGGTGAACTCGTTGACCCAGCCGTTGAAGTAGACATCACCCATGATGAAGCCTTCAATATAGGCATCAAAGAAGGCCTCGCCATGGAACTCGCCAGCGACAAACAGCCAACTTCCATCCTGGTCGGGAGGTTCCATACACATCTCAGCAGCACAGACCCAGCCCTCAATGTAGCCGCCGACGTGGGCGTAGCCGTGGACTTCACCTGCGATATGGCCTTCAATGTAGCCTTGGCCCTCGTACCATGTCGTCTGCTGGCTAAAGCTAAGACCATACTCATCATAACCTTCCACGGTGATGGTGATGGTGCTGTCACACGGTACCTTGCAGTGCAGCAGCCACTCTACCTCGGCCGGAGGCTCCTGCGAGCCATGACCGGGGATGGTGCCAATGTACTTGGTATATCCACCATCAGGGTCGTTGGCACTGACCCGCACGCTGCCCTCAGGCTCCACCGATAGGGTAGCCGAAACCTCGGTGGCATCAGCCCAGCCGGTGTTGGTTATGGTGGCGTGGATAGGGAACTCGGTGCAGGTTATGATTGGCTCCTCAGGATACCTATCGATGTTCACCTCAAGGTGCGCTGCCGGATACTGGTGAATGGTGATGGCATCCAGCACCTCTGATGACGGTGCGCATCTAGTGATCGCCCAATCTAGCTTGTCCCAGGACCCTATATTTCCATCTGCCTCAAAGTCTGCCGTCGTCAGCCATGCCCACCAGTCAGCTGGTAGATTCCAGCCCTCTGCGGTGGCGTAGTTTATGTCCCCGGTTACGGCAATATGGACTCCGGCATTGGATGGGATAGGGATTATCTCAAACTCATCGCCTGGAACAATACCACCATGGTACCCATCCGTCTTGACCTGGTACAGGCGGAATGGACCCATGGTATCTATCAGGGTTACGGCAGTACCACGAGGCCCTCTTATCATAAGCTCGGTGCCCTCAGGGGCAATCACCTTGGCCAGGTAGTAGTACGTGTAATTTGGAGGTATAGCGTCAGGGCCGGCGACAACGACTATGCCTGTTTGACGATGATGCCCGTGTCCAACATCCTGCCACTCCAAGTAATCAGGATAGATATCCGGGTCATTGTCGATGTCGTACCGGTCGGGGTCAGCCATCTCGGGGTTGTCCATGAAGGTTCGGTAACGTGTATCGCCGGTGTCATCGTACATCCACGAGAAGTAATAGCCCTGGAGCTCATCCCAGCTTATGCTGGTTTTACTCTTCTCGCCCCACGGCTCCAGCATTTCTGGCACCGTCACCGAGATGTGGGTATCACCGGGCTTATCGCAATGTAACGTCCAGGTGACTATTACTGATTCCCCGGGAAGAATCTCGTCAATAACCTGAGTCTCGTCGCCAATTACTGAGGCATTCTCACCGGGATTGAGGGTAACCGGGACATTAAAAGCAATCCTATCCTTATGCTTATAGTCCGGGTTGGTTACCTCAGCGGTTACGGCAAACTCCTGGCTGGTGGCAACATAGGTGCTGTCATCAGGAGATAGTATCTCAACCTTAAGCTCCGGAGTCTCCTGCTGAACGGTGATGGAGTCTTTCTTATTAAAAAGCGGACATAGGTCACAACCAGGACCACCGTACCCCGTTACCTCTACCACGATGTCGGTTTCACCCGGCGCCTCACAGTGCACCGTCCATGACATCTGTTGTGTGTCTCCGTCAGTAAGCGCGAAGGGTTTGGAATAGTCCTCATCGGTTACGATGTCAGCGCCACCGTTCGGGAATGATATGATGGCTGTTAAGCCACTGAAACAGGTGTCATCATCGTTATCTGTAATCTCAGCGGTAACGCAGAAGGTGTCGCTGACGTAGAAACTATCGCACGGGTCAGGTTCAACAATCGCGACATCAAGTTTGATTTGCTCGGTGCTATCCGAACCTGAAGCCTCGACGGCACCACCACAAACCTCATCAGTGCCGGTGACAGTTACTTCGAAGGTGGGATCTGCACTGCCATTGCAGTGGAACCTCCAGGTGAGTTCCACAGGGTCATCACCATAAGCGAGGTCACCAATGGACGCAGGGTCGTCTCCACCAACAAGTGTGACGCTACCAGGGAAAGAAATATCAGCTGAGAGGTTCTTGGCAACAGCCCCGTCTGCATCGCCATCGTATGAAATAGTGGCAGTGACATCAAATTCCTCGCAGTACTGAGCACAATCGGGCGCATCAACGGAAACAACATCGATGCTAGCTGGGGTTTTCTGGTGAATGGTTACGATATCCCAATCACAGAGCGTGATGTTTTCCGGAGGGTATCCTCCCCTTGCAGCTATTACGAAGATGACATCACCCGGTGCATCGCAATTGAAATGGAAAAAATCAATAGCGTCAGGGCCTATACCGGTTACTTCACCGGGTTCGACTTGTATGGGGCCATACTCTGTCAATGAAATAGGATGAGCTTTGTCCGTTGTCCAAGAAATCACAGTGACGTAGCCAGTCCAGTACCACGTAGGATGACAGTTCTCGATAACGGGTTGGATATAGATATCGTCATCCACGCAGTAGTTGATGCACGTCTTGAAAGGCTCCGACGGCTGGTTGCCCGGATCTTTATACAGATTCAGCTTTATCCACGTCTGGTTAATGTAATCATCATAGGTGTCGGTATCACCCGGGGTCCAGGGCCAGCTACCGTAAGATTCGTTTGTAAAGCCCGAACCAGCACAATTACCCGCCTGGCAGCAACCAAAGGCTTCGGCCTGTAAATCAACGAAGTCAGGCCAATCGCAGTCAGGACCTTGTTCCGTCTCGGCACCTTCACAGTGTACACTGAAGGCAACGTCCTCATAGTTGCCGGGGGAAATGGGGCCGAACTCTTTATTCTGGTACGCTGGACCACCGGTGCCGAAAGCGGCCTTCCCACCGGTGACTTTCAGCTGTACCCAACCACTAAGATCGTTGCCAGTGCCGTCGGTGCCGGTGTGGGTAACTCTTACCGTCACCGGGAAATCCTCACAGGGACAGGCATCTTCATCGAAACACTGCGGTCCGGGTTCTAGAATCTCTACCGTCAGGTCGCAGGGTGGTATATCTACATCCTCTTGCCCCTGAATAATGTGTATCGTGTCAGCGCAGGCCTCGGCACACTCGTCAGGAACACCACAACCGTATGCGGTGACGGTAAGGTCGACATCCGTCTCGCCATTGCAGTGAACCGTCCAGTTTACTTCCTGAGTGTCGCCGGCAGCAATAGGACCCACCTGGTAACAGTCACTCCCGCCTACCCGGTTGGCATTCCCGTCAATCAGTAGGCAGACCTCGGCGTCCTCGCAGACCTCGTTCGACTTGTTACGAACCTTAGCGGTAACGCCGAACACGTCCGAGATGTCATATTCAGTAACAGTAGGGGCTGTGATTTCCACCTCCAGCTTACATTTCTGGCAGATATGTATCGTCCTGCTTAATATGATGCTGCCAGGGTTATCGGCCTCAAACACCTCAATTTCTATGGGACAGACGCATCCTGGCGCAGTGCACTTAAGCCTGAAGCTGGTCTCCCGGCACTTCTCAGGACAGACATCACCGACCCAGTGTTCCGCTGACAATTCCGGATTCTCGTCGACCAGAATAGCCAGAGGGGGGTCGTCATCGGGAAGGGTGATGCTGACCACGGCGTCATCGATTAAAGTTCCCGCCTCGTCAACGCAAATCTCAGCCACCACGTCGAACTCCTCGCATACATACACATTGTGCGGGTAGTCGACATACAAATGCCGCCCCATATCACCTGCCGCAGCCGGTGTGGCAAATACCATCCCCAGGCTGGCTACCAGCGCCACGGCAACAATCACCCTCCATCCTAAACTAAATTTTCTTTTCATCGACCTTTATTTTCCTCCTTTTTAGGTTATCTTTCGGTCTCCATAAATAACACAGCACCAACCTGTCTCCCCTTCTTTTACTACGGAGACCAAGTTTTTAGCTTCGGTGCGTTTCTATTAACGCTCCCCCTTTCGGGCTCTGGCCATACCACCACCTCCTTACTCACTATTTAATTTGCCAAAGGGCAAGAAGCTGGCAAAAATTATCACCCGCTCAACAATTAAATTGATTGTGATACGGCTACGACAGATTGACTGGGTTGAACATCCTGCAAAGTAGCGATTATTGCATGGAAAAAGAGCTAATCTGACCATAGCTCTTCGCGGTGACCGGTAGGCTCTCCATCACCCTTTGGCATTAATCCCTAGCCGGGTTTGCCAAGGCAGGTTTGAAGGGGTGGAGGCTGTTCCAAAAAACCATTTCCTGCTCGTTTCAGGCGAGGCTTCCCGGCGGAAGGAAATAAGGTGCTATTAAAATTTGCCACTTGACATTTGCCTAGTGTCCAATTATAATACCATTATGGACAGTAGGCAAATAAAAGATTAACACCTTTTTCAGCGGGGAATGACTCTTGAGCAGGATGGAGTAACACCAATTTTTAACCAATAGTGAATATAACAATAATACTGATGGGCTAATGCAGGGCTATCCCAAGCAAATAGATAAATGGGGGTGGAACTTGCCTAGCTGGAAGCTGTCTAGCTCGGGAAAGATTAGGTTGTTTTTGTCTGGATTTCGTGCCTTCTCCTTCGTCATAGCCGTAGTCCAGATAATAATCCTGAGCTCGTTACCCACGGTACCACCCCATGCCTCCCTGCTCCTGGGATTAGTTGGCGCTTACACCATTGCTAAGATTGTGTTTCCCTTCCGCTGGTATCAGAGGGATGTGCTAACCTACCTTGTCCTCGGCGCCGATGTCGCCATTTGTGCCTCTCTGGTCTTCTTCACCGGGGGGCTGTCCAGCGGCTTTCTTCTTTACTCACTAAACCCCATTTTGACCACAGGTCTTTTCCTGCACAGGAGGGCTGCCCTTGCCGTGGCTGGCGTGGTTTCCGGGTCGGTGGCAGCCGCTCAATTAATTCCCGGCGGTATGAATCTGCCAATTACCCCGGTTACAACTTTGCCCGGTGGATATCTGAGCCCGCTAATAATCTACATCATTCTCTGTTTTCTAGCTGCTCTCCTTCCCTTTATCATCAATGCCAACACCTATCGCCAAATAGAAGAGAAGGCTACCATTGACGAGAGAAGCCGGCTGGCTCGGGAGATGCACGACAATTTAGCTCAAGGTTTGGGTTATCTTAAGCTGAAAACAAAGTTGGTGAAGGATTGGTTGCTGTCTGAGAACACCAGGCAGGCAGTAGCTGAGCTCGGCGACATGAAGCTAATAGTTAATGATATGTATGCCGACATCAGGGAGTCCCTGGGGCTATTACGGGTCAAAACTCTGGATGGTCCGGGGTTTATAGCCACCTTGACTGATTATGTCCACCAATTTAGCCAAAGGAGTGGACTGAAGGCTGAGATATTCGTAGTTGATGGTCAGGCAAAACTTTCAACCTTAGCTGAGCTACACATTCTGCGCCTGGTTCAAGAGGCGCTAACCAATGCTAGGAAACACGCTAAAGCCAGCAAGGTAGAGGTTAGATTTGAAGCTGACAGGACCTGGGCTGAGGTAAGCATCAGGGATAATGGGCAGGGCTTTGACCCCGCTGCCTACCTGGGTAAGGAGGAAGGCGGCGAGCATCTTGGACTGAAGGTTATGAGAGAACGGGTAGACTTGCTCGGCGGCAATATGAGCATTAGCAGTAACCGTGAGCAAGGTACCAAGCTGTCCTTCAGGATTCCGCTGAGAGGTATTTGAAATGAAGGAGCCAATAAAGGTACTGGTGGTGGATGACCACACCTTATTCCGCCATGGGCTAATGGCGCTGTTAAGCTCAAACGAGCAGCTCAGGGTGGTTGGTCAGGCTTCAGGCGGTGAGGAGGCGATACAAAAGGCAAGGGAGCTAAACCCTGACATTATCCTGATGGATATTCAAATGCCTGGCTGCAATGGCATAGAAGCTACCCACTCTATCCGTGATAACAAGTTCTCGGGCGGCATCCTGGTGCTGACTGTGTCCGACAGGGATAATGACCTCTTTGCGGCAATAAAAGCCGGGGCCAATGGCTATTTGTTGAAGAACGCTGAGCCTGAGGAGCTTATTTACGCTATCACTCATGTTGCCCAGGGCGAAGCTATTATCTCACCGGCTATGGCCACCAAGCTTCTTAGTGAGTTTAAGTCAGTGACCAGTAGCAAAGCGGCGCGGTCAGCTCGGCCTGACACCTCTTTGAGCCCACGGGAGGAGGAGATTCTGCGGCTGGTGGCAAAGGGAGCCAGCAACAGAGACATTGGCTCAAGCTTGTTTATCACTGAAAATACGGTCAAGTGTCATATGCGAAATATTATGCGGAAATTATACCTTAAGAACCGCTATCAGGCTGTTGCCTATGCGGCTAAGCAGGGGCTTTTGCCGAGGGAGCAACTTGGGCAAGATGCTCCGTAACCGGTTAGCATACTCTGAAGGGGCTACCTTTTTAAACTATTTTTGTGGTGAGCCGCACAGGACTCGAACCTGTAACCGGCTGATTAAGAGACAAGTAGTAGAAAAACTGGTATTCGCTTGCTAGACCAACCGCTTGCCTCCTTTCCCGGGGCATTGTAGCTGAAGTTGCGGCAAGTTCTTAAGCAACCCCAGGCTATCTGAAATCTGAAAATTATTAAATGGCTTCGGTTAAGCTGAGCTCTTCCAAAACAAGATTTATAACTCTTGGTATGGCTTCCTTTACTTTTGCCGTTATCTCTTCAGTAACCTTGGCTACCTGTTGAGTGCCTATACCAAAGACTATAATTTCTTCTGGTATCTGCTCTGCAAAGAGCTTTTTCCCTATTTCAATCGTAGTGGCAAGATTCAAATGGTGCGGCGAGACGGTCAAACTTGCAGGTTTACCAATATTCCCCGGCTTAAGCCTATATATTTCCCCTACTTTTTCATCCTCAGTCATAATTGCATCGATTACAATCAGCTTATCGTACCCCACAATGAGCTCTAATAAATTTAAGCCATCTACGCTGGTATCTTTTACATCAATGTTCTCATCTTTAATTTGCTTAGCCAATTCTTGCGCAATATGAAACCCTATGCCATCGTCTCCCAGAATTGGATTACCTATACCTAAAACCAAAGTCCTCACGCTAACTCCTCAACACTTGGCGAATATTTCCATCCGGGTCATAAATAGTGATTTCTAGGGGCATATGACCTAGGGAATGCGTTGAGCAGGAGAGGCAGGGGTCATAGCAGCGAATAGCAACCTCAACCCGATTGAGTATCCCTTCGGTAACTTTTCCATCCTTAATAAATTCTTTGGCTACCTCATAGGCAGAGCGATTCATTGCCAAATTATTATTACCAGTGGCTACAATCAAGTTGACCTTGCGAATTTTGCCACTCGTATCTACCCAATAATGGTGGAAAAGTGTCCCTCTGGGGGCTTCAATTACGCCTATGCCCTCCTCGTTAATCTTACTGGAATTGACCCATATTTCCTGGGAGCAGATGATTTCATCTTGCACCAGTAGCTTTATCTTTTCCGCGGCATTAAGCGTTTCAATCAAGCGGGCGTAGTGGTAGTATAACGACCCCTGGACTACGCCGTTGTTGCCTAGTTTCTTGAAGTTACCGAACTCTTCATTAGCTAGAGGGGTATCACACCCATCGGCAACATTGAGCCGCCCCAAAGGTCCTACACGATACATACCAACAGGGTAACCCAGCTTCTTGTAATAAGGAAACTTAAGATAAGACCAATCCTCGACCTTTTCTTCAATAATGGAAAGGTAATTCTCCGGAGCTACATTATCTTCCAGGGTAATACCTTGGCTATCTTTCAATCTGAGCTTGCCATCATAATACTCAACATTACCATCATTATCGACAAGTCCGAGGTAGCCGGTGCCAAAACTGGCAAAAGTGGCAGCCTCCTCACTATGTTGAGCATAATACTCCTTAACCAGGTCAATGGCGAACTGGCAGTCAGCGATAATATCATCCACCTGGCTTAGGATTTCATCACGCCTATCAGGACTAAGAGCCTTATTCATCCCTCCCGGGATAGCGGCATTGGGATGAACCCTCTTATCCCCGAGCATCTCTATTATTTTCTGACCGAAAGCACGAAGCTTTATTCCCTTTCTGGCAATCTCGGGCTTTTCGGCAATAAGACCCATGATATTTCGCTTGGCTGGGTCAGCATCCATGCCGAAGAGCAGGTCAGGGCTAGCCAAGTGGAAGAAGTGAAGCGCATGGGACTGAACAATCTGCGCCATGTGAATTAACCTGCGTAGCATCTCAGCAGTAGGTGTCAGCTTCACCCCCAAAATAGCATCCCCAGCTTTAGCTGAAGCCAGGTGGTGACTTACCGGGCAAATACCACAGATTCGAGCAGTAATAACTGGCATCTCCCAAAAAAGCCGCCCTTCACAAAACTTCTCGAAACCTCGCACTTGAGTAACATGAAACCTGGCTTGGTCCACATTCCCCCTATCGTCAAGATGGATAGTTACCTTGCCATGCCCCTCCACCCGGGTAACTGGCTCGATTACAATCTTTCTAGTCATAACAATACCTCCACCTTGAAATCTTAATCAAACCTCATCATCTCGCTCGGGAGCACCGGAATTCTGCCCGCCAGAAGTTCAGTCAGAGCATAGTGAATAGCTTTAGCTGAGGGCGGGCATCCTGGGACATAACAGTCAACCTTAACCACCTGATTTACCGGCTTAACCTCGGTAAGCGGTGGTATGTCTTCCGATGAGGGAATTTTACTATCTTTGGTGGTGCTCTCAGTGCTATAGTACCTTTGAAGAACCTCTTCAATAGTGAACAGGTTACGCATACTATTTATACCCCCGAAACAAGCACAATCACCTAATACCATCAGTATCTTGCAATTGGCACGCAAGCTTTTAGCTACTTCTTCATCATGCTCATTACTCACTGACCCTTCAATAATCCCGACATCAACTGGTGAAAATTCTTTAATATCGGTTATGGGGCTAGCGGTGAGTTCTATTACATTTGCCAAATCAATAAGTATCTCATCCATGTCAAGAAAAGACATATGACAACCACCGCAACAATCCAACCAGGCTGAAGCCACTTTTACCTTGGCCAATGTTAGCCTCCTAATCTAGGTCAACTTGTGTCCCAATCTTTGAGAAATTTCTATTAATACTTCGTGGTCCTGAGGTAGACCATCCTTGGGCTGAAGCACCCGTTTTAATTCAAGAACACGCCCATCCATGGTCACATATTTGCCCTCCCTTTCCGCCCATATCGGTGAGGGTAGAACCACATCAGCCATAGATGTAACCGGTGACTGATAGCTGGCTTGTACTACCAAGAAATCTACTCCCTTAAGCCAACTCAATAATTCCTCGCTATCACGTTCGTCGGCGAGAAGGAGATAGAGCCCCTTCGGCTTGTCTTGCTTTATGCCCTTGGCTAACCCCATCTCCCAGGCGCCACGACTATTAGCCCGTGGTTTAAGTGAGATTACTCTTAGCCTGTCCCCAAACTGATTTCCGGTCATATTAGCCAGATTCAAGATTGTGGTAATCGAGCTGGCATCATTCGTCCGTAGCAACTCTTCTCCATAGATGATGACCCCACGCTCAGCCTGACCGTACATCTCCGCTAACAACTCCAACCTCTCTTCCTCTATGCCAGTAGTCCTGACCACTTCGCCCATTCTATACCGGCTAAAAGACTTAATAAGCTTGGCACTTGCCTTTCCTGACACAACTAGACCTTTGTCGATAAGAATCCTGGCTAGACCACTAAGCAGGTCGCCTTCACTACCCGCCCTTGGTTTAAGCCAAAGGTCAGTCCAGAGGGGAAAAACATCCCGGGATGAGTTTACCACTATTAACTTTGCCTTTCTTTGGCTCACAGCCCGGCGCACGAGAGTACTAATGATAGGGTTGGTCTTCTCAGGGTCGGCACCGACGACAATAATGCAATCTGCCTCCAGTATACCCTCAATAGGACACTCAATGTCTAATCCCCTTCCATTATCCTGAAATTGCCTGATACCCTCGGTAATTATCCGATAGCTTCCTCCGTCCAGGGTATCAATCAAGTCGCTACCTATTACCTCACCGATGAACTTATTGAACAAAGAAAGTGTCTCACTGGGAACCCTGGTAGATATCATACCGGCAAAGCCGTCCTTTACCCCTGCCAGCCTGTCGACGATTACCCCCACTGCTCTATGTAAACTACACTCCTCTAGCTCACCCTGCTTACCCCGTACCAGGGGTGAGGTAATTCTAGGTGGGGTTGGCTCAAGCAGACCAAAGCGGCCCATCCGGCACAATGGTCCCCTGGGCTCGGTTAACCCTGGTGCTTCAATCCTCACCAGGTTATTATCTTTGACCAGTACATTCAGTTCACAGCCCACCCCACAGGCAGGGCAAACGGTCTTTACCTGCTGGCACTCATCCGTTTTGCCTTTGTAAAGACTGAGTTTACTGAAAATAGCCCCGGTAGGACAGGCCTGAACACAGGCACCGCAGAGGAAACAGGATGATTCGCCCAGTGGTTGCTCCAAGTCAGCCGTCACCAGCGTTTTCCAGCCTCGCTGGCTGAAATCCAGGGTATGACTTCCTGCCACTTCACTACAGGCTCGAATGCACCGACCACAGAGGATACAACGATTATGGTCAATTACCAGATAATCACTTAGGGAGTCCACGGATAGAGAAGGGAAGGTATAGGGATAACGCACGTTGTCCATCTGATATCGGTAAGCCAGTTTCTGTAGCTCGCAATCCCCGCTTGCCTCACAGAACATACAGAAGTGATTGTGCTCGGTAAATATAAGTTCCAGTATCTGGCGACGATACCTCTCCAGTCGCTCAGTGCTGGTTTCAACCACCAGTCCATCCCTGGCCGGATAGGTACAGGCAGGAACTGGTCTCCTCTCCTTCTCAATTTCCACCACACACATTCGGCAGGCGCCGACATCGCTTAATCCATCAAGGTGACAAAGGGTAGGCACATCAATGCCATTAGCCTGACAAACCTCAAGAACAGTGTCTCCTTCCTTCCCTTTAACCTGCCTACCGTTAATGGTTAAGGTTATCTCACCCATTGCTTATCCTCCAACCTCAAGGTCGCATCTAAGACATCTTGACGCCTCTTCTATGGCTTCCTCCGGGCTATAGGTCAAAGTAATCTCCTTAAACGACGCCCTTCTCTGGCTCATGGCGATTTCAGAAGCCCTAATTCTCGCCTTCTCCTGTGTCTCTTCATCACTGGGGGGCACAGATGAGTAGGCAATCGGTTCATAGCCATCACGCTCAACCAATGGTGAAAGCGCCTTCCCCTGGAGATATCTCTTCATCGAGGAGGCTGCCCTCTGTCCGGCAGCAATGGCCTCAATCACCGTCTGAGGACCGGTTACGGCATCGCCACCAGCAAAAACTCCCTTTCTGCCAGTAGCTAATGTCCGTCGGTCGGCAACTACTCTCCCACCCCTTCCCATCTTGATTTCGCCATCCTTGATAAAAGAGGTATCAGGTCTTTGACCTACGGCTTCAATAACCATATCTGCATCTACCACATATTCCGAGCCGTCAATAGGAGAGGGAGTCCTTCTCCCACTTCGGTCAAATTCCCCCAGCTCCATTCGGATACACTCAAGCCCGTTAATCTTGCCATCATTACCTAAAACTCTAGTCGGGGCTACCAGGAAGTGAAGATTGATTCCCTCTTCTTCAGCGGCTTCAATCTCCTCAGGTATAGCTGGCATATCCTTCTTTTCACGCCTATATAATATATGTACTTCCTTGGCACCCTTTCTTAAAGCTACTCGGGCCGAGTCAACGGCTGAGTTGCCACCGCCAACAATTGCCACCTTCCTGCCCACCGGTACTTCCCGACCTAAATTGACCTCCCTCAGGAACTCAATGGCATCATAGACCCCTCCCAGGTCTTCACCAGGAATCCCCATCTTCTCTCCTTTATGAGCACCGGTAGCGATGAACACTGCTTTATAACCGTCCTTAAGCAATGATTCAACATCGCTAACCGGTGTATTTAGTCTTATATCCACCCCCAGATTTTCTACCTCTTGAACCTCATGGCTCAGAATATCCTTAGGCAGACGATACTCAGGGATGGCTACCGCCAGCATTCCCCCAGCCACAGGAAGAGCCTCAAAGACGGTAACCTGGTATCCTTCCAGGGCAAGGTCCCAGGCTGCTGATAGCCCGGCGGGACCAGCCCCGATGATAGCCACCTTCCCCTTCTTCCTTGCCTTTATCTTAGGCGCATAGTTAACCCCCAAATTAAAAGCGTAGTCAGCAACAAATCGCCTAAGCTCCCTGATGGCTATTGGTTCATCAATCTGTTCTCGACGACACTTAAACTCGCAGGGGTGATGGCACACCCGACCACATACCGCCGGTAAAGGATTGCGCTGTTTGATTAAACAGTAAGCTTCAACAAACTTACCCTCCTTAATCAAACTGATATAACCGGGGATGTCCAGTTCTACAGGACAGGTATGCTGACAAGGAGACCTAAATAGGGCCTGGCAAACAGCAGCCGGGCACTTTTTATCTATAATATGAGCTTCATACTCCTCACGGAAGTGCCGTAGTGTGGTTAAGACTGGATTTGGACTTGTTTGCCCTAGACCACATAGAGAAGCCGAGGCAACCATCTCAGCCAGTTCTTCCAGGGTATCCAGCTCTTCCAGGGTGGCTTCTCCCCGGCTGACCTTGTTTAGAATCTGCAACATCTCGGGAATCCCGGCCCGGCAAGGAGTACATTTACCGCAGGACTCATCCCTGGTGAATTGGAGAAAGAATTTAGCTACATCCACCATGCAACTATCCTCATCCATGACCACCAGCCCACCTGAGCCCATAATTGCCCCTAGAGCGGTAACCGCTTCATAATCAACAGGCGTATTGAGATGCTCAATAGGGATAACACCCCCTGACGGTCCACCTATCTGAACCGCCTTAAACTTTTTGCCATTAGGTATTCCTCCGCCAATATCAAATACGATTTTCCCCAGCGGTGTCCCTAAGGGGACCTCGACCAGTCCTGTATTGTTTATTTTCCCCACCAAGCAAAGGGTTTTTGTCCCCTTGCTTTTCTCAGTGCCAACGCTGGCAAACCAGTCAGCCCCCTGCAAAATAATCTGAGGGATATTTGACCATGTTTCCACATTATTGATGGTCGTAGGCTTGCCAAAGAGCCCTCCGCCGACATTTGCCGGGAAGGGAGGTCTTTGCCGTGGATTTCCCCTTTCCCCCTCAATAGAATGCAGAAGGGCGGTTTCTTCTCCACAGACAAAAGCACCAGCACCGGGGAAGATATCAATAGAAAATTCAAAGCCGGTACCTAAGATATTTTTGCCCAGAAGACCATACTCTCGGGCTTGAGCGATGGCGTGGCTTAAAGTCTCAATGGCCAGGGGATATTCAGCTCTGACATAGGCATAGCCCTGGCGCACATTCCCTATAGCATAGGCACCAATAGCCATCCCCTCGATAACTGAATGAGGGTTACCTTCCAGGACTGCCCGGTTCATATAAGCCCCGGGGTCGCCTTCGTCGCCATTGCAGACTACGTATTTTTCATCACTGGACGCACTATGGACGAAGCCCCACTTTATAGCTGTGGGGAAGCCGGCCCCTCCCCGACCCCGCAACCCCGCCTGCTTAACCTCGTCTATAACCTCCTCAGGCTTCATCTGAGTCAAGACCTTACCCAGGGCTTGATAGCCACCACGAGCAATATACTGCTCAATATCCGTTGGGTCTAGGTCCTGATTATGCATCACCCTTATCTCTTGAAGCTTAAGCAGAGGTACATCCAGAGCCAATGTCCATTCCTTAACTGGCCTCCCCCCTATAAGGTGCTCCTCAACAATTCGGGGAACCTTATCCCCATCCAGGTCAAAATAAATCGACCTTCCATTGTTGGGGTCGATAACTGTAACCACTGGCTCTCGGCCACAGAGCCCGATACATGCTGCCTTCAATACCACGACATTTGATAGCTTACGGCTCTCTACGTCACGAACAAAGGCTTCCAGAACCCTATTTGCCCCTGAAGAAATGCCGCAAGTTCCCAGATGTACCTTGACTTGAACCTTCTTTTCCTGCTCGGCCAGCCTTTTTTGAGCTTGCTCTCTAAAATTGTTTAACTCTTCTACCGAGCTGAGTGGCTTCATTTATACCTTCCTAACGGTAAGAATTCAGAATATCCTTTACCTGGCTGGGTTTGACCTTTCGGTGGACATCTTCACCAATAGCCATTACCGGGGATAGACCACAGCAACCCAGGCAGCGAACGGTTTCCAGAGAGAACCTGCCATCGGGAGTAATTCCCTCAGGTTCAAGACCCCACTCCTTCCTTAAGGTATCCAGAATCCTCTGTCCTCCCTTAACATAGCAACTGGTGCCCATACACACTTGAATAACATACTTACCCTTAGGCACCATAGAAAAGAAGTGATAAAAACTGATTATCCCATATACCTCGCTGAGAGGAACCTTTAAATCTCGGGAGATAGTCTTTATTACCGGTGCTGGGAGATAGCCAATTAGCCCCTGTGCCTGCTGCAGCACCCGAATAAGGGCGCCAGCCTGTCCGCCAGTCTCATCAATCACTTCCTGAATTTGTCGGAAAACCCTCCCCGCATACCCGACTCCTGGACGCACCTCAGCCTTAATCGGTTCCATCATCTACCTCCTGCTGTGGTAATATGCGGCGATTGTAGTAATAGTGACGATAATTGCTAGCTCGTTTGGTTAAGGTGAGCTTGGCCGCCATATTGTAATACAAAGAGGGCACCTATCACAAGCTGGTATATCCTCATTGCTTGCGATATATGCCCTCGAAGTTAATACTAATTAGGTAATCCCGCGTTATCGTTATTGTCTAGCTCCAGCCTTTCTCTTTTTAGCTCACTTGGGAACTGCCTTCCCAGCCGGATTGAATCCCTTACCACAAAGCTTTATCTCTATCGGCTCACCGTGACCCCATCTCTTGTAAACTCGGCATACCTGGCAGATATCGGTGCCATCGCCCCTTTGCCCGTAATCGAGAAGCTTGCAGTAAGTACCCTCAATCTGCCAGCACGGCAGAGTCCGATACTTAAATGCCGGACACTCGTTCCTCATTGCCTCGGGACAGCGGAACATCTCCCAGCAGGGTGTCTTTCCTTCCCAGAAGCCGAGAGCTGGCTCCACCAAGACCTTCCCCTTGACTTCGTTAATAGCCTTCTCTACCTCGGCAACCTCCTCTACCGTAGTAACGCCCTTCAGGAGCTCTTCCAGCTGTTCAGCCACTTTTGTCTTCACTGTCTCTGTCCCTCCTCTCTTGCTTACGACTTGTACCTCATACGCTTTAGGCAGTATCTCCACCTCATCATATCGGAAGCCGTAAATCTTGCCTTTGCGCTCGCCAGAGGTGATCTTGACCCACAAAGGATATACCGTATATTTCTCGAACTCTTGAATTTGCATATCTACTATGTCAGCATTTTCGCCCACCACCTCCGGTATTGGCTCGCACTTCCTAATTTTGACCGTATCGCCTATTCTCATCGTCTTTCCCTCCTTCTCCACCATTATTTGAGCCGTATTTCCTTTACTATCATTCGTCATTCTTGGCCTCTGTTTATATTTAACAATATCGGAAGTCTCGTGCCATCCGCCTTAGCACCTATTTTTCACTTCGCCTTAACGCAAACATCCGACTGCCGACTAGGCATTTTTACCTAGGTATTTTCACCAAGAGATTACCTTCCTAGCACTCACTACCACCGTGGTTGAAGATACTGCCGAAACGGCCTATACTGATAGCAGAGAAGGCATACTATGAACACTATCAGGATTCTACTAGCTGAAGACCACGTGGTGGTGCGACAAGGTACTCGCCAACTCCTGGAGCGTGAACAGGATTTTGAGATTGTGGGTGAGGCTGGTGATGGTGAAGAGGCGGTCCGATTGACCAGACAACTCAAGCCTGATGTGGTCATTATGGATGTCGCCATGCCCAAACTTAGTGGCATTGAGGCTACCAAGCAAATCAAGGCTATCTTACCCGCCACCATAGTGCTTGTCCTCACCGGTTATGATTATGATGAATATATTTTCAGCATGTTGGAAGCAGGTGCCGCCGGTTATCTACTGAAGAATGTAAGTGGTGACGAGTTGATTGGCGCTGTTCGAGCCGTCTATGCTGGAGAGCCGATGATTCATCCTACAGTCCTGCGCAAGCTGATGACCCGCTTCAAAACTCCTGCCGAGGGGCCGGCGCCGATCCGACCCCTGTCACCCTTGAGTGAACGCGAGACGGAAGTACTCAAGATAGCCGCCAAAGGTATGAGCAACAAGGATATCGGCAATACCCTCTTTATCAGCGAGCGCACCGTCCAAGCCCATATGAGGAGCATCTTCAATAAGCTGGGGGTGGGTTCCCGTTCTGAGGCAATACTGTATGGCCTGAAAAGGGGTTGGTTTGCCATTGAAGA
>Ga0315533_1000049_pt1 | contig 117358 bp, 129 predicted proteins | sample SalMarSW160130MG_FD_203081 | JGI IMG/M metagenome (GOLD analysis project Ga0315533, IMG submission 203081) | Salt marsh sediment microbial communities from the Plum Island Ecosystem LTER, Massachusetts, United States - Salt Marsh Sediment SW1601-30 ...
AAGGGGGAAGGGGGAAGGGGGCTCATAATGCTCAGGGCAGGCTCTGTGAAAGGTCTAGAAGAGGTCCTTTGTCCGTACGCCTAAGAATGACAAAATCGTAGAACATTGACATGGAGCCGACGCTGACCTTGACAGATGTGGTGTTAGTTGTGGTAGTATTAGCAATCCATGAAGTTAATACATAATTGCAGCGGTAGGAGAGACCCTTAATGAGGGAGCCGAAGGGGCAAGAGACGAGGGAGCGCTGATTTGAGGTCTTGAAACTCTCAGGCAAAAGGACAGGGGGGTAATCTAGTTAATCTGGGTTGCCCTTTTTTGTTAGCGATTTTTTATTAAGGAGAAGGAGGGTAAAGTCAAATGGTTTCATATGATGCTTTAAATGAAGGTGTCATAACAGGAGATGGAAGTGTAGTCCAGGCTGAGGTCAACAAGGCGCTGAGTGAAGGAGCGGGAGCGCGGGACATTCTGGTAAAAGGGCTCATTGGGGGAATGAGTGTTGTTGGCGAGCGTTTTGGGGCGGGAGATATGTTTCTGCCTGAGGTGTTAATGTCGGCTCATGCCATGCATCAGGGGCTTGATATTGTCAAGCCATTGTTAGCTAAATCAGGCGAAAAGGCGCTGGGGAGTGTGGTTATAGGCACGGTTGAAGGAGACATTCACGACATAGGGAAGAGGATAGTGGGGTTTATGCTTGAAGGTAATGGATATGAGGTTACCGACCTTGGTACTGATGTAAAGGCTGATGCATTTGTCCAGGCGATAGAGGAGCACAAGCCTGATATTCTTGGCATGTCTGCTATGTTGACGACAACGATGCCCAACATGGGGAAAATAATTGACTTATTGAAAGAGAAGGGATTACGCCAAGGGATAAAGGTCATGGTTGGAGGGGCACCGATCAATGAGGAATATGCCAAATCGATAGGGGCAGATGGCTATGGTCCGGAGGCTGGTTCTGCAGTAGAACTAGTGAAGAAGTTACTGGCAAACTAGCAAGAGTCTAGGGGGTATGAGTTTATGCGTGCAAACTATATTCAGTATAATAGTCCGCAATTTCGCATTTTATCCGACAAACAGATAGAGGAATTACATTTTGCCACTCTGCAAATACTGGAAAGGGCCGGGGTGGCATTTGAATGTCAGGAGGCAATTGACATATTGGGCGATGCTGGCGCTGATGTATCCGACCCCAATAGAGTGAAAATCCCCTCTTACATGGTGGAGCAAGCATTAAGAACAGCGCCCAAGATGATTACCTTATATTCGCGAGAAGGGGAGCCAGCGATAATCCTTAATGGGCAGACCGGGTCTCATTTCGGGTCGATGCCTGATTGCCCCGAGATATTGGACCCATATACCAGAAAGAGAAGGACATGTTACGTTGCCGATATTGCTGACACAGCGCGATTGATTGATGCTCTGCCCAATATAGAGTGGTCCTATCTGGCGACGGGGCATAAGACTGTGCCTGGAGCTATCGCTGATAAGGTAAGCCTTCTCCAGTTTATACTTAATAGCTCGAAGCCGGTAATTGCTGAAATCAACGATGTTACCAGTTTGGGTGAGATGATAGACCTGTGCTCCATGGTTGCTGGTGGAGAGGAGCAATTGAGAAAGAAGCCATTTCTTGCCGGTTCATCTGAGCCAGTCAGCCCCCTAATTCAGGGAAAGGATGCTATGGAGAAAAGCCTTTTGTGCGCCGAGAAGGGAATTCCCAACGTCGTATACAGTATGCCAATGGCTGGCACCACTACTCCAGCCACCTTCCCTGGTTGCCTGGCTATTGCTAATGCCGAAGCGTTAAGCCAACTGGTTGTGCTGCAGCTTAAGCATCCAGGAACACCGGTCATTTATGGCTCGATACCTTCGATTATGGACATGAAGACCACCATCTTTTCCTATGGGGCTCCAGAAATGAGTCTTATGGTTGGGGCGCTGACAGAGCTGTGCCATTACTACAGGCTGCCGATGTGGGGTACGGCTGGTTGCACTGACGCTGAGGTAGTCAATGCCCAGGCGGGAGCAGAAATCACCTATGAGATACTTGTCTCAGCATTAACCGGAGCTGACCTTGTCCATGATGTAGGCTTAGTGTACCATGCCACAACGATATCGCCGGAACTTATAGTCTTTGTGGATGAGATTATTGACATGGTCAAGGTTTTGATGGGTGGCATGGAGATCAATGATGAAACTCTGCCACTTGGCCTTATTGAGCGGTTGGGGCCAAAATCAAACTATCTCACTGAAAGCCACACCATGAAGCACTTCCGTAAGTTCTGGGTGCCGAGAGTTCTTGACCGCAGCTTTACTAAGAAAGAAGGGGTAAAGGACTGTGAGGAGTTGTTGAAGGAAAGGACGATTAAGATACTGGAGACTCACCAGCCGAAACCACTGCCTGAGGACTTGGTCAAGGAACTGAAGAAGGTGGAGAAGAGCTGGTTGGACCGTGTAGGCCTGAAAGAATATCCCGAGAGAGGATGATTGATAAATTGACTTAACGAGAGTTAGCTCAAGGAAAAAGGAGGGAGAAAGAAGATGTAGTAATTTGGGAAGTAAGTGAGCAATAAAGTTGATTTATAGTGAAAGGAGGAATCAGAAATGTCGAGAAAATGGCAAATTCTAGTAGGACTTGGGATGGCAGCCATATTGCTCATTTCGTTGATACCTGGTTGCGCGCCTAGTGCTGAGGAAGGAGCACCTTCTGGAGGAGAAAAGGCAACCTATCACTGGCGTTGGGCTGATATAAACCCCGAAGACGCCCCCAGCGTTCAAGCTGATAAACGCGTGATTCAGGAGATTAGTGAGCAATCCAACGGGCGCATCGTCATTGACCTTTACCCTGGTGGGGCCCTGGGTGACTGGATTGAGAACTGTGGAGAGGTGAGGAGAGGCACGATCGAGATGACATGTGTGTGTCTTCCCACTGACTATGACCCACGAATCAATGTTGTGTATTGCCCATTACTGACAACAAGCTGGGAGGAAGCCGAAAATGCTTACAGCTCTCCCGATGGCTGGTTGTTTGGGCTGCTAAACGAGCTCATGGAGGGCACCGGGATTAGACTACTCGGCTCATTTCCTGACGGCTTTGGGGTCTGTAGCTATGCTAAGGAACTCCCACCGAGCCCTATGGACCCAGATGTAGACAAGAAGATGAAGATGAGGGTATGGCCGAGCAAGGCGGCGGAGATGTGGTCAGAACGTATGGGATACACTCCAACCCCTATCGCCTGGGCAGAGCTATTTACTGCCATGCAGACCGGCGTGGTGGACACCGAAGTTGGTGGCACCCCATATCTCAACTGGGCACACCTGCGGGATGTCACTAAATACCTTATCTACTATGCTGACCACATGGAGGCCTGGTTCTACATGATAAACAAGGAACTGTGGGACGGACTCTCCCCTGAAGACCAGAAAATCGTAGCCGATGCCTGTGCGCACGAGTCGGCGGGGCGTTTCCAAGCTGCGGAGGCTCAAGATACAGAGTATTTGCAGAAATTCAGGGATTTGGATACTTGTGAGCAGGTGTTAATACCCACCGCTGAAGAGTACGCAAAAATGAAAGAGGCAATCCGCGCTGATGTCTGGCCACAACTGTATGATGTCATCGGCAGTGACATTATGGACTACGTAATAGCTAACGCGTAAGTAAGCCTCTACTTCCATTAGCTTTAATAGCCCAATCAGGGGATGCCACAGTGAGGCTCCCCTGATTGTGTGTAACACGCATGATAGGTCAGCGGAAAGGAGGGATATGCTTAAAGGAGCTAGGGGAACGGTTTGGCACGGCCTGGACAGGCTGCAGCAAGTTATCCTAATTGTAACGTCTGTGTTTATTTCCACGTTTATGTTTGTCGAGGTGATGCTGCGTTATGCCTTCCACAGGCCGCTCATGGGTATTGAGGAGATAGTTCCCCTTGGTGCCTTCTGGCTGTATTTTATCGGGGCATCATACGGCTCCTACAAGCGAACCCACATAAAGGCGGAGGTTATCGAGATGATGGCGAAAAACCCTCGAGTTGTCGTCATCACAAAAGTCGTAGCCAGTTCTGTTAGTTTCGGTTTGAGTCTTTTCCTGTGTAAATGGGGCTTAGATTTCTTTATATATGGCCTTACTCAGGGTCAACAATCAGCCACACTATTCATCCCGATGATATATTCCCAGAGCGCCGTTTTCTTCGGACTTATATTGATGACGTTCTACTTCCTTATCGAACTGATTGACAGGGTACATGCTATGCGAGAGCCAAAATTAACACAAGTGGAGGGGGGATAAGCGACGTGGGAATATCACTGCTTGCACTCATCGGCGTAGCAATTCTGATTATCCTGTTAATAATTGGGGTGCCTGTCCCCTTCTCTTTCGCTGCAGCTATGGTTTTCATGATGGTTGTCGGCGGTTATGACTCCTCAATGGCATTGCACTTTGGCTACTATAAGCTGAACTCGCTGATATTGCTGGCTATGCCTCTGTTCATAATGGCTGGTGGCATAATGGGAGAGGGAGGGATTGGTGAGCGTTTGGTGGGATTCATTGAGGTTTTTGTAGGCAGAGTTAAGGGGGGACTGGGGGCAGTCGGTGTAGTGGCCTGTGCTGTCTTCGGCGCCATCTCTGGCTCAGCTTCCGCAGCTCTTTGCGCCATCGGTTCTATAATGTTTCCTCAAATGAATGAACGGGGCTATCCTATAGGCCACAGCGCAGCACTGATAAGCTGCGCATCGGTGCTGGCATTGCTCATTCCCCCTAGTATAGACCAGATAATCTATGGCTGGTTGGCCGAGGTATCGATAGCCGGTTGTTTCCTGGCCACTGTGGGTCCTGGTATCCTCACCATAATAACTCTCTCTCTGGTTAACTGGTGGCTGCTTCGTAGAACTCCCCTGGCAGTGCCACCGGAGAGGAGCATTAAAGAAACTACAGTAGAAGTGGGCAGGAGGGGCAAGCATGCCTTTTTTGCCTTGCTGATGCCCATTATCATTCTTGGTGGTATCTATGGTGGTGTATTCACCCCGACTGAGGCTGCGGCTGTGTCGGTGATTTACGCTATTCCGGTAGCTCTTTTTATCTACCGTGGTTTAAATATAAGGAGAATGGGTCATGTCTTGGTAGATACTGCTACCACTGCTGGGGTGGTAATGGTCATGTTCTTCTTCGCTCTGATTCTGAGCCAGTTGTTTATCAGGGAGAACTTGCCCCACCAGATTGCTGCGCTGATACTGGGAATCTCAAGTAATAAATACATCATACTACTAATGGTCAACATATTCCTGATCTTCGTTGGTATGATAATGGACGATGTTAGCGGCATCACCTTGACCACGCCGCTGCTCATGCCCCTCATGAGGGAATTGGGCATCCACCCATTCCAATTTGCCGCCATCATAGGCACCAACCTGGGCATGGGATGCATGACACCGCCTACTGCACCGCTTCTTTATTTGGGAGCGCGTGTTGCTAATACTGATATGAAGAGCATGCTCAGGCCAGCCATGATCATGATAATATTTGGCATGCTGCCCGGTGTTCTGGCGACAACCTATTGGCCGGAGCTTTCACTCTGGCTGCCCAGAATAGCGGGATTTATGCGCTAAAAAATATAAAGGAGGTGTAGTTTTATGCGCGCAAATTACATTCAGTATGGGAGTCCGCAATTTCGCATCTTATCGGACAAACAGATAGAGGAATTGCATTTCGCCACCCTACAAATTTTGGAAAGGACGGGAGTGGCATTTGAGTGTCAGGAAGCAATTGATATATTAGGCGATGCTGGTGCCGATGTATCTAATCCTGATAAGGTAAAAATCCCTTCATATATGGTAGAGCAGGCATTGAGGACAGCGCCCAAGATGATTACCTTATATACGCGCGAAGGAGAGCCAGCGATAGTTCTCAATGGGCAGACAGGTTCCCATTTCGGTGGTTTTCCCGATTGTCCTGAGATACTGGACCCGTATACCAGAAAGAGAAGGACGTGTTACGTTAAAGATATCGCCGATAATGCCAGGGTGATTGATGCCCTGCCCAATATAGAATGGTCTTACACTTCCACGGCTCACCCGACTGTGCCCGGGGCTATTGCTGATAAGGTAACCCTGCTCCAGTTCATACTTAATTGCTCCAAGCCGGTAGTTGTCGAAGTTCTCGATGTCACCAGCTTGCGAGAAATGATAGGTCTGTGCTCTATAGTGGCTGGTGGGGAGAAGCAGCTAAGTAAGAAGCCATTCCTTTGTAGTTCCTCTGAGCCGGTTAGCCCGTTAATCCAGGGGAAAGATGCCATGGAGAAAAGCCTCTTATGTGCTGAGAAAGGAATACCAAATGTCGTGTATGGTATGCCCATGGCTGGTGCAACCACCCCGGCTACCTTTGCAGGTTGCCTGGCTATTGCCAATGCCGAGGTGCTAAGCCAACTGGTTGCCCTGCAGCTTAAGTATCCTGGAGCGCCTGTCATTTATGGCTCGATACCCTCTGTCATGGACATGAAAACCACAATTTATTCCTATGGTGCTCCAGAAATGAGTCTTATGGTTGGGGCGCTAACCGAGTTGTGTCATCACTATAGACTACCGATGTGGGGCACAGCCGGCTGCATAGATGCCGATATAATTGGAGCTCAGGCAGGGGCAGAAATCACCTATCAGATACTTATCTCGGCATTGACCGGTGCTGACCTCGTCCATGATGTGGGATTGACTTATCATGCCACAGTACTGTCTCCTGAGCTCATGGTTCTTGCCGATGAGATTATTGACATGGTCAAGGTGTTGATGGGTGGCATAGAAATCAATGATGAAACACTCCCTCTGGATCTTATCGAGCGGTTAGGGCCGAAATCAAATTATCTCACTGAAAGTCATACCATGAAGCATTTCCGCAAATTCTGGGTGCCGAGGGTATTTGATCGCAGCTTTATCAAGAAAGAAGGAGTAAAGGACTGTGAGGAGTTGTTAAACCAGAGAACGATTAAGATATTGGAGACCCACCAGCCAAAACCGCTGCCTGAGGATATAGTCAGGGAACTCAGAAAGGTAGAGAAGACCTGGCTTGACCGCGCAGGCCTGAGTAAATATCCCGAGAGGAAGTGAAGAGTAAATTTGCCTTGAGGGGATGGAAGATGTAGGCATGAAGATAGTTTTGGTGAGTGAGGAATTATTGAAGAATACAGATAGGATTGATAGTGCTGAGAAAGGAGGGTTGAGAAAATGAACAAAAGTAAGCCTATTGCGGTGTTGGGCGGGGGGAATATCGGCCATGCCTTGGCTGCTGATCTAAGCCTGGGCGGCTATAAGGTGATCTGGTATGAGCATCCCTCTATGAAGGAGAAATTTCAACCTCTTATCGATTACGGCAAGATAGATATTTATGATGACAAGAATGATCGCTCAGCTACTGCCAAAATCCATGAGCTCACTATGGATATGGAAGAAGCATTGAAAGATGTCGCTTTGATATTCCTCGGTATTGCTTCGTATGGGCAGGAAGTCTTCTTTCCTGAGATAGTTCCTCACTTGAAGGATAATCATACCATTTACATCTTGACTGGAAACTCCGGTGCGTTGCGGCTGAAGAAATTGATGAAAGATATGAATTGCAAGGCCAATCCCCTTATCTGCGAAACCAACACAATGCCTTATGGTGCTAGGGTGGTAGGCTTCGGTAAAGTACGCCTGTTCTACGGCTATGGGCCTTGGTATGACCCCAATCCGAAGTTGGAGGATCAGGTTTTACCAGATGTTGCTGCGGCACTACCAGCATCAAGAAACAAGGAGGCTCTTGAGCTGCTGCAGGAATTGTTCCCGGTAATGATGGAGACTGACAATGTGTTGACAGCGGCTGCGAATAACACCAATATCTTGTATCATCCAACAAGCTCGTTGCTCAACGCCGGACGTGTTGAGTCCTCCGGTGGCAATTTCTATGCCTATCGCGAGGGGATCGGCGGCAGCCCAGCGGTTCAGTATGCTATAAACTACATGTCCGATGAACTGGCAAAGATCACAGGTGCACTGGGCAGCAAAAGGATCCTCACTTATGAGACTGGCGAGAGGTTCTGGAAATTTATGATTGCTCCCAGACAAGGTAAGCAGCCGTTAGACCCTGTTGGACCTTGCAGCTTAAACGACAGGTATATCACAGAGGATGTACCATATGCCCTTCTGCCCATGGAGGGATTAGCTGGGAAGCTGGGAGTAGATGTGCCTTTCATCAGTGCCTTGCTCACAGTTGGATCGGTGGTATGCCGGCAGGACTTTCGCAAGGCCGGAAGAACTATGGAGAAATTGGGGATAGCGGATATGGATAAGGCTCAGCTCATGGAATACGTAATGATGTAGACGGGAAACAGGAGATAACCGGGACGACCTGGACAAGTTGTCCCCTGTGACAAATTTACTACAGGAGGTCAGTCAAATGGTAGAGGCTACGCAGGTATTTGAAAGCCACTGGTTGAGTAGAGTTGATGAATATCGGCACGTTCCTAGAGTATGCTTTGGTGTCGGAGCACTGAGCAAGTTAGGAGAGCTAGCTAAGGAGATTGCCACAAACTCGGACAGCGTAGTAGTCACCGATAAGGCGTTAACCAAAATTGGTTTAGTTGAAGGCCCCCAGAAATGTCTGAAGGATGCGGGTTTCACAGTTGATGTTTACGAGTCGGAGGCAAAGGAGCCTGTATTAGAAGATGTAAACAAAGTTATCGATGCTGTGAAGGAAAAGAACTATGGACTTGTCGTCGGTGTTGGTGGTGGGGCAGTCATGGACAAGGCAAAGATGGCTGCTGTTATGTCGAAGACACATGGTGAATTAGGGGACTATGTCTGCCCGAGCACTAAACCTTTGGCGGGCTCAAAGCCTAAACTTCTAATCCCTACGACGTCAGGCACTGGCAGTGAGTGCTCTAATACGGCTGTGGTGATAGTGCCAGAGAAGGATATGGGATCGATAAAAACATGGATCACCGGGAATCCGGTTTTGGCGGATGCTGCCGTGATAGACCCAAGTTTGACGCTGGGACTGCCTCCCAGAGTAACCGCTGGAACTGGGATGGACGCCATGAGCCATACGGCTGAAGCGGTTTTATCCTTACAGGCTAACCCTTTTTCTGATGCCTTATCTTTGGGGGCGATAGAACTCGTATCTCAAAATTTGAGGACGGCATATCACCAGGGGAATAATGTAGAGGCAAGATGGAATATGTCTCTAGCAGCATCCATAGGAGGGATGGTTATAAGCTACTCTTGGGTAGCTGGGCCTGCAGTGCTGGCGCACGTCGCTTCTGAGGGAATATCGGCAAAATACGATATCCCCCACGGCGAGGCTTGTGGTGTATTGTTGCCATTTGTATATTGGTATAACCTGCCTGATTATTATGCCAGGGGGAAGTTGGCGAAGATAGCCGAGGCGATGGGCCAGGATATAGCTGGTTTGGATGCTAAGAAGGCAGCGCAAAAAGCCATTACGGCTACTTTTGATCTGTTAGAAGATGTCGGGTTGCCTACGTGTTTGAAGGACTATGGTGTGCAAAGCCAAGACATCCCGTCGATTTCACAGTATATCTTGTGCCGAGCTGAAGAGATGTATTCGATGTCGCAGTATAATCCGGTGAAGGCGACTTCAGAGAATATGATAGAGTTCTTTAATAGAGCAGTTGAGGGAAGAGCATCTATCGGGCTTTAGCAATTTGAACTTGAATAGGTAGTGGCACACTAAGCCAAGGGGAGGTTAAATTGAATCTGGCTAGACAAGCGGAATTGTATGGGTATACCGGTAAACTGCTCAGGGTAGATTTGACTGAGGAGAAAGTTGCCATTGAACAAATCAGCCCTGAAATACTGAGGAGATTTGTGGGTGGGGTTGGATATGGTGTGAAGTTGTTATACGACGAAATTCCGGCGGGTATCGATCCTTTGGGTTCGGGAAATAAGTTGGTGTTTACCACAGGTCCTTTAACCGGCACGGGGGCTCCTGGATCAGGATTTGCCGAAGTCTGCTTTAAATCTCCGCTCACTGGAATTTGGGGCGAATCAAAATGCGGTGGTGAGTGGGGGGGTGCTCTGAGAAAAGCTGGTTACGATTTCATGGTGGTAGAAGGCAAAGCTAAGGAGCCAAAATACGTCGTCATTGATGACAGCAAAGTGGAGATAAGGCCTGCAGCAAAACTGAGGGGGAGAACAACGTCCCAGAAAGACAAGCTCATTAAGGAAGAGCTGAAGGACGAGAAGTTTGAAGCTGTGGTTATAGGTCCTGCGGGTGAAAATCTGGTGAGGTTCGCAAATATCATGGCTGGAGAACGTGCCTTTGGGAGATGTGGTGCCGGGGCAGTGCTGGGTTCAAAGAATCTATTTGCAATTGCAGTGAGAGGTACCGGCAAAATCCCTGTCGCCAATCCAGAAGAGTTCTCATTAGCCTGTAGAGAGAGTTATGGAAAAGTTCTGGCAACCACGGGGAAAGATGGTATGTCTGTAGATGGTACCACCGGTGACCTAGCTGGAAATGATTCTCTCGGGGATATTCCAACGAAGAATTGGAGATCCAATTCCTGGGGGAAAGGCGAAGAGCTTTATGACTACTTTAAGAGAAAGAACCGGGTAGGAGCCAAACCATGTTATAAAGGATGCGTACTGCGGTGTGGCACAATTGCTAAAGTAGAATCTGGGAAATGGAAAACTCCTCAGCATGAGGGAAACGAATATGAAAGTATTGCTGCGTTCACCTTTTTTGTATTAAATGAGGACATGGATGCTGCGGTACATGCAGACTATCTATGCAATGAGTATGGGTTGGACACGATATCTACAGGCGCAGTTATTGCTTTTGCTATGGACTGTTATGAGCAGGGCATGATTAGCAAGGAAGAGGCTGGTGGCTTGGATCTTAGCTGGGGAAACGCTGAAACTATGGTTGAATTGGTTAAGAAAATAGCCGGTAAAGATGGGATAGGGCGAGTCTTAGGAGAGGGAACTAGGCGTGCCTCTCAACAAATTGGTAAAGGCTCAGATAAGCTGGCAATGCAGATAAAAGGCCTTGAGGGACCGGCACACGATCCAAGATCTGGGAAGACTCTTGCGATAATGTATGGGCTAAGTAATAGGGGTATGTGTCATATTCATCCACTCGAAGGCATGGCTTATGACAGCCTTAAGATCGATTTTGGGCTAATTCCTTACGGGGTTCCTGATCCTCAAACCCTGGATCGCTTTGCCGAGGAGGGCAAAGGGGAAATAGCCAGGAGGCTGCAAGATTGGGGGATAGTGCCAGATATCTTGGGTATCTGTAAATTCTACATATACAACGGGCTGGGGCCAGGAGAACTTGCCCGGCTGATTTCTAGCTTAACCGGCTGGCATATTGATGGTGAAGAACTCTTAAGTGTAGGAGAACGGGTTTACAATCTTCAGCGCATGTTTAATGTCAGAGAAGGCATAGGCAAAATGGATGATATGCTCCCGGAGAGATGTCTTAAGCTCCCAGAATTTGGGAAGTATTCTTCCGTTAAAGAATGCGAAATAGAACATTATCCTCAGATGTTAGGAGAGTGCTACCAGGCGAGGGGGTGGGGCAAAGAAACAGGTGTACCGGCCAGAGTGCAATTTGGACAGTGACGTCCGACTGTTCCGCCAGGTGATGGTAACGCGCGGATCAAAGCCACTGTCTGAAGATATGGTCAGGGAACTCAGAAAGGTGGAGAAGAACTGGCTTGACCGGGTAGGCCTGAGCGGATACCCAAAGCGAAAATAGAGATGGCAGAGTACAAGAAACACAAATCTTTGGTGACCTTCCAGCCGTCAGGCGATAGCGGCTACGTTGAGGAGGGGAAAACCATCAGGGAGGCGTCCCTGGAGTCGGGCGTTGACCTGGAAAGCATCTGTGGTGGAAGAGGCGTCTGCGGCAAATGCAAGGTTAGGGTTGGACCAGGAACTGAGAACCTTTCCCCGCTGACGGATTCTGAGCGCAAATACCTTACTACACAGCAGGAATTAGAGGGCTATCGCTTAGCCTGTCAAGCTCACATTCACGGCGATGTTGTCGTCTTCATCCCTGAGGAAAGCCGCGCGAGAAAGCAGGTTGTGCGCAAGGCGGCTACCGAGAGGGCTGTTGAACTGAAGCCGGCATTAAGAGAATACTATGTGGAAATGAGTCCTGCTAATCTGGAGGATCCACAGGGGGACTGGGAGCGCCTGAAAGCTGAACTTAAAGAGCAATTTGGCCTGGGTAATCTGATCATTGACTATCAGGCGCTGCTCAATCTACAGAGAACCATACGTTCCAGCAATTGGAAAGTGACAGCAATGGTCTGGATGGACAGAGAGGTTATCAAGATAGAGCCTGGTTTCGTGGAGAAAGGATATGGTCTGGCAGTAGATATAGGCACCACCACCATGGCTGGCTACCTCTGCGACCTGTCTGACGGCAAAGTGCTTGCTACTGATTCGATGATGAACCCACAAGTGATTCATGGCGAAGATGTAATGTCTCGCATCAGCTATACCATGACTAATGACCATGGCCTGGAGCAGCTAAACCAGCCGGTTATCAAGGCCATTAATCAAATTGCCGGGCGAGCGGCTTTTCAGGCTGGCATTAAGCGAAATGACATCGCTGATATGGCTGTCGTTGGCAATACTTGCATGCATCATATCTTCCTTTCAATCAAACCCTCTTATTTGGGACTGTCTCCTTTCACTCCGGCTGTGCACCATTCTCTGGATATAAAGGCCCGCGATCTAGGACTCAGGATTTCGCCGGGGGCTTACGTCCATGTCCTTCCTATTGAGGCTGGCTTCGTAGGAGCCGATAACGTAGGGGTGCTCATTGCCGAGGAACCTTACAAACAGGATGATATGGTGCTTATCATTGACATCGGCACTAATGGCGAGCTTATCTTGGGCAACTGCGACAAGACTATCTCTAGCTCCTGTGCTACCGGCCCAGCGTTCGAAGGAGCTCAAATCAAATACGGCATGTGCGCCGCTCCTGGAGCTATTGAGAAGCTAGAAATAGATGCGGATACCAAAGAAGTGCGCTTCAAAGTCATCGGCCAGGCAGGCTGGAATGTGGACTCAGATACGGTGAAGGCCAGAGGTATCTGCGGTTCAGGGATAGTGGATGCTGTAGCTGGAATGTTGACGGCCGGCATCGTGCAGAAGAATGGTCGTTTCAACACCGATTTGGGAACTCCTCGGGTTCGAATTACTGAAAAGGGGACGGAGTTTGTCATTGCCTGGGCGAATGAGACTTCCATTGGTCAAGATATTGCTGTGTGTCAGGGCGATGTGAGAGCAATACAGCTAGCTAAAGGAGCCATGTATGCTGGAGCTAAGCTGATGATGCGTCGTTTAGGGGTGGACAGATTGGATAAGGTCATTCTGGCTGGAGCATTTGGCAGCTACATTGATAAGAAATCGGCCTTGACTATAGGTCTTTTCCCCGACTGCCCGCTGGATAGTATTTATTCTGTGGGTAATGCCGCTGGTGAGGGGGCACGGATCGCGCTGCTCAATATAGACAAGAGAAAAGAGGCTGATGAGGTTGCCAGTGAGGTGCAGTACGTAGAACTGACTATTGAACCAGATTTCGAGAATCAATTTGTCCAAGCCATGTACTTTCCCCACATGGAGGATGCATTTCCTCACCTAAGGGGCATTTCCCCGGGGAATGTAATGAGATGACTTGTTGCTTCTCCCCTTGGCACCACGCTAACTCGGCTGTGATGGTCGCTTCTCAGCAACGCCGGCAGCGAACTCGAATTTCAATATTGCCAGGTTGTCATATCAAAACTGTTGACAGAGCTTAGACCCCAGTGTAAAGTTGTAATACTGGTCTTGCGATTATGAAGAACCGAGGAAGGGAGGTCATGTATTTGGTATAGGCAAAGAGTAAGAATGAAATGCACCGTAAGTATTATGAAAGGAGGATCAATGATGTATAAAAATTGGCGAATTGCGGTCGGAATCGGCACGGCGGTTATGCTGTTGCTCTCAGTAGTAGCTGGCTGTGCGCCAGGAGCAGGACCCTCAGAGACTTTCGAGATGAAAGTATCTCAGGCCATGCTGCCTGCAGAGAGTATTACGCATCAAGATATGATGGAGTGGGGTGACGCCATCACCGCAAGGACAGATGGCAAGATGACCTGGACATACTTTGGACCTGAGATAGGGGACTGGACAGAGCTGCAAAGGATGGTTACCGAGGGCGCCGTTGATGCTCAATACAATGCTTTTGACACGTCCCTGGATGCAAGGTGGAACGCTTTTTATCTGCCTTTCTTGGTGAGCAACTGGGATGAAGCTAGAGCGGTCTTCGGTAAAGGCGGTATCTTTGATGAGTTGGGCAAGGAATGGGGTGAGAAGAGCAGTGTCTATTATCTCGGGACCTGGTTGAATAACTTGGGCAGCATAGGTTTCGGAGCTGATGAACCTGTCACTAATCGCGAGGATGCCAAAGGAGTGAAGATAAGGTGTTTCCCCATGGACATTGGGAAGTGCTATGTGGAGAAGATGGGTTTTACCAGTATTACGCTAACCTGGGCTGAGGCTCCTACCTCTATTGCTACCGGTGTCGCCGACGGGTGGATAGGTAGTGGTGCTGTTTACTGGTATGACCTGTTCCGCGATATAGCCAAGAGTGCAGCACTTACCTATGACTGCTGTGAAACGTGGGCTATAACTATGAACCTGGACAGATGGAATAGCTTGCCTGAAGAATACCAGAAAATCATCCAGGAGGAAACTGATAATATAATAGCGAAACATCTGGGGCAGGTTGAGGATGAGGAGATGTACTATCAGAAGAAGCTGATAGATGAGCATGGCTGGACTATAGTGGATATGTCCAAAGACCATCCCCAGGACTTAGAGGACTGGAAAGATTCTGCTAGAGAATGCTGGGAGCTATTTGAGCCGATTATCGGCAAGGAATATGTGGATCGAATAAGGGCTGCAGTGGGCTAAGTCCATTGCAGTATTCATTTGAGTGTGAAGTACTGGGGCTTTTTGAAGCCCCAGTACTTCAATGAGAGAAGTATCGTGGGCCCCTAAAATATCAAAATTTCTGCGTGAGACAATGGTAAAAGGTATTAGTACGTTTAGCTCCGGAATAGTAGCAATACAGAGATGGCTACTGTTCTTTCTTATGGTCTTGCTTACAGCAGCCATGCTGACTGAGGTGGTCACCAGGTATTTTTTTAACACCTCACTGTTTGGTTTGGAGCAATTCGTTGGATATACTGCTGTGTGGGTGTATTTCCTAGGCGCTGCCTATGGGAGCTACGAGAGGAGTCACGTTAAGGCTGAATTCATCGGCATGGTAATCAAGAGCAAGCGAATACTTAGTATTAGCAAGTCAGCGTCTGCGGCTGTAGCTACTTTTGTGTCCTGTGTGCTGGCCAAGTGGAGCTTGGACTTTTGTCTTGGCAGCATTAGAACACATGAAATAAGTCCGACCCACAGTGTGCCCATGATTTATTTTCAGTCTGCCCTCTTGGTGGGAGCTATTCTGATGGTGGGATACTTCTTGTGGGAGGCGATAGAGCTTGGCCGGCAAGCCTATCATTCATAATTCGAAGGAGGTTAAGTGGTAGGAGCATTAATCGGTTTCATAATAATCATGGTACTGATTGCTTTTGGGGTGCCAATTGCCGCCTCTTTTGGCGTATTGGCTGTTTTCTTGACGATCTGGTTCAATGCGGACCCCTCCTACCTGATGCCCACGGTGTTCATCAAAATAAGAGTTGTTGTGCTGTTGGCTCTCCCCCTGTTTGTGCTGCTTGGCAATCTTATGGATGCCAGTGGCTTGGCGGATAGGCTGGTAGAGTTTGTCGATTCCATTGTCGGACGTATTAAAGGTGGTTTGGGGGCGGTCACAGTGGCTACCTCTGCCTTATTTGGTGCTATTTCTGGCACAGACTCGGCGGCAATAGCCTGTGTTGGCACAGTTATGATACCGAGGATGGAAAAGAATGGTTATCCCAGAGGCCATGCCACGGCGCTGGTTGGCTGTGCCGGTATTCTGGGACAGCTCGTGCCTCCCAGTGTGCCCATGATATTTTATGCTATTGTTAGTGCCAACTCGATTCCCGCTTGTTGGTTAGCTACGCTAGGGCCGGCTATTGTCATGGTTATTATCTACTCCTTGTTAAATAGATTCGCCATACGTAAATTCCCCATCAAGGTTGCTCCTAAGTTCCCCAGTTTCAAGGAGCACGCAAAGGCGATTAGCAAAAGCACCTATAAAGCCATTCCGGTTCTGTTGCTGCCCGCTATTGTTTTGGGGGGAATCTACGGTGGCATTGTCACTCCCACAGAAGGCGCCTGCCTGGGCGTATTCTATATCCTGGTAGTGGCTTGCGGCTTCTATAGGTCGGTGCGGTTTTCTCAGTTGAAAGAAGCGACCATCTCGGCTGCTGTCACCAGCGGTGTAATCCTGCTCATGACCTTTTTCATCCTGGTGAGCAGCAAAATTCTAGTTCTGGAAGGGGTGACTCAGCAGTTAACCGGCTGGATCTTGGGTACCTCGCCAAATATATATGTGACCCTTCTGTTGCTCAATGTCATATTGCTTATAATGGGCATGATGATGGATGACATCAGCGGGACATTATTGGCCGCAGCAGTGCTTTATCCTGTTGCCATGGCTGCCGGTGTCCATCCTCTTCATTTTGCCGCCGTTATTGGTGTCAACTTGGGGTTGGGTACGGTAACCCCACCTACGGCTCCTATGCTGTACCTGGCCGGTCGCATTGGCAACAGCACTGCCGAAGAGTACATGAAGCCAGCTATGTTCTTTATGTGGGTAGGTATGCTCCCATTGGTATTGCTTACTACTTACTGGCCAGCATTATCTTTAACCTTGCCTGGCTTGGCCGGATTTGTCCATTGAAGATTTAAAGAGCTCAGATGTCGTGGGTTCCAAACCAACTACTACAGTGATTAGGAATGCTAAACAACTGATAAGGAGACCCACGAGGAGATGGACGTAACTCATCAGTGGAGGTGTGTACATGGTATATGGATTTATGCCTGGATCTGAGCAAGTTGATGTTCAAGTCTCGGTGCCAAAAGGGCAAGCAGTAGCCGGTAGCGCCATCGGAATCCTTGTGCTCGACCTCTGGTATCCCTACCTGCCGGGCAATGTAGCCAATGCCAGCACTTTCAGCTTTCCAGTGTTTTACGAAATCCTGGAAGGAAGCACTGGAGCACAAATCCTAACTGGCGATCCGGTCCTGCTAGATATGATAATTGACGGGGGGAGAGAGTTGGAAAAGCAGGGAGTCCGAGCAATCATAGGTGCCTGTGGATATTTCGGCCACTTCCAAAAAGAGGCTGCTGCCATACTGGATGTTCCTGTTTATCTCTCCAGTGTCCTGCAGATATCAATCATCAGGCGGGGGCTCAAGCCAAATCAGAAGGTAGGGATTATTTGCGCCGTTGCCGATTCCATGACACCAAGGCTTCTCAGTCAATGCGGGGTTGATGATTTATCTGATATTGTCATCACCGGTGCCCAGGACCTGTCTGAGTTCAAAAATATTATACAGTCCACCGGTCATCTTAATAACTATAAGCTTGAGCAACAAGTGGTTGGCCTTGCCAAGCAATTTGTCAGCGACAACCAGGATATTGGCGCAATATTGCTGGAGTGCAGTGATATGCCGCCTTATGCCTGGGCTATCCAGAAGGCTGTTGGGCTTCCAGTGTTCGACTACACCACGTTAATAAATTGGGTGTATAACGCTGTGGTACGTCGGCCCTTTGTGGGTTTCATGTAGCACTAGAGGCTTGCGTTACAAAAGATTGTCTAATCGGGCTTCCATTCAGGGAAGGAATCTCGAAGCAGGAGGACGAAAGAGTGTTGATAATCGGAGAGAAAATAAATGCATCCAGGAAGTCAGTGAGAGAAGCGATAATGGCAAGGGATATTGGTTTTTTGCAGGACCTGGCCAAGTCTCAAGCGGAGAGTGGCGCAGACTACATAGATGTAAACATTTCTACCGAGAAGGGAGGGGATTTCGATGTAGAGAGTATGGAACTGGCAGTAGAAAAAATTCAAGAAGTGGTGAATAAACCTTTATCGATTGACTCGCCCGATGCTCACATCATTGAAGTAGGGCTGAGAAAATGTCGCCAGAAAGCTATGATAAACTCAGTAACTGCTGAGCAAGGAAAACTGGAGACCATTCTGCCCTTGGCCAAGGAATTTGATGCTGAAATTATAGCCTTGGCAATAGGGCAAGAAGGGATTTCCTCTGAAGCAGCGGGGCGGCTTAGGGCTTGCCAGAAGATAGCAGAGGGCGCTCAAAAACAGGGAATAGCGTTGGGGAAGCTGTATTTTGACCCCCTTGCCTTCACTGTATCCTCAGATACCTCCCAGGGACTTGTTACACTTGAGACTTTGAAGGGAATAAAATCCCAGTTTCCTGAAGCAAGGACAACGCTGGGTCTGAGCAACATATCTTTTGGTCTTCCTCAAAGATCACTGGTAAATCGAAGTTTCCTGCTGATGGCAATGTATGCTGGTCTTGATTCTGCTATCATTGACCCCCTGGATAAGAAACTTATGTCAGCAATAAGAGCAGGAGAAATGCTCTTAGGCAGGGACAATTATTGCATGAATTACTTGAAAGCGTTTAAGCGAGGCTCATTAGAGCCTTAGACTTTGCGTGGTATAATAGTGGCTAGTAAGAAAATAGAAGGAGGTGCGTTTATGACATACGGATTTATGCCAGGACCTGAACAACCTGATACGAAAGTCTCAATACTCAAGGAGCAAAGGATACAGGGTTGTGCCATGGGCATCATTTTACTCGATCTCTGGTATCCGGTTGTGCCGGGCAACGTGGCCAATGCCAGCACTTTCGACTTTCCCGTGATGTACAAAATCTTAAAGGGAACCACTGTGTCGCGAATCTTTGGTGCTGATCCCGCCATACTGGACTTGTTACTTGAGGCAGGGAAAGAACTAGAGGAGCAAGGCGTTCGCGCCATCATAGGTGCCTGTGGGTTTTTCGGCAATTTCCAGAAAGAGGCTGCTGCCAGGCTGGATGTTCCCGTTTATCTCTCCAGTCTCTTGCAGATTCCAATTGTCAGGAGAGGGCTTAAGCCGAACCAGAAGGTAGGAGTCATCACTGCCAGTGCCCAATCCCTGACGCCCAAGCTTCTCAGTCAGAATGGGGTCGATGATTTGTCTGACATTGTCATCACCGGTGCCCAGGACTTGCCTGAGTTCCAGCAAATCTTGAAGACCGCCGGTAGTTTCAACAGCAACAAGATTGAGCAGCAACTGGTTGGTCTGGCCAAGAAATTCGTCAGCGGCAATCCGGATATTGGGGCGATATTGCTGGAGTGCAGCGACATGCCGCCTTACGCTTGGGCCATTCAAAATGCTGTCAGACTTCCAGTGTTCGACTTCATCACGTTAATAAACTGGGTCCATAGCGCTATGGTACGCCGCCCCTTCGCTGGTTTTATGTAGGCAGCAGTGTTCGGGAATCGCATCGTTGTTGATGAGGCAGGCGCGACCTGCCTCATTTCATAAGAAGGCAGGTTAGAAGGAGGTACGGGTTTATGCGAGCAAATTATGTCCAGTATGCTAGCCCGCAGCTTCGTATACTATCGGACAAGCAGATAGAGGAACTACACTTTGCCACCCTTCAGATATTGGAAAGGACCGGGGTGGCATTTGAGTGTCGGGAGGCAATTGACATATTGGGCGACGCTGGCGCTGATGTATCCAACCCCAGTAGGGTGAAGATCCCCCCTTATGTGGTGGAGCAAGCACTGGGAACAGCGCCCAAGATGATTATTCTATATACGCGGGAGGGGGAACCAGCGCTAGTCCTCAACGGACAGACTGGTTCCCATTTCGGAGCAACGCCTGCTTTCCCCGATGTGCTGGACCTGTACACCAGGAAGAGAAGGAAATGTTACATCCAAGATATTGCCGATATGACCAGATTGATTGATGCCCTGCCCAACATAGAATGGACTTATGGCTCCTCGGACCACCCGACTGTACCGGGAGCTATTTCTGACAAAGTAGCCCTTCTGCAACAAGTGCTTAATACCTCGAAGCCGGTAGTCGGCTGCTTCAATGATGCCTCGAGTCTGAGGGAAATGATAGACCTGTGCTCCATGGTTGTTGGAGGGGAAGAGCAGTTAAGAAAGAAGCCGTTCTTCATTGGGACATCCGAGCCGGTCAGCCCATTGACGCAGGAACGCGAAGGTATGGAGACAAGCCTGCTGTGTGCTGAGAAAGGAATACCAAATATTGTATATGGCATGCAAATGGCTGGTGCCACTGCCCCCGCCAGCTTCCCAGGTTGCCTGGCTATGGCCAGTGCCGAAGTGTTAAGTCAACTGGTTGTGCTGCAGCTGAAGTACCCTGGAGCACCAGTTATCTTTGGCTCCATGCCTGGTATTATGGACATGAAAACAACGATTTACTCCTATGATGCCCCGGAATTGATTCTCATGGTTGGGGCGCTAACAGAGTTGTGCCACTACTACAAGCTGCCTATGTTTGGCACAGCCGGCTGTACCGACGCCGAAGTGATTGGTGCTCAGGCGGGGGCAGGAATTACCTATCAGATACTTGTCTCAGCATTAACCGGAGCTGACCTTGTCCATGATATAGGTTTGATGTATCACGCCATGATGATATCCCCGGAACTCATGGTCCTTGCCGATGAGATTATTGACATGGTCAAGGTTTTGATGGGTGGCGTAGAAATCAGTGATGAGACTCTGCCACTGGAGCTTATCGAGCGGTTAGGGCCAAAAGCAGACTATCTCACTGAGGGCCATACTTTGAAGCATTTCCGCAAATTCTGGGTGCCAAGGATGTTTGATCGTAGCTTCACAAAGAAAGAAGGGGTAAAGGATTGTGAGGAATTATTGAAAGAGAGGACTATTAAGATAGTGGAGACTCACCAACCGAAGCCGCTGTCTGAGGATTTGGTCAAGGAGCTCAAAAAGTTGGAGAAGACGTGGTTTGACCGTGTAGGCCTGAAGCATGAATATCCTGATAGGAAGTAAAGGTTGACATAATAGGCGGTAGAAGTCATAAAAGCAAGGGAAAATGGTGTGAAAGTAGAAGAGATTCTAACCCGAGGAGAAGGAGAGAGACTTTTCCTGCTGGGAAATGAGGCGGCGGTTCGAGGTGCACTGGAAGCCGGTGTTTCGATTGCTTCGACATATCCCGGCACTCCTTCTTCGGAAATCGGCAATGTATTGTCCAGGATAGCCAAAGATGTAGGTGTATATTTTGAATTTTCGTCCAATGAGAAAGTGGCGTTGGAGGTTTCGGCTGCGGCGGCCGCCTCAGGGCTGCGCTCTTTTGTTTTCATGAAGTGCGTAGGTTTGAATGTTGCCGCAGATTCTTTCATGAGCACAATCTATGAAGGAATAAGGGGAGGAATGGTTGTCTTGGTAGCTGATGACCCTTCTATGTATTCCTCGCAAAATGAGCAGGATGATAGATTGTATGCCAGGGCTTCAGGCAGTCCTTTGTTAGAACCTTCTGATCCCCAAGAGGTAAAGGATCTGGTGAAATTTGGTTTTGAGCTTTCTGAGAAATTCAAGCTTCCAGTATTGGTGCGCACTACCACCAGGGTATCTCATATGAGAGGTGTAGTAGAGTTGGGAAAGATTGAGCAGGGGAAAGCGAAGTCCACCTTTGAGAGGAACCCCAGTCAATTTGTAGTACTTCCAGCGAACGCTCGAAGGCTGCATCATGAACTTATCCAGAAACTTCAAGAGATTGAAGAATTCGCCAGCAACTGTGAGCTAAACCGCATCATCGATAAAGGAGGGAATTCTGGCATCATTACCAGTGGAAGCAGTTTTAACTACGTTATGGATATTCTGGAGGAATATGAAATCCCAGCTAAGGTGCTAAAACTTACCCTATCTTATCCTTTTCCCGAAAAGGTGGTAGCGAAATTTCTAGATTCGGTGAAACAGGTAGCGATAGTGGAGGAAGTAGAACCGGTGATGGAAAGGGAGGTACTGTCGCTCATAGGGAAATATGGGATGAAAAAGAGAGTGCATGGGAAATTGGACGGTGCTTTTCCTCGAGCATTCGAGTATACCCCCGATATTGTAAGGGAATCTCTCAGCAAATCCTTTGACTTAAACCTTCCAGAAAAAGAGGCAGTTAAATCAAATATCCCTCTCCCCTCAAGGCCCCCTGTCCTTTGCCCTGGTTGTCCTCATCGAGCTACTTATTATTCTCTAAGGGAAGCAGTGAAGGATTTAGGGATCAAAAATATAATCTATCCTACTGATATTGGCTGCTACACGCTGGGAGCGGCACCGCCTTACGAAATGGCTGATTATCTTCTTTCCATGGGTTCAAGTGTGGGGACAGCTTGTGGATTTGCCAGAGCTACAGACCAGAAAGTGGTTGGTTTTATTGGTGATTCCACTTTTTTCCACGCAGGCATCCCAGGCTTAATTAACGCAGTACACAATAAGGATAGAATTGTGCTGGTTATTCTTGACAATAGGACAACAGCCATGACCGGAGAACAACCTCATCCCGGCGTGCCTATTGACGGAATGGGTGACACGGCACCTGAAGTTTCCATAGAAGGCATTGTGACAGGAGTTGGCGTTGGATTTACCAAGGTGATTGATCCTTTCAACCTTAGGAAGGCTAAGGAGGCATTTACAGAAGCACTGCAATACGATGGCGTTGCGGTGCTTATAGCAAAACATCCTTGTGCCCAGATCACGGCTAGAGAACGAAGAAAGAAGGGCATTCATATCGTTTTTGACATTGAGCAAGATAAGTGTAGTAGATGCATGGTCTGTGTGAGGGATTTTGCCTGTCCGGCGATTTATGTGGCAAAAGATGGCTCAGTTCATATTGATTCACTGCTTTGTGTTGGTTGTGGTGTGTGCCGACAAGTGTGTCCGGAAAATGCAATCGAGGTAAGTAAGTGAAGAGCATATACAAGATCTATGTTGCCGGCGTAGGAGGGCAAGGAATAATCAGGGTTTCGGCTATTATCGGCGAAGCGGCAATGAAGAAGGGTTTAAATGCAGTGATGAGTGAGTTGCACGGAATGGCTGAGCGTGGAGGGATAGTCACTAGCGAAGTGAAGATCGGCAATGCGTCTAGTGCTCTAATCCAGAAGGGTAATGCTGATTTGCTTCTTGCTTTGGAGCCAGTAGAGGCATTACGTTCTCTAGATAAGGTCGGCCCTAATACTACAGCTATCGTGAACTCTGCTCCCATTATCCCCTTTACCGTCTCTTTGGGGATTTCTAGCTACCCTGAGGTATCACAGATTACTACTGAGTTGAGGGATAGGATAGCGAATCTCTTCGTCCTGGATGGCTTGGACTTAGCTCGTAAGGCAGGAGACCTTATCACCTTAAATGTAGTTATGTTGGGAGCAGCGGCGGCAATTCCCGGGTTTCCCGTGGAAAAAGAGCTGCTTCTTGCGTCAATGAAAGAAACTCTGCCTGCCTCGACCATTGAAGTAAACTCTGCCGCTTTTGAAAGTGGCTACGAAACAATCTTGGCAGAAATGCCGAGAGATTGACTGCGAAACAGGAGGCGGAGACGAATTCTGCCAAGTTCTGTTCGCTGAACGCCAAAAAGTATCCCGGTCGAGAATTTGCCATCGAAAGCTGGCTACCTAAGAGTATACGGAGAGTTCTCACAGGCGAGCAGCTCAACGGGGATTCCAATAGACTAGCTGACTAACTTATCAAGCAGTGTGGAAGTGAAGAGGAGTGAGGTTTGTTATCCATCTGTTGATGAGTAGTCTAGAGTGGGCGGCTACCTACTTTGGAGTGATGAAGACCGGAGCAGCTGTTGCGCCGCTGACCTTTCGTTTTGCCAGCAGTGATATCAAGTATGTGGCAGATGTTCCTAGTAGTGAGGTTCTCATCTTCGACAGTGGATTTTTGCGAAAGATCCAGCCAGTGCAGCGGGGAATAGATTATGTGAAGTACTACATCTGCGTTGGTGAAGATGTGCTCCCTGATGTAACATCCTACAGCGGAGTGTTACAAAACGCTTGTCTCTCGCAGGGGATGGTCTGGGGATGGCCTGAGTGGGGCACCCAGCGGCTCTCCAAATAATCGGTAAGGCCCATTGTCTGCAGTTATTGTAGCGGAGCGTGGGTCTTGGCGCAATCGATCATCGCTTTAACATTTTCAAACTTAGCATCAACCGGAACGTAGCACCCTGAACTGAGAATGAATCCTCCGCCTTTTCCGACAACATCAATGAGCTGTGTGCAGTATTCTGCTACCTGCTCGGGCGTGCCATGTGTCTGCAGCGATGCCCTCACATCACCCATTATGCATTGCTTGCCACCGAGTATCTCCTTTGCCTTGAAAATGTCCGTACAGCTATCAAACTCACATATGCACCCCTTGGGCAAGTCTCGAAAATAGGGAACGTTGAGGGTCCAGTCCTGATCCAGATGCAGGAGGGGTGTTATACCCTCCTTAACCCATGCCTCAGTCATCCTCTTTATGTACTTCCACTCGAAGCGCTCGAAAATCTTAAGTGGGTAGTAGAAGCAACCGCCACGCTCAAGCACCAGCATCACCCATGGTAGGCCAGTCAGCTTCGATTCCTCAATGGCATCCTGAATGAAGTCCTCAACCAGAGCATCCATGGCGGCTTCAACTCTATCTGGTCGACGGTAAAGGTCGAAGGTAAACTGTTCGAGTGTCCTGAACATGGAGAAGAACATCAGGGGAGAGAAGGCCTCTCCTCCCTTGTAAACTGGTACGCCATGTTCATTCCACAGCTTAACATCGTCAATATACGTAGCGGTCTGTCTTTCACCCCATTCCAGAATTTTTGAGGCTGGTCTAGGGTTAAACTTGCTATAGTATTTTTCTGCGAATGCGTTCCAGCCTAAATCAGCAATGAGGTCATAGTCTTCCGGCAGGAGGATCTCACGCTCATCGTGCTGGAGGATAGAATCCCTGGGTAAGTCAACGCCAGGCACTTTGTAAAGCGGTTCTGCTACTATTCCTGATAGCCTTCGCGGAAATATGAAGCTGATTCCAGGTATCACCTGTCCATCAAAGCCACCAAGCTCATCGTAGACTTCTAGGTGGGCCTGTAATGCTCTTTCTCTCTCTTTGACCATCTCATATCCGTCCAGTCCTTTATAGCGACAGGCAAAGTAGCAGGTCTGAAGTGGCAGAACTGGAACCCGGTCCGGCACCTCGAGGTTAATGGCTGCCTGGACTCTCTCCTGTGGGGTCATGGCCTCTTCTATCACTTGTTTGCCTCCCTCATGAATTCCTGGCAAATCTTCACCCCCTCAGCGCCGTCTCTGGTAAAGGCATCGGCACCGACATAGCATTTGACCTGCTCAATAACAACACCCCCGCCGATAATTACCTTAACCCTGTCGCGTATCCCCCTTTCCCTGATGGCCGTGACTGTATTCTTCATTGATTCGAAGGAAGGCGTTAACAAGCCAGACATACCCAGGATAGGCGCTCCAGTCTCCACCACCTTTTCCACAAATGCTTCTGGCGCTACATCCACGCCGAGGTCAAATACCTCAAAGCCAGACATTCTAAGCAGACCAGCAGCAACGTCCTTACCTATGCTGTGGATGTCACCTTTCACTGTGCCCATGACCACCTTGCCTATTGTCTCAGTCGGTACATCACCTGTTAACCTGGGCTCAATGAGGGACATTGCCTGCTTGAATATCTCACCAGACATGATTAGCTCGCCAAGAAAGTATTCGCCCTTTTGGTATCGTTCGCCGACGATAGCCATGCCGGCACGACATTCCTCAACTAGAGCCATTGGTTCCTCACCAAACTCCAGACGATGACGAACGATCGTCAGCGCTTCATCCTCTTTGATGTTGGCAATAGCATCGACGAGTTCTGCCATTCTTCTATCCTCTCTACATGGCAGGTTTTCCAATTCTAGCCCGTGTCCAAAGATTACTGATGTTTTCGAGACAAGCTAGAGGAAAGCCAGAATTCAATTATGTTGTTTCATGGAGAAGTGTACGAGATTGAGAGGGGAAGGTCAATACACCGCGCGTGTTGCTTTTCTTATTGAGGCAAGCCACAGTTCTGCCTTCTTATGCAACTTAAGGAAAATTTGGGGCTCTTGGAGAAGCTGGTTAAGGGTAGCAAGACTGGACACCCGGACTGGGATAGGACAATACGCTTTCTGGTTGTCTCAGCACTCCTTCTCTATTAGAATATTGCCGTAAGCACATGGGGAGGTCTTGCCGCAAGTTGCTGACTCTCTGTTTTCCTCGATCTGTGCCGGTCTTGTACTCTAGGACTTCAAGTGGTGAGACTCCCGGAGGAAGCCAAGGTGAGTACAAGGTTTAGGCTGTCGTGGGAAAACCATGTTTGGCAAAGCTGTCTCGCTGTTCTTACGATATTCGTGGTGCTTTTGTTCTTGACTTTGGAGCATGCTGTGGTAATAGCCGCAATAGGTGCTACCGTATTTATTGTATAGCGATAAGGCAATTCATAGGAAAAATATGGTAGTATTGTAAAGGCCTTTACGCTGACTACATAACTTCATGGCAAAACCTTACAGCAAATTAGCTTCTATACCGAGATATCTGCGTGCCCATAGATTTACTTCTGGCATCATCCTTAGCATTGTTGTTGGGCTCGGTGGTGGACTGGGCGCTGTTATCTTCAGGTGGCTTATCAAGTCATTCCAGCAACTCTTTTTTGACGGAATGAGTGGGGTTTTAAGCCCTTTAGGACATTATTCAGTCATTCTTGCACCTGTAGTTGGTGGAATCGTTGTTGGTTGCATCATTCACTTCACAAAAACTGGAGAGACGAAAGGCCATGGCGTCCCGGAAGTAATGGAAGCAGTATGGAGAGAAGGTGGGCGTATCCGTCCCAGAGTAGCAGCGATCAAGGTGCTAGCTTCATCAATATGTCTGGGCAGTGGAGGTTCAGCGGGAAGAGAAGGGCCAATTGTTCAAATTGGCTCCGGCATCGGCTCAACTGTAGGACAGTGGTTCCGATTGCCCGAGGATTGGACAAAAACTCTGGTTGCCTGTGGAACAGCAGCAGGCATTTCAGCTACATTTAATGCCCCCATAGGCGGCATTTTCTTTGCTTTGGAAGTTATCCTGGGCAGAGTTGTAAGCCCGCGCTTGGGCTTTGTTGTCCTGAGTTCAGTGGCAGCCGATGTCATCGGTCATATTTTCCTGGGTGATTTTCGAACATTTCATATACCTATGGAATATACTCTGAATAGCTACAGCGAATTGCCCTTGTATATCTTATTAGGCATATTTTGTGCTCTTCTTGCCACTCTTTTCATAAGATCTTTGTACAAAGTAGAAGACGGTTTTGATGCCCTAAGACTTCCCGAATACTTCAAACCAGCTTTGGGGGGCATCGTCGTTGGACTTATTGGCTTCTACAATCCGCAGCTTTTTGGGGTTGGCTATGAGGCAATAGACCAAGTGCTCGTAGGCCAAATTGGACTTCTCACTCTAGTGGCATTGCTGTTGCTAAAAATACTAGCCACCTCGTTTACCTTGGGAAGCGGGGGCAGTGGCGGTATTTTTGCCCCGAGTTTATTTATGGGAGCTATGTTTGGCGGGATCTTCGGACAGATAGCTCATGGTTTCCTGCCCGGTACCGTTGGCCCTGCGGGTGCTTATGCCCTGGTGGGAATGGCAGCAGTTTTTGCCGGGGCTGCACGAGCACCAGTAACATCTTTCCTCATTCTTTTTGAGATGACCAGAGACTATGCCATCATCCTGCCTTTGTTGCTAGCGGTCGTGGTTAGCACCTTGCTTGCTCGCTACATAAGCCGTGAAAGCATATATACCCTTAAGTTAGCACGGCGTGGTGTAAGTATGCAGTCTCTAGAGGAAGCTGAGTTTGTGAGAGGCGTTACAGTGGGCGACGTAATGACACGGCATTTTCCCACTGTATCAAATCAAATGAACATACCTGAGTTAATAGATAAGCTGAACAGAACCGGGCATCACGGACTTCCTGTGGTTGATGAAGACGGCCACCTCTATGGAATGGTTACCCTGACCGATGTTGAATCCAGAATAACAGGCGACATCAAGAAGCTTACTGTAGCTGATATTGCCACAAAGAAATTGATTACAGCTTATCCCGACCAGCTTTTGACCGAATTGGTTGAGCATCTAGGGATGGGGACTAATGAAATTCCGCGAATTCCCGTCGTTAGCAGACAAGACCCTACTCGGCTCTTAGGAGTACTGCGTCGCCAGGATATTGTTAAGGGTTACGCCAGGGCAGTGTCAGAGATGCACGGAAACGAAATATGAGAATCCTGGGCATTGAAACTTCCTGTGATGAAACAGCAGCCGCCGTTGTTGCCAATGGCCGCGAAACTATATCCAATGTCGTGGCCTCGCAAATAGATATTCATAGCCGTTATGGCGGCATAGTACCTGAAATAGCTTCAAGACAACACCTCCTGACTATTGTCCCTGTTGTAAGTAGAGCAATGTCTGAGGCCAGCGTCTCCTGGCAGGATATTGATGGCATTGCAGTCACCTTCGGGCCTGGTTTGGCCGGCTCACTGCTGGTGGGGGTTAATATGGCTAAGGCAATTGCTCTGGCTAAGCAGTTGCCCATTACCGGCATCAACCACCTCGAGGCGCATATCTATGCCAATTGGCTTGCCTCTCCGCCCAGTGGAGAGGGCAGGGTTAGTAAGGAGATCCCGCCTCCTGCCTTCCCTAAGCTGACGAGGGACGAAACAAGAGGAGGCCCACTCGTCGCCACCCCTCATCTGTCAAGGGACGTGAGCTTTCCCTGTCTTTGTCTTATTGTTTCTGGAGGACATAGCGACTTAGTATTGATGAGAGGTCATGGGCAATTTGAGAAACTGGGGCGGACTCGTGACGATGCTGCTGGAGAGGCCTTCGACAAAGCGGCCAGAATCTTGAATTTAGGTTATCCTGGAGGTCCAGCTATCGAGCGGGCAGCTATCTCCGGAACTCCCTGCTTACCCCTCCCTCGCGCCTGGCTTAAAGACAGCCACGACTTCAGCTTTAGTGGCTTGAAAACGGCCCTTTGGCATCTTGTGCAGAAGGAGGGAATCCTGACCAATGCTTCTTTGGTGGCTGATGCCGCTGCCAGCTTCCAATCTGCTGTGGTAGACGTACTGGTGGCCAAAACAATTGAGGCAGCGAAAGAATTCGAAGTGAGGCAAATCTTGCTTAGCGGCGGTGTGGCAGCTAATAAGTCGTTAACAGAGCACCTGTTGAACTTCTCCCCCTTGCCTGTCCTTGTTCCCCCTCCTCACCTCTGTACCGATAACGCTGCTATGGTAGCTGCTTGCGGCTACTACCATTTCCAGAATGGCCAGGTGGATGGCTACGATCTGGATGTAGTCCCCAGCCTCAGCCTTGGTTAACTAGAAGGCATTGAGGGCACTTTCCCTCAGAGCAGTAATTTCTAAAGATGTGAATCAAGCCTTGCTGGTGGCACGCAGTGAAATCAGATGTGCTTTCAAGACAAAGCTGTCTCCCCATGTGACGCGTTATTTCATTCTCAGCTAGCTTAGGATAATAACTGTAGAAACCAATAGCTCTTGCCTTTAGCTCTGGCTCATTGGCCACTTCACTCCAAGCGAAGGCAAATGGCAATATAACATTGGCAATGATTTCTCCTGCTTTGCTGTGTCCCAAGAGGGCTGATTTCTTCGTTTTCAGCCCAAAGTCGTGATGGTCTTGCCAGTAACCTTCGCTAAATACAAGTAAGCCATCCTCCAGCCAACGATGCCCGAATATCAGGGGTGCTTCCTTTACCAACCGTAAGATGCCCTGTAGTGGTCCGTCTCTATGATAGCGCTGAAGGAAATAGCTTTGGGCTATAATTCGGCGCACCGGGGAATTATTAGGATATATGTGGCTGAGATGCCAATCAGTCTGGCTCATGGCTTCGGTCTCCTTGCCCACCGCTTGCCATATCTGCTCTAGCTCTCTTGCTTCTTTTTCTTGAGAAGGCTCTGCTCTCACTCTCTGGTAAGGTAACAGACCAGCTGCGCCTAATAACCAGGCCTGCCTCAGGAGTAAGATTTCTCCCGATTCCACTTCCTCCAAGAAGCTGAGAGTCACCCTGCGAGCGAGCTCCTCAAACGGCTTCATGTTCTTGGAATAGCCCAGAGCTCTCATCATGCCTTTCCAAAACACTTGTTTTCGACAGCCTTGTCAGCTTTGACCGGGCCATGGGGATCGTGGACTCGAACCCCTGGAAATCAGCCAGCATACACTACTTTTGTACCCCCCTATCACTGTTATTAACTCTCTATATACATCTACCGAGATTAAGCGTAGTAGTAATAACTAAGGGGAGAAGAAGGAGAGTCTGAGAGGGAGAAGGGGGGTATATGGTACTGGTAACCAAACAACTGGATGCTGTGCTGGCCGTCAAGAACTACGAGGACAAGCTCAGCCTCTACGACGTCAGCCTCAGCACAATCACTATCTACAAACGCAAGCTGGCCGCATTTTTGGACTTCCTGGGTGACCAGGAACCATCGGCCGAGCTGGCCCAACTGTTCCTCGGGCAGCTCAGACGCAACGGCCGCAAGAGGAGCACTATCAGGCTTTACTACGTCGCCATCAAGTTATGGCTCGCCTGGCAGGGCATCACCCTCCAGGTCAAGTTCAAGCGCGAGAAGCGGATCCCCCGCTATCACAGCCGGGACGAGCTCGTCGGCATGCTGGCCGCTGTCGCTGCCCGCATCGACAACTGGTCCAAGTTGAAGGACCGCGACCGGCTTATCATCAAGCTCCTGGCCTACACCGGGCTGAGACGGGCTGAGCTGGCTGACCTGCGCTGCCGCGATATCCGGAGTGGTTTCCTCCGCGTTTACCACGGCAAGGGTGAAAAAGGCCGGTCCATTCCTCTGACCAGGGATCTCTCCAGGGAGATCCCTCAGTATGTTGCTGACTGCAACCTTGGTCCGGCGCAGCGGCTAATCCCTCTCTCCCCTGGGCGCCTCTACCAGGTGGTCACGGGCTATGCCCGCCGCGCCGGCATCGACGACATATCCCCACACAAGCTGCGCCACTACTTTGCCACCAGGCTGGTCGAGAAGGGGGCGCAGCTCCCCGCCGTCCAGGAGCTCCTCGGCCATGAGGACCTTGGCACCACTCGCATCTACCTGGACGTCGTCCCATCCCATCTCATATCAACGATCGAACTACTGGAGGAGGAATAAGCATGACGATTGATCAAGCCGTCAAAGTCCTATCCGCCGCTCAGAAGGGCACTTGGGCCATACCTCACGCAGACCGCTACGACGCCCTCAAACTGGGCATCGAAGCCCTGAAACGGGTCAACGCGAGCCGTCCCCTTCCCATACCTAGAACCTGGGAGCTGCTACCAGGCGAGACGCAGGAGTAACGAGGAGGAGGAGCCATGACACTCAAAGAAGGAATCGAAATGAAACACGGGAAGAGGTTAACGCCAGGAAGGCAGGTCAGGCAATTTTACCAAGGCTGCCGACTAACACAACGTCTCTCAGCCGCAGGCCTCGACGATCATTTGATTGTCGCTACCTCAGGGCTAGATTTCCTTGCAAAGTATTATGCACACGAGAATGGCAGACACAAATACTGCCTCCCCATTCCAAACGCTGCCCAACTACACGGCGAGACAGAGGAGTAAGGAGAAGCCGTGAACTTAGACGCTGTCCTGGGTGAAAACCTGCTCGCCCTAGGATTCAGGCTAAAGGACGAGGACCATCGCCTGTACCTCACCTGTAAAGGCGAGGACGTGGCAGTACTGAATGGCTGGACCGCCACCGTCCGGCAGATCAAGGACGCCGCCCGGGCGTGGCTCAATGATCAGAAGGAGGTATAAGTGAAAGCAAAAGCAAGGCCTATTGCAGTAGGAGACAGGATCGTGCTTTGGGTGAGAGGCTACCGCAGACACGTCACAGCGACTAATACCAGCTCCACTCACATATCGGGGGAGTATCAGTCACATGAAACCGGGCAGCCTTGCAGAGTACGTGTACTCCGTGATATGGCCGCGGAGGCCCCGAGGCTTTTCCCATGAACCAACCGGCAACCGACACCGAGGCGAGGCTAATCTATCTAAAACGCGAGCTGGTCAAGTCGGTCACCCACAGCCGACACTTCAACCAGCTCACCTGCGAGTACAACCCGCCGCGGGCCCGGATGCCCGCCAGGGTGAAGCGGCTGATGGCGGAAATAGACCAGTTAGAGAAGGAGGGGAAATGAAGCAGATAGCAGTACAGGGGTTAGTACGTAAGTTGCAAACAACCGTAAAGGAACGCGACGACGGTGCTGGGCTGGAGGCGCTCATAAGGTTCTCGACCACGGACATCAAGGCAGCCGACTTGCATCGGCTATTCCAGGCTCAAGCGGCAGGTGTACTTGAGTTTACTATCTCCAGTCCCCAGCTCGAGCTATTATTTTCAGAGGATAAGGAACTGCACGGAAAGGAGTGACATAATGAAGCTACGACGAGTTAATCCGGACAAAATCAAGGTCCCGGAGACCAGGGTCACCGCCAGGTTCGATGAGGAGACCTGGCGGCAGTTCCAGGAGTCGATCAGGGACGTGGGCCCGGTATCACCGGTGATATGCTGCGAGGTGGAGGGCGAGCTGGTCCTGGTTGATGGCCTCCACCGCCTGGTCGAGGCGATCAATAACAAGACAGGCAACATCGATGTCGCTGTGATCGAGGGGGACATGGTGGACGTCCTCACCAAAAACCTGTTCCTGGACCACATGAGGGGGAAAACCCCGGTTTCAGAAATGGTGCAGGTTATCAAGGCTCTCTGGAAGGAATATAGCCTTGACTCCGAACAGATCGCGGCCAAGACAGGCATGACCCGCGACTACGTGGAGAAGCTCCAGCTGATCTCCGAGCTCACCCCGGTCTGCCTCGAAGCTCTGGATGAGGGAAGGATCGGCGTGGGGCATGCTTTTGCCCTCACCAAAATTAAGGATCCTGTCCGACAGGAGATGGTCCTGCGACAACAGGAGATGTATCACTGGGCTATCAAGGACCTCGAGAGCTACATCATAGATGTCAACAAGATAGTCAAGGAAGCGGAGCAGACGCCAGCCGAAGCCGCCCAGCGGCCGCCGGTCAAAATCAGGTGTGCCTACTGTCGCGACGAGTTCGACCCAGCCGAGATAGCCTTTGTGGCCACCTGCCGCGGCTGCTCAGGGGTCATGTTCGCCAGCATGGCTCAGGCCAGGCGAGAGCTGGAAGGTCAGCAGCTCCAGCGCGGTGAGCAGCCAGAGGCTCCAAAATGAGCCACGGGGGGACATGAAATTTTACCGACAGACGAACACACAGACACACAATAATTCATGTAGGGGGCCCAGGGATTTCCCCTGCTTTTGTGGAGTTGGTTCTCAGGATCCTGGAAAAGGATCCTTGATTTTGCTGAGGTCAAGTTTTCGGGACTACACTGACGGAGTATTGGGTTAAGAAGCCTTCACCGGTCCTGGTGATGGTGAACTCATAGTCTCGGTACCGCTTCTCTTCAAGGTAGGGCTCGAACTGGGCGGCATGCTTTTCAGACATCGTGGAGTACTTAGCGATCACCGGCCGGCCATCCATCCTGTCCACCTCGAGCACTAAAACATTCCTCGAGCCGGCCTCCCCCGTTATAGGGTCGGTGATAGTCCTCCTCTGGATGCGATGATCGGTGAAATGCAGCCGGGTGGGTATCCCTGTTTCCAGTATCACATAGTTCTCTAGTACGCCCATTTACTCCACTCCGAAGTACTCCCTCATCCGCAGCTTCTTCTCCCTCAGCTCCCGGTACTCCCTGGTCCAGTAGTTGTGCATCCCCTCTACCACCTCCTCAAGCCACCCAGGGCAAAATACCTTCAGCTCCACATCGGCCTCCCTGGCCATGACCTCCAGGTTGCCATTGGTCCAGCCAACCACCAGCTGCATGATAACATCTCTGGGCATATATTGCTTCAGCTCGGGGGTAATCGGCACCAGGCTCCGGTACAGGGGCAGCTTGGCCAGGCCATTGACGATATTCCACACCTTGGCCTCTATCACCAAGAAATGCGCCGGCAGGATCACCACGCCGTCCACCGCCGGCCGGAACGGCCTCAACAGTTTTATGGCCCGCTGGTAGCCCTCCTTTTCCAGTATGTCTGAGGGGAGCGCCCCCAGGGGCACGTTCATCATGTAGGGGAACTCAGAGTAGTTCTTTAATAGGTACTCCGAGACCATCCTGGTCTCTACCTGCCGTGTCTTTCTGGCCATCCCGCTTGACATCTTAACCCCCCTCATTTTAAGATGTCAACAGACCGACGGTACACAATGTGAAAACAGGCGGTCCGAGTGGACGCCTGCTTTTGCTTTTTACAGGCCTCCTCTCAACAGTAAATACACACGGGAGGTAATTATGGCGATCAAGATTAAACCAATTGCCGACATAGCATCAAAGTGGGCCGAGGTCACCCCGGGCAGATCAGGTTACTACGAGGCAGCCGCCACCGTTGCCGGTGCTGACTGGGAGAAGGGCGCCGCTGCCGCTGCCGCGGCCTTTAAGGCAGCCATATCGGCGGCCAATATCGAGAGGATGTTCGTCGGCGGCATCAAGAGGGCTGGCTCAGCCAAGTATGAGCGCAAGGTCAAGGACGTCGGCGTCGGCCGGTTCGGCCCGGGCATCGCCGCCGCGGTCCCCGACTTCCACGCTGGCTTCGATCCCTTCGTGTCCACCATCGCTGCCCTCACCCTGCCGGCCCGTCAACCCCGCGGTGCTGACGCCAACATCGAGAGGGTGCGTGTCATTGCTAGAGAGCTCAACAAGAAGCGGCTGGCCCTGAGAGCAGCCGGAGCATGAGGAGGTGAACGTAGATGTACTGGCAACAGAGATACTTAAAAGAAAGCAAACAGGTTGACAGTGCCACCACCGGGCTTGAGACGGTTGACCTCCCCAAGACTGGCTTGCTCAGTGGCCTGGAGCTGAGAGTCTGGGGGACCAATGGCAATAACTCGGCCAAGCCTGATATTTGGCTCCACGACCGGCTCAAGAAGATCGAGGTTATCGTCAACGGCTCCAAGGTAGTCAAGAGCCTCGAGGGCACACAGCTTTTAGCTGATATGCTCTATAAGAAAATCCCTCATTACTCGCACGACATGAAAAACATGAACGCGGCCAGTGCTGAGGAGTTTTTCTATATCCCCTTCGGCAGGTACTACCATGACCTGGAGTTCATGCTCGACCTCTCAAAGGTCAACGACCCCGAGCTCAGGATAGACTACGACTTCGGCATGACCAGCGCTAACGGCTGGAGTAACGGTGTCGCCATGTCGGCAGCTCCTTATTACAGCCTGATCCCTCATATCCTGAGAGATGCGCCGATAACCCCCCGGGGTTATCTCAAGACTTCCGAGGTCTATCGCTTCACCAGCGGCGCTTCCAAAAAGGAGAACATGAAGCTGCCCATCGGCCCGGTCTATGCCATGCTCTATCTTCAGAGCTGGTATGCCTCTCATGGGCTAACTGGGGATCTGGATAAGGTAGAGTTGAACCTGAACAACGATGCTCTCATCCCTTTCAGGGTAGGGGTAACTGAGCTTCTCGCTGAGATAGTCAGGCTGTATGGCCTGTTTCAGATGCACCAGCAGGTTACCTGGACTCATGCCCAGGCATACCCTCATCCATTGGAGGTTGGCATGTGTCGTGGCCTTATCGCCCTGGGAGTTGATGCTGAGATCTACGGCTTTGACCTCTGGGCTAACGCCATACCGGGAGCGATGAGGAAAACCTCGGATGCCACTGCGGCTGCTGTAGCTGCTAATGTCTGGTCGGATTACAAAGGGACTTTACCCTTTAGCGTAGCAGCTATCCCTGTCTTTGACCTCATGGATGAGAGGACCTGGATCAACTCTGCGGAGCTCGGCGACTTCTGGCTGAGGGTTGAGGAGGCCGCCGGGGCAGCCACCGGGACCGTCAAGCTCCTGGCTGATGAGGTAGTTACCAGCTACTGAACATAGCCAGCAGTAAATTCGGGTGTGGGCCTGGTCTTTTGATACCGTTTTCCCCAGGCCCTCAGCCCAGAAAAGGAGGGACTAGCCTATGGACCGCCGAATAGAGACACGTGTCGTTGACACCGCTGGGGCCGCCAAGAGCACCCTCATCCAGAAGGACGCCTGCGAGGTGTGGTGGATCTCGGTTTCCCCCGAGACCAAGGACACCAAGGGCCTGATCAAAATCTACGACGGCTTTGACAGCGAGGGCAAGCTGGAGTGGCAGCAGGAGCCGGCCTACTCCAGGCAATATAACTTCATTCCGCCCATCCCCTGCGACCAGGGCGTCTTTGTCTATAACGATGCTGGTATAGCCTGCTATACCATCGCTTACCGCCCCAAGAAGTGGCCCAGGGAGCCGAAGTAGTGTGTTCTATGACTTTCCCCTCTCCATACCGGCCAACACCCCCGAATCCTCCCCGGCGGAGCAGGAGATCAACCTTACCTATGGCGTCATCACCCGCGTCGAGGTGGAGTTCCCGCCTAACTGCGCTGGGCTAGCCCGGGGCAGGGTGCTCCAGCACCGCCACCAGCTCTGGCCGACCAACATTGACGGCTGGTTTCGCACCGATGGGGACGTCATTAAATGGGAGGACTGCTACGAGATGTTTGAGCCGCCCTTTGACCTCGTCATCCAGGGCTATAACGAGGATGACACCTTCCCCCACGAGCCGATATTCAGGTTCGAGATACTGTCCCCCGAGAAGGCCGAGCCCTGGAAGGTCGAGCCGCCGCTGTTAACCAAGATAGCCCGCTTTCTGGGGGTAAGGAGGTAATATGGCACACGGAGGAGAGGACTGGGGAAGATACGCCCCGGCTAAGACTATCTTTACAGTCCAGGACCTGGGAGAGCTGGCAGCCAGGCTCAAGAGCATTGATACCTTCGACCGAAGGGGTAACATCATCTGGCTCGATGACTTCGAGAGCGGGCTGAGTAAATGGGGCGTAGACACTGTTGGCGCCGGGACCGATCTCAAACCGAGCGCCGAGTTCTGCCGCAGCGGCGCTTTTGCCGCCAAGGGTACTCTACCAGGTGGGGTCTCAGCCAGTATCACCATGTCCCACTATGAGCCATTTCCGGTGCTGTCTAACTTCGGTTTTGAGTGTCATATCTCACTGTACCGTAAGGTGACAGCCGCACGACTATATTTGTATCTTCTCTATGGTGCTACGTCCTACAACTTCTCGGTCCGCTACGATGTTGCGAACAAGAAGCTCCAGTACCAGGACGAGGACCAGGCATTGCAGGACCTGGCGACGGACCTCAGCCTGTACAACAGCAACAACTGTTTCCATGCCTTCAAGCTGGTCGTAGACAGCGCAAAGCGGGAGTACAAGAGGCTGATCGTCGATGACACAACATACTTGCTGGACACGTTTAAGCCCTGGAGCAATCCCACTGGAGCTGCGAATTTGCTCGCACCGGCCATCGCAATAGCCAACAGTGGAGATGACGATGGCTTTACCTACGTCGACGACGTTATCCTTACTCAGAATGAACCATGAGGAGGTGAGATTATGCCAGGACAGTTGATGTGGGGATACTACCCCACAGATGATAAGTGGGTCCCGCTGAAAGTCGATGCCGACGGCTCGATACATGTCGCCGGCTATGTGGATAAGCTGGACGACATCGGCGACGTCAATGTGCCCGCTCCCGGCGATGGCCATATCCTCTACTGGGACGATGCCGCCGGCAAGTGGCAGGATATAGCTCATCTTGGCATAGCTGACGCTCACCATGCTAGATATATCGACGCCGAGGCAGTTACTGCGATGGGGGCTTTGGGTGATGGTAACCCACTTAATCATGATAAGTACACCGATGCTAACGCCGTAGCAGCAATCAAGGCGGACGCTAACTTTCCATTAGCTACAATCACCTTTATCATCGATGGCGGCGGCTCGGCCATCACCACCGGCCAGAAGGGACACCTGGAGATCCCCTTTGCCTGCGCCATCAAGCGAGTCACCATGCTGGCCGACCAGTCCGGCTCAATCGTGGTTGACATCTGGAAGGACACCTACGCCAACGTTCCGCCCACCGATGCCGACTCGATAACAGCCTCGGCGCCGCCGACCATATCCTCGGCCCAGAAGTCCCAGGATGCAACCCTCACCGGCTGGACTACTGCCATTACTGCCGGCGATATTCTGGCCTTCAACGTGGACTCCTGCTCGACCATCACCCGGGTGACCATATCGCTGAAGGTGGAGAGGAGCTAGGAGGGTTCAAATGGGCTGGACACCGCCGACTGGATTTAACGATCCCTCTAGTAAGTGGATCCTTGAGTACTCTGCCTACGATGAAAACACCGCCACCTACGCCTATACCACCTACGTGTATTACAACCAAGGCTGGCTGGAATTGACCCATGCCGCCCTGGACTGCACCAAAGTGCGTCTCATGGGCTACCGTATCTGGGACTCTAGCCACGGTAGCGTGATGGTCAACGCAGACATCTACTACGCTGGTGACTGGCACAGGGTTGCCAGTAACCTCGTTTTAGAGGAGGATACCTGGAAAGAGATAGAATTTGGCCAACAGTCTGTCACCGCCCTGCGTGTGATGTGTGGTAATTATGCCGGCGGTCAGTTCCGTGTTCAGGAGGCTGCTTTTTGGGAGACCCCAGTAGTGGGGAGGTCCTTTGGCTATGTCATTGGCTAACCCTAAGAATAATACCCGAGGAGGTGTTAAAATGAAATGGACGCCGGATAAGGTTACTGCCTTGATTCTGCTCCTGGGGTGCCTTGGCCTGCTGTTCACCGGCATTGACGGCGAGGTCAAGTCAATCCTTACCCTGGCAGCCGGCTGGCTGTTCGGTGGCGCCTGGTCAGAGCGGAGGAAGGCAGAATAAGGAGGTGAATATGCCAAACGGTGACAACTCCATGGCCCAGGCGATCTACCTGGCCCAGCTCTTCGCTGCCCGCGGCACCTGTAAGTGTAAAGCCTGTCAGCTCCTGCGCAAAGTCTCTGACGACATGACCGACGAGATGCTGGGTGCGGCCGCACCTACTGGTGCCAAAAAGAAGCAGGGCAAGGTCAAGATACCCGGAGTAGACCTCTCCCCCCAGGACTTAATCAACATTGGTGATGAGCAATGACCGGACCTGAACAGGACGACGACGAAATCTACGAGGAGGAATAATGCCCGAAGTAAAGGTTAGCAGGACCCTTCTCCCCACACCCACCATTGACGAGCCCGACCGCAAGGTCTACCAGATCGAGTACGTCGTTGGTGAGCTCCCCCCGCACTTCGTCTACATCCCCGAGAAGGAGTGGACCAAGGAAAAGGAGGCCAAGCTCATCAAGGCCGACATCGATAAGAGGCTCAAGGTCACCGGGGAGACCGTCACAATTTAACTGCAGTTCAAAATGAGCATGCTTTTGGCAGTAGAGAACCTCTACGAGGGGCTCGCCTACTGGTACCCCCGGCTCCGCATCTGGAAGGGCGAGCACTTTGAGCCGCCCGGGCTGTTGAGGCTGGACGAGGTCTGGAAGTGCCCCATCTCCGCCCCCAGCGGCGCCCGGGTCAACCTTACCTGCGAGGTCTACCTCTCTAACCGGACCTACAAGGGAGTCACCCATTCAGACTGGGTTACCGTTCGCGACTCTACTTCGTATATCTACAACTACCTTGAGGCCAGGTTCTATAAGTCCGAGACTCCCCTGCCGGAGCCGCCGCCTCCGCCATCGATAGACCCCCCGATCATCAAGCTGATCGAGCCTTGCCCTGTTGACCTGGGCGGCGACATCACCATCACCGGCGAGAACTTCGCCGTGTCCCCGGCCCGCAACTGGTTATGGTTTGAGCATGAGAAGATGAGGTTCCATCTGCTGCCGACCACCCGAGACTCAACAAAAATTCGCATGAGTCTGGCCGGCTCGGACCCCCTCACCATGCCCCAGTACGCCGGCGACTGGCTCGTCTCAGTCGAGAGGCTCTATGACCACCAGGTCTCCAACAAGGTCACCCTGGTCCTGTCGCTGCCCGAGCCTGAGTGCACCGACGGCGATGAGAAGTGCGAGGATGGCGCCCTCTACTACTGTAAATACGGCAGATGGTGGCTGTGGGAGCGTAATTCGCCTCGATGTGTCGATGGACCGGAACCAGAGCCACGACCTCCGCCCGAGCCGCCGCCCGAACCGGAGCCGGAACCGGAGGTACCGCACATCGATTCCGTCTACCCTGTTCCCTGCGAGCTCGACGGGAAACTAAACATAATCGGCCACTCCTTCAGCTCTGAGCCGGACCGCAACTGGGTCCACCTGGTCCGCTCCGGTTATACGCCGGTCCTGACCATGCCCGATGCTGCCTCCCCGACCAACCTGCAGGTCAACATAAGTAAGATCGCCTATGCCCTCGCCCCCGGGAACTGGAGCCTCTACGTCGAGACGGTCATTGACAGCGTCCATCGGGATAGTAACCTGGTCACCGTCACCTTCGGCGAGGAGCCGCCGTCACCGCCTCCCCCACCAGGAGCGAAGTTCAGCCTGACTACCTCGGTCACCCCGGAGGGTGGTGGCTGGGTCGGCCGAAGCCCCAGCCAGGCAGCCTATGAGCCGGGTACCCGGGTCAAGCTCAATGCCCTGCCAGCTGCCGACTATAAGTTTACCAACTGGGGAGGCGATGCCACCGGTACCGACGATACTACCTACATCACCATGGACAGCGATAAGTACGTTATCGCCAACTTCGAGAGCACACTCTTGCCCGACGTCCCCATTGTCAAGCAGATCATCGAGTGGCTCCGAGATGCCCTGGTCAGCCTGCGACAGTGGTTTGACCGCCTGCTTACCGGAGCTATCGGCAGGATAGGAGCTGCCCTCAAGGCTGTATTCTCCACCCTTATCTCTCCCATCAGCACGGCGCTCTCCTGGGTGAAAGGCAAACTGCAGGAGGTAGCCGGCTGGGTCCAGAGCACATACAGCAGTGTACTCGAGCTGGTGGTATCCATCGGGGGTATCGTCGCCTCGGCAGTGAGCTCAAGCATTATGCGTGTCTTTGAGTGGATAACCAGCGCAGCCTCAACGATAATCAGCGATGTCAAGCTGCGCCTCGAGGCACTGAAGGCCACCCTGGGCACCTTCCTGGATAAGGTGAAAACTGATATCTGGGCTCGCCTCATCGAGGTAAGAGACTTCCTTGACGGCAAACTGTGGCATCAGGAGTCGCTAATGCACCACCTTATCTACCAGGAAGAGGGACACTTCTTTACCAGCTACGGGGAGATGCAGGCCAGCAAGGAGGAGATCATCGGCGAAGTCACTGCCAGGACCCGGGGCCTGGAGAATTGGTTTATCGACAACGTGGTGGACCCGATCACCGACTGGTTCAAGGAGTGGTGGGCAGATTTGAAGTCAAAGGGGGGCGGCGTGTGGAACACCATCATTACCTGGCTAAGGACCTTCTTCACCGAGACCATCCCTGATTTGGCCATGAAGCTGTGGGCCAAAATGAAGTCAGCCGCCGCCTGGGTGACCGACACGGTTGGTGGACTGTTGAGCGATGCCTTTGAGTATGTCATGGGCCTGATTAAAGCTATTGCTCCCATCTCTCCCGAGGGAGGCGTGGGTGCCTTCTCCGGCTTGACCAAGATCGGCATCGCCCTGGCTGGCGGTTTGGGCATAATGACCGTGGCCGGCAACCTGGTCCACCCACTTCACAGTTTGGGCTTTGAGCATGTCTCGGCCATGGTCTACGACCTGACCAACTACAAGCTGCTCACCGGCGCCATGATGGGCGCCCTGGCTGCCTCTGCCATCAGGACCCCGATAAGCTATTACTTCAACAGTCTGCTCCGCCCATGGCTGCTAGATAGGCGCAGCTTCATGGACCTGATGAGCCGCCGTGCCTTCACCGACCCCGAGGCGCTCCGCAACCCGGACCTCACCACCACCGTTAGCAAAGTAGCCGGCGGAAGTGGCCGGGGGTTTGAGGACCGGATGATCGGCTACTTCGGTAACCCCGCTGAATACTACGGCTTCTTCAAGGAGCTGGCCAATACCCCGCTGAGATACTTCCCCCTGGCCGGAATAGCCCGCACCGGCTTCTTTGAGACCGAGTGGTTTACTGAAGCCCTGCACCGCTCAGGCTACTCCGAGACGGCAGTACAGGCGCTGATGGTGATGTACCGTAAGATGGCCGATGAGTCGGTCAGGGGCATGATGTCAGGCGCCGCGGTAACCAGGTTCAAGGAGGGATTCACCACCGAGTCTCAATTTGGCAGCGAGATGGCCCTGCTGGGCTACTCTGATATCCAGTTCCAACCCTACCTGGCCGCTGCCAGGATGGACTACGCTACCGACTACCTCAGGGACTTACTCGATGCCTACCGCGATGCCGTCAGGAAAGGCAACCTGTCCCTGGATGAGTACCGCGGAAGTTTGCTTACCCTGGGTATGGTCCCCGAGAGGGTCGAGGGCTATGTCTTGAGAGAGCGGGCCAGGCTGAAGCCCACCGAGCCGCTTACCCCCATTGCCCCAGCCAAGCCGGAGTACGAGACCGATGCTGGCCGGGTTAAGGTGGACACCATCCGCCGGCGGCGACGCAAAGAGATCATCTCCAGGGACCAGGAGGTCTCCGCCCTGCAATTCCTCGGCATGGACCCGGGCTACGCTGGCGCCATTGCCGATAACGACGATATCCGCCTCACCAAGGCTGAGGAGTAAATAGAAAGGAGGTTTAGCGATGAGGTTGTTACACTGGATTGTGGTGGGACTCTGCGGCGCCTGGCTATGGGCAGCGGTTATGATCCTGGTGTTGGTCTACAGTGGGGCAGTTAACGCCTACTCCAGCAAAGTGTCCCAGGCTGCCACCATGGGGGTTGGCCAGTACGCTGTCGACATGATCAACTGGGTCATTAAAGTGTTCTGGTAGACCGGGCCAAAACGCCGTAATGCAGCATTTGCGGCAGCACCGGGCCAGGGCTGCTGACCGGCCGGCGTGACCAATTAGCCAAAAGGGCGTCTACACCCCCCAAAAATCGCATTTTTTGAAGGCAGCAGCTTTGACATAATCCCCGCCCTCCAGCACCAGGTTGGCCACCAGCCCGTACTGGAAGCTCTTGTGCTCTATCCGGACTATGTTCTCCCGGTGCTCCCGGACCAGCGCCCGCCAGGTGGAGGCGTCAACCACCGCTACCCTGGTCCCCTCCACCGGGTCCACCACGGTGACATAGTAGGTGATAAACGACAGTCTGAACTGCCTGCTTGCTACCCTCGTCTTGCTCATCTTCTCTCAGCCTCATTATACACACAAATGTTCTAACCATGCTCCCCTCCCTTTGAGGGAGAGCCGAGCCTCCCCACCTTCTCCCTGGCTGCCTCGAGCTTCACAATCCCCGGGAACCTCCCGACCTTGGCCAGTTTGCCTGCTTTCAACACCCGGAGCAGCCTGAGCAGCCGCAGGATCCTGAAGATCCGGAAGTAGGGTATCACCATCAGGATATCCAGCCAGTGGTTGTGAAAAAACAGCTTCAAGTTTCCCACCCGGCGGTACTTGACCACCAGGTCCGCCACAAAGACACCCAGTAGACCGAGCTGCACGTTTGTCACCAGCTCGCCCGGGTCAACCAGGCCGACCACAAAAAACCCCAGCCAGACCACCGTCACCAGGTCCACCAACCTGTCCCATGACCTTAGTTCCTTCGTGCTCGGTACCATCTTCCTGCCCCTTTTCCCCCCGGTATACCCAGTATACCATTGACAAAACAAGTCTACCAGCCTATACTTTCCCCCTCGATGAGCAAGACGATCAAGATTGAGCCCGACACCTACACAAAGCTCGACCAGCTCCGGCGCAAGGGCGAGACCTTCTCCCAGACGGTGGACCGGCTGCTCCAGATCCATGGCCACGTCCAGAAGATGTACCGGGCCATGGCCAGGGAAACGGGTGGGGTGTACCCAAAATGAAAAGAACATGTAACCAAAGTGTAAATAACTCCCCCTTGGGTGGTAAACAACCAAGGCTATCGAAAACACTTGTTTTGCTTCTTCCCGGTGCAATTCGACCTGAAAAGACCCTGCTTTCTGTCTGAACCTTTCTTCACCAGCAATGCTCAGCAGTTCCCTCAAGGTCTGTCTATCTCTATGCTTTGCTATCTGGAAGCAGGGAAGATGATGATCAGCTTTGTGCTGCGAATCATGTGGCAAGCATAGAACTGGAACAGTCTGCCCATTCTGCGTCAAAGTCGCTGAAGTACCATCACGCTGCGCCACCACATGAAGAATTACCCTGTTATATCCAGGGTCACGATGATGACCATGGCTATACCAATCGCTGGTCTTAACGTGGATTTCCACGTCTCCCTTCACCAAGCTGGACTCATTCGTAACGATAACAGCGTCCCGGAAGTCAGGGCCATTGTCACCGTTAGCCCTGCCAGGGTAGACCACTTTGAGTCGTTCGCCTTGTTCAGTCGTTAGCTTCTTTCCTAACAGTTGCTGCCATCTTAGCGCTACTTGCTCTTCTGAGACTGTTATCCGCTTACGTGTAACCATGGATAAAAAAACTTCTCCTTACCCTTCCTTAGCCAATTCTATGAATCTTAGAGCGTCATCATACATAGTTGCGCCACTCGCCTCGTGGCTCCCATACAAAGACAAAATCCCCCCTATTTATGCTGGTGAAGAAATGCCTCAAGTTCGTAATGTTTTCGGTGGTCTCAGTGAACCTGGCCGGGCACTGAAAAAGGATGACCTTGGATTCCAGGGCCTCGGCAACATTTCTGGTCTTCGCCCATGCTACAAAGACTTCCTCGCCAGGCTTGAAAAAGCCATAGTCATTCTCCTTGGCGGTGGGAATTCTTAACCCAGCCTTGCGGTAGGTGGGGCTCGATGCCGGGTGAGTTATGAATTGCCACGCTTTTAAGCTAAATTCAAAGTCTTGGGGAGCTTCTTCACGCCACTTTTTTACGATTTCAACAGAGGGAGGCCTATAGAAAGTCTGTTGTATCTCCGCTAGCTTGAACTGCTGGTAGTAGGCCTTCTTTCCCTCAGGAAAGCCACAGCAGCCCACTTTAGCCCGGCTCATCCTCCTCCTTTTTAGCTTTGTATTGGAAACCACTGCGCTCAGCAACAATGCTAAGCAAAGTGGCTGATGTGCCACGAGGCTGGTACATTCCTGTCTCCCATTCGCTGACTGTTTGTTGTCGTATACCCAACTCCCCAGCCAGCTTCTGTTGTGTTAGCCCCAAATGCTGCCGCAGAGCCCGAACTTGTTCCCTATTCCACTGTTCTCTCCTGCGCTGCTTCATTACCTCAAATTATACACGGTGTAGTGTAAACAGTCAAGGTGAATCGTGAGGCATACTGTAGAAGTTCTGGAGGAACAGGGGAACATCAGAAATTTGGCAAAGTGGTATCGCTAGCGAACTTGGCATCTGGTGAGAATTGTCATATCAATGCACTGAAGGGTAACATAGAACTTGAGGACATTGTCGCTGAATTCAAAGTAAGGAACGGGGGTAGAAATGAAGATTGAAGACGTAAGAACCATTGCAGTGCTTGGGGCAGGAACTATGGGTCATGGGATAGCCCAGGTATGTGCCCAAAACGGATTCCAAGTTAAGTTAGAGGATATCAAAGAAGAGTTCGTTCGAGGTGGAATAGAAAAGATACGGAAATTCCTTCAGGGCAGTATAGAACGGGAAAAGATGACCAGGGAAGAGGCCGATGTTGTACTCAGCAGAATAAATGGGACTGTGGATTTGAGCGAAGCGGTAGAAGATGCTGAGCTGGTAATCGAAGCCATAGTCGAGAACATGGAGACGAAGAAAGAACTTTTCAGAAGAGCAGATGAAATAAGCAAGAGAGAAGCAGTGCTAGCTTCAAATACATCCATACTTAGCATAACAGAGATGGCTTCAGTCACAGGCAGATCTGAGAAGGTTGTCGGTATGCACTTTTCCAATCCGGCTCAACTGATGAAGCCTGTAGAAATCGTTAAAGGTATAGCAACATCAGACGATACTGTCGAGCTTATCAAAAGCTTGGCCCTGAGGGTTGGCAAGACTCCAATTGTGGTAAAAGATTCACCTGGATTTGCTAGTAGCCGGCTTGGCTTGGCTCTTTTCCTTGAAGCCAGTAGAATGCTTGAGGAAGGGGTTGCCTCAGTGAAGGATATTGACATAGGGGCGAAACTGTTCTATGGGCATAGGATGGGGCCGTTTGAAACAGGTGATCTAGTTGGCCTGGATGCTCGCCTGAACAATCTAAATGCCATGTATCAGGCAACTGGTGATCCCCGGTGGAGGGCACCTCTACTGCTAAAGCAGCTTGTGATGTCAGGTTACCTTGGCAAGAAGCCGCGCAGTAAGGGTGGGTACTATACTTACTTTGGGCTAGAAGAGTAATTTCATCAGGAGGGGTAAATGATGGAAGTTGTTGTAGTTAGCGCAGTACGAACGCCTATCGGGAGGTACTGTGGTGCATTGCGAGATGTGCCGGTGTATAGACTTGCTAGCTTGGTTCTTAATGAGGCGATAAAGAGAGCCAATGTTAAGCCGGGGCAAGTTGATGAGGTGATCATGGGGCAATCTTACCAGAATGGTGAATGTGCCAATGGCGCCCGCATGGCTCTTCTTGATGCTGGGTGGCCAGTTGAGATTGCCGGTGTCACGATTGACCGACGCTGCTGCTCTGGACTGCAGTCAGTTTGGTTTGGCGCCATGGAGATTCAAACTGGGAATGCAGAAATAGTAGTGGCTGGTGGAATGGAGAGCATGAGTCGCGCTGAGTTTTACATTCCGGGTGAATATATGAAATGGGGTATAGGTGGGACTAATGATCCGAAGTGGGGGTTCTTGCCAAATCATCACGGTAGCTTGTCACTATGGGGGATACCACTGTACGACAGGATACTGCGTGCCAGGCCGATGCATCAACCTATAGATAGGTTTGGCGAACTCAACTCGATGATGACATGGGCTGAAACAGCAGCCAGAGAGGAGAGTATATCTCGCGAACAGGCTGATAACTGGGCGCTACGTAGCCACCAAAAGGCTATTGCCGCCATAGACTCGGGAAAATTCAAGGAGGAGATTGTCCCTATCTCTGTTCCGCAGGGGAGGAGGGAACCATTGATTGTCGATACTGATGAAGCTCCCCGACGTGATACATCGCTGGAGAAGCTTGCCAAGCTACCCACGGTCTACCCGGATGGCATTTGCACTGCCGGCAATTCGTCCACGGAGAACGATGCCGCTGCTGCCATTGTGTTGACTACCGAGGAGAAGGCTAGAGAACTAGGCGCAGAGCCACTGGCTTATTTGAGGTCTTTCGCTGTAGCTGGAGCAGATCCGACGCTCACTTACCCTACAGTGCCGGTGGCGACCAGCAAGGCACTGAGAAAAGCTGGCCTCAGCATAGGCCAAATGGACCTCATCGAACTACAAGAGGCATTTGCTGCCCAGGCGTTGGCAGATGCCAAGATGATGGGTATCCGAGAAGATGATTATGACAAAAGGATAAACGTCAATGGCTCGGGGATTTCTCTTGGCCATCCGATTGGTGCCACTGGTGCCATCAGGCTCACTACTCTAGTCTATGAGATGAGGAGACGCAATGCTAAATATGGTCTGGAGGCAATCTGTGGTGGGGGAGGATTGGGCATCTGTGCTGTGGTCGAAAGGAGATGATCCTAGCTTAAGCAGTTGGGCCCGAATAACGTGGGTAAAAAACCCGGAATCGCAGTTGCCAACCGGTCTCAACTCGGGAAGAATTTCGTTAAGCTTTGTTGCATTTTGAATTCTCTATGCTATAATAATTAGCAGTCTTGGTGTTAGAGTGCTAAAATAGTATAAAGAAAGGAGGTAATATGGCTAAGGCTAAGATTGAACCTTTAGGGGACAGGGTAGTAATTAAACCTATCCCTAAGGAAGAGGTAAGCAAAGGGGGGATAGTCCTTCCGGACACGGTAAAGGAGAAGCCGCAGGAAGGCGAAATTATCGCTGTAGGTCCGGGGAAGCTATCTGAAGATGGCAAGCGCATTGCCATGGAGGTGAAGGTAGGAGATACGGTAATCTATTCCAAATATGCCGGCACCGAGTTTAAGCTGGATGACGAAGAAGTGGTTATTATGCGGGAAAGCGATATTTTGGCTAAGAAGGGTTCATAAGAAGGAGGTAAAGAAATGGCAAAACAACTTCTTTTCAGCGAAGAAGCAAGAAAGTCACTGAAAGCAGGCATAGATACGTTAGCTGAGGCAATTAGAGTGACTCTGGGGCCGCGCGGGCGCCCGGTGGCACTGGACAAAAAATTTGGCGCTCCCACGGTTATCAATGATGGCGTTTCCATAGCTAAGGAAATAGAGCTACCTGATCCATTTGAGAATATGGGAGTGCAACTGGTGAAGGAAGCGGCAACCAAAACCAACGACCAGTGCGGCGATGGCACGAGCACATCCGTTATCCTGGCTCAAGCTATTGTGGGTGAGGGCTTTAAGAACATCGCTGCTGGCACTGACTCGATGGCTTTGAAGCGCGGCATTGAGAAGGGAGTGGCGGTCGTAGTTGATGAGCTTAAGAAAATGTCCATTCCGGTGAAAGGTAAAGAACAAGTAGCCCAAGTAGCTGCTTTATCAGCGGTGGATCAGGAGATTGGCGATTTGATAGCCGATGTAATGGAAAAGGTGGGCAAAGATGGTGTCATCACTGTCGAAGAAGGCAAAGGACTGCAATTTGAAACTGAATATGTTGAGGGGATGAAATTCGACCGCGGTTATATCAGCGCTTATTTCATTACCAATGCCGAACAAATGAGGGTGGAGTTGGAAGACCCCTACATTCTCATTACCGACAAGAAGATTTCAGCTCTCAATGATATCCTGCCTGCCTTGGAAAAGATTGTCCAGACTTCCAAAAACATCGTTATTATAGCTGAAGATGTCGAGGGCGAACCCCTGGCTACCCTGGTGGTCAATAAGCTAAGGGGCACCTTGAGCCCTCTGGCAGTCAAAGCGCCAGGCTTCGGCGACCGCCGCAAGGCAATGCTTCAAGACATAGCTGCCCTCACCGGAGGCAAGGTCATCTCTGAAGAGGTGGGTAGAAAGCTAGATTCAGTTACCTTGGAGGATCTGGGGCGAGCTAGAAGAGTAGTTGCTGACAAAGATAACACCACTATCGTGGAAGGGAAGGGCAAATCCGAGGATATCCAGGGTCGAATCAAGCAAATCAGGTCTGAGATTGATATCAGCACCTCTGACTACGATAAAGAGAAATTACAGGAGAGGCTCGCTAAGCTGGCTGGCGGCGTGGCCGTAGTCAAGGTAGGTGCTGGCACTGAAGTAGAGCTAAAAGAGAAGAAGCATCGGGTGGAGGATGCTCTGTCAGCTACGAGAGCTGCGGTAGAGGAAGGTATCTTGCCAGGCGGTGGCGTTGCTCTACTGAACGCAATACCAGCTTTGGACAAAGTTAAAGTCGAAGGCGATGAGGCCACTGGTGTGGCTATATTAAGGCGAGCTTTGGAGGCGCCTATCCGCTGCATTGCTACTAATAGCGGTAGAGAGGCCTCGGTAGTGGCCAACAGGGTGAAGGAGAGTCCCGCTGGCATAGGCTATGACGCCCTTAAAGATGAGTTAGACGTCAACATGGTTGAAAGGGGTATTGTCGATCCGTTGAAGGTCGCCAGATCCGCCTTGCAGAACGGCGCTAGCATTGCCAACATGATTCTGACCACCGAGTCCTTAGTAACCGATATTCCCGAGAAGGAGAGGACTCCTGCGATGCCACCAGGAGGATACCCCGAGTACTGATAACAATAATAATAGAGGTAACGGTAGTGCTTGACCAAGGGAGAGCCGCCTGCTCAGGCGGCTCTTTCCCTTATGTAGCTTAGATAACCCTAGACCTTGAGTAACTCCGCCGAAGGTTCGTTTTTAATCGGACCAACTATAGCTAAGTTAAGCTGCTCACTGGCCAGAAGTCTCTCAGCAACCTGCCCTAGCTCATCAATGCCTATGGCATCAATCATAGAAATAACCTCATCGAGAGTGAGTATTTGCTGTGTCAGTAGCTCCTGTCCACCAAGCCACAGAGCCATGTGCTGACTATCTTCAAGCCGCAGTTGCAGTCTTCCCTTTGATAGTTCTTTGGCTCTGGTAAGCTCACCGGAGCTGATTTCGTGCTTGAGTTTGGATAGCTCGCCGAGAATAGCTTCAACTGCGATTCCCACCTTTGCTGGGTCAACGCCAGCGTAGACAACAAATGAGCCTGAATCGAGAAAATGTTCCACATAGCTATGTATATCGTAAGCTAACCCTTTGTGCTCCCTGATTTCAGTAAATAGACGGCTGCTCATCCCGCCGCCAAGCACTGTGTTAAGCAGGTCAAGAACAAAACGTTGCTGGTGGCAACGGGAAAAGCCATGCACAGCCAGGCAGAGATGTGCTTGCGCACCTTCCTTGAATTCAGTACGCAGCCTGGGATGCGTTTGTCTGTCATCGGCAACGTATTGTATTGCTACCTCCTTGGCAGACCAATTGTCGAGCAGCGCCTCAATTTGAGCCACCACTTGCTCATGTTGTATGTTACCAGCAACGCTAACCACAATATTATTGGGCACGTAACGGCGATCGATATAGCTTAGCATCTGCCCTCGGTTTATACCGGACACAGTCTCCTTGGTCCCGGCAACTTCCCGTCCCAGAGGTTGCTCTGGCCACAACAGCTCATCTATGAGCATGCCCACTTTCTGTTGGGGAAGGTCAAGGTTCATATTGATTTCCTCAATGACCACCTGGCGCTCCTTTTCTATATCTGCACGGTCAAAGCGAGAATTGAGCAGCAAGTCAGATAGCACATCCAGAGCGGTAGGAAAATGAGCACTGGCTACCTTACACCAAAAAATGGTCGCTTCCTTATCCGTGCTGGCATTGATCATGCCACCGGTACCTTCGATATCCTGGCTTATCTCCTTGGCTGTCGGGCGCCGCTGTGTTCCTTTAAAAAATAGGTGTTCGCTGAAATGTGAGATGCCTGCCTCCTGTTGACTCTCATAACAGGAGCCAGCGCCTACAAGGAAAGCAATGCTTACTGAGCGGCTGTGGGGCATAGTGCCGGTGATGACCCTTAGGCCATTATCAAGCACAGTCCTGTCATACATTATTGTAGATTCTACTTTGATTGCCAGTTCACGTCAATGACGTACCCCTCGATCAATCGGTCGTGATGTCGAGGTCTATCCCTGCATTGGTATCGCTAGTCACATGGACGAACAAAAAGTTGACTCTGGCAGGAATGGTGGCAGACCGGTTAGGCCAAAGGAATGCCTATTTTCCCCTTCAAAAACCAACGAAAGGAAGCCTGTAAAATGAAACTCGGGGATTTTTAAAGATGTGTTTGTCCATTCTGGTGGCGGTGAGCGTTCATTAATCGCGCAAAGCAGCAAATGTGTTAAATTAGTCTGTGAAAACCGAGGCAGTCTTGAGCAAATTACGTCTTTTCATCAACATTTCCCTGGTTGACTTCTCGGCAAGACTGAGCTATAACATCGCTCGAACGCCGCTGTTGCCGCTTTTTGCCCTGGCCCTGGGGGCTGCTCCTTCACTGATAGGCGTTATAGTTGCTGCCTCTACTATTACCGGCATCTTCCTCAAAGCACCTGCTGGTGCCTTGTCTGACTCCATCGGGAGAAAGCAAATGCTCCTCTTTGGTGCCTGTATTTTTGCCTTTATGCCTTTTGGCTACACTATAGTGACTGTGGCCTGGATACTTATTCTAATAAGGCTTATTCATGGCATGGCCACTTCAATCTATGGCCCGGTGGCCAACGCAGTGGTGGCTGAAATTGCCGGTAAGGAAAAAGGCAGGTACCTATCCCTCTTTGCCGTAATAAAGATTGGCACCAATGCCCTTGGTGGCTTGGCTGGCGGCTGGCTACTATATACGCTGTCCAAGGGGGGAGATTACGTCATCAGCGATTTCCACCACGCATATGCTATATGTGGTGGTCTGGGAATCATGGCACTGGTCTTAGCTATACTTTTATTGCCAAAGGTAGGGCAATCATCGGAAAATAGAAAGCTGGCTGATGCCTGGCGAAAGGTTGGTGACGGCTTAAAGGCTACGGTCAAGAATCGAACTATATTGATGACCTCGTCCATGGAATCGTTTCAAAACATGACCATGGGTGCCGCCATGGCCTTTCTACCCATATTGGTCGTCCAGCAGTACCATTTTTCGGTGCTTCAGGCCGGGATTCTATGGTCGGTGGTAGCTGGCACTTCAGTAGTATTAAAGCCGGCAATGGGTTATATATCTGATAAGGTGCAGCGTTGGAAGCTTATCTCGCTGGGAATGTTTATCTGTGCTCTCTCATTCACTGGCTTTACCTTGACCGCCAACTATTACCTCCTCATATTGGTGGCGGTATTTTTTGGTTGGGCGGAGGCGATTGTCACTTCGTCAACGGTTTCTTATGTCGCTGAGCTGGCTTCGGAGAGGAACCTCGGCGCCAGCCTGGGTGTCTTTGGCACTGTTGCCGACGCCGGACAGGCGGTGGGCCCCATAATTGTTGGTGCCATGCTGGGTTACTTGAGCTACTTCTACAGCCTATCAATAATCTCTGTTATCATTCTATTGTGGACGGCAGCCTATGTTGTCTTGCAGCTAAGGGAGGTGTCTAATGCTGGTAAGAAGCTATGAGGATGTTGAACCAATTGCATACGGGGAGGGCATTGAGAAACGGGTGGTCATCGGAGCCAGGGAAGGTGCGCCCACTTTTGTGATGCGTGTCTTCGACGTGGCGCCGGGTAAGTCCACTCCCTATCACAGCCATGACTGGGAACATGAGGGTCTGGTGCTGGCAGGTGAAGGGACAGTGCTGGGTGAGAACGGCGAGCGTCGGCTCAAGCCAGGTGATGTTTTCTTTGTAGCCCCCAACGAGAAGCATTGCCTGGTGGCTGGAGGTCAGAGCAGCCTCCGCTTCATGTGCCTGGTGCCACTACGCGGTGAGGATGCTAGGTAGCCCGTAGCAGCAGTCCCAGCAGCGTGTTCTTAAGCATACACCTTGTTCATTGGAGTATTGACTGGGAGGTGACGCAATAATGTACCCGTGGAAAGCGATTGTGAACATGGTTAAGTCTCAGGGAGTTGAATTCGTATTTGGAATTGGGGATAGCCATCTTCAGTTATATGCGGAAAAAGTCCCAGGAATAAAGCCAATAAATCTGAGGTACGAAGGTTCGGCACCATTCATGGCCATGGCTTACTCCAGACTGAGTGGGAAGCCAGGAGTCTGTAGCGCCAGCACCGGGCCGGGGATTGCCAACCTGGTGCCCGGGGTATTGGAGGCATATTCCGCTTGTTCACCATTGGTAATGATATGTCCATCTGTCAATCAAAAGACGGAAGGCATGGGAGAGTTCCAGGAGTGTGACCAACTGGGCATGATGAAGCCAATGACTAAATGGAGTGCTCGCATTGCTCGAACTGAACGGATCCCCTGGTTTATACATAGGGCATTCTCCATCGCTGTGAACGGACAGCCAGGACCTGTTTTCCTTGAGATACCCTACGACATTGGTGGGAATATCACTCACGGACTGGAAATGGATGTCGTCCTGCCAGAATATGCGCCGGCGAAAAAAATACGTATTGCTGGCGAACCAACGCTAATCGATGAAGCTGTGGATCTGATTCTAAAGGCTGAGCGGGCGGTAGTGATAGCTGGTAATGGGGCGGTGCTCTCGGCAGCCTCGGCGGAGCTCAGGGAGTTTGTTGAACTGCTGGGTATACCATTTTTGACCACGCCCGGTGGCAGGGGAATCCTGTCTGAAGATCACCCGCTGGCACTTGGGCTAGGTGGCCTATACCGGACCAAAGTTGAAAAGGAGGTCTATTCTGATGCCGATTTAGTTATCGCCATTGGAACCAGGAACGAGGGTTTCCAGACTCACAGGTGGAAGGATTTCCCTGAGGGGGCCAAGTTCATCCAGATTGACATCTCTCCGTTTGAAATAGGCAGAAACTGGATACCCGACATAGGCATTGTTGGCGATGCTAAAACTGTTTTGAGGCAGTTGGTTGATGCCATAAAGGAAAGAGGTGAGAGGGGAAGAGATTTTCTGGAAGTGCCGCGGATAAGGGAGCTGGTGAAGGCAAAGCGGGAGTTTGAGATAGAGGTGGAGGCTGAGTGTATGATTGAAGCCACTCCCATTCCAGCCAAGCGCATAGTCCATGAGCTGAACAGAACGTTTGGGGACGACACAATCCTGGTCAATGAGAACGGTTCTCAGGATACCTGGTCATATTGCTTTCCCTATTACAAGGTTCGAGAGCGATCAGAGTGTGTGCCGGTTGCTGAGCAGACGTGTATGGGGATGGGTGTGGTGGGGGCCATTGCGGCCAAATTGACCAGGCCTGAGAAGAATGTGGTCTGTGTCACCGGGGACGGCGCATTTCAAATGTATATGAAGGAGCTGCCCACAGCCGCACAGTATAGCGCAGGGTGCACATGGGTGGTGCTGAACAACTCCGCCTTTGGCTGGCCGAAGTATCACCAGATGGAAACCGTAGGCTGGAATACCACCAGCTTCGCGGTACAACCTGACTTCGTCAGGTGGGCTGAAGCGTGCAACTGCTACGGTAGAAGAATTGAAGAACCGTCTGAGATTAGGCCAGCCCTGGAAGAAGCGTTGAAGGTCAACAAGGAAGGAATACCTGCTGTGCTCGACTTTGTCACCGGAATTGACATGTCACATTTGAAACGTGCTGAATGAGCCTAGCGAGGCGCTATCCGTTTGTCATTGTGAGCAGGGTAAGCGACCAAGCAATCTCGACTGCGCGTTACTAACCACACAAACGAATATAATACTTTGGCAATCAGAACCTGCCCTGCTATAATCTGGCAAAATCCCAAGGAGGTATGACAGTGTTAGACCTTACGCTTTATGGATTAGACGACAGGGTAGCTATTGTTACTGGAGCTGGACGTGGAATAGGCAGAGGGATAGCCCAGGAAATGGCAAAGGCGGGCGCCGATGTGGTGATTGCCGAGATAAACCCGGAGACAGCCAGTGAGACGGCGGACATTATCAATGGGCTCGGAAGGAAGGCCATAGTTGTGCAGACTGACGTAACCAAGGAGGAAAGCGTAAACGCTATGCTGAAGGCAGCACTCGGCGCTTTTGGCAAAGTGGATATAGTGGTCAACAATGTTGGCGGAGTTGTCGGCAGACCGCGAATGATACCTATTGTGGAGATGACGCGCGAGTATTGGGATGAAGTTATAAGCTTCAATCTCACTTCACAGTTCTTATGCTGCAAGGCATGTATCGAGTACTGGGTAGAGAACAAGAGAAAAGGAAACATCGTAAATATCTCCTCGCTTGGTGGTGCCGTTCCCTATGAGACCTCGGTGGCTTATGGCGCAGCTAAGGCAGGGGTGATTAACATGACGGCCACCCTTGGAAGCCAGTATGGTAAACAGAATATAAGAGTGAATTGCATTGCCCCTGGCCATGTCAAGACTCCGATAACGGATGGGCTCTATCGTGGCCGCGAGGATGTGCGCGCTGCCCAGGATCGCATTATCCCCCTGGGGCGCTATGCTAACCCCGACGATTTAGGGCGGGTGGCGGTGTTCTTGGCTTCTGATGCCTCAGGCTATGTAACCGGGCAGACTTTAATGGTCACCGGGGGTATGACCTATTTTTTGACCAAACTACCGTGACGAAGATAAGTAGGTGAGTTACAACATAGGAGCTAAATTGTTCACCAGTGTCTATGTGAGCCGGTACCTGATGTGCTGTCGAAAGCGATGTGTTGCATCATCTCCTCCCTGCAGGCCGTCCTCCCTCCCGTCATTGCGAGGAGACATTGGCCGCGAAGCAATCTCAACCACTCTCAAATGAGTGCCTAACAATGATGTGAACCAATACAGACATCGTGGGAGCCGCATCCTTATTTCAGGAATTGCTCCATCAAGCCGTGGGTACTTGCTAATACCATCTCTGTTCACGACAGCGCACGTACGCTTCGCGCAGGCACCTACCTCATAGTTATGTCGTCTAGCCAATATGGCATTCTGATCGGTTGGACTAAATGACATTCAGTTCAAAGCATGTGGTTCAAAAAAACCTACTTGGCCCGACTAGGACGCTTAGCCGAAACACGAACGTCAGGGACAGGGTGACGTTATGTTTTCTTCGCAGTTCGTTTCTAATTCTGGGAATGTTGATGAGGAGTAGTTGCCACCATGAGTAGAGCCCCAACAGCAAGGCCAGCAAATACAAACCAAATTGACTTATAACTGCCCCAATTGTCGAATACGTGCCCGGCCAGCAACGGTCCTGTGATGTTTCCCAACATCATTATGGCGATCATGAAGCCATGGATGGTTCCAAAATTGCCTATGCCAAAGAATCCCCTTATTAGAGATGCTCTCAGGGTATTGTTGCCCCCGTAGCCGATACCGAAGAGGACAAAGAAAGGCACAAGCAACCAAGCGGCTCCAGTTGAAGCACATGCAAAGAATAGCAGCCCTAGACTCAACAAGGCAAAGGCGCCAGCTGTTACTCGCGTCCTATCAAGTTTATCTCCAAGCCAGCCGAAACCAAGGCGGCCACCTATACTTGCCAGTGGGATAGCACTGGCCACTAAGCTGGAGGTTGCCCTAGCGATGCCAATGCTGCTGAGGTAGGGCATTACATGGGTAATCACGGCACTCAGCGTCATTGACTGACACGTCAATGCCAGCGCTATGTGCCAGAAAGCACTGCTCCTTAGAGCCTGCTTCGCTGTGACATCCACCTCGAGAGTTTGTGCTGGAACGCAACCCTTATCGGCAAGCGCAGCGCCACTTACTTCACCGTCAGGCAAATAACCATACTGTCCAGGCTTATGTCGAACCAGAAGCGACAGCGGCATACAAATGGCAATCATAGCCATGGCAAGGATGCCCATCGCCGTTCGCCATCCATGCATATCAGTAAGCCTGACTATTACTGGGACTAGTAGGCCACCAAATCCGTAGCCACAAATCATAATACCGGTGGCGATGCTTATTCTTCTTCGGAACCAGTTGGCCACCGCTGACATCAGCACCGTGCTACTACTAGTACTCATCCCTATGGCCACTAAGATGAAGGCTCCGTAGAACATACCAAGGGAGGTGGTGCGGCCCAGGACTATCAACCCTAGACTGGTAATAATCGTCCCAACGAATATAAGTCTTCTCGGCCCCCAGCGGTCAACAAGTACTCCGAGTAAAGGGGCAAGAAGGCCTATCTCTAGGCCACGCAGCGAAGCCGCAAATGAAATCTGTGCGTAGCTCCAGTCAAACTCGTCCGCCAGCGGCTCAAATATGGCAGTGAACCCGTAGAAAATAACCCCACCCACGTATAGGGCAATGAAGAAACAGGCGGCAACAACCCACCACCCATAGAACACCTTGGGTGGCTTCCAGGTCAAATTCAAACGCATGGCTTGGTAGACTCTATCCTAATGCCTCGGCGGTTGGCCCCTTTAGTAGAACAAGGCTTTCAAACGTGAACGCAGCGATCTGACAGGTAATACTAGCACTACATATGTCTGCTTGCAAGACTCACTAGGATCAGTCCTTGCCTTCTGGTGCGGCACGCCACAGCATTTAACATTCAATCGTTTTGCGTGCAAAGGTTCCACCGCGCTACGCTTCGCATGTACCGATGAACCAACTTGATAGCAATACCTTTGACCAGTCGTGACCTGACCGAAGCTGGCGAGGAATTGCAGGTTTGGTCACCTCAAGTGGATCTGGCGGTATGACCTATTTTTGACCAAACTACCGTGACGCGAAGATACATAGGTGAGTTACAACGATTGACAAGCGCTGTGAATGCCCTTATCATGACCGAAGATAACCGGCTGTTATCAGCATGTCAGTTGCAGGGGCAGGGGGAAAGGGCTAGGAGCAGCAGCGCGCGCCAGTCGAGCGCATAGTGAGTGCTGATCTTGGCCAGAGGAGTTATCGTAGTTGGTTGATTTTGCTAGCGAACAGGAAATGTTTGATACCATGCAAGGCAGGTTGAACGCTGCCGTAATCTCAGACGTCCTTGACAGTTTGGGGGCTCGTGAACAGGCTATGAGAGCTGGCCTATGCCCCGTTTATCCCGGAGCGATTGTCGTGGGCAGGGCCTATCCCGTCATAAGCGCAGATGTATTTGAAACTAGTAGTGACCCGTACCGGGGTGAAATCGAAGCGGTTGATTCTCTAAGGCCCAATGACGTGATGGTAGTTTGCACCAATCGATCAACGCGCACCTGCATTTGGGGTGAGTTGCTTTCCACAGCAGCCCGAGCCCGTGGTGCTCGCGGAGCGGTTGTTGATGGCTACACCAGGGATGTGGCTCAAATCACCGCCATGAAATTCCCGGTTTTTGCCACTGGAACAAGAGTGGTCGACTCCGCAGGCAGGAGCATGGTTATTGACCACGGTTGCCCGGTGAGCTGTGGCGACGTTCTTGTCAACCCCGGGGACATCGTGTTCGGTGACATAGATGGCGTGGTAGCCATTCCGAAAGAACTTGAGCAGAAAGTCATTTCGCTGGCCCTAGAAAAGATAGGGAAAGAGAATCAGGTTCGTGATGAGTTGCTCAAAGGAGCGATGTTGCGGGATGCTTATGCCAGGCACAAAGTGCTGTGAGCAGTTGCTCACCTGTGATTGCTTTAGTCTGAACAGACTTTGGTATCATCCTTATCAAACGAAAGGCAAGAAAGCCCTCTACTCGGTTGCAGTCTCTTCCAGCGCTTCATAGAGTCGGATGGATAAGGTAGGATTAATCCAGTTAGGACATGCAGCCATATGATTATGTGAAAGTGAAGCCGCGCTTCACCCTCCAGCGCCAGGTAACCAGGCGATATGGGCCTCACTATGAGGTCACCTTCCATAGTGCTTGCCCCAACCGTTATCAGGAGAAGGATACTGCATGCGGTGAGTATTACCTGCCCAGCACGGGGAGCCGGTTTCCTGTCGCTATTCTAATCCATGGTCTGGGAGTAACAGAAGAAAAGAATGTGGCACCCCTTAGGATGCTGTCACGCGACCTGGCAAAAAGGGGCATAGCCTCGTTTGTTCTCAAGCTCCTGCTGCCAGCGCAGGCTGCGGAGGGCAAAAGAAGACAACTCTCGGGGCCCTACATTGAGAACTGGCTGGAGCTATACCAGGTACTGGTTATCAACACACGTCAGGTGATAGACTGGGCAAGAAGCAGGAACGAGCTTGACGCTGAGAGAGCAGCCGTAATTGGCGTAAGCACAGGAGGCATGGCCTCTGCTATAGCTATGGCCGTGGACAGGCGAATTACAGCGGGAGTTTTCATAATCACCGGGGGCAATATGGGAAAGATGACCTGGAGCGAAAACACAGAGGTCCAACTGGGCCATGGGTGCACGAAGTCCCAATGCCACGAGGTATATAGCCATTACCCACGGTATCTGGCTGATGTAAAGGAAAAAGGGATTGAGAATGTTGTACCTGCTAAGGAATGCTTCTTATTTGATCCGGTTACCTTTGCACCACATCTTTGGAGTCGGCCCATGCTGATGATCAACGCCGAGCAGGACAACTCTGTACCGAAGGATTCCACGCTGGAGTTCTGGCAGGCATGTGGTCGTCCCCGCATTGTATGGCTCCCTGCTAACCACCAGACTATCTTCCTGCGGTATCACTCAATCCGCAGTGAGATTACTGCTTTCCTGGCTTCGGCGTTCAATATGGCGAGTTAGAATCAAGCCTGATCCAGCGGTAGAATAGCGGATCAAACTGAAGTATCTGATTGGTGTTATCTCTCTTTGCAGCAGTGGAATGACGTCTCACGGAGGCATCTATCTCATAGCTGTGTCGCTTACTCGACGTGGCGCTCCGCCCAGTTGAACAAACTGCCCTATTGTGCACCCACACAACAAACCAAGCTACTGTTCAACCGTGCTTCCCACTGCCACGTCGCCCTCGTGTCCATCATGTTATGGAGCCAGGAATCAGCTATTCGCTTAGGGCATTGCGCAGCAGTTCCTCTGCTCGCCTGGTTGCTTCTTCAGCTCCTTCTACGGCGGCCAATCCCAGATACTTCTTGAAGTTGATGAATTTTCCCACGCCGTCTATCACCATCCCTGGAACCTTTGAATCTTTTAGAAGAAAGGTATGTAGCTCCTCTCCTAGCTTTTCTCCTATCTCTTCATGTGCGATGGCTCCAGCTAGCGTTGCTATAGCTGTTTTGAGTCGGTCATGGTCTTCTCTCAACTGAGCAAGGTCGCTTGTCAGAGTTGTTTTCTCTGATTGTAATCCTTTTGTTTCTGAATCTAGCGCAGCTATTTGTGATTTCAAGCTTTCCACCTCCTCAGTATGCTCATTTTTCAACACCGCTATTTGCGATTCATAGCTCTGCTTCAGTTGCTCCTTCTCCGCTTCCAGCGTCGCCATAGCTGTTTTCAGTTGGCTATGGTCTCCTCCCAACTGCACAAGGTCGCTCGTCAAAGTTGTTTTTTCTGATTCTAGTTCTTTTATTCTTGAATCCAGCGCAGCTATTTGTGACCTTAAGCTTTCTACCTCCTGAGTATGCTCCTTTTTTAACACTGCTATTTGCGATTCATAACTCTCCTTCTGCGTTTCCAGGTTCTTTATCTGTGATCTTAAACCATCTATATCAGCTAACCTATCTGCAAGCGCTTCGTGGTTAATCCTTGACTCCTTAAGGTCTTCTCCTAGTATTCCGGTTAGCCTTTCCATAAATGCCTTGGAATCAGTTCGTAACTCCTTGTGCTCGTCCGCTAATATCCCGACTGCCCTTCCCATAAGTTCGTCATACCTAGTGTTTGCCCGGTCACGTTCGTCTTCCAGTGTCATTATGTATGACCTTAAGTTCCCCACTTTCCCACCGTACTGCCTGTTTAACATGGTATATATGGCAAAGGAAACTCGCTTGGCCACAGCTTCCCCGTAGCCCCTTATATCACTTCCTCGTGGACCAAGCACCTTACTAATCAACTTGTCCTCTTGTCGAAGGCGTTTGTGGTAGTCTTTCAACCCTGCGTCAACCACCGGATCCAGCCCCGCACTGTTGTATAGTTGCTCTGCTAGCTGTGTTTCTTCGAGGCTCATTTCCTCGATTCTGATAAGCTGTCTTTCCTCTTGTCCCTTTTCTTGCACTTTGTTCTACCTCCTTTGTGTTCACATTTCCGGGCATAGCAGATTCTACTGCCCACCTTTCTGGCTACATAGGAGCGCACTCCCTTTACCATAATTATATATCCTTTTCTGAGAAACATGCAGGGGATGAGCGATCGTGCAGTTGGGTAAGAAGACAATATTTTGCGCGGTGGCAGTCAAGGCCTAATCATGCACTTGGAGCTACCATGCGCCCAACAAACAGAATGGCGCCGGTCTCTATGTCACGGATCAGAAAGACAAAGGGGCGATCAACGGTAACCTCGACAGGCGTCCCCGGCAGTGCCGTCAACCTCATCACCACTGCAGTGGCGGCTGCCGCTTCCGTGCCTGCTTCATCCACAGAGACGAACGCCTTATGGACCACATCTGCTATGTACAGGTCTCGGTTGCCTGTCATGCCTGAGAAATCTGCGTCCCCAGAAAAGGCAACTGCCATACCCATTGCTGCAAGAGCCTCTTTTAGACCGAAGCTCGATTCAAATTCAAATCTCGGCATGGTCAGGGCGACCCGTCTGCTTTCTAGCTGCTTCAAGATGGCATCTACGCGCTGAGCGTCCAGTGAGTCTTCAAAAGCCTCAAACTGGCCTGCCCGGGGGAGCAAGATTACCATGGAGAGTTCGCGGCCATCATATGGCAGTTCGATTGCTTGATATCCATCACCCTCCGCATAGCTGAACGACTCCGTCCGCTTCATCATGGGCAAGGTGACCTCGCCTCCATCAAGCAGGTAGAATGGGCCATCCTCAGTCATATCCTCGTTGAAGGGATGCTGCCATGCCGCGTTGAAGTAAATGGCGTTGGTGAGGACAAGACGGGTGAGTGCGTCAATTAGGCCCTGCGGAATCAGGTCTTCAATCCGGCTTTCTGTTTGGTCACTGACCCAGTTGTTGATGGTGATGCGAGACTCTTCCGGTGCGTTGGCGAAATCAAGGGGCCTTAGCCCGGCGCCATAGTTCTCGGCCAGGACATCGAGAAATTCGGAGAGGAACTTGTAGCCTTCCTGGCCCCAGATGGCATTGACGATGTGCAGACGGAAGCCCTCCCCATCCTTGCCTTTGGCACCTTCACCACGTTGACTGAGTTCGATGTCCAGGCTATTGAATGCCGGATGGAGGCGGCCTTGGGAGAGGATGAAGTGAAGAGTATCCGCCATCTGCTGTGCAGTCTCACCGCGAGCCCCAGCATATGTCATCGCCAGCGCCAGTGAAATGCTATACGGAGAGAAGAAGAGGTTGTCATCCTGTTCTCTAAGTGCCTGATACAGGTCGAAAGCGAAGGCGCTGTTTCCGTCGACCACAGTCGCCAGATCGGCTTCCTTCACATTGGGCGAAGTGTCCCGCTGCTTGTCTGATTGTATTACCACTCCCGTCACCGGCTGAGCACAGGCCGCCAGGCCTGATACCAGTGCTATTACTATTAGACACAAGAATAGTCTCTTCACTTCAGTTACCTTGCCTGCCATTCAAGACACTTCATTTTATATTATATAACGAAAGGAATTGACTTTGGTTTAGCATTTTTCGCCATCGCCATATATAGGGACAACGCTAGATTGATTTCCTCAACCAACTCAGTCAAGCAGTGGTGCGGTAGTCATATAACAAGATGGAGAGTTGCATAGTCGACCCGGCAGCTAGCCAAGCTTGCTTTGTGACTACTAGCCCGAAGAGTCTGTTCATATCAAAGTACTGCTTCTATTTTTGATCGGACCGCAGACTCAGAGACTGCACCAACAATTTGTTTGATTACCTTGCCGTCTTTGAAAAATAGTAACAGTGGTATACTCATAACTTGGTATTTCCCTGCCGCCAGCCGGTTCTCATCTACATTCAGCTTACAGAATTTGACCCTGTCCTGATACTCCTCCGCTAGCTTTTCGGTTATCGGAGCAATCATTCGACACGGGCCACACCATGGTGCCCAGAAGTCTACTACGACGGGCGTCTTGCATCTTAACACCTCATGTTCAAAATTGCCGTCATTGACTTCAATAACTCCAGCTGCCATTCTCTCATCTTTGACCTTGATTTGAATCAGGATATCTCCAGGATGACCATCGGTTAACCGGAGAGCGTTGGTCAATTTCATTGTGCTGCCTGCTATTGCTCCAGCCGGGATATTCACCTCCAGCCTTTTGCTACGCCTTGACAATATCTTTTTAGTTCCGAGTCTGGCCTCCTCTGCCGTGATAGCCAGCTCGTAGCGAACGAAATTGGCTGTCTGATTTGTATCAACAGGTTCATCCATACTCACCTTCCTCGAAATTGGATTCCAATCCTGTTCTGTGCTCGCTGTCAGGGCCACTTTTGCCTGTTTCAGCTCTCCAATCATACACCAAGCCAGAGTATGGAGACTACGCGTCGAGCTGAGATAGAATTACCTCCCGGCGGCGAACACGACATTCGGCCCTATTGTGCACCCACACAACAGACCGAGCTATCATGCAGTATCAGGACAATTCAGTTTCTTGCTGTATGCCTCTCAGGCGACGCCTGTGGCGCGGAATCTGATAGTATGCTTTATCTGAATGTGCCTATTCCTTTTTCTTCTCGAGTCCCTTTTCCTTCACCATTGCCTTTGTACGCTTACTTATCTCATCAGCCTTAGTGAGCAGATAGATCATGCCGCCCAGGCACAGAAGGAAAATGCCAAGGCCGATAGGTGAACCCCAATAGAATGCCAGCCATAGACTTTCCATTTCCCCCTCCTTTTGTTGAACATTGATTTCTACGCTAGGATTCTACACATTTGTCTACAGAGAGGCCAGAAGAGGATACACTGCCAAAACCCATTTTGCAACAAACTCTTTTCTAGCGGATTGCACTAAACGCTATGTTGGTTCAAATCCAGCCCCATTACCAGCTTCGAAGCAAAAAGGACCCGCGGCGATGACACGAAGGGCTTTTCACTATTTCCGTTCTTTTCTCGACTTTCGATAAGACGAGATAGCGGCCATTATGTATTCTATCTGAGGTTTGGCCGGTGGTAAACCAAGAATCCATTGAACTCCATCAAAGGCAGTACGGTAGCGGTCTATTATTTCATGTAAAGTGATGAGTATCGTGTCAATCTCTTGGATGGTAACTGGTTTTTCCTTCATGATATCAACGTTCCCTGTTACCAGTTTCTTCTCGATATGAGCAAGTTTCTTATGCCGCCAAGCAATTAGATTACGGATAGGTAAGCTTCTTATCTTTGCCTTGTCTTGCTGCACCATTTCGTCTGTTACAGGGTGATGCAGCTGTGCAAAATGTTCGCAGTAATCGCTATCATGTCCCTGGGCGAGTAAACGCTGCTTAAAGGAAGCCGCAGAGAACAAACTTTTGTTTCGTTCTATGAATCTAAAAAGGTGGTTCAAATGCAGCGAATCTCCCCGTGTATCGACGAACTTGCCTATACTCATGATTGTCTCAAAAAGGTGAGCATTCATTGTAAGAGAGAAGAATGTGAGCGCTTCGCTAAATTCGGCGCGGCGAGTGTTCCTCATCTCTCTGAGAGCCTTGGCTATTTCATAATGTGTGTGTGCCTTATTTATTTCGTCACGTAGCTTATCGTAGTAAGTGAGAAACCGCTCATCAGGTGTAAGTGTCTTATTTGTTGTCATCGTTGCTGCCTTTCTTTGATTTGTTTGGCTTTACATACAGGTCCAGCGTGGGGCCAGCAAACCTTGCAGTTCGCTCTTCAATTTCTCGTAACCCTCGCCAATCGGCAGTTCGATACAACTTGGTTTTGAATGTAGAAATCCCCCAAGCGACAGCACTACTAATCAGAGCCTCCATGCCATTTGTGAAAACCCTTCCTTCGTAAGGACTATCCAAGTAGTGAACAAGATGCACCAGACCTGTGTTAGGGCCACGGGCGACCTCCGAATCTATTTGTCCAGCCCATATTTCTCTTTGGTGACCACGGTTCGCTTGGGAACGCCCAGAGAACGCAGCCATATCATGGCATACTAATAGGCAGATTTTATCTGTATGGGTAGAAACGACCCTGTTCCGGCATGGTTTGCCTTTAGTATAAAGATACATTTCATCCCAACGCGGGTATGCCTTCCACGCTCTTTTACATTCTTGAACCAACTGGGCCTCCCTGGAAATGAAATATGCATCTTGAACATATCCGCCTTGGCCATCGATGCCGACAACAATATCAAAATGGCGCTTAGGAGGAATGAACTGAAGTAAATGAGCAACATAGCCCTGTACTGCTTCTGTAAAAGTCTCTATCTCCCTGCCGTGAAATTCGGGAACTGCTTCACCGAAACCTCCGGGTGCAACGAGTAATTGTGCCTTGAATTCCTCAACAAATTTAGTTGCCGCTGTTATGGCCTCAGCACCTGCTTTGGCATTTAACGGCTCATGTGAGATTACCCGCACTACACGGGTGCCATTACTGTCCCTACCCCATTCTCCCAAATTAAAGACTTCGACTGAAACAGGGTCATCGCCCGTAACGACCATTCCCTTGGCGGTCTTTCTGTGCATCGTTCCCACAGCCTTGCTGCCCTCTCTTAAACATTCTACACTGATGCTCCTTCCCCGACAACAGAAAAACCCAAGAGTGTACCAGATGCACTTTACGCTATTTTGTGCAACGCAGAAAGGTTGACAATCGTAATTTTGCTACCTAGACTATCTACCACGTAGCTGTGTGCTGGTTTGAGTGACACCATACAGAAGCAAATAAGGAGGTTACATGATGGAGAGCCAAATAGAACTCAACGATGAACGTATGAAGCGATTGGGCAAGTTCCGGGAAGTGTTATCAGACTTGATGGTTCCCGAGTCCGCTGTCTGGGACGTAGTCTATAAGGATGGGGCACTCAGTGCCAAGCAGAAACGGTTAACAGCCTTAGGTATGGCACTGGGAGCTGGATGCACTAATTGTATTTTGGCCCAGACCATGCGGGCACTGGAAGCTGGCGCCACCAAAGATGAGATACTGGAGACCATTTCAGTAGTAGTAGCTATGCGTGGCACCACTGGCATGGCTGAGTCATTAAGGGTGCTCAAGCTGTTAGAAGAACTGGGCAAGCTGTAGTCAAATCAACCTGTGTGGTAGGTGATATTGCCTTGGCAACCCAATATGTGTGCCGAACCTGCTCGGTTCGGATGGAATCTTTGTTTAGACTCGGCGCCGAGCGGCTGCCTCCAGTCGGTGCATGTCGGCAGGCGGTGAATCAGTAGCCGGATTAGTACCCCATACTACTACCATCTCGGCATTTTCTATTTGCTGATTGCAGCGGTCTTGACAGCTAGGTCGCGGACAAAACTCCAACACCTGAAGCAACTATTAATGTCAACTCTCTGCGGTTATCGTCTTTGCCCGGTGGGCGCTGGAATCCAGGGCAACCAGGATGAAGAGGCAATTAGTTATGGTGTGCACGGCGTCGCCGCCGAAGGATACCTCCCACGATGCCGGGGATGCCAAGATGACTAGCAGAACTGATTTCATCTTATGTCTACACTAGCAACCCTAGCATCCTATTTATGTCTGTGGTGGGAAGCTTGCAATTGTAATTGAGACAGACATAAGCAGTAGCCTTGTTCCCGATGCTAGTTTGATATCTGGTAAATTCGGCAAATTGACCTATTTGAGGCGATTCTTGCTCATTGGGATTGAGAAGGACCACCTTGTTTGGTAAGAATTGCCTCATGAGCGCTGCTAGCATAGCTTTTGTGTCCGCTGCCTCTGAATTACCAGCGATGACCACTTCGTACGAAGGTCCGACAGCAAAGTCCACGCCAACCATCAGTTGGGTGTATGCTGATGGCAATTGTTTGATATTTTTGGAGAAAGCCCGCCCGATTTTGGCCGCTTTTTCTTCGAGGTTAGCATTAGCAGTCATACGGCCTAGACGAAGCAGGTTTAGCATTGCCACAGAATTGCCGGATGGGATGGCGGAGTCATAAATTTCTTTCTTTCTGATAAACAGACCTTCACCATCGTCGGGAGTTAGATAGAATCCGTCATTCTCATGGTCCCAGAAATGCTTTAGCATAGCATTATTCAACTCGATAGCAACCTTGAGATAACCCACATCAAAAATAGCTTCATATAGTTCTATCAGGCCCCAAATGAGAAAAGCATAGTCATCCAGGTTGCCTGTTATGCCAACTTGCCCATCCCGATAGCGGTGTAAAAGCCGGCCGTCAGGCTGGCGCATATTCCTGAGGACGAAATCTACGGCACATTGGGCAGCTTCAGCATACCTAGGTTCATCAAATGCTTGCGCCCCTTTTGCCAAGGCAGCAATCATGAGACCGTTCCAGTCAGTCAAAACCTTATCGTCTTTGAGGGGGTGAATGCGTTTTTCACGGTAAACAAATAGCTTGTGCAGAATTGGGTCGAGACGCTTCTGAAGGTCTTCCTGAGACAGGTTCAAGTCGGAGGCGAGTTCCCCGAGCGATTCTCCTAGATGCAGGATGTTTCTCCCTGTTCTCTTTCCAGTCGCCTGCTCCAGAAAGTTGCCATTCTGCTCAATGTTGAATACCTTGGCGATTAAATCTGCCTTTTCGCTTTCCAGTACTTGCTGGATTTCTTCCTGTGTCCAAAGGTAAAACCTTCCTTCCTCTCCTTCGCTATCAGCATCCTCGGCGGAGTAGAACCCGCCTTCCGGTGCTGTCATATCCCGCAAAACATAGGCAAAGATCTCACGGGCCGTTCTTCCATATTCTTCTTTTCCAGTTGCCTGATAAGCTTCAGTATAAGCCATAGCTAACATGGCTTGGTCGTAGAGCATCTTTTCGAAGTGAGGCACGAGCCATTGGGAGTCCGTGGAATAGCGATGAAAGCCAAATCCAAGATGGTCATAAATGCCGCCTTGTCGCATTGCCTGGAGGGTTTTTTCAACCATCTCTAACGCCCTCTTGCCATCCGTGCGTTTCCAATAGCGAAGCAGGAAGAAGAGATTGTGAGGCGTGGGGAATTTCGGGGCATCGCCGAAACCAGCGTGCTGTTCGTCGAAGCGTTGGGCAAGCTGTTCATAGGCAAGCTCTAGTGTAGATTTATCTGGTTCTTCGCCCGATGCATCCTGTGACATCTGTTGAAGGGCGGCAATGACTCTATTGGATGCACTCAGTACTTCGCTTTGCTGCGTCGTCCACAGCGCCTTGATTCGCGAGATCAGCTCCAGCATTCCAGCCAGTCCAAATCGGCCCTCCCTCGGAATATAGGTGGCGGCGAAGAAAGGCTTTTTATCTGGCGTCATAATGATATTGAGAGGCCATCCTCCACTGCCTGTCATCATCTGACAGACAGTCATGTAGATACTGTCTAAATCGGGGCGCTCCTCACGGTCTACTTTGATGGAAACAAAAAGCTCGTTCATCAATCTGGCTACTTTGGGGTGTTCAAATGACTCATGCGCCATTACATGGCACCAATGACAGGTTGAATATCCAATAGAGAGAAAAACAGGTTTGTTTTCCTTCTGTGCTTTCTCGAATGCCTCTGGCTTCCATGGATACCAGTCCACTGGGTTGTGTGCGTGCTGAAGCAGATAAGGCGATGTCTCCTTTATCAGTCGGTTAGGCATGGCCATCCTGTCTATACGCTCGCCGTTCTCTTCTTGCCGCTGTATATGTTCTTTGAACCACTGCCGACCACTACCACATGAGCGCCGGCTTCTTTCATTACCACTCAGAAAGGCGAACCAAAGAAAGCCATAGCAAGAACCGCATGCACAACTACCGATACCCAGAATACCCACCAGATGTAACAGTGATACCTGTAAAAGCGCTGGTATGCTTTATACTTCATCAGACTGCGGGTCACCCTGGATGTGGGTATACACCTGCAGGACAAGAGTACCAGCACGGCCGTCACTAGATTGATAATGCCGCAGATGAATATTAATCGAGCAGCTACTATTGATTGAAATATATCCATATGTACCTCGCTAGCAAAGGAATTACAACCTGGCTAAAGAGTCATCTCCCCATACCCCCGCCTGGTATGCTTTTCTGTTAGCTTGTCAGTTGAACCGTAGGCCCATATAATCCTGTTTGCTCCGTTAGAGAGCTCCTTATCGTACTTATCGCCGGTATTGAGTGCTCGTTTGAACTCGATTATTGTAAACCCGCCTTCCTCTTTGCCACCGAACTCAAGGATATCGTCAGTCCCGCCAAGCTCAGTGTCTGGCGCATGTGGGCCATAAGCACCGGTACTGAATGCGTCAGAAATGATAGTCTCTCCGTCCTTAACGAATCCAAAGACCATATCGGCATCCTTCATCTTAGAACTTGGCTCTATACCCACCGCTACCCACCCGGTGGTCTTAGCTTTGATACCAACATATAAATACTTGTCATCACTAGCCCAGCGTATTTCGTAATCTCCGTACTTCGTTTCTGCGCGGTATTCCCTGTTCCCAAATAGGCCGTCGGCATTCCACTCCTCCGCAGGTTCAACCTCCTCACTGACTTCCTGCACAGGAGTAGCGAAGTCCAGGTCGGAGACTCCCCCACTTCGGACTACAACACTCTCAAGGCCGATTCTATTTCCTTCTTCGTCGTGCACAGCTACGTCGAACTTACCCGGTGGTACACTCCCAATGCCATAGTGGCCATCCTCATTTGTTATTGCCAGTATCTCAGGGAAACCGGTTGTGCCGCTGACTATTGACACCATCATGCCAGCAACAGGCTCACCATTGATATCAGTTACAGTGCCTTCGATTCCGCCGGGCTCCTGTTGGGTCGCTCCACAGCCACTCATGATAATAAGGGCGGACAAGAGTGCAATTGTCACAAATCCGCCACGGCATACCCTCTTCACTCTGTAACCTTCTGAATTCATTAGCTGGCCGCTTTGCCTGCCCCTATTTGCCTGAAGCCATTCAACCACCCACTTACGGCTGCTGCTAGCGAACGATCTCGGCTACCCGCTTGAGCAGAGTATCAGCATGATTTCGTTCTTCCCAGGCTAACTCGTGAAGGAGCGTTTTGGCATCTGGGTTCTCGACCGAAGCCGAAGCCCGCTTGTAAAAGTCATATGCCATATACTCCTTTTCCAAAGCTATCTCTAATGCCTCCATCTCGTCAACGGATTTCTCCTCTACTTTGGTTAGGGCCGGGCTAATTTCGATACCACCCTCCATGTATTCGACCTTGAGTTCTCGCTTAAGCTCCTCCAAGGGCCCGAGCGCCCCCTCCCCCAGCAAAGTAACTGCGCGCTGGTACAGCCTCTGCATATGTCTATCTTCGGCATTGGCCAGCATCTGGAATGTTTCTTTCGCCTGAGGCGATGTAGTCTTCTTCTCAACCGACGTATAGAAATCCCAGGAGCCCTTTTCTAGTTTGATACCCAGCATAAGGATATCTTTGATATCGGCTGTTTCGGTTACCAACTGAGGCTTTCTTTTGGGTATCCCGGTGATAGTCTCATAAGACCAGTTGAGAATACCCCCACTCAAATGCTGAACGCCTTTGAACCCCAACCCACAGAGAGCTATGGCTGCTGCCATACTCCTGTGACCTGAGCGACAGTATGCAATGAGCTTCTTGCCTCGGTCTAACTCCCCCTCCCTGGCTTCCAGCTCTCCCAGCGGGATAAGCGTAGCCCCGGGAATGTGCCCGGCTTTATACTCCTCAGGCTGTCTCACATCCAGAAGGATATACTCACCCTTCTTATCCTTGTCCAGCGTGGCTCTGGCTTCCTCAGGGGCTAGGCTTTCTATTTCATCAATGGCACAAGCTATCTTCACTGGGACACTCCTGGCTCAGTCTGCTGCTATAGGAGTCCTTACTTAATTACTTTTTCTTTTCCAGTGCTCTTCGCACCTGCGAACTGCTTGATTATGGCTAGATTGTTTGTCATGCTTTGCTCTTCCAAACGGAGATTGGGTTTCTATCAAGACTTCCTCCCCTCAACCTTTACGTTGTGTACACGGTAGGCGGTCTGGGTCGCTTGGCTGCCTTGCTCATCGCAGAAATCACCTCAGTCCCCTTTAACCAGCGGACTACCCGACCATCAGTGAGGTCGAACCGAGAGCCATGCGGGGGGCGCAGATGGCTATAGTCCCTTCCAACTTGCCCTGCAAACTTCCCACCCATATTATTATACTAGCACTGGATTCAATATTCCACTGAGTGAACTTCGGTGGCTGTATACGGAAGAAATCTCTAGATTATCGTTGCCGGGACAATCACTTGAAAAGGACCAGAACAAAGTGATATAAGAGACTATGCTGAGGGTAAACGACGCAGGAACAAAGGAGATGAATGATGGATATCACCAAGTATGAAATTTCGGCAGACAAATTGCGCTGGCAGTGCGATCCCGCTGTGTTTGATTTCGAGTGCACTAAAGATTTGGCTCCCCTGCGGGAGTTCATCGGCCAGGACAGGGCAATACGCGCCATTGAGTTCGGTCTATCAATGGACCGCGATGGTTACAATATATACGTGGCTGGTCTTACCGGCACAGGCAAGACCTCTGCGGTGAAAACCTACATCAAGAAGCTAATTGAGGAGAAACAAGCACGCGAGGAAGTGCATCGCCCTGACGACTGGTGCTATCTGTACAACTTCGCTGATGCCGACCGCCCGCAGATCATAAACCTACCCCAGGGAAAAGGGAAGACCTTCAAGGATCAGATAAACAATCTGTTGCAGAGGCTTAAAGAGGAGCTGTCCAAGGCATTTTCCAGCGAGGAATATAAAGCCCAGAGGAAAACTACCGTAGGAGAAAGCCAAGCTGAACAGCAGAAGATCTTCGAAGAGGTGGGGAAGGAAGCACAGAAGCAAGGTTTCATGTTCCAAATGACTTCGTTGGGGCCAGCCCTGATTCCTCTCAGGGAAGGGAAGCCTATCTCTCAGGAGGATTACATGGCGCTTGAGGAGTCGGTGCGCAAGAAACTGGAGGCAAAACGCTCTCAGTTGAGCCAGAAGCTAGAAGCCAGTTTCGAAAAGGCCCAGGACCTGGAGAGGCAAACAGCGGAGAAGTTGCAGCAGGCGGACAAAGCTGTAGCCAGTTTCACTGTGTCCCGACTCTTCGACAGCTTGATGAAAGAATATGGCGATTTGGAAAAGATTAGCCGGTATCTCACTGACCTCAAGTCCTATACCGTGGACAACCTGGATGCATTCAAAGACAAGGAGAAGGAGAAGGAAGAGCAGGCACAACCGATTTTGGGCGTACGAGCCAGCCATCTCATACATGGCCGAGACCCCTTTCTGCCCTTCCAGATAAGTGTTTTTGTGGACAACAGCGCAACTGAAGGCCCGCCGGTGATCATCGAACCCAATCCCAACTATGCTAACTTGTTTGGCAAGATTGAAAGACGCTTCCTACTCGGTGGTTATCTCAGCGACCACACGATGTTGAAAGCCGGGACTCTCCAGATGGCCAATGGCGGCTATTTGTTGCTGAGCGCCACAGATGTGCTGACTAACCCTGCCGTCTGGCCAGCCTTGAAGCGGGCCATCAAGACCAAGGAGGTGCGCATCGAGGACCCCTTCGAGCAGTTCGGCCTTATTGCTCCCCAGGGTTTGAAGCCGCAGCCGATGCCTATAGATGTCAAGATAATCCTCATTGGCGATGCAATGTTATACCAGATGCTATCCATGTATGATGAAGACTTCTGGGAGATTTTCAAGGTAAAGGCTGACTTCAACTTTGAGGTTACCAGGACTAAAGAGAACATGATGGCCTTTGCTGCCTTTATTGCCGGTTACTGTGAGGAGTCGGGGATGTGCCACTTTGACCGAACTGGAGTAGCAATGATGATGGAGCATGCGTCCCGAATGGTGGCTGACCAGGAGAAACTCTCCTCCAGGTTTGCTCAGATTCGGGAATTGATAGAGGAGGCGGCATATTGGGCCGGCAAGGATGGTGCCTCTTTGGTAGCTGGGCAGCACGTGGAAAAAGCGGTTGAGGAGAAGCTCTTCCGACATAACTTGCCTGACGAGCGAATTAGCGAACTGATAGGCAACGGCATTATCATGATAGACGTTGACGGTGTAGTAACAGGCCAGGTCAACGGGCTAAGCATATATAGCTTAGGTGACATTACCTTTGGCAAGCCATCGCGCATAACTTGTAAGACCTTCCTGGGACGGGGTGGCGTTATCAACATCGAGAGGGAATCGCAGCTCAGCGGCAGAATCCATGATAAGGGTGTTCTTATTCTTAGCGGCTATATGGGATGGAAGTATGCCCAGGATAGTCCCCTTTCCCTCTCTGCCAGTCTGTGTTTTGAACAGTCCTATGAAGGCGTGGAGGGAGACAGTGCCTCCTCTACAGAGCTCTATGCCTTGCTGTCCAGCCTATCAGGTGTGCCGATAATGCAGAATGTTGCCGTAACGGGCTCGGTAAACCAGAAGGGGGAAATCCAGCCTATTGGCGGCGTAAACCAGAAAATAGAAGGCTTCTTCCAGATTTGTGGAGCCAAAGGGCTTAATGGAAACCAGGGAGTGATGATACCTCGTCGGAATCTGAGGAACTTGATGCTGCGAGAGGAAGTGCTGGAAGCTGTCAAGCAGGGCAAGTTTCACATATATGCCGTGGGTAACATTGACGAAGGCATAGAGGTGATTACTGGTGTGGAAGCAGGCGAGAAGGGGAAAGACGGTACCTATCCTGAAAGCAGCATCAACTACAAGGTAGACAAGCAGTTGAAGGAGATGGCTACAAAGCTAAAACAGTTCTATGGTCCAAGACCTGGAGAGGGAAAGGATACACATGACTAATTGGAGGTGTTTGTGCCGCCAATTCTGATTCTTTGGGATGTCAGCTTCATTCAAGTGAATACAACATCCTATTCTTGTCCCCGGCGGACTATTTCTTTTCCTGGGTGACATACTTCTCAGGGTTCTGGTCGAAAGCCTTCTTACAACCGGGGGCGCAGAAGTAGTATTTCTTTCCCTTGTACTCGTAGGTAGCTGCCGCCTTGCTCTCGTCCACCTCCATTTTGCAGACCGGGTCAATCGACATAGGAACACCTCCTTTGCTTAGTTGTTCAAACCTGGCTGGGCTGAACCTTCTCAGGCGCAATGAGTTAGATAGCACTGTAATGGAGCTCGCTGCCATAGCCGCTGCGGCCAGAATCGGATTCAAGAAACCATGGTCGCCCAGGATGAAATGAAGCCCTTGGGGTACACCGGTATGTCCAAAAACCAGGTACAACGCCCCGGCTGCCACTGGGATGAGGGCGGTATTGTAGGCAAAGGCCCAGAACAGATTCTGCTTAATGGTCCTCATGGTCCGCCTGCTCAGGGTTATGGCAGTCACGATTCCCGTCAAATCACCGCTAATCAGGGTGATGTCTCCTGTTTCCATGGCGATGTCAGTTCCGGTGCCGATAGCGATACCTATATCTGCCTGGGCTAATGCTGGGGCGTCGTTAATTCCGTCACCCACCATTGCCACTACCTTTCTCTCTTCCTGTAGCTTCTTGACCTCCTGAGCCTTATGTTGAGGGAGCACTTCCGCCAGGACACGGTCAATACCTCCCTCTCGAGCAATAGCCTCAGCGGTGCGCCGGTTGTCCCCGGTAAGCATGGCTGTTTCAATGCCCATCTTGCGTAGCGCCTGGAGCGCTTCTTTGGCATTCGGCTTGAGAGTATCGGCCAGGGCGATGATTCCCGCTACCTTACTGTCCAGGCCCAGAAACATCGCCGTCTTGCCTTCTTCAAGGAGTCTATTGGCTTCTTCCTCCAGCCCGTTTAAGGAAAAGCCTTTTTCCTTCATCAATCTAAGGTTGCCCAATAAGAGCTTCTTATCTTCCACCACGGCCTCCACACCATGTCCTGGAATGGCGGTGAAATCCGAGGCTGGGGATAGTTCCAGCTTCCAGCCCAAGGCTGCTTTGACCACAGCTTCACCGAGAGGATGCTCTGAGTTATGCTCAGCAGAGGCAGCCAGCCTGAGTACCTCCTCCCGTGAGGAAGAGGGGCCTGCGATTATGTCAGTTACCACAGGTTCACCGCGAGTCAGAGTGCCTGTCTTGTCCAGAAGCACTGTGCTTATCCGGTGAGCTCTCTCTAAAGCCTCGGCATTCCTGATAAGAACGCCGTACTCGGCTCCCCTGCCTGTGCCCACCATAATCGCGGTTGGGGTCGCCAGTCCCAGAGCGCAGGGGCAAGCAATAATTAGCACAGCGACGAAGTTAAGCAAAGCAAAGGTGAGGGCTGGAGGTGGTCCCGCGAAATACCAGACTATGAAGGTTATGATGGCGATGCCAATCACGGCAGGCACGAAGTAGCTGGCAACGACATCAGCCAGGCGCTGAATATGAGCTTTACTTCCCTGAGCCTCCCCTACCATTCTGACAATGTGGGCCAGCGTTGTGTCCTTACCCACCTTGCTTGCTTCGACTTGCAGGCTACCTGTCTTGTTGATGGTGGCACCGATAACCTCGTCACCTGCTTTTTTGTCCACAGGGATGCTCTCTCCGGTAATCATGGATTCATCGATGCTGGAATATCCCTGGCGAACCACTCCATCTACGGGCACTCGCTCGCCTGGACGTACCAGGACGAGGTCGCCAACCTGAACATCTTCGATAGGAATCTCCCGCTCCTCGCCGTCACGAATGACCAGAGCGGTCTTCGGCTGCATACCAACGAGCTTCTTTATTGCTTCTGAGGTCTGTCGTCTCGCTCTAGCTTCCAGAAAACGCCCAAGGAGAATTAAGGTGATAATCGCGGCTGAGGTATCGAAGTACAGATGGGGAGCCAGTCCGCCAGCGGCGAAAAGAGCCGGGGAAACAACGGCTACCGTGCTGTAAAGGTAAGCTGCTGAGGTGCCCACGGCAATCAGGGTGTTCATATCGGAGGTTCTATGCTTTAATGCGCCCCATGTCCCTCGGTAGAATCGCCAGCCTGCCCAGAATTGCACCGGTGTAGCCAAAGCCCACAACAGATAGGCCTTCCCGGCAAGAGAAGGACCCCAGCCCAGAGCCATAATCGATGCGGCCAGGACGGCGGCAACAATGAGTCTGTTCCTTAACGCCCGAGTCTCCTGCTGGGCAACGGTGGTCACATCCTGCATAGCCTGTACTTCAGGACCAAGTTCGTAGCCGGCGTCTTTCACTGCCCGTCTGAGTTGAGCCAGCTCCGTTCCCTCCAGGTACTCTACGGTAGCCTTCTCTGACGCCAGATTAACGCTAGCTGAGACTACGCCAGGCACGTTGGACAATGCCTCTTCCACCCGGGCGACGCAGGAAGCACACGTCATCCCAGCTACAGGTAATATGGACTTCTTGGTTGCGACCCTGTAACCTAATTGCGACACAGTATCCTTTATCTTAGCGACGTCTACCTTGGCAGGATCGTACTCTATGGAAGCCTTCTCCGAAGCGAAGTTGACCTTAGCTTCTTCTACACCAGGAGTTTCGGAAAGCCCTTTCTCGATAGTAGCCGCACATGTAGTGCAACTCATTCCAATAATGTGGACTGAAGCTTTCTTGGATTTTTTCGAACTGGCCTTAGGAGCCATTACGTCCTGCCTCCTCATCTCCCTCTATGGTTCGCCACTGCCTTTGCCGGCGAGTCCAATAGCTGATATCTTGCCGGAGCCCCCGCGGATTCTCCCACAGCACGTCCCTCAGCTCATAGTATATTATCCCCTGAGAGGGGTCAATAAATATATAACATTATTGCATCATAGCTATGTGGCACTCAGACACAGCCTGGCCGAGAGGCTTAACAAGATGGGTTCTTGCTAACAAAATACTACAATGCGATCCTGCTATTGATGATATGCATGACACGGTCGTTTCCTATCGGGGAATAGCAAACAGCCAGAAAGTGTAGCAAGATGCTGTTGCAATACTACACCAGTAGTTCTATGTCTACACCGATAACTCTTCTCGAATGTGGTATCATTTGACCTATAGGCAAGTACGGTTGCTCTCAGGAAAGCCACATGGATAGGGATACTGCACCGGAGCTTTATGCTATATGGGGTGAAGCAAAAGACCACATTGAGCATGGCGATTTCGATAAAGCTATCGAAATATACAAGTATGTCCTGATTAGATACGCTGACGACAATATTGCCGTTGAGCACGCAAACGCCTATCTTGGTGACATTTACCTCAGGCTGAGGCAGCTTAACCTGGCAGAGGACCACATCAAGAAGGCTATTAGTTGTAAGCCAGATAAGGCTGCTTACCACTACCTTCTTGGTTTCAGCTATTCCATACAAAGCCAATGGGACAAGGCCATTGCTGAATTTGAAGCAGCGCTTGGGAAGGAACCAAATAACAGTGAATATCTACGTGGACTAGGATGGGCCATCCACCGCACTGGCAACAAAGCGAAAGGATTAGTATATCTTCATAAGGCGATTGAGCTTGCGCCAACCAATGTGAATATCCTGACCGACTTGGCAGCCGCTTACCTGTCTGACCTCCAATTTCATAAAGCGCGCGAATATGCTGAGAAGGCGATACGGATTGACCCTCGTAGCGACGTTGCAAGAGAGGTTCTCGACAATATTGTACGTTTTCAAAGTGGCTATGGGGGATCTGGTGAGGTGCAGTAAGTCTCTATTGAATAACATGGCCCGGCGCAGTCGGCAACATCCAGGGCTCGTCGGCACACAGGAGTAGGTCAGGACCGCCGGAACAAGATTCTCTCAGCGCCCTTCAGCGGTCCGCCCACCAGGGACGAGGTACAGGTCGGCAGCAGGCTCTTTTCTCGGGATTGCACTAAAGGCTGTATCGTGCAAGCAGATACTCAGGCTTGGAGCACCATACTCGTTCGTTCTCCACCGATGCCTCTTTGGCTCCAGCCCTTGCGGTATCCGGGATCGACTTCCCAACCTGGTTTGTGGCGTCGGTCTAAGTCAGTCCAAGTACACCCAGGAAGGCTAAAAGGGTAATGACCAGTGATGCAACAAGTAGGAACCAGCCTGTAAGCCTTTGTGTCGCTGGGGCAGGCATGATGAGATGCACAGCAAGCAATCCAAAGGCGACGAGCAGTATCAGGTGGATGGCGACTCCTCCAGGCTCCACTACCATGCCAGTAGGATTCATACCTCCATAGTACAGGGCAAGCAGAAGTTGGCCGACAGCGTTGAACGCACTGTAGAAGCCCAGAGCTTTGGGGTCAAACCCCCACAGACCGACTCCTGCTAGCGACGCGGCATAGACCGCAGGTAACAGGATGCACAATGCGGCGGCCTCACCGGAACCGCCGTACCGGAGGCCGACGGGGTTGAAAGCCATAAGCAATAGCAAGGCTATGGCCACCGTCCCAGCGATCATGCCTGGTAACTTCGGGTTGGTCCACTTGAGGAGACTCCAAGAGTGGGCAAACAGCACGATTCCAAAGAGTACGACAGCGACAAGCTCCATTTCTCACCTCCTTCTCCTAGTACGAGACATTCAATATTGCCTAGCTTAATTAATATGCTAGAGTCATGCTTCCTTTTTGTCAATGGCTCGATTGACCTTCTGGAGAACATCGCTCAGCCCACCTGCGTCATCCTCACGTTAATACTCTCGCGTCAAGGGATAGGAAATTTAGCGTGGGTATTATGTTCCTATAATACTAAAAGCTCTCAGTGGCTTCTCCCGATGTCCAGAAGCTCGAAGCCACTCTGCTCGTGCTTGATACGCGTCATGTCCGCGCCGAGGATTTCATAGAGGATAACCTCACCGACTAGCCATGTCCTGACGCCATGCCGCAGGCATCCGGTCATGGTCTGTCCTGCCCGTCCCAGCGCAGCATGCATATGCAGAGCAGGCTTACCGTCTTCACCGGGGGCGAGTATGCCCACTCCCAGTACCTCATGTGCTCCATCGACAGGCAATACCATTGGCTCTGGTGGCATTCCCTCTGAACGTCGCGGACCGACAACGAGGTCACCACCTCCAATTCCACCCACTAAAATAGCATGTCCCCTAAGTACCCTGTTCTCCTCCGCAAAACGCTCAATACATTTGGGCACCATATCTCCATCTTCAAGCCGTATCATGAAAACCCGGCCGATTTGTCCTTCGCGTGCTTTCATTGCTAACCTCCTATGAGTTTTAGGGACACGATGCTCATCAAGCCTACCACAAATCAGGCATTATGTCGCTGAATGCCAGATTCACTTTTGTTGACGATTTACAGTTAGCCGGCAACAGCAACCGTGGTCTCAAATGCTCCATCTGAAGGACATACTGCCGCCGCAGCGCCGACTCCGCTTTTGGGCGAAGGGCGGGCTAACTTAGCCTGCTCTTCTTGTTTGTGTTGGTATTAGGAGTGAGGAATGCTTCACGCTTTGCTTAATCTGTTGCGATTCCCTTTGGACGCGCCGTATATTGAACACTTCGTCAGTTTGTGCAACGAACAAACCGACATCAACCCTTGCTCTATTGGAAGCTCGACGGGCAGAATGTAGTTACCACTCTGGAGAGGGAAGTGACATTTCGCCATGAGAGTGAACAACTCCCTGTGGTTGCTCTAGCCTCTGGTGGTGTGCAGTACCTGGGCGAACCGAGCTGGCCATCTCATATGGGCAGAGGGAGCCAGCTAAAAACAATTTATTTCTTAGAAAGTGCTGCCAGTGCGCCTTCGACTAGCTTTTCAGCTACTTCGGGAGCAACCAGTGGATATACCTTGAATGTGGCGATACCAGAGCCAGGACACGTACCCAAGTTCTCCGCCAACTCCTCCAGCGAATCCACGTTCATAATACCACAGCCTCCCATTAACCCTCCTGCATGGTCAGCTAAGGCATACGCAACATCAGCCTTCCCCGACTGCGTCATTCTCTTCGACCAGGCCCATATCTCTTTGGTAAGGATGAGGGTTTGTTCAGGCGGCATCGTTGGGTTACCAGGGACACCCTCCATAACTACTAGAAACTTCATTCTCTAATCCTCCTTTCGCTTCAACATTGCCGGCTCCCCCTCTGCAAATATCAGATGTGGCCTCGAATGATATAGCCATTCTTTTTTGCTGTCAACCGCCCCTTCAGATGAACGAAGCAGTTGGGCAGCGTACGAGCTCTAGCACGCTAGCTAACCGAAACTCCTCGTCCCAGCACTCTATCACAGGCCATCAGGCTTATAAGAGTTAATACTTCTCGCGGCTGCAAGGAACGGAACCAGAATAGTGACTGCAGAATCAGCCGGATTGTGTGGTAAAGAATAGTATGTCAGTTGGATTTGGGCTACTATATTATTATCAGTTCAATCTCAAACAATTGAGGCCATAACTTGCCGGTTACAAATAGACGGCCATTTGTGACGTCATACGCGATACCGTTAAGGACATCCACCGGTTTACCGTTAGATTGAGGTGGCAAAATTCCCGATAAATCTATCCATCCGGCAACACGCCCATCTTGAGGGTCGATTATGGCTATGTTTTCCGAAACCCATATATTTGCGTATATCTGGCCATCGATGAATTCCAATTCATTCAGATTGTTTATCGGCTTGCCGTTGTCATGAACTTGGATATGACCGCTAATCTGGAATGTATCAGCATCCAGAAAATACAATGTCGAAGTCCCGTCACTCATAATCAAACGTTTTCCATCATGCGTAATACCCCACCCCTCCGTTTCATAGGTGAATTCACGTAGTACCTCAAAGCTGTTCTTATCGTAGACGACCCCCTTTTTAGACTGCTAGGTTAGCTGGATGATGGTGTCCCTGAAAACAGTAATACCCTCACCAAAATACTCATCGGGAAGCGCATAAATCTGTAAGACGTTGCCACTTGTCAAATCTACTCTTCGTAAAGAGGACTTGGCGTATCTCCCTGTCCCTTCATAAAGCGTGCCATTTTCGAAAGCTAATCCTTGCGTAAAAGCATCTCTATCATGTGGGTAGGCGTTGATTATTGTAAACGTATAGGTCGGTACTGACTGCGAAGTCATTTTGTCCTGGCTATCATCCATTTCAGGGGAAGGCACACAGGACAGGACAGCAGCCAGTACCAATAACACAAGATATCCGATAGGCAATTTGCCACTTAGCTTAGCCATAACAATGGTGCGTGACTCTCTTTATGATGATATCACATCAGTTGCGGACTACATATTTCATCTTTTGTGGCGTCGGTCTAAGCCAGTCCAAGTACACCCAGGAAGGCTAAGAGGGTAATGACCAGTGAGGCAACAAGTAAGAACCAGCCTGTAAGCCTTTGTGTCGCTGGGGCAGGCATGATGAGATGCACAGCAAGTAATTCAAAGGCAACAAGCAGTATCAGGTGGATGGCGACTCCCCCAGGCTCTACTACCATGCCAGTAGGGTTCATACCTCCATAGTACAGGGCAAGCAGAAGTTGGCCGACAGCGTTGAACGCACTGCAGAAGCCCAGAGGTCGCAGGTCCGAATGCGATCCCTGCTGCCGAAAATTCGCTGTTTGCGGAGGCGCGTCAGTCCTTAGCAATCGAGATCACTCCTCAAGCTTATACTCTGAAACTCCAATTCAAGAAGTAGTATAATAAACTTGGAGCAACTCAAGGCTATTGAAATAGGGGAAAGACTGTGTGCTAAGATTTGGGGAGTTTACTTGATTCGGCCGCAGGGCTGTGGCATCAGGTTGCTAGTCAAGCAGAGTATTCGCGGAAATTGCATCGATGGCAATAGAAGCAACGTGGAAAGACAAATGGAAAAGCATAAATAGTAAGTTTGAGACCTGTATATCCGAGTGTATCAAACACTACCGTTCCGATGACAAGTGTAAAGACAGCATTGAGGCCGTCATGGCTGATATTTGGAATTTGAAAGATTGGTTGGCTCATGATCCGACTGCACATGTACCAAAAGCCGACATCTACGCGTTCTTGGGTACGGCGGAGGCGTTCAATATCCGTGCCTGTGGGGACATAGAAACAAGGCAGAAACACTACCGCGTCACCGATAGACGACGCGAAAATACAGAGTTAATCTGGGAAGGCAATCATAATCATCCAAGTGGTCTTCCAGTTATCTTTAGTGTTACTCGCAAGTATAAGGATAGTGGTTCAACAGACCATTGGGAAGATGCCTACGAATTGGCACGAAGAGCTATAGAGGAATGGAAGAGATTCCTCAGAAGAAGAGGGCTGCTCTCGTGAACGAAGAGTTAATTAGCTCTCTGTGAACCCAACCCCTGCTTATGAACCACAGCCAGCGCGCCATAGTCATATCAGGGGGTGACGGGAAATAGAATACAAGCCACATTATGTAACTGTGAAGCTCATGGCGCTAACATGAGGGCAGCATGGTCAGAATATCCAAAGAGCCTTTCCTTTTTGAGTTTGCTTCGCGTTTAAGAGACTTACAGCTACCGGTGACTATAAAGACAGTGCTTGTTACTCTAAAGGTAAATACTGATACCGCTGCTTCCTGCGCCACTCGCTAGTAATTAGTTAGGTGATCCATATGCACGTGGAATCATATGTGATGCATCTATCCTTCTGGTTCCCTGAAAAGTATTTCTCTTAGGATCTCTTCTTCAGTAGTTGATTTACCTTGAGCTTGTAGCTTTTTTATGGTTTCTTCCTTTTGAGCTTGATACGCACATTCTATGTCATCTGCTGTCAGTTGCGGTGGTTCTTGTTGCCTCGCCATTTTGTACTTCAATACCTTTGAGTTGACCAACTTTATATGCAGTAATGACCTACACTTCGGGCATCGCACCTCACCGTCGTATGATGTACTGTCAACGTATTCTGGAAGATTTATGGGTTTTCCGCATCCAAGACAGAGAATCTCCACCATTTTGCCTCTTCATGTGGTTGGACTACACTGGCTGCAATTTCAAATGGTCAACGCTACTATTATACATGTAGGCGAGGTAAACTGGAAGAACGGAAGTCAGTCTGGTCGTCTGTATCCTGTTGCAGCGCTTGGGCTCTGGGCACATATAAGCTTTTAAGAAAGGACTTGTGTCTTACAAACAGTGCTCTCTTTTTGGTAGGAGTAGACGATCGCTCCATAGCAGAACCCAGTTTCGTAGTTTGGCTACGGGCAAACAATTCATTGGTCCGCCCACCAGGGACGAGGTACAGGCGCTCTCTGGATTCGGGGTATTTGACTGTTATCTGACTAGCTTTTGACCATCAGACGTGACTGCTGCATTCCGTGGTAGCCCTGGCCGGTCTTGCTTGGGCTTTTCCTTCAAGTGCCCCCTGGTTGTCGAAGGTTGATTTCAGTCGAGGGGTATTGTTACACTTCGAGATAGCCGTACCGGTATTGCTTTCCCGCGGCGATATCACAACTGAGGAGGGTAAATCTAATGGAGAGAAAAGAACCGTATGCCAGCCAGGAGGAATTCAGCAAGCGAGTCACTCACTACGCCGATGTTCCTGTTGTGGAGCTGCTTCCTGGGATCGAAGTTCACATTGTGTCGGCTGAGAGGATCACGGTCACGTTCGGCACCCTGGCCCCGGGTATCTGCGCTCCAGTTCACCACCACGAACATGAACAAATCATGGTAGTCGTGGATGGTGGGTGCGATTTCATACTTGAAGGGAAGCTGTATCCGATGAAGAAGGGCGATGTCATGGTCGTACCTTCAAACACGGAGCATGGAGCCTACAGCTCTGACAAGGGTTGCCAGGTCATCGAAATCTTCTCTCCGCCGAGGCAGGATTTCGTGGAGAAGCTGAGCAAAGTCCTGTCTGCCCGGTAGCACGCCTGTGTAGCTGAATGGGAGCCTACTGAGCTTCGCCCACGGGGCTATCTCAATCCCGGTGGGCCTGACTCCGGCGCACAGACTGATTGATTTCGGGCAAGAAGAGTGGTGAGAGTCTCTGCCGATTTGTGCTAATATTTCTCACAACGCAGATGAAAGGGTATATAGTTGCCGGAGTCATCGGTCTCCTAATCGGCCTCCCCATAGGTGCCATCATAATAGAGTCCCTGATTCTGTCCAAGACCACTCGTTTAGACGCTCTTTTCACAAAGATTGACGCTATGTTCAGGAAAATGGAGAACTTACTAAGATGGCGGTGATAGATGCCCCATGGTACTACTGTGGCCCGCTCAATACGGTAACGAGACGGATGAGAGACCTTGGCTGGTACCAGTCATGGTTCCCCAGGTTTCTGACTACCGTTCCATTGCTTGTCGCTTCCGGCATTGACAAAGGGAATGCTCTTGAGATAGGGCCAGGACCAGGATACCTGGGGCTGGAATGGCTGGAATCTACAAATGACACTACTCTGGTGGGCCTGGATGCTAGCACCGATATGGTGAATATAGCCAGACATAACACGGTTGAGTATCGCTTTGCCGACCGGGCGAAGTACATCCTGGGAGATGCCCACAGCATGCCTCTCGGCGATGGCCAGTTTGACTGCGCACTTAGCAGCGCTTCGTTACACGAATGGACAGAGCCGGGTCGTGTACTCGACGAGGTCTCCAGAGTGCTAAAGCCTGGTGGGAAATGGTATATCACTGACTTAAGGCGTGATATAAGCAATGCCTCAAAATGGGCAGTCTGGTTCGTAATTCCTAAGCCACTGCGCCCATATTTTCTGGCTTCGCTGGCTGACTCCTATACTATCGAGGAGATTAAAGATATTATGGGCGGTACCCGGCTAAACAGGTCAAGCGTTCATAAGAGCTGGTATGGCCTGACAATCGTGGGACAGAAAACAGGGTGACGTGAGCTACGGATAGATTTTGCTGGGCCACCGGCGAGAGCCGAGTGTACGTTTGTCCTTGCTATAACGGACTAGTTAGGCAGGGAGCTTGTGTGCGGGGCGTTGGATGAAGTCAGTACGGGGCAGCAACAGGAAGTCCTTCTGTTCTTTGCTGGTAATTCTGCTGGCCATTATAGCAATCCTGGTGGCCGGCTCTTGTGAACGGCACGAGGAAATCAAGCCAGAAGAAGAACCTGTTCCCACCCCGACTGAAGGGCAGTTCACCATCACAACTGTCTACGACAACTATCAGGTCAACTCTGGTTTAACTACTGCCTGGGGTTTCGGCTGCGTAATCAGGACGCCAGAAAAAGGCATCCTTTTTGATACCGGAGGGGATAGCTCTATCTTGCTTTCCAATATGGAAAAGATGAGCATAAATCCCGAAGATATAGATATAGTGGTCATTTCTCACATTCATGGAGACCATGTAGGCGGGCTCGATGGATTTCTGGAGAGAAACGGAAAGGTGAAGGTGTATATTCCAGCCTTCTTCCCCGATTCACTGAGAGAAAAGATAAAGTCCAGTGGGGCAGAATATCAAGATGTAACCGTCTCCATGAAGATATGCGACGGCGTCTATACCACCGGCGAGATGGGGACTTCAATAAAAGAGCAGTCGCTGGTGTTGAATACCGGAGAAGGTCTGGCAGTTATCACCGGCTGCGCTCATCCGGGGGTAGTAAGCATTGTCGAAAAGGCCAGGCAAATATTGCCGGATAAGAGTATCTACTTGGTTATGGGCGGTTTCATCTGTCGGGGGCTTCTGACTCACAATTGAAAGGTATCATAAAAGGGTTCAGGGATTTGGGCGTCCAGAAGGTTGCCCCTTCTCATTGTTCAGGAGACCGCTGTCGAGAACTGTTTAAGGAAGAATACAAGGGGAATTATATCGAGGGCGGGGCAGGCAAAAAGATTCCTTTTGAATTGGCTTTAACAAGGCGCAGGAAGTTACGAACCTCTGGGCATGTGGAGTGTAGTTACGGCTTTGGACATAGAGCGGCTATTAGCGAGGAATTATTGTTTCCTCTGCTAAATAGAGACTGTTGCCTTTTGCAGCAAGGTAATACAGACTATCACGGAGATCAAAGATAACCCTTCCTTCTCCTATGTCATTAATGGCATCATACTGCTTGCCCTCTATTTCATCCACGACCACGAAGCACTTATCGCCTATCTCAGCCGCGTAAGCCACCCGCTTACTGTCGGGGCTGAAGATGGGAGCACGAATATCATCATACTGCTTGCCCTCTATTTCATCCACGACCACGAACCGCTTATTGTCCGCTTGAGCCCCATAAGCCACCCGCTTACTGTCGGGGCTGAAGATGAGATCACCAATGGCATCGTATTGCTTGCCCTCTATTTCGTCCACGACTACAAAGCCTCTATCGCTCAAATAAGCCCCATAGGCCACCCGCTTACTGTCGGGGCTGAAGATGAGAGTGCCTCTCCCCATGCCATCGTATTGTTTCCCCTCTATTCCATCCACGACCACGAAGCACTTATCACCTATCTCAGCCGCGTAAGCCACTCGCTTACTGTCGGGGCTGAAGATGAGACTGCTTGCCTTGATGCCATCGTATTGCTTGCCTTCTACCCCGTCCACGACCACAAACTGTTTATTGCCTACCTCAGCCACGTAAGCCACCCGCTGACTGTCGGGGCTGAAGACGGGAGCAGTACTGTAGCAACCAATACCAGGACCAATTCCATCGTAATGCTTCCCCTCTATGCCATCCACGACCACAAACGCCTTACGGCCTTCTCGAGCCACGTAACCTACCCGCTGGCTGTCGGGGCTGAAGATGGGAGCAACCTTGGAGATCTGCTCACCAAGGGCCCTGTATTCCTTTCCCTCTATTCCATCCACGACCACGAAGCACTTATCGCCTATCTCAGCCGAGTAAGCCACCCGCTTGCTGTCGGGGCTAAAGAAGGGGGTACCAACGCAATGGTATTGCTTGCCCTCTATTCCATCCACGACCACAAACTGCTTATTGACGGCTTGAGCCAGATAAACCCCATAAGCCACCCGCTGGCTGTCGGGGCTGAATTTTGGACCGAAGGTGACATCGTATCGCTTGCCTTCTATCCCGTCCACAACCACAAAATACTTATGGTGCTCTATAGCCACGAAAGCTAACCGCTTATTGTTAGGGCTGAAGCGAGGATGCACGCAGCCGTATTGCTCTGTCTTTACACAAACATGGTGATTATTGCCCAGCCAATTTCCGTAACACACCCACTTGTCTTCGGGAGTTAGTTCCTTATCACCCACCGGTATCAGGGAAACCGGTCTCAGGGGGAAAACATTAACGCGAGCAATAAATCTCTCGGATGCTGCCCTATTCACTGCAGGGGTTGGCCCAGCACAACTGACAACCATTGCCGCCAGAAAGGCGAAACTAATAGCAGCAACAAAGATGCTATGGACTCTTCGCTCGCGTTTTTTCGCCTTGTTGTTCAAACCTTCTGGCTGTTTCATGGCCCTCTCCCTTCTTCCGCTCCATAATTAAGAAGGCTGCGGGCCTAAAGAGTGCTCATCAGTGCTATCATCAGCTTTTCATTCATAGTCATTTGCAAAATACTTATGATCAGGGCCAAGAAATTTGTCAATCGAAGCAGCCGCAAAGCTAAGTCTCCTGGTAAGCCGGCAAAAAGCCTCCTTTATAGTGTTCCGCATGTCGTCCATATGCCTTGCAAAGGTCATCAAGATAACCCTCTTTATGCTCTTCCAGACGTATTCTATGGGATTCAGATCAGGAGAGCAAGGTGTCTATGTCTATTATTACCAGACCCCTCGGGCATTAATCTTAAACAGCATTCTTAGAGGTTGCTTTTGTTTATTTATACGATGAAATGAAGAAAGTAGCACAGTTAATTCCCTCCTGCTGATACAAATGAATTCTATCTTAGAAAGTTTATCCTGCTCGAAGATAGGGCCTAGATTTTAATTACTGGGAGCACTCCCAGGACAATAGCCCTGGGGAAGTTCTTTTTCTTGTGTTAGACTGCACAAGACATCGTATTGTTTAATACATACTCCAGGTATAGCTCAAACTCAGTGCTCTAATGCCTAAGGATGAATAACTAGAGTAGACATAGGTAGTTTGCTTGACTTGGGTGAAGGAAGGTAGTGTTTCTAAACAATGCTACTGCTGATTATTGCTTTAGCTCAAATACTCTTTAACCAACTTGACTACCAATTTTGCACTCCTCTGAATGCGTATTGACAAGAGCATCATTCGGGAGTATAACAACCACGCCTGATAAGTGACCCGCTATATTTTCAGGCGGCAGTTTATTACAACAGGCTGATTAGCCAGAAAGGATGTTGTTATGCGGTACAAAAAGCTGGGAAGGACAGGGCTTAAGGTCTCTGAAATCTGCCTCGGCACCATGACCTTTGGCGACCAGGTAAGTGAGACAGAGGCCATAAACATAATGAGGAGCGCCATGGCTGCTGGCGTCAACTTCTTTGACACCGCTGATATGTATGTTGGCGGAAAGTCTGAGCAAATCGTGGGTAAGGCGCTGAAGGGGGAGCGCGATTCCGTGGTGCTGGCAAGCAAGGTAGGAAACAGGATGGGGCCGGGCGCCAACGATATCGGCCTATCACGCAAGCATATTATGAAGGCGATAGAAGACAGCCTGCGACGTCTGGAAACAGACTACCTGGACCTCTATTATGTTCACCTGCCTGACTACGACACTCCTATAGAGGAGACATTACGCATTCTGGACGACCTGGTTCACCAGGGGAAAGTGCGCTACATAGCCTGCTCGAACTTTCGTGCCTGGCAGCTATGCAAGGCGTTGTGGGTGAGCGACGTTCACAATCTAGCTCGATTTGACTGTATTCAGTCGCCGTACAACCTGCTTACCCGGGACATTGAGTATGAGATGCTGCCCCTCTGTGCCAGTGAAGGAGTTGGAGTATCTGTGTATAACCCTCTGGCGGCTGGCTTGCTTACCGGTAAACACGACCCGACCAAGCCGCCAGCCGAAGGCACCAGGTTTGCTCTCGAAAGCCTTGGGCCGATGTACTATGAACGCTACTGGTCAGCCAGCAACTTTGAAGCTGTAGCCCGTCTCAAGGAAATTACCAGCGAGCATGGCCGGAGTCTGACCCAGTTTTCCCTGGCGTGGATACTGAGCAGTGAAGTAGTTACATCGGCTATCTGCGGCGCCAGCTCCGTCAAGCAATTGGAACAGAACCTGGGAGCTACTGAAGTAAGACTATCACCAGAAGAGCTGGCCGCCTGTGACGGCGTGTGGCAGCAACTCAGGCCGCTTAGGTTCTTCTACGGAAGGTAAGAGCTATTATTTGTGCTGAATGGGAGGTTGAAACATGGCGCAAATTGATGTCAAGCTGACTCCTGGCTCTGAGGGCTGGGTGGCCCAGGTGAGCGTGACTGAGAAGAGCAGCAGCACTAGGCACGGGGTCACTCTGAAGCGGCAGGACTATGAACGTTTGAGTCAGGGCAGGTGTTCACCGGAAGAATGTATTCGCGCCTCATTTGAGTTCCTGCTGGAGCGGGAGCGAAAGGAGAGCATCTTGAGGGAGTTCGACCTGACTGTCATCGGCCGCTACTTCCCGGAGTATGAGGCAGAGTTAGCCCGTCGTCTCTCTGAGCTCGGTAGATGCTAGCATTTGGCAGGTCACAGTGGATTAAGCGAACTTTGAGTTTACCTGTATAATTGTCACGTGACATTGAGCCGTTTTGCATAAGGCGAAACGAAAAAGGATCAGCGTTGCAAAGTCCAGCGTCAAGGAGTTGGTGATATGCCTGATATTCGTTATGTGTGCTTATCAGATATGCACCTCGGTGAAGAAGACAGTCTATTAACTAATTTAAGAACAGCCAGTACTGATACGGAACCTACCCGGCCAAGCCCGGTTATGAGGCAACTGGTGGAGTGTTTGAGAGCGCTTGTCTCTGAAAACGAGAGTGAGGAAAAGCCAACGCTGATTCTGAACGGAGATATTCTCGAGTTAGCACTGACCACTACCAATCAGGCGGCTATGGTATTCGAACGCTTCATGGAACTTATTATGCCGCCTGAGGGAGGACTTTTTGACAGGATTATTTACATCCCTGGTAATCATGACCATCACATCTGGGAGCTTGCCCGTGAGACGCAGTATGTGAATCATATTACAGGCCTTGAGCCGGGCGGACATCTGCCTATTCCCTGGCATGCCACAAACATGTTTGTGGGCAATGACCCCAATCCGGTGCCTTCTTATTTCTTGACCAGACTGGTCAAGAGATTCTCCCACTTGAAGGACTTCGCTATCACCACGGCATATCCCAACTTTGGCCTCTTCAGGGAAGACGGCCAGAAGTGCGTTATCTTTCATCACGGCCATTTCATTGAATCGCTCTATCAACTGATGAGCACCCTGATGAGCTTCATTTTTCCTGACCGTGAGGAGCCGAGACAGGTTTGGGAAATAGAGACTGAAAACTTCGCCTGGATTGACTTTTTCTGGTCAGCGATGGGGCGCTCCGGAATGGTTGGGCAGAACATTGAGCTAGTCTATGAGAAAATGCAGGACCGGGAACAGTTCAAGAACCTCCTTTATAACCTGGCTGAGAGTCTAGTTGGAAAGTATGACTTGCCAGGCTGGAGTAAGGTGGTGGCAACGGAAACTCTGAAGCGATGCCTTAGTGCCGTGGTAGATAAGGCCACCGGCACGGAGAGAGTTCAAACAGCTAGCCTGTTGAGCCAGGATGCGGAGAAGGGCCTTTATGAGTATGTGAACAGGCCACTGAGGGAGCAGATTCTGCTAGAACGTGAAAGAAATATGCCGTACGACGTGACCTTCGTTTTCGGTCATACGCACAAGCCATTTCAGCAGGACATGAATTTCGAGGGGTATCCACAGTGGGTAAATGTCTATAACACTGGTGGCTGGGTAGTTGATAGTGTGGAGCCCCAGGCGCTCCACGGCGGCGCAGTAATTCTGGGCGATGAAGACCTGAATACGGTCTCGCTTCGGATGTACAACGAGGACGCTGACCCGCTCAAGTATTCGGTCAAGGTTGAGGAAGCCATACAGGCTGGCGAAGAGAATAGTCCTCTTCACCATAAAATCCGCGGTTTGGTTAGGACATCCGAGGACCCGTGGAAGACATTTTCGGCTCTTGCTGCCCAATCAGTGCGTATCAGGGCCCAGAATCTTCGCGCCAGGATAGATAAGGAAGTAGGATAGGGGGAGTACCACATAGGCTTGTTATGGACTCAATTACGGATCGTCTCTTAGTATGGTGGCTTCGTACCGGTCGGTACAAGTGGTCGCAATTTCGTCGGCGGTTATGTGAGCGCCGGTATCTCAGCACTGTTCTCCCTACAGCAAGGTCGCCGGAAGAAATCGCAGCATGCCTGAGACAGGTGAAGTGGACGATGGACGGGCCGCTGCATTTATTCGATTGCCTGAGCTACCCGCAGACGACGTGGGCCAAAAAGAAGGATGATTGTGACGGTTTCTCCTGCTTGGCGGCAGAGTTGCTCTATCGGTGGAACCTGGATTGCAGCCCTGTTCTGGTTACGGTTTTGATGCGGCCAATTCGATATAGCCATACAGTCTGTGTATTTAGCGCCCCGCAAGGCGGTCTGTGTTTCTTCGATAATGCCTCATTACGGTGTGACAGCTGCCAAACATATGACGAGGTGGTGGCAGGGATTAGTCAGCGTGCTCAAAGGCTGGTCTGCTGGGATGTCAGAAATCCTGTTACGCTTGAGATGCTCGAATTTCACAACTTGCTGGTGGACAAGCAGTAGCACGAAGCGTGGCAACTGGATTAGCCACGGGTGTTTGCCTGATTTAAGTGTGTGAGATTCGCAAAACACTTGATGATATTTCCCTATAACGAAGCTCAAAGGATACTTCAGCATTTGGCTTGAACTGTAATGTTGAGGGAGGCAGAATATGACAACTCTGAAAGATTCAATAGAAATAAAGGCGAGACCAGAAGAAGTATTCGAGTGGCTTCTCCAGCGTTTCATAGACAAGAAAGCTTATCAAGCTTGGCATCCTGACCATGTAGACGTTCGTTGGATCAAAGGTGAACCGTTGCAGGAAGGCTCAATAATCTATGCTGAGGAGTACCTTCATGGAGAACTGCACAAACTCAAATTCATTATCACCAAGCTAGTGCCAAATAGAGTGATTGAATATAGGCCCTTATTCCCATTGTCAATTTTTGCTCCAGGGAACGCATTTCTAGTAGAGCCAAAGGGAGAGAATGGTTGTATTTTCACCGCCACAGGTAGCTTCAGAGCCGGTCCACTATTCAGAAAACTGGCCAAAAATAGAATTGAGGCTACTAAACAGCACATGAAGGAAGAAGGGGAGAACCTTAAGAAGGCATTGGAGAAAGGGGAAGATTAATCGATAGAAAGCATCTTGAAGGGGTTTGACCTGACTGTCATTGGACGCTACTTCCCCGAGTATGAAGCAGAACTGGCCCGGCGTCTCTCTAATTAGTAATCCGGGTCTTGGCCTGCTCTGGCTGCCGACCATGATGTGTTATACTTGTTCATGCGTAGTGATAGCAGTGTGAAGGAGGCAAGTATGAAATATAGTATCTGTAGTGATACCTTTCCCGATTTGGAGCTGAGGGATATGTTCAAATATGCCGCCGGGCTCGGCTACCAGGCTGTGGAGCTGGCACCTTATTCCTTCTGCAATTCAGTGATGGAAGTATCCCCAGCCGAGAGGAATAAGATTAGAAAATGGGCCGAAGAGGCAGGGATAAACATCACTGGTATCCATTCCCTGTTCACTCCCATACCAGGCATAACACCGAGATTTGGCTGTCCGCCGGGCTTGCAGCTTAACAGCGCTGACCCGAGTATTCGTCTCAAGACGAAGGAATACCTTAAGGAGCTGATGAGACTCTGCGGGGAGGTTGGCGGCAAGAACGTAGTGCTGGGCTCGGCCTCGGCGCGAAGCGTGCCTGAAGGGATTAGTTATGACGAGGCCTGGCGATCTGCCCGGGACGCCTTCAGAGAGTGTTCTGAGCTGGGTGCACAGTACGGGGTCAACTTATGCCTAGAGCCGATACACGCAGCGTTGACCAATTTCATCAACACTCCGGAAGAGGCAGTCAAGATGGTGAAGGATGTTGGGCATCCGAATTGCCGCTGGATACTGGATACATTCGCCATGAACGCGCAGGGGGTGGACCTGGCCCAGGCTATCCAGCAGTTCGGGGACACTCTGGCCCATGTCCATGTCAACGATGACAACAGAAGCTGGCCAGGGTCTGGCAGCATAGACTTCAACTCTGTTGCCAGGGCACTGAAGAGCATCAACTACGATGGCTATGTATCTGTGGAGGTGTTCGACCTGTCGCCCAATCCGGAGACGGTTGCCACCGAAGCCATCAAATACCTGAAGAAGGTGTTTGCTTTCTGATAGTTGAGCAGAGAGTAATCTTATCTCTTGCCCTGATTACTTCCTGTCTGCTGGCATGTAAGAACGAGGGTTATGTCTGAGAGCGGAGGAGTTCATGTGAACAAAGAGTACCTGATGGGTAACGAGGCTATGGGCAGGGGCGCAGTTGAGGCGGGAGTGAAGGTGGTTACCGGATATCCTGGCACGCCTTCCTCTGAAATTCCCGACTATGTTTCGAGCTGTGAGGACATCCGGGTGGAGTGGTGCATAAATGAAAAGGTGGCTCTGGAGATAGCCCTGGGTGCTTCTCTCTGCCGTACTCGCTCAATGGCGGTGATGAAACACAACGGGACAAATGTCGCCCTGGATTTCCTTATGCATCTGAACTATACCGGCGTCCGCGGCGGACTGGTGCTGATTTCAGCAGATGACCCTGGAGCAAACTCGTCGCAGAATGAGGAAGATAGCCGCATCATAACTCATGTTGATGCGCACCTGCCGGTATTTGACCCGTGGTGTCCCCAGGAAGCCAAGGACATGGTGAAGATGGCCTTTGAGCTCTCGGAAAAGACCGAGCTTTGTTTTGTAGTCCGGCCGGTCATGCGTGTCTGCCACGCTCATAACCAGGTCACCTTGGAAGAGATTGCTGCGGGCAATGCCACTCCGTACTTCGAGGACGACCGTTCCCGGTTCATCATGAGCGCAGTCAGAGAACCTCAGGCTGGGGGAGTCCTCAGGCCGGTTTTGAGGCATAAATGGCTGAACGGGAAGCGGGTGGAACTGTCACAAATCATGGAAGACAGCCCGTTTAATCACGTAGAGGGGGGCGAGGGAAATATCGGTCTGATTGCCTGCGGCATCGGTTATGCCTATGTAAGGGAGGCGGAAGAGATACTTGACAAAAAGTTCCCGGTTCTCAAATTAGGCACTCTGCCCCTTCCCAAGGACAAAGTGCTCAACTTCGCCGGTAGGATGGACAAGCTTGTGATCTACGAGGATAGCGAAGCTGTCGTAGAAGGTCTAATCAAGCAGCTACTACATGATGAGCGTATTGAGGTGGAGGTAATTGGCAGAAGCGGTTTTCTCCCCATGGAAGGGGAGTTATCAACCGAGGCGGTGCTTGCGTCGCTGGCGGCGCTTTGCCCGGACCTTGAGAAGTCCCTGCCGAAATCCGTGCCTCTCGATATTGACATTCCGATACGAACTCGTACCCAGTGCGTAGGTTGTCCCTACCGCGGCTTGTTGCACGCGCTCAAGCTAACTGCTCGCAAGAGCCACGGCATCGTAACCGGCGATATTGGCTGCTATGACGCTGGGTCTTTCCTTCCTCTGGAGCTGCAATCAACTATTTACTGTATGGGTTCATCCATTCCGATAGCGAACGGCATAGCATACAGCGGCTCCGGGCAACCGGTTTTCTCCATAATTGGCGATTCAACTTTCTTCCACAACGGGGTCCTGGGGTTGATTAGTGCCGTTCACAATGCGGTGGATATGGTGGTAGTCATTTGTGATAACCGAACGACAGCTATGACCGGTTTCCAGCCTCATCCCGGTAGCGATACCAGTATTAGTGGGAGGCCAGTAGTAGCAATAGATATTGCCAGTCTGGCTAGCTCAATTGGGGCAACAAGCGTGCAGGTAGTGAACCCTTATCATATCCCCGAGGTGACGGAGTCGTTAGATAAGGCCGCTGCCGAGAAAGGCGTCTCGGTCATCGTTGTCTCGTCGCCGTGCTACCTGCTGGGCAGGCGGACAGGCGACATCGGCTTTACCCCGCGACAGGTCAGCATAGACGCTGACCTGTGCAATGGTTGCAAGGTTTGCATTGACTACTTTGGCTGCCCGGCAATACGATTCAGTAACGACAAAGCCAGTATTGACCAGGCTACCTGTGTAGGCTGTGGGATGTGCGTAGATGTCTGCAAGAGGGGAGCGATAGCATGAACCTCAATATACTCATAGCCGGCGTTGGCGGGCAGGGCAATCTGTTTGCATCCAGCATCCTGGCCAACTATTTCATCAAGAGCGGATATCATGTTGGCGCAGTGGAGACCATCGGTGCGGCCCAGCGGGGAGGTTCGGTAGTATCCCATTTGAGGGTCAGTGACTCAGATATATACTCGCCGCTGATTCCGGCAGGGAAGGTTGACCTACTTATGGGTTTTGAGACTCTGGAGATGCTCAGGCATTTCAGAATGCTGGGCGCTGACGGCGTTTACCTGCTTAACGATTTCAAGGAACCGACGGTGCTTTGTAATATGGAGCTGGATGCCTATCCATCGGATGAAGTCATTGCGGCAGCTCTTGGTGAATCAGGTAAGAAGGGTTACACGATAAAGGCCACTGCGTGTGCCAGGCAGATTGGCGATAGCCTTCTGACCAACGTGGTGATGCTGGGCGCCTTATGCCGGTTGTCCGCGTTGTTAAATGGTGAAGGAGTCAAGCAGGTTCTTGGCAGCAGGTCACCGCCAAAGGCGCGAGAGCTGAATCTGAAGGCGTTCGACGCTGGTGGTTCATTAGTTCTGGAGGCGGTGCGCCAATGAAGGGACCAGCCAATGCTAAACAAGAAAAGTAGGAGGAAATGTCAATGAGTTGGCAAGCAAAGAAACTGCGTGAGTTGGTTAACAGGCCAGGCTGTACCGATTCTGTCGGTGTTTGGGATGCGTTCAGCGCCAGGGTGGCTGAGCAGGAAGGTTTTGAATTCCTGACTGTACTGGGTTCGCTGGTATCATGGTCGCTGCTGGGCAAAACGGATTATGGCTATATAACTGAGACAGAGATGCTCGATGTCGCCCGTCGAATCGTACAGGCAGTGAACGTGCCGATACTAGTGGATGTTGATGATGGCTTCGGTGACGCGATGATTGTTCGAAGGACGGTTCAACTATTTGAGCAAGTGGGGGTAGCTGGGCTGATTATCGAAGACCTGAAAAGGCCGTTGCGCTGCTCGGCACTGGGAGGGGGCAGCATGGAGCCAGCAGAGGTCATGGTGCATAAGGTCAAAGCTGCTGTAGAGGCGAGAAGCGACCCTAATTTTGTCATCATTGCTAGAACCGATGATTACGAAGGTGTTGATGAAATCCTACCCCGTGTCGCCGCCTATGCTAAAGCTGGAGCGGACATGGGCTTTGTCCAGGGCCTCACCAGTGTTGGAGATATGGAGAGGGTTGGCAAAGCATCTCCTATTCCGCTATTGGTAGTTCAGGTGTTAGGCACTAAGTTGCCGGTGGTACCGCCCCGCAACCTTGAAACCATGGGCTATAAGTTTCACGTGTATTACCCTCTTTTCGGTCACGCTGCGCGCGCCCTACGTGATTTTGCCAGAGGACTGAAACAGGCCCTTGAAGACAGGACAAAGGTGCCTTCTATGGAGGGAGGGTTAGGTCCCATGGAGATTGAGGAGATCATGGGGCTGGCAGCAGATGTGGAGCTACAGAGGGAATACCAGGTATAGGTATTAGTGACAATGAGGTGCGGAGGCACATTCATGAGAGGTGTGAGTGTATCACGGAGAGCTAGCCTCATCCTGGCTGCGGTAGCGCTTCTTTCGGTGTCATGTGCCGATGTAGCCACAAAGAGTAAGACTTACTCAGCGCCACCGCCAATGACAATTGATAGCAGTAAGCAGTACAGTGCTACTATTGAAACAGAAAAGGGGGACCTGGTGCTGGAGCTATTCGCCGGCGACGTCCCGGTAACGGTCAACAACTTTGTATTTCTTGCCAGTGAGGGGTTCTACGATGGCACCACGTTCCACCGCGTTGTTCCTGGGTTTGTGGCTCAGGGGGGAGACCCTACTGGGACTGGAACCGGCACTCCCGGTTACTCCTTTGCTGATGAGTTCACCGAGCATACCCATGTTACTGGTGCCCTGTCAATGGCTAATTCTGGCTCTGATACCAACGGCTGTCAATTCTTTATCACTTACACCCCTCAGCCTCACCTTGATGGTAAGCACACGGTATTCGGCCAGCTAGCAGAGGGTATGGATGTCCTGGAAGAAATTGAGCCAGGTGATACCATAATCCGGATAATCATAGAGGAAGCATAACTGATACTGGCTAGGTTGATGTGCTCGGCACGAAATCCTCTTCAAGAGTTCCGGTGTAGATGGCCGCTGACTATGAACGAGTAAAGCGGATTTGACACCAGTGGTGTGCAGTAATACTGTAATGGTGTGGTTGGCCAGCAGTTTGCGTGTGTCCGTCGGTGACTGACCACTGCTAAGACGCTGGCAATAACCGAGACGGAAACGTTTGAGTCAAAAAGGGGTGCCGGTGGCTAAGAGGGAAAACACAGCAATCCATCGAACGGCTGGAGGCACGAGCTTCGACCTGGGCCTGTGGGATTTGATGGACAGTCTGGAGGATGAGATGCTGGTCGTGGATAGTCAATACAGGGTTAGGTCAGCTAACCTGGCCCTGCGACGCAAGCTAGCCAAGGGCGCCAAGCTGCCTGTTGGCAAGCATTGCTATGAGGTCTTCCATGGCAGGCAGAAGCCTTGCTCCGCTCCTTTGTGGGAATGCCCTCTTAGGAAAGTGCTGCAAGGCAACAGTGCAACAGTAGTTGTTCACCCCGACCTTACCCTCGGGGCGGGCGCTATGTCCAACAGATATACCAAGCTGACCATGTACCCGCTCAGGGACAGCCGTGGGAACGTTGAGGCCGCAGTGGAGTTGAGAAGAGACGTCACTGCGGAAAGAGAGCTAGAGAAGGAGATTCTGAAACGACGCCACCATCTTGATGCCTTGAGCCGCGTGTCATGTGCCGTGAGCGGGCTGGATAGCCTGGACACTATCCTGGCTGTTGGCTTGGGCACTGTGTTGGACATCATCAACGGCTCCATAGGAGGTATCTTAATTTCGGATGAGGAGACTGACACGCTGGCTTATAGGGTGCACCGTGGCTTATCTGCCAAGTACGCCGAGGAGATGCGCCTTAGAATGGGCGAGGGGATTGCGGGAAGAGTGGCTCAAACCGGGGAGCCAGTTCTGCTAGAGGACATCTCGGTAGAATCTCATGCTGCCCGTCCTGACTTGATAAGCACAGAGGGTCTGAAAGGATTTGTAAGCGTCCCTCTAAAAGCAAAGGATAAGGTCGTGGGCGTGTTGAACACCGCTAGCCACATTGCCGGCCAGTTCTCCGCCGACGACGTGGACCTGCTGCAGTCCATCGGCTGCCAGCTAGGCACAGCGATAGAACAAGCAAGGCTACATAGAAGCTTGAGCAGTGCCACAGAGAGATACCAGAGGCTGCTAAGACAGGCGCTTACCATCCAAGAGCAGGAGCGGAAAAGAATTGCCAGGGAATTGCACGACGAGACCGGCCAGGAGCTTACTGCCTTGGCGCTTAACTTGCAGGCAATTAGTCAAATGATGGAAATGAGCAGCGTCGTAGACGCTAGAATCAAGCCAACGTTGGACAAGGCTCATTCTTTGGCGACTCATGCTGGCACTGAGTTGACCAAGCTCATAAGGGAACTCCGCCCTACCTTATTGGACACGCTTGGCCTGCCCGCTGCCGTCGGTCACCTTGCTGAGGCTAATCTCAGCACCCAAGGCATTGATGTAGTAACAGAGTTCAAGGGCCTCGACCAGCGCCTGCCAGCGGAAATTGAGCTATCGCTTTTTCGCATTATCCAGGAAGCTATGAGCAATATCGTGAAGCATGCGGGGGCTAAGAATGTCAGTATCAACATAGAATGCAATGCCAATGAATGTGTTTTGCGGATTGAGGATAATGGCGAGGGATTTGATGTCAGCGAAGTCACTGGCATCGATGAAGGTGGACGCGGCGCCGGTCTGTTCGGTATGAAAGAAAGAGTGACTATGGTAGGTGGCACTTGCTCGTGCCAATCCCAGCCTGGGCAAGGGACCATAGTCGTGGCCAAGGTCCCAATACTGGGGAGCACAGCCGATGGGCAAGATAAAGGTGCTAATAGTAGATGACCACACCATTGTGCGGGACGGCATCTGCGCCTTGCTAGCTCTGGCCGCTGATGTAGAAGTAGTTGGCGAGGCAGCCAATGGCAGAGAGGCCGTGGACAAGGTGGAACAGCTTGCCCCCGACGTGGTGCTCATGGATATAGCTATGCCCATCATGGATGGGCTGGAAGCGACGCGTAGAATACATAAGAAATTTCCTGAGGCAAAAGTGCTGGCCCTTACCCAACATGATGAGAGCGAGCACGTTTTCTCCATTGTTGAAGCCGGAGCCAAAGGGTTCATTAGTAAGACGGCGGCATCTTCAGAGCTCGCTTCAGGGATTCGAGCTGTTCACCGTGGCGACTCGTTTCTTTCCCCGGTTGCAGCCAGGGTTTTCGTTGAGGATTTCCAGTTGGGAGCTGCTACAGGAGGAAAACAAGACTCGCACCGACAGCTTACCAACAGGGAGAGAGAGGTGCTCAAGCTGGCTGCCGAAGGCTACACCACTCAGGAAATAGCCGACATATTGGTACTCAGTTCGAAAACTGTACAGGGACACAAGACCAATTTGATGGCCAAACTAGACATTCACAATAGGACTGACCTTATTAAGTATGCCATACGCAAAGGTATCATAACTGTGTGACGGCGTAGGCAGGCTCCTTCTTCCTTCAGCCTGCATCCCTCGACTTGGTCAATTCCTGGCCTGTATTGCTCCGCCAGGGCTTTCGTATCCATAAACAGGGCCTAATTCAGCGAAATTCAGGGGGTAAGACCGCCTGAATCGAGGGCTAATCCCCATTCTGCCTCATCACCAAGCGAGGTATTATCTCCTTAAGGAGTTGAAGCGTGCAGTATCATCCTTACCGGCGAGGTGACTAGTGGACTCAGTTCGCCTTGACGCTTACAAGAGCTACAACAGCAATGCCGCGAAAAGGCCTTCTTTTGACCACACGTTTGTGCCCCCTTGCCAGGCTGCCTGTCCGTTGCACATGGAGATTAGAGAATACGTTGATTTGATTGCCCAAGGGCGCGTGATGGAGGCACTGCAGGTCATAAGGGAAGACAACCCCTTCCCGTCCATCTGTGCATATATATGTAACCATCCTTGCGAAGATGCTTGTCGGCGCGGCCAGATAGATAAGCCTATTGCTATTAGGGCGCTGAAGAGGTTCGCCGTAGAATTCGGCGGGGATAGAGTGATTCAACCGGAAGCGGAAACCACGCATGAGGAGAGGATAGCCATAGTGGGATCCGGGTCGGCAGGGCTGTCTGCTGCTTACTATCTGAGGAAGCTAGGCTACCCGGTGACTGTCTTCGAGGCTTGCTCGGAGCTAGGAGGGATGCTGCGTGCAGGTATCCCTAAATATCGCCTCCCTCGAGAGGTACTCGATACTGAGGTTCAAAGGTTGATTCAAATGGGGGTTGAAATTAGGACGAATACGCGGGTGGTATCCTTGGACCTGCTGTTTGATATGGACTACAAGGCTGTGTTCATAACCGTTGGTGCCGCGCAAAGCCGTAGGTTAGGAATAGAAGGAGAGGACAAGCCAGGGGTGGTGGATGCAATCACCTTCCTCCGCGAGGTGAACTTGGGGTTAAGACCATCGATTGGTGAGAGTGTAGTGGTGGTCGGGGGTGGCAATGTGGCAGTGGATGCTGCTCGCACAGCACTGCGATTGGACGCCAAGAAGGTTGATCTCGTTTGCCTCGAATCTCGCCAGGAAATGCCAGCTTTCGAATCGGATATTCAAGCCGCCGCAAGTGAAGGCATTGTCATCAACTGCTCTTGGGGGCCAAGGTCAATCGTGGCTGATGACAAGGTCACCGGTATAGAGTTCATCCGGTGCACGTCTGTTTTTGACGGTGGGGGGAGATTCGACCCATCGTTTGACGAGAGTGTTAAAACGTCTCTCACCGCCGACACACTGATAATAGCTATCGGCCAGGTCCCACAAATCCCTGAAGATTTCCGTGTCCGTATAGGCAGAGGCAGCACAATTCGAGTCGACCCGGTTACCCTTACCACCAATCGGGAGGGGGTTTTCGCTGGGGGTGACGCTGTCACTGGTCCGGCGACCGTAGTGCAAGCACTGGCAACTGGCAGACAGGCGGCTTTTCGCATTGACGATTACCTTCAGCATAGATATCCGTTAGTTGGTAAAGAGGAAAAGGAAAGCTTGCTCGGCGACCTACTGCCCAAAACCATAGAAATGATAAGGAAGCTCAACCGCTTTGAGCCTCCCGTCCTTTCCCCCCAGGCAAGGGCGAAAGAGTTTGAGCCAGTGGAACTGGTATATGACTGGAAAAGCGCTGTCAATGAAGCCAGAAGATGCTTACGCTGCGGCATGGGTGCTGAAATCTTGTTCCGAGATAAATGTGCTGCTTGCCTCACCTGTCTAAGGGTTTGTCCTTATCATGTGCCCTACTTGGACGACAGTGGCACTGTCCAGATACCTGCTGACCAGTGTCAAGCCTGCGGCATATGCGTTGGGGAATGTCCTGCCCGGGCTATTGTTCTACGCAAGCCACAGGATCGGCGGCATATAGATGAGGAGCTTGACCACGCGCTCAAGACTGCGGCACAGTCGAAGTCCAGGCCCTTGATCATCGGCTTTTGTTGCCAATACGGGCTTTATGGCACTGGCGCTCTGGCAAGGTTATGGAGGCAAGCTAAAGCCGGGATTTGGATAGTGCCTGTTCTGTGTGTAGCCAAGATAGAAGCTGAGCACATATTGCGTGCCTTTGAGATGGGTGCCGAGGGTGTCTTCATTGCTGGATGTGGGCAAGAGCAGTGTGCTAGGGAGGATACTGCTTTCTGGGCTCTCCAGAGAATTGGAAAAGCCAGAAAGGTACTGGCTCAGATTGGTCTCGAACCGAAGCGCCTTCAAGCTTTTAATCTGTGTCCTACGGAGGGGGATCCTGCTAAGGCTTTGGATGAGTTCACTGAACGAATCGGAGAGCTGCACTTAGCTTCAGCAATAGAACAGGAGGTGAAAACTTGATAGTCGCAGAGCAGAAGCCATTGCAGGAGATAAGGGGCTTGATTGCTTCATACGAGAAGATATTGGTCCTTGGCTGTGGAACCTGCATGACGGTTTGCGGCGCTGGTGGTGAGAAAGAGGTCTCGCTGCTTCATGACGCTCTGAGGATAGCACAGGCTAGAGGTGGAGACGAGTCTCATAGCTTCCTAGAATACACAGTTAAGCGGCAGTGTGATTCTGAGTTTCTGAATGTGCTTGAGGACAGTGTCAAGGAGGTGGATGCCATTCTTTCGCTAGGCTGTGGCGTTGGGGTACAGACAGTAGCCGCTCGCTTCCCGGACATACCTAGTTTGCCGGGGGTCAATACCACTTTCATGGGTGCGGCTGAGGAATGGGGTGTCTGGGATGAAAGATGCGCCGCCTGCGGAGACTGCCGCCTGGCTGAGACTGCCGGTATTTGCCCTATTACCAGATGCGCCAAGGGCATACTCAATGGTCCGTGTGCTGGCAGCAAAAATGGAAAATGCGAGGCAAACAAGGACATGGACTGTGCCTGGGCTCTGATCTATAAGCGCTTGGAACGTCTGGGCCAGCTGGAGAAGATGCGCCGATATTACCCTCCCAGAAACTTTCGCACGATTCCTAGGCCGAGAAGAATCACCAGCAAGGCCAGTATCGAACCAGGAGGTGCTAATGGCTAAATCACTATTTGAGGAAAAACTGAATTCTGACCGCTTTTTGGTGACCACCGAGGTTGGGCCTCCCAAGGGAGCTGACATTTCAGAAATGGTTCATCACATAGAGCTACTTAAGGACAAAGTTGATGCTATTAATGTCACCGACCACCAGAGTTCCGTGATGAGGTTTCCCTCGTTGGGTGGCTGTCTATCGGTGAAGGAACGTGGTGGGGAACCGATCTTGCAGATGACCACCCGTGACCGCAATCGCTTGGCGCTTCAAGCAGACCTCCTGCTGGCATATTCCCAAGGCATCAGGAACGTGCTTTGCCTCACCGGTGATTCCATTGACGTCGGCGACCACAAAGAGGCAAGACCGGTGTTCGACTTGGATTCTGTGCAGTTAATCGTGACCGCCAGGACGATGGAATCAGGTAAGGATCTAGCGGGGGCCGACCTCAAGGGGGCTCCAGAATTCTGCATTGGTGCGTCGGTTCATCCGGCGGCAGATTTCATTGAGCCACAACTTATCAAATTTGAAAAGAAGGTCGCTGCCGGAGCGCAGTTCTTCCAGACCCAAGGCATATTTGACTTCGACACTCTCCGTAGGTTTATGCAGTATGCGCGCCAGTTTGACGTTAAGATCCTGGCAGGCATCATAGTCCTCGCTTCAGCAAGAATGGCTCAGTACATGAATGACAACGTCCCCGGTGTAATTGTTCCCCAGGCTGTAATCAATGAACTGGCCGGCGTGGAAAAGGGCAAAGGGCTTCAGAAGGGCATCGAAATTGCTGCGGGGCTCATGAAGACGATTAAAGAAGCAAACGTATGCCACGGAGTACATATTATGGCAGTAGGGAGGGAGAGCATCGTGCCTGAGATCCTGGAGGCGGCTGGACTGGGAATCGGCGCACAGGTTTAGGGGCTGGTGGTACAACTGAAGGATCGAGTGAGCTGGTCAAATCTAATGAAAGAGAGAAGGAGGAGAGAGAAAATGGGAAACAGCAAAAGAATCCTAATCGCAGATGATGAGCGTGATTTTCTGTTAGCTCTGCAACTGACTTTGGAAGCTAAACTATATAAGGTTAGCACTGCCAGCAACAAGGCAGAAGCACAGGAAAGAATCAAGACAGGACAGCCTGATATCGTCATTCTCGGTACAATGACCCCGCGTGGGGAGGCATTCTCGTTGCATAAGTGGCTGAAGCAAAATCCGCGAACCAAAGACTTGCCTGTTGTGGTGATCGATGCTCCCCTTGAAAAGCGCCTTGTCAGTGGGTGGAGCATGGATGAGGGTGTGCAAATGGAGGCTGAGGAGTACCTTACCAAGCCTATTGAGCCAGCATCGCTTGTGCCCCGTATCCAGGCACTGCTGGAACGGACGGCTAAGAGGATAAAGGTGCTGGTGGTAGATGATCACACCGTAATCAGGGATGGCATTCGAGCTGTGCTCACGCTGCAAAAGGACATCGCAGTAGTAGGTGAGGCCGTTGACGGGAAAGACGCAGTGGATAAAACACTTCAGCTTTTGCCTGATGTGGTAGTTATGGACATAGTAATGCCCTTAGTTAACGGGCTGGAGGCAACCAAGCGGATATGCGCGGACTGCCCTCAGACTAAGGTTCTGATGCTAACACAGTATGACGATGAAGAGAATATCCTCATGGCTGACAAGGTAGGAGCCTATGGCTTTATCCCCAAGCGTGCGGCTAGTTCTCAGCTTATATCAGGGATAAGAACTGTGTACGCAGGGCGGCATCTTGAGAAGCCGGCTAGAGTTTCCAACTGAGACCGGATGGCACCACGTTGCTGAGCAACCTGGGTCGGCTTATTGCCAACTTGGTGCATTGTGTAAGCTTGGGGGAAGATTCCTTCTGGTGGAGGTCGGGCAGGCCCCATGTCGATCGTGCCAGAATTATTCTCCGCAAGGTTTGTAGGCGGCGGGGTTTGGCATTGTTCGTTTGGCAATTGACCAGACGGATGACGACATAGTAACATAGTAGAGTCAGTATCGAGGACTGCTACTGACAGCATCCGTAGCGACGCTAAGCATAGAGAAACGGTGCTCAGGATTTTGGGAGGTGTAGTGTCTCATGTTAGTTCGAGCGTAACCCTAAAATCTTACCAGAAACAGGCCTAACTTTCTCGTACCATCCGCTAAAGTCTCAACGTCTATGTCATGAGTGTCAAGCGCAGGTAAACCGAGGACAGAAGAACCGTGGCGAAAGGAGGTGATGTTTATTTGCATAAGAAAGAGCTCAAGGCATACTAGTTCAATAAAGCAAATGAAGAGGAGGTAACAGAATGGCTAAAGTAGCACGAGAGATGGTGGAAAAGGCCGGAGTCAATGTCGATGAACTGCTAGAGCTGCTGGTAAATAATGCAGCGGCTGAACTGACCACTTACTATTACTACACGATTCTGCGGGTGAACCTGATTGGAATGGGTGGCGAGACCGTCAAGGAAATTGCAGAGACAGCCCGCGTCGAAGACCGCAACCACTTTGAGGCTCTTGTTCCTCGTATCTATGAGCTTGGCGGCAAACTGCCCGAGCTCATGGTGGATTTCCACAACTGTTCTGCGTGTCCACCTGCCAGCTTGCCCAAAGACCCGACTGATACCAAGGCCATGTTGAGGGTGCTGGTAGAAGCGGAGAGATGCGCAGTGCGAGGATACACTAACATCTGTAACCTTACTGCGGGCAAAGACCATCGCACTTACGACCTGGCGCAGGCTATCCTCAACGAGGAAGTGGAGCATGAGTCGTGGTTCTCTGAATTCCTGGGTGAGGGACCTTCCGGTCACTTCTTGCGCCGTGGGGATACTTCTCCCTTCGTTTCAAAATTTCTGAAGTAATAGCAAAACAGTGTGTCATCTGGGGAGGCCTAGAACGGATTTGGGCCTCCCCAGAATTTGGGCGGCTTGGATAAAATGGGAGTCGGATTCCTTCAAAACTATCATCCGGTGATGCAGGCGCTCGTGGCAACATGTTTCACCTGGGCGATGACTGCGCTGGGAGCAGCCGCCGTATTTATGGGGAGAAACATAAGCCGCAGGGTGCTTGATGCGATGCTCGGTTTTGCTGGCGGTGTGATGATTGCTGCCAGCTTCTGGTCACTGCTAGCGCCAGCCATTGAAATGTCGGAGGGGAAGGACATTCCTGAGTGGGTACCAGCAGTTGTAGGCTTTCTGGTTGGTGGTATCTTCCTGCGGGTGATTGATAGGGTACTGCCTCATCTGCATATTGGCTTTCCCACTGAGCAGGCGGAGGGTGTGAAAACTAACTGGCAGCGGAGTACGCTGCTCGTTCTTGCCATTACGCTGCACAACATCCCGGAAGGACTTGCTGTTGGGGTGGCTTTTGGAGCTCTCGCTGCTGGCTTAGCTGCAGCTTCTTTCGGAGCGGCTGTCGCCCTGGCCATCGGTATAGGTATTCAAAACTTTCCGGAAGGGATGGCGGTTTCTGTGCCCCTGCGACGGGAAGGGTTGTCTCGCCGAAGAAGCTTCTGGTACGGGCAGCTATCGGGAATTGTTGAACCTATCGCCGGCGTTATTGGTGCTGCTACAGTCATTATTGCCCAGCCTATTTTGCCTTATGCCCTGGCTTTTGCTGCCGGTGCCATGATATTCGTTGTGATTGAAGAGGTAATCCCGGAAGCTCAACGTGGCGGCAATACTGATCTGGCAACCATGGGCGGTATGGTCGGTTTCGCAGTAATGATGTTACTTGACGTCGCTTTTGGCTAGACCCCCGGGTTACTCAGGCTCGAATGAGAGTATTCACCAGAGAAGAACTAAGGAAATATGACGGAAGCAACGGCATTGCCTATGTTGCTTGCAAGGGTAAGGTATATGATGTCTCCAGCAGCTATCACTGGAGGAAAGGTGTTCATCACGCCATGCATAGCGCCGGACATGATTTGACTTCTGCCCTGGGACGGGCTCCCCATGGTCTCGACCTTTTGCAGAAGTTTCCGATAGTAGGCGAGCTTGCTGACTCGGACTAATCTGTAACCAGCCAGCTAACTGGCAGCCAAATTGGGGGGCACGCCTATTCCTTTTTCTTCTCCAGTCCCTTCTCCTTTACCATTGCCTTTGTGCGCTTACTTACCTCATCAGCTTTAGACAGCAGATAGAGCATGCCACCCAAACACGCAAGGAAAATGCCGGTGCCGATGGGTGAGCCCCAGTACAGTGCCAGCCATAGACTTTCCATTTCTCCCTCCTTTTATTAGACAGACTCACGTGCTCGGATCATATTATGCATGAGTTTACAAGGAAGCTAGAAGCAGCCACACCGTCAAAGCCCGTTTGGCAGCAAACTGTGCAAACAAACGCAAATCGTTTTTGTTTGCACAGAGTCAGGCCGAGGCTGGGTCCAGAACGGCAATAGAGACAAATCCCTCCGGGTTAACAGAACTGGAGCGGAGCAATTCCTTCTGGTGGAGATTGGGGGAGAGTTGAACTCCGGTCAGACCGAAAATCAAGACCTTCGCTGAGCATTGTATTCTGGAGGATTTTGACATAGCGGTGCATGTATGTTACTGTCGGCTGGGAGGTAAAAGTCATGGGAATGAGCCTGAAGCGGACAACCATCTTTCTGACTGAGGAGCAACACGAGAGGCTCCGTCGCTTGGCCTTTGAGCAGCGTACCTCGATGGGTAAACTTATTCGCGATGCTACTTCAGAGATATTAGAGGATGCGGAGGATATCAACAAGGGGGTGGAGGCGCTAGCTGACGAGGAGGGCACTGTTACCTGGGAGGAATACCAACACCATAGGAAAGAGCGAGAAGTCCAAGGTGAGCTATAAGGTTGAAGTTAGGCGTGCAGTTTGCAAGGAGTTGGATGCGCTGCTTGGGCAAGATTATGAAGCTGTGGCTAAAGCCATTTCAGCTCTGGAGCGGGAGCCTAGACCACCAAGAGTCAAGAAATTGGCTGAGAGTGGTCTGTGGCGTATTCGTGTGAGACAGTACAGGATAGTGTATGCCATAGACGATGAAGCACAACTGGCCACGCTGGTACGAATAGCCAGGCGTAGAGAGGATACATATAAGAGTCTGTGAAGGAGTGGCACCATGAGTAATCTCATGTATGCTCAAATCAACCAGACAAAAGAACATACCGATTCTATAGTGTCCATCCTGATAAGGCTGGCAGCCGCTCACTAGCCCCAATATTTATGGTAGAATTAGAAAAATGGGGGAGGGGCTCCGTTAGGGATGCATTACTTAGGACTTGGCCTGCAGCTACTTATCACATTTTGGACTTTCTTGCCTGTTATGGGAGTTGTTCTCCATCGTGTGCAGGGAGTCAGTGGCAATTAGGAGGAATCATGGCAATGAGTGATAGGGCTAAGGATGTCTATAGACTCGTAGTAAGCATTGTCGCCTGTCAATGTGCCGGTCTCGTCGGTTCCATCTTTACCATGAGTGCAATTCCGACCTGGTACGCAGCTCTCCAGAAGCCGTCGTTCACACCACCCAACTGGTTGTTTGCACCCGCCTGGGTAACACTTTACGTATTGATGGGCATATCAGCGTTTCTGATATGGCGCAGGGGCTTTGATGACCGGAGGACTAGAACAGCGCTGATAGTCTTCCTGATACAATTGATTCTCAATGCCCTCTGGTCAATAGCTTTCTTTGGGCTTGAGTCCCCTCTTTACGGCGTGATTGTAATAGTTGCCTTATGGGTGGCGATATTGTTTACATTGTTGAGGTTTTTCAGGATTTCAAAGGTGGCGGGGATACTTCTCATACCGTATATTTTGTGGGTGAGCTTCGCTGCAGCCCTGAATATATCAATATTCATTCTGAATCCCTAGGTTAATGCTCACAACGCAGTCGTTGACAAGACGCTAGTGCAAGAGCGAAATCATGAAGCGCCTACACCCGGAAAAGCTGCACGTATGTTATTTGAAAGGCGTCGGATGCGATTATCCGCCAGTCCCGCGGCGCTATACGCTGACTCATTCTGACCTCACTGGCGATCTATATCTCAGCATTGGTTCAGATTACAATTCCAGGCAGATATCGCATTGGTGCACCCGGCTTATGAGAGACGAGGTGTTAGCTGAGTGGGAGGATTGAGGGAGGGGTACACTTTCATGCAGAGCAACCACGCTATAGCGTAAAGGAGATGCGAGGGAAGCTTGCTGACTACTCCGGATGAAGGTCAAACAGATGACCTGCGGTAGAAGCGTGCATCACTCACCAATATCGGCAATACTCTAAGAACGCTTTTCTCTTTGTCTTTTATCTCCAGCATAACGTCGTAGTCGAAAGGTCTTGTTTGTTCAAGCAAGCGCTTGAAGTGTTCCACATCAATGCTTTCACTGTGCCTGGTGTTCAATCCCGGCTGTCCTTTGGTGGCTGTAATCTACCATCGGTATGCCATCTTCTTCTTTCCAGGTCTTGGCAAAGAGCGCGAACGCGTCTTTCAAACCCTCGCCAGAGTTGTTTAGTTCATGATGAAGAACGTCGAAAAGCACAGGTATCCCGGTCTCAGCATGTATTCGAAGACAATCGTATGTCATGACAATTGACATAGTCTCCAATTTCCTCGCACTCCTTTCGGAAATGGCTGAGCCAGTCAAATCGGCATACATAGTGTGAGGCAAAGGGAATGAGGTCCGAAGTTATTCTGAAGAATAGGATGCTGTGTTCCACATTGAACCTTAGCATCTTGTGCAGGGAGTCAAGGTTATTGCTGGCTGTGCTAATCAAACGTTCTTCTGAGTATGGTTTGAGGCGGAACGTGCGGTTGCCTTTGCGTCCTATTGTCCAGTGAATACACGGATATCCTATTCTCAACCTGCTTGCTCGAAACGGCAGTGGCTAATCTCCAAGGTGCAGGCTTTGCGTCTTATCGAAGCCAGCGACTATGTAGTCACTCACTGTTATCTTCATCACAGCACTATCCGGCCTGTTGATGAACTCTCCAAGGTGAGGATGTTTGGCAACATAGACCCTTGCCAGGAGCTCTCTCTCGTTACCCGTGCTTTCTTCAGCGGTGCCTACAGCCGTTACAGCTACCGCCACATGGAAATCAGATATCTGGTTTCTCCGGCTGTCTATCAGCAAGGCCACCTTTTTGTTCTCTGTGACGTTGGTGTATTTCCGTGTGTTACGGCTGGTCACGAAGATTAGGTGTCTGAACTCGTCAGTCGTAGCGAATGCTACCAGGTTGCTGTACGGCTGTCCTTCATTTTGAGTAGCCAGCACAGCAAGTTGCTGCGATGCGAATAGTCCCCTTAGCAGTTCCCTGAGGTCTGAAAAGTCTTCCATTATGGACCCCTTTGCAGGCTAGCTGCGGATTGTGGAGCCTGCATTGTATGCAAAAGCATACGCCCGTTCCAGTTGGGGCTGTCAGTCCTCATACAACTATTCTATTACGAATCTATTTGTCCCTCAACTATCTGGTTGGGGATGGATCTTTTGCTTTCAGGACTGGATAGGGGATAATGCCTCAAGCTGACTGATTACATCCGCTTGCTTAGGTCCTTCTAGCTTCGTTGTGAGACAAAAGAGGCTTTTGTGATATCTGAAAACATAGTTAGATTGTCTTTTCTGTCCAAGATTTCTGCGCTTGGCTACGAAATGATAGATGATGATACCTGACTCGTAACAGTAATATGCCAGCAACAGATTGCTTCTACGCTGGTAAGAGTGTTTAAGCTCCTGCATAGTACATATTGAATAGTGGAATCCTGTAATATACTGTGGGGAGAAGGAAATGAACCAACTGGAGAATCAAATCAGAAGCATAGCTAGAGAAAGCGGAGCAAATTGGTCGGGATTGCTTCGAAGCAAAGACTGTATGATGCTTCACCTTCTGGCAATCCGGACTATCTATTACCATCAACGCAATCGATTATCTCTTTTGCAGTGACGCTAGACAAAAGTATTGCACGGGATCTCATAAGCAAGAAGAACTGGCTATCTCACTGCGAAGAACGGAAGCGAATGGCGAGGTCGCTTTATGGTATTAGCGACCGCCTAGTAGATTTTCTTAATTAGTACCACCTACAGTGAGTGATTTCCTGCCTGACTATCTGAAGCAGGCTGAATAATACAGGATTACTTTGTGAAAGGAGAGAACAATGGATAAAAATGAAATGGATAGGAGTGAAAGAGTACAGTGGATTTACTCTTCCCGCGATAACAAGGAACTGGCAGACCGGTATGACCAGTGGGCCAAGGACTATGACACTGACCTCCGTGAGGGGTTCGGCTGGCTTGGACCGCACAGGGCTGTTGAGTTCTTTGTTCGTCATGTGCCTAGAAAAGAGGCCAGGATTTTGGATGCCGGAGCCGGCACCGGGCTGGTAGGTGAATTGCTAGCCAGACAGGGCTACAACAATCTGGTAGCTATGGACCTGTCTATTGGCATGCTCGAGGAAGCACGAAAGAAAAATGCCTACCGAGAATTTCATCAGATGGTGATGGGAGAATCCCTGGACTATGCAACCGATTCATTCGATGCCGTAATCAGTGTTGGTGCACTTACCGTGGGTCATGCTCCAGCCAGTTCCTTTGATGAGCTTATTCGTATAGCCAAACCCAGTGGTTACATCGTGTTTTCACTGCGGCCTGACGTATACCGGGAGAGAGGTTTCAAGGAAAAACAAGATGCCCTTGAATCAGAGGGGAAGTGGAAGCTTGCCGAAGTAAGTGAGGAATTCCAGCCTCTTCCTAAGGGAGAGCCAGATGTATACCATCAGGTCTGGGCATATCAGGTAGCCCCATTGGCAGATTGTCACGAATGAATGTCTAACACTGAAGACGGCTGAACGGAAGATTGAAGAATTACCCAGTTTCAATGACTAGCGAGTAACGCAGCTGCACAGAATACACCTGTGACAAAACTGCGTAATGTCACAATAATAGTATGCTGTTGCCCAACCTAACATGACTGCATTTCGTTTCCATCACACCGAAATCAATTCTCCGCATTCTACGCCAGCGAAGGGCATTAGGGCTGGTATTCAGATAGATTTTACCAATGATACAGTTCTACGAAGTTATGCCTGTCACCCAGTTAAGCACACCTGAGGGTAAGCAGGCAGTTAGGTGAAAAAGATGGGGTATCGCCTCCTTTCGGATAGAGAGCTCCACTAGTGCTGATATACAAGGATTTTTGGTGGTTGCAGTACATGGCTCGCCTGCCGAGGACTACCGCAGGGCTCCGACAGGTGGATTGACGGCCAGGTATCATGGATATAGTATTACTGATAAGAGCGATGAGGGCCAGGATGCCTCATTTCGAATTGAAATGGGGAATCCTGATTAATAGGAGGTAAGAGAGTTGAGCAACGAGACTGAGGAGTCCAAGAGGCGATGGGCAATCAGTGGACTGTTTATTCCAGCAGGTTTGTTTATTGGTATGGGGGTTGGTTGGGTAATGGGGTACCTTGTGCAGGGTCTTTTCATTGGTTTGGGCGCCGGTTTTCTAGCTATGGCAATAGTGCGACTTAAATCTGGCAAATGGTGAGAGTGTAATAACAAGACTGCTCCAATAGGAATAAAAACAAAGTTAGACAATATAACTATAGAAAAAGTAATTCTCCTTATTGCCTGCCAAAAAACCCAGAACTCAGGAGCCCTTTTTTCTATATCACTCAAGCTGATTACTATCGCTTGATGTACCCATAAGGACAATAAGGCTTTGGATATATCATATCCCTACTCTAAATGAAATGTAGTGTTCGTATTGTAAAACGCAATCAGACTGTCAGGACAATTAAAAAAGTTTGGTGTGGTTTCACATCGAATTAATGCCAATCTTAAAGAAATGTATCTAACTCTTAGGAAGCCACTGGAACGTAATTGAAAAGACCCTCCCCGACCAGTTTTTCCCAGAATGTCGGGTGGTTCTAGGTATCGTCCCCTTTGGTGGGGTGTGTTCACTTTCTTAACAAACGTCTTACAGGGTGCGAACAAGAAGGTATGCATTTGGACGGGGAGCTCAAGGGTTCGTCCAATTGGCATAATCTCTAAACAAAAGAACGCTGGCAGCAAAAGGCTAGCGTTGTTACTACTAAATGGTGGAGGCGGGGGAGAGTTGAACTCCCCGTCCAGAAAAAGGTTGCCAGAATATCTACAAGCTTAGTCAGCTCCTCTTATCTCGTCTAGCCTTCATCTGCTGACCGAATCCAGCTAGACCAGCCGATTTTCTTAGCCAATCCTTATCGACATCAGAATTGGAGCACCTCGACTTTGCGTCACCCAATCCCAACCCATCGAGGAGAGGTCAGGTTGGATGTGCAGCTTTTAATTAAGCCGCAATGGGAACTAAATCGTTCTCATTTATTTTTTGCCACTTGTTTTGTGAGGTTAGTGGCACCTCAGCTTGCAATTCTGTAGGCCCTCCCCTGTCGAAGCCACGCGCCCCCAGAATGCTAACCTTGTCTTCTCTATCACCTCCTTCCTTACACTCAATATCCAGACGTTTGTCGGAATCTCCTGAGAGCCAGGAAGCCAAAAATAACTACCAGGACTCCCAGGACGATATCGCTACATTGTGCCGGGCAAATTGCGGAGATAGCTGCTAGGGCACCGAAGACGATTGTCAGAATATGCCAGATCAAATTTCACCTCCTTCTAAGCTTAAGCGCTCGGTCGATTTCTCTTTCTGTGTCTCGCCGGGCAATAGCCTCACGTTTATCGTAAACCCTCTTCCCTTTGCCTACCCCCAACTCTAGCTTTGCTATTCCATGCTTAATGTATAACTTCAGTGGCACTAAGGTCAAGCCTCGCTGCACCACCTTGCCAGTGAGAGTATTGATTTCTTTTCGATGGAGCAGAAGCTTGCGGGGTCTTAGCGGCTCATGGGTATTGTAGCTGGCAGCGTCATAGGAGGCAATATGACTGTTGAGCAGCCAGAGCTCACCGTTTTCCGGCTTGGCATAGGCATCACCCAGGTTTACTCTTCCTTCCCTGATGGACTTAATCTCAGAACCCTTGAGCGCAATGCCAGCTTGAATGGTTTCCTGAATATGATAATCATGGTAAGCTTTGCGATTAACAGTGATAGTCCTGGAATCTTTTGTCATGTGGAAATTTTACCACCGGGATGTGGAGGGAGCAATTTCTTCAGCTTGTTGTGAAATACTCGTTGAGAGGGGACGGGGCAGACAGTCTATCCAGTAGGTAATGAAGTACTAGTACAATCTTGCTCTTCCCTCTTGACAGGTGGTAGTATAACATTAGGGTTGTAGGAAACAAGAATGAATATCTACAGAAGGAAATTGCTGAACGCTGTACTTTTTTTTGCTAGTAATACGAAGCGGGTAAACCTTGGCAAACTTTCAAAGCTTCTCTATTTTCTTGACTTTATGCATTTTGAACAGACAGGCTATCCCTCCATTGGATTGGAGTATTACGCATTTGAGAAGGGCCCTGTACCAAGGGATTTTTGGATAGAGATAAGAGACGCTAATGTTCCCGAAGACTTCAAGGGGAAAATCGGGCTGATACGAAGGGCGGACGATTTTGCACCGAGTTATAAAGAGGTCGAAGTTCGTGCCCTGGAAAAGCCCGACTTGTCTGTGTTTACGCCAAGAGAAATAAAAATCCTTGAAACTTTGGCTTTTGTGTATAAGGAGGCTAGAGCAAGCGACATATCTGAAGTCACCCATCTGCCAAAACAGCCTTGGGACATTACAGTCAAGGAGAAGGGCAAGAACAAACTCATAGATTACCTACTCAGCATTGATGAAGGATCGGCAGTTAAGCTAGACGATGCCGCGGATACGCTCAAAGAACACTTTGAAGTTGTGCACAATTTTGGGATTGAACCAACTAAGTAGTTCTATAGAGATATCATGCCACAACCTGGACAAGTTCTCTGCTATAAAAACTACGAATTTGAAGACCAATCTAAGAAAGAGAAACTTTTTGTTGTCCTAAATGATGCGGATACGGACTCGGTGTGTCTTGTTCTCAAGACAACGTCTAAATCAAGACATTATGAAGGTGTGGGGAAAGGATGTAATCCGCAGAAAAGAGTATTCTTTGTACCCACTGATTGGGAGCAATGCTTCAAATTAGATACATATATTCAACTGCCCGGGATTATTGAAATTGCGACCGATGAGTTATTAGTAGGTGATATCTCTGGTAGAATTTATGTCAGCAGTTCGCTTTCAGTAGAATGCTTTAGATTGCTTAGGAATTGCCTTAAGCAATTCAAGGAAGACATATCTGCACAGCATTGGAAATTTATTTTCAAATCGTAATAGGTAAACAGCAATTGCGCGGCTTATCTGGAAAAGCTAAAGCCATGGCTTGAGTCACGAGATTCAAATGGGCCGGGCCGATAGATTTTACTTATTCACAACAATTTTCTTGGTGATTGCTGTAGTAGTTGGCGGTGTGGTGCTGGCGGCAGAACATCGTAAGAGCCAGCCTGCGGGAATCGTCCTATCCCAGGCAGCGTGTACTGCGCAAAGCGGCGAGATTCATATTGGCGGCGCAGTGGCTAACCCCGGGTTGTATACCCTTAAAGAAGGCGACACTATAGAAGCTCTCCTTCTGGATGCTGGCATTGAACCCGATGCCGACCTCAGCCACATCGAGATCTACATTCCACAGGAGGGTGAAAAGCAATGCCCGCAGAAGATAGATATAAACCGAGCCGAACCCTGGCTTCTTGAAGCCCTGCCAGGCATAGGCGAAACCAGAGCTCAGGCTATTGTGGACTACCGCAGTGAGAATGGTCCCTTCAAGAGAATTGAAGACTTGCTCAAAGTCAAAGGTATCGGCGAGGGGACGTTTGAAAAGATAAAAGACTATATAACGGTTTCAGATTAGGTCCATGATTCCGCTTGTTGTAGCATGACAGTGTTTCCAATGAGGCAAAGCGAATATGGCTGCAAGCAAGGCTAAGGGCCAACATCGTCTGGTAATGCTGGTATTCCCTTTCCTTATCGGCTTCTCACTGCACCTTCTGCTCTTTGCTACGGCACCGATGGTCACGGTTATGATGGAGGAAATGCAACTATCTCACGCTCAATTCGGCTTTCTGTTCTCAGTTGCAATGATAAGCGTTATTCTCCTCAGGGTACCCTGGGGATTAATGGCTGATAGAAAGGGCTACTTGCGTGTTCTGAGGATAGCGTTACCGATTTCCGCGGCTTCGGCTTTCGCCAGGGCTTTTTCCCCTGACTACCTGACTCTGCTGCTAAGCCAGCTCTGCCTTGGGGTGGGCCTGGCGGCGGTGATGCCGTGCCTGTCCCTCCTTGTGCAGAGCTGGTCACGGCAAACAGCGGGACTCTCGACCGGGGTCTACGTCTCCGGTTTCGCCGCTGGCAACGCCACTGCCCTCGGGCTTACTCCCAGCTTGCTTGGGATGGTGGGCTGGAGACACGTTCTCATGATGTACGCCGGCCTGGGGGCAGTTGTGTGTGGGCTCTGGTGGGCTCTGGCGAAAGGTGGTGACCAAAGGCCATCGGAGCTCCGCATGAAGGACTTCGGAGGACTCCTAAAGGACAGGTACGTCTGGGTACTGGCTTTCTTCATGATGGGGGCAATGGGAAGCTATGACACCCTTGCTACCTGGATGCCGAAGGTTCTAGCAATGAAGGAGCTCAACACGGCACTTTCATCTTTGCTGCCTCTGGGATTCTTTTTGGCGGGACCCATAGTGGGTCTTGCATCAGATAAACTGCGGAATAGGAAAACAGTAGTCGCCCTGCTAGGGTGTGTTGCGGCCGCATCCATCATCGGCATAAACTATGCCCCCTTTCCTCTACTGCTTCTGTGTCTCTTTCTCTCAGGATTCGCGCCTATCGGCGTGCTCACCATCGCACTTGCGGCGCCGGTGGAGGATGAACGCCTTTCCCTTTCTGCGGGAGCTGTGGTTGGCCTGTCCTCGGCGCTGGGCAATATCGGACCACTAGCGATGCCTGTCGGTTTCGGCTTCCTGATGGACGTTACCGGCACATTCCAGGCCTCGGTCCTTTCTGTTGCCGCCTTAGCCGGAGTCACGTTTATTCTCGGCTCAAGGATGAGCAGGTGACATGGGAGCTCGGGGTGTTGTAGATTATCGCGGCGGTGATTCAGACAAGGCCCCAGTCCTTGTAGCCTTGTCGAATAGCTGCCAGGGATGCTGGTGAAGGTGCCGTTTCTTCTGATTGTTCCGCCTTGACGTAGGTTGCGGCCTCGACAATGTCACCCAGGTCTGTGAATACACGTATATTCACACGGCTGTAAACGGCAGGACAGCCTTCATGTCTATCCAGTATCCTCAAGCACCTCTCCGTTACTTGATAAACACCACCCACAATTTTCTCACCTTTGGAAGGCTTGATGCTGGCAACTCCGCCGCCCCGCTTTCTGGACCATCCGGCGAATATTAGCTTGTAGTTGGGCAGCGTGGCTGGAAATTTGGGCAAGGCGTCGGGGCAACGTTCCAGCATTTGCTTCTGACTCAGATTAGAACCATAGGCGAAGTAATACATCTGGCAATGTCCAAATCTGCTGGCTGGGCTATCCGTTTACGCACCAAGCCAGCCGATGAGGTTCCAACCTTCATCAAGGTCATAGCTCTGGGTTTCGTAGGTCAAGTTACAAACAGCGTCGACCTCGAGCCAGTAGCCC
>Ga0315533_1000054_pt1 | contig 111249 bp, 114 predicted proteins | sample SalMarSW160130MG_FD_203081 | JGI IMG/M metagenome (GOLD analysis project Ga0315533, IMG submission 203081) | Salt marsh sediment microbial communities from the Plum Island Ecosystem LTER, Massachusetts, United States - Salt Marsh Sediment SW1601-30 ...
CTTTATGATGCCCATCCTCTCCAACTTCTTTATGCGGTTATGCACCGTGGTTACCGGTATCAAGGTTTTCTTGCTAATGTGGTGCGTCGTCCATTTCGCATGGTTCTTCACGACATCGAGGATTTCCATGTCTTTTTTGTCAAGCATAATGAAAAATTATTCCAAGCATTTAAAAAAGCAACCTAAAAAACGGAAAAAAAATTCCATAAATAGAAATTTTAGGAAAAAAATTCGGTTTTTTGTTTCATTTTTCACGCCTAATTTGGTGAAATCTGGAACGTTGTTTTGCTTTCCGGAATGCATACTCTTATAATTTTTGATTCAAGTGGGAATTGTGGGGGATGCTTGACTGAAAATTATCAAAACCGCATACTAGTGGGGGTGAAAGCACGAACAACGTACCTGTTTGCAAGCTATGCCTGGAACCCATATCGAATTTCATCTGCCCTGATTGTCTTTACAGATCGGTACAGCAATGGATTTGGCGTTGCGAGCCCAGTCTCATTAGAAAGTTCAGGGATTTCCACACGAAGTTCATCGAAACGGTCATTTCTCAGAAGACCGCGTTTTGCGTGTCTTGCAAACATGAGTACTACCACATGGTATGCCCCTATGACTACCTGAGAGAGGTGTATGCCTGGCTGGGAGATTACCTGACTGAAAAGCACCTCAAGGAATTCCTCAGGATATTCAGCATGGGCTTCAATAAGATGGAAAGGAATCTAGAGCGACGCGTTTTCTACAGGAACTACGGATCATCACACCATATCAAAGAAAGGGTAGACGTAGGGATTTGCGAGCTTTGCGAAAACTTCTCCGATAATCTGAGGAGGGACTCTTCAAACCGCTACGTATGCGAAAACTGCAGGATTATATGATGGATTTCGCATACTACATGTGCGACAATGGAACCGAGGATGACAAGAGGAAAGACATAGAGGATTTGCTCAGGCTTGTGGACGTGGGCTATGTGGCCTTCAGGGAAAGCCGGGAAGGCAGAATAACCGTGTACAGACCTTTCAGATTGGGGGTGATGCTGGCTGGAAACCCCGGGGAGGAATACCGGTTCAATCGTTGGGCGTGCCAGCAGGAGTGTTGATGCATGGTCCAAACGGAAACCTGTTCCGAAATGCGCAGATTGCCTGATGATTATCAGGCAGTTCAGGCAGTGGAAAAGCCGCAAGGGATGAGGGTGTTAACGGTTTTTGAAGATCTATACGACCTTCTGCACGGCTTTGAGAGTGTTGGGAACGGGCTCTGCAGGGAAGCACTGAAAAAGGGGAGATTCAAAGTCCATTTTCACCGGTATATTAATCCCCTTTCCAGTACAGAGAAAGAATTTCCGGGTGTGTACGAGTACAAGGTTACAATCAAGACCGAAGAATTTCCAGCAAGAATCGATAATCCTGTTATCAAATATCGGGGAAGCTGGGAGGGGATTGAACACGGAATCAAGGATGATATTGCGTATCTGAAATCCCTCGGGATTCGGAAAATCAAGTACTTGGGATACAGGGGGGAGATGTACGCCTGAAAAGGGAGAACACCGGCTGACCGTTAAGGAGGTAGAGGTGCCTGCATAACCGTTAAGGTTGCCTGGGGTGTGCGGAATATGGTAGTCAGAAGGCCCATTTCAATAGAGCCCTTGACGGACGGGGGTATAGATGCCTACGACATAGACGGAAATGTATTGTTTTATGATGCATGCGGGGACGATTTCTCACCACCACAATCTTCTGGATACGACCAAGATAAACTTCAGGATGAGAAACAGGATGAATTTGAAAAAGCAAATTCAGGAAATGGGAAACTTGTTGACCTAATCCGGCAGTATCTGAGTGAGATAGGCAAATTCAAATTACTTGGAAAGGACAGGGAAGCTGAACTTGGCAAAATCATAAAGGAAAATGCCGTGGAGGTTAAAAGGGAAGCTTTAGTAATCGGTTACGGCGCCCGGGAGATTTTGGGTTTGCTGTACAAATGCCTGGATGGTGAGATCAGGTCACATGCGGGCAAGTACGCCATTTTCGACTTGCCATACAAGAAACTAAAAAACTACGGCCCCACCGTATCCAAGTCCATGGAAAAGCTCTTGCCGAGGGCCGACAGAATAATAAAAAGCGTAACGGGAGGAAGAATTTCAGCTAGTTATGAAAGGAGAATCAGAAGAGAGTTCGCACAAATGAAAAACGAATTCGGTGATTTGCTTCTGCCCCTGAACCCGGAATATTCTATCATCACACCGTTAATTCCCCGGCTTTTTGATTACCGGGAGCGTTTAATGGACCTGTTGAAACATGGCTCGTTGAACGGAGAGTTGACGGAAATTGCACTGGAAATAGGCGATTTGCCTGAACAATTTCTGGACTCGATGCCTGAACTGGTAAGAATGTTCAACAACGTTGAAGGAGCCAGAAAAGAGATGATAGAAGGGAACCTGAGACTTGTTGTAAGCATAGCGAAGAACCACAGGGGAAGGGGGCTGGATTTCCTTGATCTGATACAGCTTGGAAGCATGGGCCTTGCAAGGGCTGTTGACAAATGGGAGTATGGCAGGGACCTCAAATTCAGCACTTACGCAACATGGTGGATAAGGCAGGCCATTAAAAGGGGACTGGACAATTATCGGAGAGCCAAAAGCATTCCGCTGCGGGTTCGCGGGTCAAGACGAAAACTTGCCGTTCCCGTTTCGCTTGAGGAAAAATTTCACGGCGGAGACAACTGCGAATTTGAAGACATGCTGAAAGATGCAAAATCTCCCGATCCTGCCAGGCAGGCCGAGCTGAGAGAACTGGCTGAAAGGTATTATAAAATCTTAAAGGTTTCAGACCCCAGGGAAGCTGAAATAACCAGGATGAGGCACGGCCTTGACGGATGTGGAGGAGAAGCGTTCACGCTTGAAGAGTGCGGGGAAGTCCTTGGAATAAGCAAGGAAAGGGTAAGACAGTTAGAGGGGAACGCCTTGGTGAAATTGCAGACTTTCAGATAACGGAAATGGGGACCGGGGCCGCCAAAACGTTAAGGAGGTTGATATTGTCCCGCTATAATCCGGACACGGGAGAAACGCAAGAGATAAAGGTACTGATGCCTTTTCATGACTGTTTATATGAAGATCCCGTATCGGAATTTGCTGGCCTGGATGCTTTGAAAAGAGGATATTTCGAGATCAGTTTTCACAAATACATAAGCCCGTTCGCAGCGATGGAGAGGGCATTGACAGGCTCCGTGCGAAATTTTCGGGTGACCGTCCGAGCCGAAAATTTCCCTCTTATAATCCATCCATATCACCTTAGCCATGACGGAACATGGGAAGGTCTTGAACAGGACATAAAAGACGATATAGCGTACCTGAACTCTTTGGGGATCCCGAACATCAAATATTTGGGGTATAAAGGGGAGCTATGAAGCGGCTTTGAATGACATGAAAATACTTCTCTTGAAAGCCCCATGAAGCCCCCACAAAAGGTTCGATTCCCACAACCGGCAATCAACTTTTTAAAATTCAACTTCCCATAAAAAAGATGGCAAATGAAAGGATGTCTCTCACAAGTATATTCGGTTATCTGATGAGATGGGGAACCTTGGATGAAGCCCATATGAATTATCTTGTGGAAAATGTTGACGTGGGAAACGCCGAGTCGGTTGCTTGGACACTCATACAATGTGGTGATGGGGGCTATGAAGCCTTGATGAGCCTAAGAAACAATTCCCTAGACAAAGAGGTAAGGAGTTGTGCAGGTGCAGCATTGGCTATACAGGCACCGTCAGCCACCGAGCAAGATGATCTACGGCAGCAATACCCAGGAGTTGATGAGAGGCAACTTGAACTTGTTTTTAGGGATTCCCCTTTTGATGCCGAGAATGTGTTAATGAAGGTTAAATCAAGTAGATACTCGCGTAGTAAAACACCAGCTTACGCCAGTGCAGTGGTTTAAAGATAATGATGTAAAATTATAGAAATCGGCCATCTCTAATTAATTTAAACCTGATACATTAATTAACATCTTAGAAATGGGGTGGACTGGGGCGGTAATCCTGTTGTTGGAGGGCCGCAAGCTCAGTTCGGGAGAGCGCTTGGCTGAAGACCAAGGTGTCGCGTGTTCAAATCACGCCCGCCCCATAACATTCTTTCGAATGAAAGCGTTGTGAAAAGTATGACCAAGAAAGCTGCAAAAAAAACGAAAAAGGTAAGCCAAGGCCAGAAGAAGGCGGGGACGAAGACAAAGCATGAAGAGGAAAAGAGGAAAGTTCCAGTCGCGAGAATGCTGGTGAACAAGGTGGTTATCGGGAAAGACTTTGACGAGCTGGCGGGAAGAGCCTACGGGAAGGTCATGGGAAAGAGGTTGGAGCTCGCCTTTGTGGAGGCCCTGTATCTGCTGGAAAAGGAAAAAATCGTTTTGACAAAAAACGGGAAAAAAATCAGTTTCAGCGAACTGATGTCCGCCGGCCTTAGGCTGGATCCCAGGTTGCATGAAAAGTATGTGGTTTATTCCGATCTGAGGGAGAGGGGGCTGGTAGTCAAGACAGGCTTCAAGTTCGGGTGCGACTTCAGGGTCTACAAAAGGGGGGTCGGCGTTAAAAAAGGGCCTAAGGGGCCGGGGGAGCACACCAAATGGATAGTCTTTGTTGTCCCTGAGGACTATACATGCGCCTTCCAGGAGCTCAGCAGGGCGGTGAGGCTGGCCCATTCCATCAGGGCCAGGATGCTGTGGTCCATAGTAGACAACGAGAACAACGTGACGTACTATGAGGTTTTAAGGCTGAAGCCGTAAATAACCATTAACATATTGGGTGGTACGATGGGAAGGATAAAAAGCATAGCGATAAAGAATCTGGCAAGGGAGATAATCAAGGATCACGGAGACCGCTTTAGCACGGATTTCGAGCGCAACAAAAAAATCATACAGGAAATAAAAAAGATAGACTCCAAGAAGGTCCGGAACGTGCTGGCTGGGTTTATAACCAAGGAAATGGAAAGGATCAAAAAGAGCGGCATCTAGGCTTTTATAGCTTTAGGCCATGGGGCAATATATGCAAATCGAAGATATTTTTGAGGAGCCGTTGGTTGTCAGCGCTGATTCAAGCATATCCAAAGCTGTAGCCAAGATGCTCGAGTCCCGCTCGCACGAAGCCCTGGCGATGGACGACGACGGGCTTCAAGGCGTTCTGTCGGCCGCGGACATGGTAAAGACGAACATATCAAACCCGGGAAAAAGCAGCATAAAACCATTCCTGAAGCAGATATCACCGATACACTCTGGTGCAGAACCAGGGGACATTCTGAACACGATTCTGGTCAATGAATGCAGATCGATACCGGTTGAAAAGGATGGCAAAATATTTGTTGTGAGCAAGCTGTCCCTGCTGAAATTTTTCAGGGACGAGATAGAATTGAAAGGAAAGACGGTGAACGACGTCATGAACTTCCCCTTCTGCGTCAGTTCAGATGACAGCATATCGACAGCGAGAGCGTTGATGAGGGATATGAATGTTGGCAGACTGGCCGTTGTTGACGAAAAAGACAGGGTTGCGGGGGTTCTGGACACACTCGACCTGCTCAGGTCGGTCATCGGGAAGCGAAGAGCGAAAAGGGGGGAGGAAATAGGTGAAAAGATAAAGCTCGACGATTTGCCTGTGAAATCGATACTCTCCAAAGATATCCTAAAAGCCGAGGTGGACACGCCGCTGATCGGAGCGCTTGAAAAAATGACGGCAAAAAACGCGTCTTCCTTCGTTGTTGAAAGAAAAGGAAAGCTCGCCGGCTTGGTGACAGTAGTCGACATCCTGAAGTTGATATCAGGCGTCGTGGAGGGTGTCAGGGTCACGATTTCGGGGATGCAGGATGAAGACGATTTCATCAAGTCCGTCGTTAGTGAGGAAATAGAGCATGCAATCAAGAAACTCGCAAAGATATTGCCTTTGTCCTATTTCGTCATGCATGTACGCACATATCATAAAACCGGAAAAAGGGTAAAATACTCCGTCCAGTCCAGACTGATAACTGAGAAGGGAGATTTCTTCGCGGACGACTACGCCTGGGACCTGACCAAGGCCACCAAGGGGGTTCTCGCAAAGATTGAAAAGGAAGTCATCAGGCACGCGGAAAAAGCAAAGGTTTACGGAAGAGGGCCTTGACTACATGGCAGAAAATGAGTTTGGACGATATCTTTTTTGTGAAATTTAAGGAGACAAGGAGTCATTTTATTAATTTCCCAGCATTGGCGAATTCCAACTGGTCCCTCATTATCCTTTCCATGATTTGGACCAGATCCTTGACCTCGACCCGAATCTGTTTTTGATCATCGCGATTTCTTATGGTTACAGACTTGTCCTTTAGCGAGTCATAGTCATAGGTGATGCAAAAAGGCGTCCCGGCTTCGTCCTGCCTGTAGTACAGCCTGCCTATGAAGCCCTCGTCGTACAGGACGTAGAACCCGGCATTTCTGAGCATCCCGTAGATATCCTTGGCATGCTTGGGCAGGCCGTCCTTTTTCACCAGCGGGAAGACAGCGACCTGATAGGGTGAAACGGTTGCTGGGAATGAAAAATAGACCCTGTCGCCGTCCTTTTTCAAAGTCGATTCGAGGATGGAGTATAGCGGTCTGTCGATGCCATATGCAACTTCCACGATGTGAGGGACGAACTTTCTGCCGTCCATGTTGACCTCCATGCTCTGCTTGCTGAATTCCTGGTGCCTTTTGAGGTCGTAGTCGGTCCTGTCCGCTATGCCCACCAGCTCGATTTTCCCGTAGACGTCGGACATGAATTCGACGTCCCATGTATCGGTTGAGTAGAAGCTCCTCTCATCGTCCTTGTGCTGCCTGCACCTGAGCTTTGACCCGTCCATGCCCATTTTCTCGAACAGTTCCACCGAAACGGCAAGGAAATAGGCTATCCACTCGTTCGTGAGGCGCTTTCTAACCAAACCGCTAGCCTTCATTACATTTTCTTTGCTGTTTTTGACCTGATCCTGCTTTGTCAAAACAAGCAGTTCCTTCTTTTTGACGGTGTCAAATTTTGGATGCCTGGCCTTTTCCTTAGGGTCGATGAAGAACTGCGCTTCTGCCTGGGAGAACTCCCTGAGCCTGACCAGACCCTGCCTCGGGGATATCTCGTTCCTGAACGACCTGCCGAATTGGATGACACCTAGGGGCAGGTGCTTCCGGCCCAGTTCGAACAGCCTTCTGAACGGCATGTAGGTCGTCTGCGCAGTCTCCGGCCTCAGGTCACCCGCCACCTTGTTCTTTCCGGGGCCTATGTAAGTCTTGAACATCAGGTTGTAATCATATATGTTGGCGAGGTTCCCGCCGCACTTGGGGCATTTTATATCATGCTTTTTTATCAACCCCTTGATTTTCGGGAGGCTCATCCCATCGGTGGATTTCTTGGTTTTTTCCTCCAAAAGATGGTCCGCCCTGTAAGGCTCTCCGCAGCGTTGGCACTCTATGATCATATCCGTGAACGATTCCACATGCCCGCTGGCAACCCAGGGGTCCTCGGGGGTGAGGACAGGGGCTTCCACCAAGAGACAGCCCTCGTTGTTCACGTAGTGTTCCCGGATCATCTGCTCGATCCTTAATTTCAGCAGGGAACCCAGAGGGCCATACGTATAAAATCCTGCGCAACCGCCGTATATTTCGCCCGACGGCCAGAAAAAACCCCTCCTCTTTGCTATATCGAGAACGTTATCATTTTTTGCCATAATTAATCATGTTTCCTGCTTTATTTATCATTTCCTGATTCCAAAAAATTCAGCGCAGTGAGGTTCAGGCTCTGGTTGATGGCATCCTGCACCTCTTCCAGTGTTTCATATCTCGACTCTGAGAGATTCTTTAATCCGTCTGCCACACTATCCGGCAATTCCTGATAGACGCTTTGCTTGTACTGATCTATAGTGGATGTTATGTTGCTGTTGGCTTGGGCGATAGGGGGGATGCTGAGCATAAGAAAGGCGAGCACGATCATAGGCAATATAGCGAATTCAACCCACAGCCATTTCATGAACTGGAGCCTCTTTCCTATGCTGAACTTGGCCAATGCAAGTGACATTGCAAGGAGAAATATCATAGGCAGCGCAAAATCATACAGGAGAATGGAAACCAGATAGGAAAAAGCGGACGCCAGGCCAAGCGGCACTATAACAGACTTGTTTGAAATTATCTCTTTGCCTCTGAATCTGGACTTGTAAACAAGATACATGGCCGAGTATATAAGAGAAAAGGTCAATATGAGCCAGAAGGGGAAAGCGGTGAGATTAGAGGTGAGGGCGAACCACCCTGAAGAGTACTTCAGAAATTCTATGGCTGTTATGTTAACCGTGACTATCGGCATACTTTTCTTCAGTTTTGTGTAAGGGGATGAGTGCAAAAAATTTAAGAAAACAAGGATTGCCATCATTAAAAGGAACCATCCGTTTATCATGCTTGCTAGTGCAAGGCCAGCAAACAGGAATATCAAACCCGCGATTCCCGCTCCCCTTTTGCTGATTTTACCATTCGCTACAAGCTTCCACTCCATTTTTTCGGGGTCATGCTTGTCTTCCTCGCAGTCGACGATATCGTTGAAAAAATACACCGAAGAATATGCCATTAAAAAGGCGGCCATGGCAACGGAGGCTGTCGCAAAGTCGAGGCTGCCGTAAACAAGCCAGAAAAGCACCACGCCCAGCATGAACTGCACTGCGTTCTTCGGCATGCTGACGGTAACGCTGTTGTAAAGAAAGCTCTTCATCGCCATAATTTATTATTCACCTTATTCACCCTATATATCTTTCTTTATCCTATTTTCGCTTTATTTTCGAATAAATGGTAGCTAAGTTATTTATAGATTTCTGAATTTCGCTAGTGTAGCGTCAATGCAAATTTGTGAAAACAGTTACTCGCTGTTTGTTTAATGAGGATTATTTTTAAAAACAATGCAGGCAAATCGGCAGGGGGTGAGGCGCTCATTTAAGTTATTTAACAGCAACGAACAATATTATAATTGCTGCAAGGTGTAAGACATGCGTGTTTCTGTGGTTGTGCCTGCATATAACGAGGAGAAGCTGCTGCCTCTTTGCCTGGAGTCGCTGCTCAGGCAGTCATATCCCTGTGAGATAGTGGTTTGCGATAACAACTCGAGTGACAGCACTTATGCTATCGCGAAAAAATACACGGACAATGTGGTCAGGGAGCACAATCAGGGAGCTTTGCATGCGATAAACATGGGGGTGAAAAGTGCGTCCGGTGAACTGATAGCGATTACAGGGGCGGACTGCGTAGTGCCTCCAGACTGGGTAAAGAATTTCGTTGCCCATTTCAGGGACCCTGAGGTTATCACCTGCTACGGGCCTGTGGACCCTCTGGAAGGTAGGCACAAAAGGTATTTTTCAATGATGAATTATGCGGAAAAGATATGCATCAGGACTGGTCTTTGGTTCGTGATTCAGGGAGCCAACGTCATGATGAGGAAGGATCTTTTTGCCAGGGTGGGTTACTTTGACCCTGATGTCGAGGTGTTCGAGGAGAACGGCTTCTTCAAGAAGATAAGAAAACTGGGGAGAGTGAAGTTCATCGCCAGGAACCCCATCAAAGCTTCGGGGAGGAGGGTTGACGAGTGCGGCAAGTTACACCTTGTCCTTTTCGGCCTCATGCAGATGCTGAAGCTCACCTTATCCAAAAAGACCGATACCAGCCAGTTCAAGGTCGTGAGGCAATGAGAGTATCGGTAGTCATCCCTGCTTATAACGAGGAAGTTTTTATAGGCAAATGTTTGCGCTCAATAAAGGCCCAGACAGTTCCCTGCGAAATCGTGGTGTGCGACAACAACAGCGCGGACAGGACGGCCCGGATCGCAAAGAGGTACGCTGACAAGGTCGTTCACGAGCCCAAGCAGGGCATCGCATACGCTTTCAATGCTGCCTGCAAAGCAGCGGCCGGAGATTTGATAGCTTTCACGGGGGCTGACTGCGTGGTCCCCCCGGACTGGATAGAAAGGTTTTTGCCGTATTTTGATAACGAAAGAGTCATAGCGTGCTTCGGCCCAGTCCACTCGACGGGCAGAAGCTACAGGAGAACCCTGAAATTCTTCAGTTATTTTGACAAAGTGATAATCAAGCTTAAGATTTCTTGGGGGGTATCGGATGCAAACCTGATAATGAGAAAAAAGGTGCTTGAGAATGTCGGCTATTTCGATCCAAGGGTTCAGATGCTCGAGGATTCCTGGCTCATGAAAAAAATAAGAAGGTATGGAAAGCTTAAATTCCTGAACGACAATATAGTAAAGACCTCACCCAGAAGGCTCAAAAAAGAGGGAGCGAAAAAGGTTTTTATCGACAGAACAATATCATTATTAAAGTTGAAGATTTTTCATAAGCTAGGAGACGAGAGGTTTGAAACCGTCAGATAACTACAAACTGACCGAAGAGGGTTTGAAATACCTGAAGCATGGCCTGCCTGAAGAAAACCTAGTCAGATTGCTGAAAAAGCCCATGCCCGTTTCGGCCGCTAGGAAAAGAATCGAGAATTTCCACATAGCCCTGTCCTGGGCCAAGAAGAACGGGTGGGTACGTCTGGAACACGGCAAACTTGTCTTGGTGAAAAAACCCGGCAGGTTAGAGATAAAAGACGCTTTAGAGAAGTTGCACAAAGGAAAAGGCAGCTCTCAAAACGAATTAAACATTCTGCTAAGCAGAAATCTCGTGCAAAAAGAGAGACTGGCTTTGAAAAAGGCGATGGCCCTTGCAGGAAAGGAGATACCGAACCTGACACCGGAACTGATAAAGACGGGGATGTGGCGTAAGGTCAGATTGAGGCCGTATGATGTCACGGTCCCCGGCGAGAAGATCCATCCCGGCAAGAGGCAGCCCTACAACAGGTTCCTTTTGCAGGTCAGGCAAAAACTGGTCGAACTGGGCTTCAAGGAAATGAGCGGGCCGATGATAGAGACGGAGTTCTGGAATTTCGACGCGCTGTATCAGGCCCAGGATCACCCCTCAAGGGACTGGGCACAGACGTACACGCTAAAATACCCGAAACAGGGGGACTTGCCGGATAAGAAAACGGTAAATCAGGTAAAGGCCGCGCACGAAAACGGCTGGAAGACCGGAAGCACGGGATGGGGCTACAAATGGGACCCGGCAAAGGCCTCGAACCTGATGCCCAGGGCTCACGGCACAGCATGTTCGGCCAGACAGCTTGCCACGGGGGTTGAAATACCGGGAAAATACTTCGCGATAAAGAGGTGCTTCAGGCCTGACGTTATAGACGCGACCCATGGCGTTGAGTTCAACCAGTGCGAGGGAATAATAATCGGCGAATCAATGACCTTCAACGAGATGCTTGGGATGCTCAAACTTTTCGCTGTAGAGATTGCGGGGGCTGAGAAGGTGAAGTTCTTCCCTGATTACTATCCATTCACCGAGCCCTCAGTTCAGCTTTCAGCCAGACATCCGGAAATGGGATGGATAGAGTTCGCGGGTGCCGGAATATTCAGGCCGGAGTTGACGGAACCCCTTGGAGTTAAGCAGCCAGTCTTGGCGTGGGGCCTGGGAATCGACAGGCTTGCCATGTTCAAGCTTGGGATAAAAGACATCCGGGAGATTTTCAGCCACAATCTTGACTGGCTGAGAAAACAAAAGGTGACGGTTTAGGTGTTAAGGTGCTATCATGCCGACGATAGAAGCAAACTACAATGACCTGCTTTCCCTGGTGGGCAAGCACATACCCTTGGACGTGCTGCAGGAAGAGGGAATCCTGTACGCAATGGGGGAAATCGATGAAATAGAAGGCGAGATGCTCAAGATAGACATCAAGGATACGAACAGGCCGGATTTGTGGAGCGCCGAGGGCATAGCCCGGGAGCTGCAGGGAAGGTACGGTATGCTAACAGGCATGCCCAGATACGATGTTACGCCGTCCGACCTCGTGGTCAAGGTTGATAAAAAGCTTCGTAACATCCGGCCTTTAACCGTGTGCGCCGTCGTCAAGGGCCTGAACATAACCGAGGATGTCTTGTCCCAGATGATACAGCTGCAGGAAAAGGTTTCAATCACCTTCGGCCGGGACAGGAAGGAGGTTGCGATTGGTGCTTACGATTATCACAAGATAACCCCCCCTATTACGTTCACATCGGTGAAGCCTGACGGGATAAGGTTCGTCCCCCTGGAGTTCGAGACCGAAATGACGCCCGCGGAGATACTGCGCAAGCATCCGAAGGGTATGGAGTATGCCCATTTGCTTAAGGGACTGTCTGAATACCCCATATTCATAGACGCCGCCGGGGAGGTGCTGAGCATGCCGCCCATAATAAACTCCGATTATACAGGCAAGGTCACCTCCGCGACCAGGGACTTGTTCATAGAATGTAGCGGTTTCGATTTCAGGTTCATAATGCCTGCATTGAACGTGCTGGTGGCGGCGCTGGCTGACAGGGGAGGGGTGATAGAGTCCGTCAAGGTTGTGTATCCGGATGGTGTCAAATACACGCCTGACATGAGACCAAAGAAAACCAGAATCAATATTGATTATGCCAACAAGATGTCCGGATTGAAACTCAGCCCCAAAAGAATGTGCGAATTGCTGGAACAGGCGAGGTACGACGCAAAGGTCAAGGGGAAAAACATAAACTTGCTCTACCCGGCCTACAGGCAGGACATCATGCACCAGAGGGATGTTATAGAGGATATCATCATCTCTTACGGCTACAACAAGATCGAGCCAATTGTCCCAAAACTCGCTACCATCGGCTCCGTCAGCAAAATCGAGAAATTCGCTGATTCCGTTGCAGAAGCCATGGTGGGTCTGGGTTTTCAGGGGGTGCTCTCCTACATACTGACCAACAGGAACAATCTCTTCAAAAGAATGAACCTGGCAGAGCAGGGAGTGGTTGAGATTTCGAACATCGTTTCGTCCAACTGGTGCGTTTTCAGGAACTGGCTGTTGCCAAGCCTGTTGCAATTCCTGTCCAAGAACAAGCACAGGGAATACCCCCAGCCAATTTTTGAGATAGGGGACGCCGTTGTTTTGGACAAAAACAAGGAAACAAAGACCAGGGACGTCAGAAAGCTGGCAGTGGCCGTATCTGGCAACAGGATCGGTTACGAACATATCGCAAGCGTCCTTGACGCGCTCATGTCCGCGTTAGGCCTGGAATACGAATTGGTCAAAACGGAACACGAAAGCTTCATTCCGGGCCGGACAGCGGAAATAAAAATCAGCAACAAGCCTGCCGGAATAATTGGGGAAATCCATCCACTTGTTCTTAACAACTGGGGACTGGAAAAGCCCGTGGCCGCATTCGAGCTCGATCTGGAAAAGATAGATTTCTAATAAAAAAGCAAAACGGTGTAAAAAATATATTACCTCAGTCATCCTCCGCCGAAACATTTATTAAGACTGTAACATATATGTTACACATGGAACAAAAATATTACAAATATCCTAACGAGAAACTTGAGATACTGGGGGAACTTGTTAGGGGGGACTCGCATGTGAGAGGCCTTGCAAAGAAGCTGGGCATAAACCACATGAGCGTATCCAGAAAGCTAAAAGAACTTTCAGGGGATAATGTCGCTGATTACAGGAAAGAGGGTAAGAACAACGTGTATTTCCTCAAGAGAACACCGGAAGCGAAGGCTTACATTCTCATGTACGAGCAGTACAAGCTTGTGAAGTTGCTGGAAAGATACCCAAGGCTCCGAAAAATCATCGAGAAGATACAGGAAAATAACAGAATAAAGATGGCACTGATCTTTGGTTCTTATGCGAAGAGGGCCGCAAAGAAGGACAGTGATGTCGATGTCTACATAGAAACTACCGACCGAGCACTTAAGCGGCAACTCGAACTCCTTGACAGTAGGCTTAATGTAAAGATCGGCTCTTATGAAAGAGGCAATCCGCTCATAGGAGAGATAGAAAAGAATCACGTGGTGATAAAGGGTACCGAGGAGTACTATGAGAAGAATAAAATTTTTGGTTAAACTCGTGAGTGAAGGCAGGCTGGAATCCGTAGAACCTAGCGAGAAGATATCCATATCCTATCTCCGCAAGTCCGAGAGCAACCTGGCCTCCGCGAAGATACTTCTCGAGAACGGTCATCCCGAGGAGTCTGTCTCCCTCGCTTACTACAGCATGTACAACGCACTCGCCGCACTTCTTTTCAGGACAGGCATCAAGTGTGAGAACCATTCCGCTTCCATATTGCTGCTCAAGGAAGTGTTCAGAATTGACAACTCAGACATATCATTCGCAAAGAAAGAGCGAATAGACAAGCAGTACTACGTTGATTTCCACGCTACTGAAGAAGATGTGAAAAACCTTATAGGGAAAGCCGAGGAATTCGGCGGGAAACTGTTCGATTTCATTTCCAGACTGAACAACGAGGACATCATGAAGTTCAGGCAAAGATTCAGGAAGCTAACAGAATAAGGAACTGCAAAGATAACCGCAAAAGCCGTAAAACCCTGATAAAACAAAGACTATAAAGACAGCGAAGATTACCTCAGCCAGCCGAAAATTATAAATCGTTTGAACCCCTTTCAAAGCCTCTTCTATTGTTTGGGGCTTTGCTTTTTTTGGTTTTCCTTCCCATCGAATAAACATCCGCAACTATGGCTACCAAGTTCAGACCTGTATAGAGCATCATCATCACCCCAATGTCGCAAGGAAGCCCACACGCTTTAGCAGTGGGTAGTTTACATAGTATCTGACCATAGCTCATTAACAGTATAGATTACTTTGTGTTTATTCAGAAAATCGATTATTTCCATTCTATTTTCCATTGGTATTAATATAATGGCCTTTCCGAGTTTCTTCCCGCCAAGCCTTTCCACAAGCCCCTTTCCAGTGTATACTTTTGTTCCAATTCTTTGCCTATACCCATACAGCTTTCTCCATATACTCATCTGTTTGCATGATTTGAACTTCCTCATGTCCATTTTTATCAGCATATAATAATTCACTTTTTCTGGAATCTCATTGTATTTTCCATACAACATTATACCCGAACTTATGACATCACGTCTTAAAGACCACTTTTTAAGGTCACCAACTTTGACAGAAATTTCGCTCTTTATACCCTTTAGTTTCCAGGTTTCATTGATTTTGGATAATCTAAACAATCTAAGCAATTTATTTATTTCCCTTTCAATCTCTTTGTCTGTATCTACAAACAAATCAATGTCAGATTGAGCATCAAAATTACCTCTGGCAATAGATCCAAACAAGATTATTTTGTTAATTTTTTCACCTATTTTGCTGTCTAATAAGAATGAAACAAAACTAATTGCATATCCGATTAGAGAATTTCTTTCTACCATTACATCATCTCCTTTATTGCCGTTTCAAGTTCTTCAAATAATTTTAAAGCTTCCTTGATTCTTTCAATCGGTTTTGGGACACCATAGGATAAACTTTCGCAAAGCCTTTCCAATTCTATCACCTTTCCAATAATATTCCTTTTGTTCTCAAATTCAGGCAACTTTTCAAAAGCCTTTTCTGATTTAAACCACGTGTGATTTATCTGAAACCCCTCATCTATTTTCTGTCTTTTATGCAAATACGCTGAGAGTAGCTCAGTAATGGCTTTTGAGGCATTATCACCTACAATCCTTTGGGAGTTCTCAAGTCCCCTAACCTCAACACCCCATTTGAATATTGTTTCTTTCCGTTCTTCAAAAGCTCCCAAATGGAATTCGGATTTCATAGTTATTTTTAGTAAGTTACTTTATAAAGTTTTCGTTAGTTTCTTACACATGTTAGTAACTATATAAAATTTATGTTAGTTACTTTTATAAATAAATCCCCTGATTATCATGTGTTAATTTTAGTTCACAACTGTTGTCTAAAGTTAACGGTATATAAATTGACAGTGCTAGAGCCAAATTTTACTCTTGACAAACCTCACCATGTTTTGGGGAAAGAAATGGATTGAAGTGGATTTTATCTTACCTTAGCCATCCGAAAAGTCTCGTTGCTATGGAGGTTCTGGGCGTGTACTCCTCTCCTATGAGCCTGGCGGCTATGCTCATGATGTGCTGCGACGCCTTTGACCTGGGATTGTGAACTACCACAGGCTGCTTTCTGGCTATGGATTTGGCAACAGCAGGATCTTCTGGGATGTGGCCAAGAACAGGCAACTCCAGGAACTTTTCAACCGAAGGTATGCTAAACTCATGCTTTTCGCCTTTCACCCTGTTTACCACAACCCCCAAGTTATGCGTTCCGTATTTGTTGGCAAGATTTCCCAACTTGAGAGCATCTGTCAGTGCAGGCAACTCGGGATTGGTAATGGTTATGAGCTCGTCAGCCGCCTCTACAGCGGCCAGTGCCTCTTTTCCCAAACCGGCAGCGGAGTCAACGATGATGAAGTCGCAGCCTCCTATCAGCTTGTAGAAAACGTCTACCAGCTCGTGGGAATTGGCCAATCTCAGCTTCTTTAACGAGAGATCCGCGGGCAGCACCGTGAAGCCTGCCGGATGGTAGTACATGGCATCGTTGAGCCTAGCGTTGCCATTCAGAACATCCTGCAACGTGACAGGGTACAAAGGTATGCCCAAATGCAGGCCCAGATTTGGTGTCGTAAGATTGCCGTCTACGGCTATGACGGACTTCTTGAAGGTAGAGAGAGCACTTGCCAGGTTGGAGACCAGCGTGGTCTTTCCAACCCCCCCTTTCCCGCTGGCCACGGTTATGATTCTTGTCATAATAACCTTTATTTTACAACACAGGCTTTTTTAATGTTTGGTTTTCCCCCCAATTTATTGGAATATAGTTACTATTTGAAAGTAGTATTTATAAATTTATTGCATCTTTCGTGCCCCAAGGTCGCACCTTTCCTCTATTGTTCATGCTTTCTTCGCTTTCTTCTACGAAATATATAAATATAAAGCGGACCCGAGGGGATTTTCACAACCTTTGCACCAGCTTACCTTTCGTGAACGTTTTGCACGTTTTCGCTTTCAGGGGAAACAAGGGAACTTGTTCCCGCCGTTTACTTGGGCAAAAAGGTTCTTTGAACCCCCGACCTTCAGCTCTCTCCCTATTGGATAGGAGGTTCGGCATTGTTATCTTCTTTAATCTTCTGCCGCTCTATCCAAACTGAGCTACGGGCCCATTAAAGTTTCAGCTTAAACTTCATTTAGCTAAAACAATGAATAAAAATAAGTAGAGGATATTAAAATTTAAAAATTGATATAAAGCCTCGGGAGGGCTGGAAACGAGAAGTATAATGCCCCTCACCAATTCTAGGTTATTTCTTTCTTCTTATTTTGTTCATTTCGGAAGCTTGCTCGACTCTACTAGATTCGATAAGTAAATCGTGGGTTTTCGGATACCAATCGTATTTGTTGCCTTCATCATCCTCAAATATGGCTTTGCAAAGCAAATCACCGCTAGGGGTGGGCCTGTTGTCGGTAACCCATTTTTTGAATTTCAACTTCTTCATAATTCAAACTTATTAAAAGGAGTAAAAAGCGTATCCTTTGAACCAAGAAAAGGCCGTAAAAAGTGATGTAGGTATTAAATAATATATTAAATGCCCCCGCCGGGCGTAGAACTGGTTGTTCATATTAGGCAAAGTTAATGCTCTAATATTATGGTTGTTTATTTATAAACTTATTACTAAAATTTTTCATATGCCAAAGGTAGTATTTCAGAAAACACAAGGAGAAGGCCAATACAGGATTACAATTCCTCTGAGCTTGGTGAAAGCCTTGGGAATAAAATCCGGTGACAAGATGGACTTTAAAATAAATAAAAGAGGTAATTTGGAGTTGGTAAAATAATGACAGGTTTTAAATTTTCTCTGAATAGTTATTTTTTACACAAAAAGATGCTAATTTCTATCGTTGATGAACTTGGGGCGGAAAAGTTGAAAAAAGAACTTATTACCCATTCTTCGGCAAATGGCATTCACAGAAGAATAATAGTGGAGAGAAATTTCATTAACGAAGCCATAAACCTAATAAAACAAAGAAAGGTTGAAACATTAGAAGAAGTTCTGATGAGCGGAAATATTGAAGAGGGAAAACTTGTGACACTTGAAAGAACACTTTATTTTAAGGGTATATCAGAATCGGTAAAGGCTAAGAGGAGGGGGGAGATCAAGTACGCTGAATTTCATATGAGATTCCCAGAGTTTGGGAATATTGAAGTTAGGGGATCCTTCAATATTGAACACATTACATGTAGTAGTGCTATTACAAGATTGAGTGGTAAGGAAAAAAAGTTCATTCTTGGTCATGTTGACAAGGTCTCTAAAAAAACAATTTTCATAAGACCCATTGTTATTGCGGATAAGATACTGACTGATTCTTTTGGAATAAATGTAGGGCGTATGAAAATATGTTGTATAATGCCTGAAGAGATAGAAGAGTTTAAAAATATGAAAACTGTTTGTCCGAAGGGATTGGATATTAAAGAAATGAAAAAATACCCAGAAATAAGGATAAAGCATTGGTTTGCGGAAATACTAAATGAAGGTAATGTCCCTAAAGATAGTCCAGATGAGAATTCAGATTTGCTAACAAAAGTTCACTTGAAGGGAAATAGGGTGCGAGCAGCATTTGCGTTCAAGGGACCTTCAACGTTTAAAATACTTAAAGTAAAAGACATGGGCAAAAACGGTGATCAAATAGTTAAGTTATTCAAAGAACCTGCCGATATTTTTATTCTACAGCATTGTCACTATGTATCTGCTGAGGTGGAGCAGACCTTACAGGCTTTTGCAGTTAGACCATTATCTCCAGGGTATTATTGCATAATTGATGGTATTGATTCATTAAAAATTCTAAAGGCTTATAATAAAATCAAATAAATTGGGTATTAACAAAGTGGAATTGGTAAATGGGTGAAATATGGTAAGAATTGAAAATTTAATAGTCGAAGGGAAGTGCTTTATGCCGTTTAAGCTTAAATCTGATTTTATCTTTGTCATTAAAAAGGCAATTACAAAATTGATGGCAAAAAAATTGTTTGTGCCTGACGAGTATATGCCTTTCTTAGAAAGAGATAATTTTCTAAACATTAATTTTGTGGCTGCAAATATAATGGAAGAACCTACCTTATTTCAAAAAATAAAATTCAATTTGAATCTGATAAGTAAACATCAAATGAATAAAGAGAGATATTTCCGATGGTTAAGATTACAGAGGGACGAATTGCCTCACAATGTAAATTTCTCTATAGTTCCAACAGTAATTAGTGAAAAACAGGGTTTTATCATCGAAATACGGTCAGAGCCAACGATGTTGCTAAAAATATGTCAACTTAATGTTACACCAACTTTCCTTAAATCTCCTCAGGGAGAGTTAATATACAGTAAAATTATCGATAGAAACATCCAATTCATAAAGGAGATTATTTTTAGTTTGGGTGCGAAAATCTTAGAAGAACCCAAGGCTAAAGTGTTACACAAATTCGAACCGATGAAGACACCCATTATCGATGAAATGGAAAAACTTGGAATAAAAAATGTTAGCGGAATCTTATCAAAAGGCAGAAAAAAAATTGAAAGGGGTGACATTGAGGATGGTTTGACCGATCTGAGGGCAAGTTTAGAAATTATCTCAGGTTATCTTGTAAGAAAGATAAAAAAGAAACCATCATCAAGTATAAACGAAAATCTCAATATTTTAGCAGAAGATGGTTTCATTGATAAAAAAATAATTAAGTTAGTTTCTCTCGTTCTAAAAAATTGGTTGCACAAAGCAGCCCATGAAAGACAAGGGATAAGTTTGAATGATGCTAGGTTAGTATTTTCATTAGTTGAAGATGTTCACAACTATTTGCTGAAAAAAGTCATTTATCGGCTTTGAAATGGGATTGAAGTATTATTTCCTTTTTCCTTTGGGGTTGTACTTGGACTTGAATTTCTCAATCATTGCCTCCTCGAATTCTTTTCTCCCAAAATATACAGCAATGAAAGCTATTTCAAGGTTATCTTTCATATATTTGTCGACAAGTCTTTCTATATGATCTGGAAATTTCTTCTTTGAAGTGGCTTTTACAAATCCTTCTACATTAGAAAAATTTGTGTTGCCGATTGATCTTCGTAAAGTGTGATTGATGGTTCTTTCAAGATCGCCCATTCTTTTAAAAAGATTTCCAGTTTCACCAAAATATGCAGGACCGGTACTTTCCCGTTCCCATGCAACATAAACTCCTGGTTCATTAGGAAAATTAACCTTCCAGCTAGGAGAAAAAGGAATGTGCCTTCTTCTGTTTTTCAGAACTTCCCACATTTTTTCCACCCTTTCGGCAGCTTCTTTTTCCGATACAAATGCTTCCATAAATATAGTTATTCATCTATGTTTTTATTGTTAATTAAACGGAACATGCAAAATCATCACATGTCAATAAGCATGTCGGAAAAGTAGGATTGTCCGACAAAAGCCTGTATTTGTCGTAAGAACGGATCAAAAACACTACATATAAATAAAATAAACAAGTGGTATTTGTTCAATGTGTCAGGTCGTAAAAATGTATAATTACTTTCCAGTTTAGAAATGGGAATTTCTAAACTGAAGGACGCCTTCAACGCCCGAACTTTTACATATGAATACATATCTTATTTAGAAAAATCGATTGTAATCATATTTGTTGAATTAAATGGGATAATATATAAGCTAAATCCTATTAATAGAATTATATATTATCGTACCTGGAGGAAATCATGAGTGGGTACACAGGTAGAAAATTAATAGAATACACTTGGATCCCTAAATCAAAAACTTATTTAAGAGAATATAGAGAATTCCTTAAATTGTGCAAAGATGTACAAAATAAAACTAGTTTTTTCAACGATAAACTCGTTGGGGAATTAATGGTAAAAAAGAAAGCAATCGTGGATAGAGATAGTACCCCCGATTCTTATGTCGAAAAGTATAAAGAAAAATCAATAGGAAACCAGTCTTATGTTAGTAATGCTAGAATGTTAATAAGAATTTGTAGATGGTTGGGCTGGATTACAAAAATTGAAGGTCATGCAAAATTTATATTAACAGCTTATGGAGAAAATCTAACCAAGTTTAATGGATCATTTCCATCAGAAATAGGAGAAATAAAAGAATCCGAATTGATGGAAAAGGCCTTTGCCAAATTAAAATTTTATAATGTCAATGATAGTGTTCAATACAGGAATCCGAAATTCAAGCAAAGAATATTTCTTAATATGTTACGTGTTCTGAATGAGTTTGATGTTTGTTCACATTACGAATTAGTCGTATCCGCATTTGTATTGAAAGACGAAAGAAATGAAAAAGATTATAAAAATGTCATTGATAGAGTAAAAAGATTGAAAAATGTTACTATTACAATAGGAGAAGCACTTGCTGAATGTAATCTAGACTGTAAATTAAAAAGTACAGTAACTGGTGTTTACGATGGTCCTAAAGTGATGCTCTCATTCGCAAGACAATTCGGTTTTGTTGAAAATATTCCAATTTCTTCTAAATTAAATCCAAAAATGAATGAATTATATAAAAAAATGTATAGGAACAGTGGATATATTAAACCTCATGGTGCCAAGTTCGTATCTCACATTACCGAAAAAGGAAGAAGATTCTTGAAAGAAAACTATCAAAATGAAGTAATATGGTATGATGAATTGACAGATAAAATTAAGGAAGCAGCAATATTATGTATTTTAAATCATAATTCAAAGAAAATTAAACTTTCTGATGCCATAAAAAGTGGTTTTCAAAATTCAATAAAAAATTTATCCAAGCAAGGTATCATTAAGAGTAAAAATGATTTCTTAACCTTAAATATATTAACCGATTTCGATTATTATCAAGATGTCCCTTATGAAGTAAGACCATATGTTTTAAGCGTGATAAAAAGATTGGATGAAAATTTTCTTGATACTTTTGACACAATTGAAGATGTTATGGAAACAAAAGAATTATTCATATCAAATAGTTCTGAAAAAGACACATGTTATAATTGTGCATCCCCCCCTTGCAAATCATATTCTTCATTTATTGACAGCTTTGGTGCAAGTGATAGATTTGCTGACAGAGTTTGTCCAGTTAATTGTATTTCAATCGATAATGAAGGAAATGTCGAAATCGACAGGACCGAATGTGTTGGCTGCATGTTATGTATAATGCGATGCCCATTCAATGCTATCAAATTAAGAAATAATTATGCAGAGATTAAAAAATCCTCTAAATACGAGAAAATTACCTATGGGGATAAAATTAAAAAAACGGAAGAATTGATGAAATCTGTTGGTTCTAGAAATAAAATGATATCTCTCGATGAAGTTGAGATTATAATAAAAAATTTCGAAGGAAGAATTACAATTCCTGGCAAAGAATGGAAAAAGGATAAATATTATTTATTTATCAGAAATATTTTTAGAAGCTTCGGTTTAGGTACGAGTTATACAGGTTCTGGTGGCATGAAAACCCGATCAGATGTAACAATTTTTACCCCATTTTTGGCGACATCTGAAGTGAAAAGCCCAGCAGAAGGTCCAATAAATTTGAAAGCAGTAAGACAATCTTTTGATGCAGCAATTCAATTAGGAACAACATTAACAATGGCTATAGGTAGTAATACGCATATGGGAGCAATAGAACAAGAAAGGAAATATAATAAAATTACACCATCTGTGAAAATAAACTTAATTGAAAGCAAATACCTACATTTTCTTGTACTGATTCGGGATTATCTAAGTATTGATGTCGATTCAATTAAAAGGATGTTGACTAACAACTCAGGTTATTTTAATAAAGAGGCTTTAGTAAAATTTATTGAATCAGAAGCCAGATTAAAAGATATAAAGACTTCTACATCAAAACCCATTATCGATCTTGTGGAATCAATATTCTAGGTTTTAATAAAAATAGAAATTGGTGAGTGTGGGTTCCACCCCTATCTGTCCTACCATGATTTTCTAATTTTTTAACATCCTCGTAGATTAATCCTTTTTCTTTAAATCCTGAATCCCTGGCAAATGGTAATATCTCATTTGCCATATCCAACTCTTTAACAACACCCAAATGAATAATTAAAAGTCCTCCCTTTTTCAATATTCTGAACATTTCATCTAATAATTTTCTATATGAATCTAAACTTTTTTCATATTCCAAAAATTTTTTCTTACTTTTATTTTGATAATCATAATTCCATCCTGCATACCATAATCTAATTCTATTTTGTCTAAGAAATTCTGTTGTTCCAAGAAATGGTGGTGATGTTATAATACTATCGATTGTTTCATCCTTAAATGGTAAATTGAATGCAGAATTATTCAGAGCTTTTCCTTTAATATATGTTCTATTCAATGGTTTCAAATATGAACGATTAATTTTCTCTGTCAAAGATTTAATCAAAGATTTATACTTAATTTCACCTTTTGGTGGAATTGGAATAATATTATGAGACCTTCTGCTAAGAGCATATGGTCTATTTCCATGTAAAATGTGAGCTATCGATGCCCAAATAATTGCATATTTCTCTCTTTTTAAACCTTGTTTATTTAAAAGAAATTGCTTAGATAGAATAATTTCTTTCATTGTTTTTTCGTGAAAAAATTCTTTAATTTCATCTTCTACATTTTGAGAGTTTATATCAACTTGATTAATGTTCTCTTTGATATAACATTCGAGTTTGTTAATATCATACATAACACTTTTCTTGTCTGGAATATTCACCTTCGCAAGTGTGATGTAGTGTGCAAATGGACTTAAATCAACACCTATTCCATTTCTTCCTTCATTACAAGCTTCAAAAGGTACTGTACCACACCCACAAAAAGGATCTAAAACTTTATCTTTGGGATTTGAAAAATTTTTTATTAGAACATTTGCTATTGATGGTTTCAATTTACTTGGATATGAACACAGAGATTGAATTGGGTGTCCCCAATTTTTTTTTAGGTACGGTTCTTTTCTATATGGAAGTTTTCCAAATGAATTAATAGCTTTATCTATTTGTTTAGGTGACATAATCTAGTTCACCTTTTGGAATATCAAAATATATTGATGATGAATATTTGGAACAAAGGCATAAGGATAACCATATGGATGTAGCGACTTGTGATTTTGCACGAGAATAGAAATGCCCTTTAAATGGAATCCGATATCCCCCATAATTCTTGTTACATCTGAATGATAAGCAGTGAAACGTGAATTGTTTCTAAAATCACTAACGATTATACACATGTATTTCTTATCTTTTAGTACCCTAAAACAATTAGAAAACACTTTTTGTAATTCAATTAAAAAATCATCATAAGACTTAATATTCCCTAAATCATTTTCATCATCACTATATTTTTTATCTAAACCATTTTCAACTCTGGTCCTTGTTTTTAAATCCGTTTTTTTATTCAGAATCTGCCAATATGGTGGGCTAGTTACAATAAAATCAAAATAACTCTCATCGAACTTATTCAGTTCCTCTCTTGAATCACCTTGTAATATTTCTTGATTTTTCGATGTTCCTACCTCATTTTTCAATCTTTCTTTTGAAAGTTCTACCCATTTTTTTGTAAGTTCGATGCCAACACTCTTTCGTTTAAGGATTGCACATGCTTTCGAAGTAGAGGCAACTCCACTGAATGGGTCTAAAACAATTTGATTTTTTTTAGTGAAAAAAGATATTAGTTTTCCTACATCCTGATAACTGAAGGGGGCAGGATGCATTTTTTCAATTTTTGCATGAGGATGTTTATTCCCCAATCCTTTTTGCATCCACACACTTTTTGTTAATTGGATCCATTCTTTTCCTGTCAAATCATTAAGAACGTTTTTTTCATGATAATTACCATCATTTTTTTCTTTCTTTTGACCAAGTATATCTCTCCAATCTTCACTCATAATATCACTTTTTCCCACCCAATTGTTTTTTAATAAAATTCTCGACTTGTTTTGATAATACCCAACCACTCTCTTTGCATAAATCTGAATATTTATCATATATTTCCGAATCTAGATGCAAGGTAACATTTTTCTTTGGCCTCTTTGAATTGTTATTAACCATATTTCCTCACCACATTTGTAATTATTTGTATTTACATGTATATATAAGTTATTATATTATATAATTTAAATATTTAATATAACATCATGTGTATGATTTGGTGATTGATTATGTCCGAAGATTATGTATCAGAACGATATCGAGAAACGGAAGAAAAAGATGATTGCCCCCTCTGTAAAAAAGGAAAAATTGAATACACATATATTCATGCATATATATCATGGCGGGTTAGTAGCATATCAGCAGGATCCAAGAGGACGAAGTTTCATCATGACCCCAAATATAAAGTTCATAATAAATGTCCTGAATGTGGAAAGTCCCGCACAGAAATTAAAGAAGCCTTGGAAAGGGGAACGACAAAGATAGTTACTCATGAAGAAAGATTAAAACGTCTTATCGCAGCAGGGGTGCCAACCAGAATTGAGCACAAAAATGAATAATATAATGATTCCTTTGCAATTGATATGATCTTAAGTTGCGCTTTCATATTATAGATGTTTATCTCTTCTTAAATGAAAAAAGTGTAGTTTAGAAATCTCCATTTCTACTTCTTCTTTTCCGACTGTTTTCCCATCTTCGATAACGTCCTTACCTAACAGTCTCGCTTCCAGATCACTCTCATCAAGATGTACATAAACGGACTCTTGCTTCAAAGTTTTATGGCCCATTAGACGTTTCCCATGACTAGCCCCGTATTTGGAATAGACCATCGTTCCGTACCCGTGCCTGAAGATGTAAGGCCAGACCCTCTTCTTTATTCCAGTCCTCTTTGCTAGCCTCTTGACTATGAGATTGAGGTTCCTGGAATGTAACGGACCTTTCATAGTGACAAAAAGCGGTGCTTCATCTTTACCCTTTTGTGGATGGCTGCTTAACCAGGTTCTCAGGAAATCTGCATAATCGATCACATAAACCGGCCTTTGACCAATATTTTTCCGCATCTTCCCGTCCTTTGCGTATATCTTTATGAATTCCTTCTCATCGGTCACGTCTCCCAGAGTCATTCCTAAGATTTCCCCAGGCCTGGGACCGGCACACAAAACCGATATCAATGCCTTCTGCATTATGTTATTTGTGGCTGAAATAATAGAATCTTTCTCTTCTTTCGTGAGTAGGTCCTGCTTGGTCAGCCTTGTTGGTGGTGTCTCGATTTCGAACCAGTCTACGGCCTTCGGTGGCCTGTCCCTCTTATCAAGACCGTAAAGCCATCTCCAATAGGATCTGTAGACTTTTTGGGCTGTTACTATGCTCCAATTAGAATATCGCTTTCTTAGGCCAGCTAGGGCCATTTCGAAGTCCTCCTGGGTAAAATCCCTGAAATCCTTGTTCGGTATAAATTTGACAAGTAACTTTAACCTGTCCCATACCTTCTTAGCAGTTCTCGAACTCCTTCCCTTAGCTTCCAGATGGTTCAAGAACTTGAGTATATCTTGCCGATTATTATCGGTCAATCCTTCACATTTAACTAGACTGGACTTGATGTTTTCCAGTTCATCATACTTGTTCTGCATGTTTGCCATGTTAGGCCACCTCCCTTTAAAGGCCATTGCCTAACACGAACAAACTGCCCTATGCCCCCGCCGAACTACTATCATATTTGTCCATCTTAGGAAAAAACGTTACAGATTAACTATTCTATGAACTATGCGCTACTGTTAACGGTTTCCATAAAGTGTCGAAAATGAAGAACTATTTTAAGCGCAAAAGACGACAGTTTGTTATTTTTTAATCCCATAGATTTGAAGGATATTTTCTTCGTAATATGTTTAATTTTGATTCTACGATTCTTTTCCTTTCGGGTTTCCACCTTTTAAACCACTTCATAAAGTTTGATACCTTATTTTGGTCATCTTTCATGGTTATGAAATTATATTTAAGCAGTCTTAACATTCCAAAGAAAAAAGACACATGCTGAATCAAATCGAATATTTCAAAATTTTTATCGAAACTACGATTATCTTCTAAGCAATATGAAAAAATATCAATTACTTTGAAATTCATCTCTTTATCTTCGTGTGTATAATTTAGTAGATAATAAAGAATGGTATTGATCGTCGAGAAGTTTCTTTGGTCAAAATCATCATAGTTTATGCACTCTACACATAACTTAAACGCTTCAATGCATTTTTCTTTATTTGTTTTATCAAAGTGATGTTGAACAATTTTCTTTAAATTCCATAAAGATTCTTCGTTATCGCAATTTTGTTCACACCATAATAAGCATTTTTCTAACAATTTGTTTGAAAGTTCGAATTTTTTTGTTGGCAATATCCTGTATATGAAGTTAGAGTCAGCTGAATCTTTACTAGGAGAAAAATTCAAGATATATTTTTCAATAGAATCAATCTCATCTCCATGATCGAGCCAATGAATAATGTAATCGCATTTGACGGAATCATTTTGCTCAGGACTTTTAATAATTTCCAGAAAAAAATCTTTTAAATCGGAGAATTTCCCGCCGTGTTCAATGAACATGTCTATTAGTTTTCTCCTTTTTTTAGATATCCTTGTAACAGATAACCACCTTTTAAGCCAATCTGCTTCTACTTCAGAAGTTCTTCCTGCTTCAAAGAGTGCTCGCAAAACATGCGATGCGGAAAAATCTGAAGAGTTTTTATCGAACCATTTTTTTAAATATTTTTCGAATGGCGCATATTTATAGGGGCATCTTATATATGCTCCTAAAATGTAAGAATCATTGATGTCGCATTTCCACTTTTCAGCCCAGTTATATGCAGATTCACAAAATTCTTCTGGAAAGCTCTGGAAAGCTCTACAAATAAGATAGTTATCTTTAGCATGTTTAAGTGACGGATAGATAAGGGGTTTAATAGATTTTTCTAATTTATTTGCATTTTTAGGATTTCTTTCCCTTTCTTTATATAGCCATCCAATTAACCAGCCGAGAGATCGATGAAAGAGTTTTTCGGTAAATAAATCGTTCCAATACTCAAAATTGTCAGAAAGTAGTACGATTTTCTCCTCTTCATTCAATAAAGATGTTAATAATATTTTTAACCTGGAATTTTTCCAATCATCAGGATTATTTTTGATTTCATTGAAAATTATTGAACCCCATTGAATGTCATGAAGAATTTTATCGTCAGCTATCCTTTCAAATGCTATTAGAACAGAATTCAGGCAATTGAACTTTCTTGCGAATTTGAAACCCTTCTTTATGAAAGATTTAATTTCTGGTCTGATAGAATTACAATAAGAAATTGCAATCCCATCTGAAATAACATCGTGGATGGCAAATTTCATTTCTTTTTCATCATTTGAGGTTTCTATCCATCCGTCTGCAGAGAGTTTATTTTTCATTCTTTCAATTTCTGGCGGCATTTTTTCAAGTTGTTGAGTAGAAATTGGAAGAGAAAGAAAAAACATTGCAACTAATGAATCATCTTCTGTGGACAGAAGTGTTAATTTAAGATGATTTGAAAGCCATTTGCCAAAATCATCGAATTTTAAAATCTCTTTCATTTCTGATATTTTTTTGTTTTCATATAAGTGTAAAATCAATACCGATAAAACCGGTATTCCTTTGCAAAGTGGTAAATACTCTTCGAAATTTTCTATTTTTGAATATTTTAATATATGAAAAATGACTTCTTCTCTATAACTGGAAATCCAATCATCAGATGCTTTAGAAAGATTTATCAATTCGTGTGTATAATCCCCAGAAATAAGCTTTTTGTAATATGAAGGTCGGCATGTTGCAATGTAAAACACCTTTTTCCCGAATTTTTTATTGTAACTGTCAATTTCTTCTACGAATCCTTTGAAATTGTCCATTAATTCAACATAATCAATTAAAAGCAAAACTTTATCAGAATCGTTTAAATTTTCAAACAATTTGGCAACTGAAGACAGAGGCGCATCTGAACTTACATTAAATACTATCCATTTCTTTTGATACGCTAACTTTCCTATCTCAACAGATAATCTGGTTTTCCCTGTACCTGCTTGTCCAACAATAATTTTACCAATTTTTTCTGTTTCATTAAACGAGTCCAGAATTTCGTCTTCGGTTCTTATATTTAATTTTCTTCCTGTTTTCTTCTTGAAATCGGTTAGTGAATAATAGGGCAGTTTGGACGAATATAAATACGATTTAAATCCAGCGTCTTTTTTAATATTTATAGGAATCATGCCGGGGGGCCAATATGCCCAGTACCATTGGTATAGCAAATGTAAATTTTCTTGGAACAACGGTCTTATTCGAGCCCAATGCCAAATCTCAATTTTGACATCTTTTAAATGATCAAGACCAGAAACGCTCTCTCCTATTTCAGCAAAAACTTTTGAAATATAATTTTTTAATTTCCTTACAGAAGCCTCGTTTGGCAGCCAAGCGTTAGTAAATAGTATATATTTATTGATGGCATTTTTTGTAGAAAACCATGGTTTATACTGTTTTTGGCACAGATTTGCACCTTTTTTTAACTGCGTTTTTAAAGATTTTTCTGTAGAATCTTTCCATTTTTGAATTAAAGATTCTGCTTTGTCTTCAGGACACACTTTACATTCAACCCATAATCCTTCATGTACACCATCTATGGCTCCATCACGTCCTAATGTGGGAAAAATGTAAAAATTAGGATAGATGAGCCTTAAGCAAGATTGACATAATTCTTGCAATGCTTCTGAAGTTGAATTAAATTTTTCAATCGATTTTTTCGAAGAACCCTCACCAAAACGCGGTACCCTTATCATAATTATTCGACAGATGCGAAGATTAAAAAATAACAAACTGTCGTCTTTTGCGCTTAAAATAGTTCTTCATTTTCGACACTTTATGGAAACCGTTAACAGTAGCGCATAGTTCATAGAATAGTTAATCTGTAACGTTTTTTAAACCTCTAAATAAGCAATTATTATCACTGTTCCTAATGTGGACAAAGAAATATGATGCCCCCGCCGGGCATTACACAATTCATATAAAGCCTCGGGAGGGCTTTGCATATTTAATTTATTATTCTTAAGCCCTGCACTCGGGGCATACCCACTCGTTACCAACCTGCTTAAGTTCGTCAGAATATGCTCCGCAGTCCTCACACATTCCTGATATGGTCTGCGTGGGTCTGGCTACTGCGTTGACTTTTGATTTAAGCTTCTCGGACACGATTTCTATAAGCTCGGGGGAAATTATGAGAATTTCCTTGTCTGCTATGATACCTCTTAGTTTTCCCTTCTCTACAACCGGGACCCTCTTCACACCATTCTTGACCATGAGCTTGGCCACTTCCAGTATGTTATCTTCCGGTTTTACGGTTATGAGACGAGACTTTTTCCTAAATTTTTTGCTTTTGAGAGCAGAAATCTTAAGCTTCTTGGGATCTATGCCCTTGGCCACCACAGTAGTAATATCAGACTCGGTAACTATGCCCTTGGGTTCGTCATGGTTCTTCACCACCACAAGTGAGCCAACTCTGTTGTTTGTCATTATCCTAGCAGCATCCGCAACCGTCTTGTCAGAGCTGATTGTTATCACCCTCTTTTTCATAACCTCTTTTACCTTCATCGCGGCAACACCCAAATTGTTATATTAAATTGTTGGAATCATCTTTTAAATAATCATATAAGATTGCCGAAATGATACGCTGTTTTCTATTTACAAACTAGGTTTGATATCAGAGATTCAGTCGGATTCAAGCTAAAAGTGCCCAGTCAATTTCCGTTTCCAAAGATAAATGGGAAGAAGAAAGTCTAGATGCCTTTGAGTTTTTCTACTGAATTTTACATAATCGTCTATATCGATTCTTTTTTCCATATTTCTTAACAAATAATCATAATCCTTATTAGTTAATCTATTTATCTTAACCCTTCTCTTTAAGTTTCTTTTTAACTCTTTGTAAAATTCCGTTTTCCAGAGATTATCATAATCTTCTTTGTTTATTATGCTCTGTGCTGCTAGATAGCCACTTATTACAGCATATCTTATACCAAACCCCTTGGATGCATCTTGGAACCCAGCAGCTTCACCAACATAAAGTTTTCCATTTTTCTTTGCAGTTCTAGGCAAATCAAAATTTCCATACCCCCTTACAACTTTCATGGGATTCTTTCTCCCAACATGTTTTTTTATCAGCTCATTTTTCCTTAGAAGAAAGTTGAAATTTAATGGTATGTACTTGAAATTTCTTTTATCAAATGAAACCGTACATATGAGACACTTTCCTCTAGAAGACAGAATGTATGTATATCCCTTAGGAGAATAAAGATTATTGTAAACAATGTAAAGTTTGTCTTTTTCGAAATCAAAATTTTTATAAATATGCCCATAAGCAAAAATATCAACTCTTCTTGGCCCTGTTGCAACTATAGCAGCTTCATTTTCTTCTAGACTCTTTCCAAAGACAAAGTCTACACCTATGTCTAATGCCTGAATATACAGTTGGGACTCTATAGAATTTTCAGATACACCCCTTTCCAACACATAAAAAATCACATCGTTCGAGTATTCTTCAACATTTTCGTTAGGTGAAAACTTGACCACTTTCTTTATTTTACCGCTCGATTTCAGATTAACCCCGCAAACATTCAGCTCTCTGATAGCATCCGAATTCAAATCGTAGTTTCTAAGAGCACATATGCTAGAAATAGTGCCAATTTTTTCATTTTTCTCAAAAACCTTTACATCAAAACCCTTTTTTGCGAGATTTATTGCCGTTGTAAGACCAGAAATTCCTGCACCTGCAATAATTATCTTTTTCATATCTTTTATTGAATTACTAATAATTTAAACGTGGTGTCAGACAAGCTCATTGCTAATAATTTTTAAAAACCACCACATTCAGCTTTCTTAAATATGTTAGAATAATAAATTTATATGGAAAGGTTATTCGCCTCGTTATTTAAAGGTCGTGGTATTTTTTTTGCTTTTTTAGAAGTCGGAAGACCATGGAATGGAACAATAGCCTGGCTGTTTTCAGTCCTTGGCGCTTCTTTGGTCTTGGGCACACCCCCAACTTTAGCAACAATTTTCATAATGTTTATTGTAACATTATTGGTCTACATGGGAGGGTCATCTCTGAATGACGCATTTGACACGGATGTTGATAGTATAAATATGCCCTACAGACCAATAGAAAGAGGAGACTTAACGGTCAAAAATGTTATTTATTTTTCATTAGCTTTGTACCTCATCGCTTTAGTTTTTTCAGCATTCCAGTCTTTTCTATATTTTTTAACAGCAATTTTTATGATAATAACAACATTAATTTATTCTTCCCCACCCCTTTCATTGAAAAATCGAGGTATTTTAGGAAATTTTGGTCTTGCTGTTGGGACCGTATTTGCAACATCCTACTCAGGAGCTGTATTGGTTACCAATAACCCTTTTGTTAAATTAAATTTTTTAGTACCGATAATTTCTTTAACAATGTTTTTTACATTTTTTTGCATAATGAAAGAGTTTAAAGATTATAAAGGAGATAATGTAGGTAAGAAAAAAACATTGGTTATAACTCACGGAATTAAGAAAGCCTCTTTCTTGAATATTACAGGAACATTCACATTTTTCCTAATATCAGTAATGACTTTCTATTATATGTTTAAAAGTACTTTGTTAGTGTTTTTATCAACAATTGTTTTACTATTTTTGTTATTTTTTGAAATAATAATATACAAAAAACAAGAAAAGAAATTAGCAGAAAATGCATGGGCATTTGGTAGATTCACAATTCTTTTATTCTTGTTATTATTACTCTTTCAGTTTCTTTAACAAAGGAAAAAATACCAAAAATGTTTGATGATTTATCTCATAAGCTAGGCAATTTTATTATTTTTCTGTATTCTTTGTCTGCTTTGATATACCCTATTTCCTTTTTTATTATATAATCCCAGTCTATGTCATAAGTTTTTCCTTCACTTCTGTATTTCTGAAATAAATCGGAGTTAGAATTAACAAACCAGCAATATTTTCCATTTATTGCCGCACAACTCAGTTCAACGCAGTTTATGAGAACCTCATGAACTATAGTACCTCCACCAGCATTCGATCCTGATAAAAAGATATCAACATTTTTCTTGCTTGGGTGAAAAAGGAGCGCTAGGGGATTACTTATAACTCTAAAATAAGCAAATTGTGCTCTTTTGAATTTCAACGTTTTATAATCACCAAAGCCAAACATAGAAATAGCGTCCATTGCTACACTGTAGCGTTCCTCAAATTTTTTTAATTTGTAAATTCTGACCATGTTTTTTGTTATTTCATAACCAGCTATCCAAGCTTCGAAATAAAGCTCTTCAAGACTTTTATCTTCTTTGTTATTTTCATGATGCAACATTGCGAACTTTGTTGCATGGTATACATACTTAAGAGGTAGCATACAAATCGGTTCACCTAAAGCTAAAATTTTACCGTTTTCGAATTTTAAATGTCCACCTAGAAGAAGTTTGAGTGCGAACCCCTTAAAACCAAACATTTTACCCTCATTTCAGTAGTGTACTAGTGCCTTCTCCGGGTGAGAGCTCTATTCCCTTTGTGCTTATTTTGAATGGATAGATGTCCTTTCCGTGGTTGGTCCGTCTCATCTTTCTTATCTGCATGCTCCTGTTGGTTTCCTCTCCTATTCCAAGATAGTTGAGGACTATGACCCCGTCCACCACGAACTCCTCCACGCCGAACCTCGACAGGGCTTTGCTTTCTTCAGCCACCTCGGATGTGACAACCGTTGTGCACCCCGCATTTTTCACGGCTTTCATCAACTTGCCAAGCTGCTTCCTTACAGTCGCTTGGTCTTTCATGTAAAGCCCCAGCATGGACATGGAGTCCACAACAAGCCTTTTGGCTTTTATGTACTCTATCTGGTTAACCAGCACGGAACTCACGTCTGTCTCGAATGGGTCATGGAACATAATCCTGAACAGGCCTTTCCCCTCGTATTTGTCCAGGTCCCAGCCGAACTGCCTTGCGTCGGCTTTTATGTCTTCCGGGTCCTCTTCTAGGGAGAGATACACACAAGGCTCGCCCTTTTGCAAGCCTTCCCACAGGAATTGCAGACAGAAGATGGTTTTCCCGGTGCCTGTCCCGCCTGTTATCAACGTCATGCTGTTCTTTAACAGCCCCCCCTCCATCAGGGAATCCAGCCTGGGCAACCCTGTGGGCACTCTCAATGCCATAATATATCCTTGACCACGCTTACTTAAATTTTTAATCGGAACCAAAAGAACTTAAATAAATCGGCCAATAAAGGTTTATGAGTTCGGAAATCATGGAATTCCTTGAGAAGAAAAAAGAGCTGATAGACAGGATGATAAAGAAATACATGCCTGAGCACTTCGATGAAAAGCATGTTCAATGGCTGCTCGGGAAACCCAGCTATGAATACACTATCAAGCCTGTGGACAAGTCTCTCGCCGAGCCGATCTGGGACTTCTTGAACAGGGGAGGAAAGAGGTGGAGACCAGCCCTGTTTTTGTTGTTCACGGAAGCGTTGGGAGGCGACGTGGAAAAAGTGCTTGATTTTTCTGCTACGCTGGAATTGCTGCACGAGGGGAGTATACTAGTGGACGACATCGAAGACGACTCCGATTTGCGGAGAGGCAAGCCATGCATACACAAACTTTTCGGGGTCGACGTTGCGGTGAACGCAGGGAATTTCATGTATTTCCTGGCATTCTTCCCCTTGATCAAGAACAGGGACAAGTTCAAGTCGGCTACGATGCTCAGGGCATGGGAGGCCACGCTGGAAGAGACTGCACGCATCCATTATGGCCAGGGGACGGACATAGCCTGGCACAGGGGTCTTGCCGATGCAGACATCATAAACGAGCGGGAATACCTGCAGATGTGCGCCTACAAGACAGGGGTCCTTGCCAGGCTTGCCGCAAGGCTTGCCGTTATTCTGAACGAAGGCAGCGAAGAGCTTGAGGAAAAGCTGGGCAAATTCTCAGAATCGATAGGGATAGCCTTCCAGATACAGGATGACATTCTAAGTGCTTCCGGACACGAGTTCCAGCTCAAAAAAGGATACGGCGATGACATAACAGAAGGAAAGAGAACCCTGCTGGTTATCCATACGCTGCAAAAGGCCAGAGACCAAGATAAGAAAAGGCTGATAGAAATCCTGAATATGCACACAAAGGACAAGACGCTTATCAAGGAGGCTATAGACATCATAAAGAGATACGGCTCTGTGGAATACGCGAAGCAATTTGCAAGGAAGATGGTAAAGGAAGCATGGGCCTCTGTCGGGCCGATGATACCCGAGAATGAAGCCAAGCACAAGCTCAAGGCTTTCGCGGATTTCATGGTCGAGAGGGAAATCTAGGGGTGCTGAGATGGAAAAAATAGGCACAGGTTCGGGTTTCGGGAAGGTTATCCTTTTCGGGGAGCATTATGTTGTTTATGGATTGCCCGCGATTGCATCCGCGATCAGCGACAATACCATAGCAAAGATTGAGCCGGCTGAAAAGTACGAGCTTGTCGACAACAGGCCAGCGACAGAAGGATACAAGGAAAAGAAGCAAGGTGAGATGGATAGGTCGATGAAGCTCATTCTGGACTTCATGCACACCGACGTTGAAAAAACCCCGGTGAAAATAACGCTAGCCGGGAATCTCTTCTGCACCAGCGGCATTGGCGCGAGCGCCGCGATGGCGACATCGATTGCGAGGGCATTCTCTGAGTATTTTGACTTGGATTTGGACGATGAGAAAATAAACAGGGTTTCTTACGAGGGCGAGAAGGGTTCAGCAGGAACCCCTTCGGGCATAGACAACACGTGCGCGACCTTCGGGGGGCTGCTGTGGTTCAAGAGGAACATGTCTGGGGGAGAGAATACGATAGCGCTAATTAAGATACGTGAACCGATCAGGATAGTCTTGGGGAACACGGGGATGTCTGCCGTCACTAGCGAGGTCGTAGCCGATGTGAGGCGGGCGAAAGATGAGAATCCGGAGAAGTTCAAGCGTATATTCAGCGATTACGAGAACCTTGCAAATGAGGCAAGGAAAGCCTTGGAGAATCACGACCTTGAGCTCCTAGGGAAGCTGTTTGACGAGAATCACAGGCTGCTGCAGGAAACCGGCGTGTCCTGCAAAGAGCTGGACCATCTGGTCAACCTGGCAAAAGAGAACGGCGCTCTTGGAGCCAAGATGACCGGGACGGGGAGGGGCGGATACATGATCGCCCTGACCCCGGGAAAAGGATTGCAGGAAAGGGTCGCGAAAGCGATAGAGAATGATGGCTGCAAGGTCTTGAGGACAACGATTGGGACAGGAAATTAAATCTGGGGATTCTTTATGCCCGCGACGTTGACTATTATTGAGCTGTCTGGGTAGAAGAAATGAGGATTTCCTACACCGGCTTCTTGCATGACATTGTTCAGATAAGGATCGTTAACAGAGAAGCCGACGTTTTCCAAGCTTGTGATGTACCTTCTGTAATCCTGGTGGCTCTCATGGGGCCAGATTGAGTTTTTCCCAGGATCTCCGTATTCAAGGAGGCCTTTGAAATACTCCTGCCAGAACCTGTAGATATCCTGAATCGCTTTCGCGTCTTTGGGATCCTGGGGGAAAGGGGTTTCTTTCACGCCGTATGTCTTTTTATAATGGGCAAGGCCTTCCTCTTTTTTCGGCCAGTCGAAAGTCTCTAGCATCTTGTAAACATAGTAAGGTTCCTGCCATGTCTGGGGATGCCAGTCCCCTGAAGCGAAAAGAGCCGTAGCGGCAGCACACTCGGAAAACTTGTCGAACGGTATTCTCGGGTCGTGGTGTATGCTGCCAACCTGGAATATTACGTTGGCCTTTCTGCCTTTCATGTATTTGGGAAGATTGTCCTGCGTGTCAACCGCAAGTTCATAAGTCACACCGAAGTCCTTCATCTTTTCTTCCGCAGCTTTCAGTGAATTTACCGATGGGTCAAGAAGCAAGGCATGAATAGACCCCTTGAAATCATCTGGCAAAGATCTGTAAAAGGTCTCGAAGGACAATCCTGTTCCGGCCCCTATTTCCACAACAAAGTAATGCGCCGGCGTCTGCATCGATAAATAGGTTGCAACGACCTTTCCTGTCACATCCCTGAGAAGCTGGTTGTTGTCTTTGCCTTCGAACGCCCTTTCGGAAGCTTTCTTCACCACATCGATTTGACCTTCATCACCATTTTTCCATTCATCCCTGTAGCAATCCCTACCCCTTCCAAGAAGATATAGCAATTCCGCTTCGGTGTCCCATTTCATCCCGTATTTGTGCCAGTCATCCGAGGGGCACCTCAAGGGATGGCCTAATGTAATGGGCATCAATTCTTCATCGTGGGCTGGTACATGGGTTGCCATCCTGAATCACAGTATCAACCTTTTGATGCTTAATTTTTTAAACCTTTTCCTTTCACCAATTTTCCCAGGCGATGGATAAAAATATTAAAAACAGGGCTTCAAACTACATAAAATGAGGAAGTACGATTCCCTGATAGACATGAAGAAATTGGGCCTCAACGTGGGAGAGTTGAAGGAGTTCGAGTACTCCCAGAAGAAAGAGATGTACGAATACGCACAATACTTGTTCAAGAGATACCGGGGCCTCATATGCAGGACGGACTTCCCCAAACACGTGAAGAACAAGAAACCTGTGGGGCTTCCATACCTCACAGACTGCAAGGATTTCAAGGTGTTCGACGATTTCGTGAAGACGCACAAAAACAAATACACGTATATCCTCCTACCGATGATTGGCAACGAGAAGATGGTAATGGCTGCCTACGTATACCTGGACGATTTCAAGAGGCTTCGCGGGGAGATGAATGACGTGGACAGAGTGGGTGACATGAGACCTAGAATGAAGAACGCCAAGAACCTGAAATCCGTTTGCATCGGCCCTGGCGGAGATTATGATGAAAGGCTGAATAAGGTCAGGGCGGACCTCATAAGGGCCAGGATACCTCCCCATGTGATTGTCGAATTAGCCATATTCGAAATAGACGGAAGACCAATACCGTTCTACAAGCAGATGAGAGGCGATTTCTGATTTCAGTGAAACAGAGAATGAGTAAGATTTAGATTTCAAACTAGAGTAGCAACACGCAAATAACGCCTCAAATCATTATCTCGCAGAAGTATGTCACCTTTTCTTACGAAATCCATACCGTGATAAGTCCCTACCATTTCCAGAAGCGCACCGAATGCGGGTGTAACATCATACTCGCCCGGCACGATAAGTTTTTCAGCGGGCTCATATCTGGGGTTCACGCTCACGTCCTCCTTTTGACTGGGCTCAGAAAGTGGCAAGAGGTCAAAAAGCTTCCCTGTGTAGCTTTTCTTAGAATCCGTGTAATAAACCCAAATCCTTCCGTCTGGTTGCACAGCAGCTACCAGTTTATCCCTAATTTTGAGAACAGTGTTATCATGCAAACCTCTGAATTTTCCCAAATTCCCTGGCGCTGTTCTGACATCGGTTTCCTCAAAGGTCTCCCTTCTGGCAGTCCGCAAATAGCTTTCTTTTCCTTCTCTATGTCCTCCTGGAAAGACTAGCTGACCTGATCTCTCGAGGTCGTCTGGCCTGTGTCTGTTATACACCAACAGACCACCATCTTTTTCCACGTGTCCCCAGGCTATAGGTGCGAATAACTTATTCGGAAGATCGAATCCTCTAAGCTCCACACTATTCAACACATCAGAGGCTTTGTGAATACCCATTTTATCACCATCATTTATGATTTATATTATATTATTTACTATAAAGTAGTTAATTTAACTATTTATAAAGCTTTTGCTGTCGGTATCAGTGAAAAATAGGGGAGGAAAGTTATTAAAAACAGGGCTTCAAACTACATAAAATGAGGAAGTTCGAGGCCCTGATGCACTTGAAGGAACTCGGCCTAAATGTGGGCGAGTTCAAGGAGTTCGAGTACTCGCAAAAAAAAGAGATGGATGAATATGCTCGATACCTGATAGAGAATTTCGGAGGCCTTATCATCAGGACGGATTTCCCAAAGAATGTAGAATACAAAACGCCTGTCGGACTGCCTTTCATTTCCCCATGCAAGGATTTCAAAAAATACGAAGAGTTCGTGGCACAGTACAAGGACAAGTACGCCTATCTTCTGCTGCATGTGTGCGATTACAGCACAGTAATTCTGAGCGCATACGTTTATCTCGATGAATTCAGAAGGCTGCATGCTGAGATCAACGATGTCGACAAGGTGAACATGAGGGACGCAATGAAGATAAGCAAGCACCTGAAAACTGTATGCATAGGTCCAGGCTCCGGTTATGACGAGAGGCTGAACAAGGTCCGGGCAGACCTCATGAGGGCAAGGATACCACCACACAAGATTGTAGAGCTGAGCGTATTCAATGTTGACGGAAAGCCGGTCCCGTTTATAAGCAGTACAGAGAGGATTTCTGATCGTTTAAACAAGACAATGTAAGGAGCGAAAAAATGGACGAGATTCTTGAGGTTGTCGATGAACAGAACAGGGTAATCGGGACAGAGAAGAGGAGCGTGATACACAAGAAAAAGCTGTTGAGAAGGGCGGTTGCACTTCTAATACTTAAAGGAAACGATGAGATCCTGCTGGCAAAGCGCCCCTCCGACAAGGACATAAATCCCGATTGCTGGACCTTTTCGGTCAGCGGGCACATGAGGCCGGGTGAGAGACCCGATGATGCGATAAAAAGGGAAACCAAGGAAGAGCTGGGAGTACATCTCAACGCCGAATATGTGAGGCTTTTCCCCCCTGCAAAGGACTGCGAAAATTATTTCATTTATGTCTATATCACCAGGTTGGAAGAAAAGTCAGAAAGACCGGAATTTACTGCAAGGGAGTCGAAGGAAATTGTGTTCTGGGGGAAGGAGGATATCCTGGAAAACAAGGGAAGCAAAGATAAGTTTTCGCCACATTTCTTGAAGGTATTCAGGTGGCTCGTTGAGAACGGGAAGATATAACCAATGAAAAATTCTTAGGCGACGAGCTTATCAATCATTTCAATGCTCATGGGCTCACCGGTGGCCCACTGTTCATTGAACAATTCTCTCCATTCTCCTGCCTCTTTCTGATCCATCACAGTCAGGTTGTGGGCAATCTTACCCTTCTGGTTTTTGTCCCTGACGGAGTAGACAACCCCCAGGTCTCCTATCAATGTCGCATGCCTCATCTCGGGGAGAGGCTCTCCTATCCTTATCTCAAAGATACCTTTGCCCAGTGCAAGATATCTTTCCAGTATCTCCTTGGCAGCGCCGATAAGGTCCGGGTAAGCAAGCAGGTTCTTCCTTGTACCTTCCCTGCTGGCAAAGTACCTCCTTTTTCTGTTCATGCCCAAGTGGCTGTCGACAGAGAGCCTGAGCATGTCGAAATAAGTCGGCCTCATGAGATTCTTTTTCAAAATGGCAACGCTGTCTTTGTAAGCCAAGGGGTCAGCCTCTGTCGGGAGGATGACGCCTGGGGATGTTGAGGTCAGATCAACCCGCTTGTTGTTGGGGAAGAGATGGAAGATTCCGAAATCCTCATAGGCCTCCGTGGAGCTCGTGCCTGGATAGACACTCTCGATTTCACAGACCTTTTCCGCGAGTTCTCCCAGAGGCCTGAATTTGTGAGCCAGAGCGCCCTCCTTCGCCAGCTTCTCTGCTGCCTGGGCAAAGTACTGATCGTGAATTCTGACAACATCATCCCTTTCCATCTGCAGCAACGGAGGATCGGTGTACAGGGCCTTCTCTTCCGCGGTCGGCCAGTTATCCACATAACCCGGCAGCATGCGGGGTATTGTGATCATCCTTGCTATAATATGGTTAAAAGCACCTTTCAATTCACCATCACTCAGCACGCCAAGATTCCTTAGAATATCGCTATCGAAGTCTTCAGGGGCATCAACAACAGTGTTGGACATCTCCCTTGCACTGGTATAATCATGCAGGCTAGAAGGAACTCTGTATTTCGTCATATGGCCGTAGTTGGATACCCGATCCAAGTAGTGGGCAGCTGCCGTGGCTAGCTCATCAACCACTTGGGCTGCATAGAGGTCTTCAAATATTCCAATGACCTGCGGTTTCACATCAATCATCTGATCACACAAGTGCTATTTTACAATTCACAATCTGCAATCTTCTATTTTACATGGAAAAATTTTTAAAGCCCCCTCCCCCTTTAACATTTGCCGAAAGACTCCGCCGAAACCATTTTAAACCTTGGTCCTATATATGAACAATAAAAATTTAAGGTGATGTTCATGAGCTTCAGGAGCTTTGTTGATGTCATGGAGAAGACAGGCAGGCTGGTGAAAATATCGAAGCCTGTTTCAAAGAAACTCGAGGCCAGCGCAATACTCGCTGAGCTTGGAGACAAGCCTGTGCTTTTCGAAAAAATCAAGGAGAGCGGGTTCAGGATTGCGGGGAACCTGTGCATCTCCAAGGACGCGTTCGCCGCCTATTTCGGGGTGAAGGCCAATGAGCTTGTATCCAAGCTGATAAATGCGATTGACAACCCGACGAAGCCCGAGGTGGTTACAGAGGCGCCGTGCCAGGAGGTCGAGATGCCCGAGGTCGACCTTGACAAGGTGCCGATTCTATTCCATTGCTCGAAAGATGGCGGGAACTACGTCAGTTCCGGCTGCTTCATCATAAAGGACCCCCAAACCGGACAGAACCTCGACTTTCACAGATGCATGCAGATTGGCAAGAACAGATTCTCGATAAGGATAGTCAAGAAGAGGGACTTTGACAAGGCGCTGCAGAATGCCGGTGGCGAGATGGATGCCGTCCTTGTTGTCGGGAACTCGCCCAACGTTCTGCTGGCTGCTGCGACATCGATCGCTACGGAACAGGACGAGATTGAGATAGCCAATTCATTAGAGCCTTTGAAGCTCGTTAAAGCGAAGACATGCGACATCCTGATACCCGCGGATTCCGAGTTCGTGCTTGAAGGCAGGATACTGAACGAGAAGGCCGATGAAGGGCCTTTCGTTGACCTTACAGAGACCTACGATTTCGTTCGGCAGGAACCGGTCTTCGAGGTCAGGAAGATAACCCACAGGCACGATGCGATATGGCATGGATTGCTGCCGGGCAAGCTTGAGCACAGGATATTGATGGGCATGCCGAGGGAGCCGACCATATTCAAGAAGGTGAACGAGGCCGGAGTCAAGTGCCTGGACGTCAGCGTGAATCCCGGCGGCTGCTCATGGCTTCATGGGATAATTCAGATAGACAAGCAGAGCGAGGATGATCCTAAGAAGGCCATAGATGCTGCCCAGGCTGGGCACAAATCCATGAAACACGTGTTCATCGTCGACAAGGACATAGACATCTCCGATCCATTGCAGGTGGAGTGGGCGATGTCCACAAGGTTCCAGGCGGACAAGGACTTGGTGATAAAGGAGAAGCAGATAGGTTCTTCTCTCGATCCGAGCGCAGTTCCCGGGACCAAAGAAACATGCAAGGTAGGATTCGACTTGACAGCCCCTGTCGGGGAGGAAAGGAAAAAGTTCGAGAGGGCGGAGTTCCCGAAAGTAAACATACAAGATTTTCTGGAGTAATCTGATGCCTTGGCAGAAATGGTACCCCATTCTTCTGGAAGAGATGAAGCAACAGTTGCTAACAGCACCACATGTTTCTCCTGTCCACAAAACCGACCATATTCTGAGGGTTTGGAGAAAATCAAAGATTATTTGTGAAAGACTTGATGGTGACTTGGAAACGATGGTCGCGGCCGTCTTATTACACGATCTGGGAAGGCATCTCGGGCTTGAGATACACGGGGAAAAGTCGGCCGAGCTGGCTAAACCCATCCTCGAAAAACATGGATTCCCTAAAAAGAAAATACCAGTTGTTTTGGAAGCCATAGCCCAGCACGACTACAGTTTCCCGCCAGAAAAAAGAAAACTCATTGAAGCCAAGATATTGTACGATGCTGACAAGATTGACGCTTTCGGCGTAATCGGGGTCTACAGGCATATACTTTTCATAGAAGACGGAAGAATCAAATTGGAAGATGTTCTTCCTCTTCTGAAAAAGAGATGGAACGGCCTGGCTCTGCCTGAAAGCAGGGAAGTGGCTAAAGCTGATTACGAGTACATTGTTAATTTTTTTAAAACATTGAATCAAGAAATTGGTAAAGGCTGATTAAATGGATCTCACTCAGGAAGAAAAGGACATGCTTGCAGGGAAGTACGGAAGCGCAGTAAAGAGCAGCATGGACATTCTGGTTTCCCTCGGCGAGATTTTCGGCGCGAAGAGGCTCATAGACGTCGCGAGCGTCCAGGTAGCAGGGGTTTCCTATCACAACCTGGGAGAGGCTGGACTGGCATATCTCTCTGATTTGGCAAAGGACGGAAAAGTCAGGGTCCTGACGACCCTCAATCCAGCTGGGATGGACATGGAGAACTGGAAAAACCTGGGCATTTCCCCGGACTTCGCCGACAAGCAGATTAGGGTGATAGACGCCTTCAAGCGAATGGGCGTGATCGCGACGTGCACCTGCACCCCATATTTTATCGGCAATGTGCCCCATTTCGGGGAGCACGTGGCCTGGAGCGAGAGCTCGGCCGTTGCTTATGCGAATTCCGTGCTCGGCTTGCGCACGAACAGGGAAGGCGGCCCCAGCGCGCTGGCATCCGCCCTGACGGGCAAGACACCCGAGTTCGGTCTGCACCTCGAGGAGAACAGGCAGGCGAAGGTCATAGTCAACGTGAGCGCGGAGATGAATACCGTCCCGGATTTCGGTGCACTTGGTTATGTCATGGGCAAGAAGATAGGCAAGCAAGTAGCTCTGATAAGGGGGATAAGGAAAGCGAGCATAGAGCAGCTGAAGAGCTTCTGCGCTTCCATAGCGACCTATGGCGGAACCGCCCTGTTCCACATGGAGGGGATCACTCCAGACAAGACAACCGTGCCCAGCGAATCAATTGAAGTGACGCAGGCCGACATAGATAAAGCGAAGGAAGACCTCAATGATAACGAACCCGTGGACTTGGTGTCGATAGGATGCCCTCACCTGAGCCTCAAGGAGCTGGGCGAGGTCGCGAAGATGCTTGATGGAAAGCATGTGAAGAAAGAGATGTGGATATGCGTCGCAAGGCCCATAAAGAAGATCGGGGACCAGATGGGCTATACGAAGATGATAGAGGATTCAGGGGCGAAGTTCGCGTGCGACACGTGCATGGTGGTCGCTCCTTTGAAGGGGAGGTTCGAGGGCTTGGCTACCGATTCTGCCAAGGCATGCTTCTACGGCAGGGGAAAGAACAGCTTCAAGACAAGGTTCGCTACTATACGGGAGCTCATAGAGGAGGCGACGAAATGATCCTGCAGGGCCGGAAGGTCGCGAAAGGCAAGGCGACCGGGGAAGCGATAGTCTCTTCCGACGGAATCTCCTTCTACGGCGGCGTGGAGCCGGAAACAGGCAAGGTCGTCGAGAAAGGGCACCCACTGGAAGGACAGAGCATTACAGGCAAGATACTTGTTTTCCCTACCGGAAAGGGTAGCACGGTAGGCTCCTACACCCTTTATCAGATGAAGAAGCTGGGGACAGCACCGGCTGCCATAGTAAACAAGGAAATCGAAACCATAGTCGCGGTCGGCGCAATCATCTCGGAGATACCCTGCGTGGACCAGATTGACATCGAAAAGATAAAGACCGGGGACAGGGTCGTAGTCGACGCAGACGCAGGAAAGGTCGAAAGCGTTTAAACACGTTCATTTTCTTTTTAAAGCTTTTATGGAAATCCTAAATATGCCCAAGAGAATCATCGTCGGGGTATCGGGCACCTCTTGTGTCACAATTGTAATCAGGGCACTCGAGGCACTGAAGAAGGCGGGCGTTGAGACGCATCTGGTCATAACAGAGACCGCGAAACAGGTGATAATGAAGGAAACCGACCACACGGTGGATGAAATCAAAAAGCTCGCCAGCAAGACGCACGAGATCCACGATTTCTTCGCCCCCATAGCCTCAGGATCGTTCGTGACCGACGGCATGATAGTTATCCCATGCTCCATGAAGACCCTTGCTGGCATAGCCAATGGGAACTCCTCAAACCTGTTGCTCAGGGCTGCGGACGTCGTGCTGAAAGAGCGAAGGAAGCTGGTCTTGGTCACCCGGGAGACGCCCCTGAGCCTGATTCACATAAGGAACATGGAAAAGGCTACTCTGGCTGGTGCTGTCATCCTGCCCCCCATGCCAGCCTACTACACCAAGCCAAAGAACATGGATGATATAGTCGAACACTTCGTAGGCAAGGTCTGCGACCAGTTCGGGATAGAAACAGGTTACAGGCGGTGGGGCTAAGCACCCCAATACATTTCTAGTATATTTTTACTGAATAGTAACAAATTTAAATCCTTTTTTCTAAAATCTAATCATGAGAATGGGAAAAAGAACGGTATTCATATCGGATACGCATATCGGAAATAAGAACTTCGAACCTAGAAAATACATGTTTTACGATTTCTTAGGGCGCGGTATAGACGAGGATGTCGACGACCTTTACTCGCTGGGTGACGGATTCGAGCTTTTGCAAAGCAATTGGGATGCCATCAAGCAAGACAAAAGGCTTGTAAATCGCCTTAACGAGACGGGTGAAAAGACGAGATTCCATATCATCGTCGGAAACCATGACATAGGACTTTCCGGCATTGAGGATTTTGGCACTGTTTTCCCCCATCTGATGCTGCACGCCCCGGAAAAGAAAAGGATAATCCTCAGGGAAAGGGTAGGGAAAGAGACGACCCCGAAAAGGGCGGTTCAGACCTTGACTTCTGGAAAACTGATACACCCCTACGGCAAAGACGTATACATTTCGCACGGCTGGGTGTATGACCATTATTTTTCGAAAGATACTCGCAGATTCGACGACCTGATAAGAGTTGCAGGATATGTGGATGGACAAAAATTTTTGGATTTGCTTGACTCAGCAAGAGGGATTCTTGGGGTTGACCCCGAGATGCGGGGGAACAGAAGGGAATTGTTGCTCGGGGCCAGGGACGTGGCAGAGTATAAAGTCTGCGGTAAAGGTGTAGGAAAGAGGAAGCCCCACCTCGACTACGTGATACTGGGCCACACACACTGGCAGACGAAGAAAAAATTGTACGATGAGGTCAAGGAGAAAAGGAAGCCTTTGAAAACATTTTATGTGAATACGGGCTGCTGGCTAGAGACGGACCGCTACAGGGGATCGGATTTCACGGTTTTGCACGAAGACGGGACAATAAAAAACTACAAATGGGAGAAAATGACGGCGTGAAACTCCGTTCAGCGAAATCAGCAGCAGGATTAAGTCCCTTCTTGCCAGCTCTGCATATAACGAATCATCTCTTCCGTCATAGAGTCATGCTTGATTCCAAGAGCATCTAACTGAAGTTGTGCGATTTCATCATCTATTTTTTCAGGGAGAGTGTAGACCTTGGGTATAAGTTTCTCTTTGTTTTTTACTCCATATTCTATAGCCAGAACTTGGCCGCAGAACGAAGTCGCCATGACCGTGCTCGGATGCCCCTCTGCACAGACTAAATTTACCAATTTCCCCATGCCCAGGCAAAATATCCTTTTGTTATTTTTTAATGTGAACTCTTCTAAACACGGTCTTATCTCCCTTCTTTTATTTGCTATTTTTTGCAGGCCTTTATAGTCAAGTTCAACATCGAAGTGGCCAGAATTCGCAACCATAGACCCGTCTCTTAGCAATTTCATATGCTCAGGCCTTATGACATTTTTATTTCCCGTAGCCGTTACAAAGATATCCCCAATTTTTACTGCTTCTTCGATCGGCATAACACTGTATCCATCATAATGTGCCTGTAAAGCTCTGAATGGGTCAACCTCTGCAACTATCACGTTGGCACCCATGCCCTTCGCTCTCATAGAGATACCCTTGCCACACGGGCCATAACCACAGACTACAAAAATTTTGCCTGCAAGAAGCACATTGGTAGCTCTGAGAATCCCATCAATAGTAGACTGCCCAGTTCCATAATAATTATCTACCAGCCTTTTTGTTTTGAAATCATTCACCGCAAACAAAGGATATTTCAAAACGCCTTCTTTCTCCATTGCATGGAGCCTGATTATCCCTGTGGTAGTTTCTTCAGTACCAATCGCTATCGATTCTATCAATTCAGGCCTTTTGGTATGCACTTTTGTGACCAAATCACAGCCATCGTCTATGGTAACGTTTGGCTCAAAATCTAGAACTTTATTCAGGTTTTCGTAGTATTCCTTTTTAGTTTCCCCTCTCCATGCAAAAACATTTACGCCTTCCTTTGCAAGAGCAGCAGCAACATCATCTTGGGTTGATAAAGGGTTACAACCCGTGATTGCAACTTTAGCACCGCCGGCAACTAGCGTTCTGACCAGCACTGCTGTTTCTTTAGTTACATGCAATGCCATTCCAATCGTGTAACCTTTTAATGGCTTTTCTTTTTTGAACCTCTCTCGAATTTTAAGCAGGCTACCCATTTGCATTTCTGCCCATTCAATTTGTTTCCCTCCCTGCTCGGCCAATTTAATATTCTTTACCTTGCTCATAAGAATCATCAATTTTTTCGATTGTTATTTTTTGTTTGGGGTATTTATAACTATCACCCCAATGCCGCAAGGAAGCCCACATGCATTAGCTGTGGGCAGTTTAGCTAAAAACTTAAAACCCACCCCGCCAAAAATATCTCAGGATAACATGCATGACCTGATTTTGCTCAAGATCGGCGGCTCTGTCTGCACCGAGAAATCCAAGGGGAAATTCAAGGTAAAGAGCAAAACCGTCAACAGGATAGCGGCCGAGATAGCGGAGGCGCGAAAGCACAGGGAGTTCAGGCTGCTGGTGATTAACGGGGCCGGCCCTTTCGGGCATGTCAACGTGACCGAATACGGGATAAACAACGGGCTTGATACAGCCAGGGATTTCGAGGGCTTTGTCAAAACCGTGTGCGATTGCAGCTATGTCAATTACATGATAAGCGAAGGGCTGAGAAAGAACGGCCTTTTGGCTTACCCTTATCCGAGTTCGTCTGTCATCATGCAGTCGGACAAAAAAATAATATTTTGCTGCCTGGATCTGATAAAGAGGCTGTTCGATTCCAATCCTGACATCATCCCTGTCATGAACGGCACCATGGTCCCTGACCTTGAGCTTAGGGGATCTGTTGTGAGCGGAGATGCCGTTATAGAATACCTTGCCAACAGGCTTAGTGTGCGCATGATCGTATTCGCGACCGACGTCGACGGAATTTACACCTCAGATCCCCATAAGAACAAAAAAGCCAGGTTGATTGATGTCATCACCAAGGAGAACTTTGAGGAAATAAAGCACGGGATTTCGGGTTCAAGCAGCGTCGATGTGACAGGGGGGATGCTGGGAAAGGTTGAAAAGCTGCTTTTAGCCGGCACGAAAACCCTGATTGTAAACGGAAATAAGGCAGGCCGGGTCAGGAACGCCCTGCTTGGGCATGAAGTGAAAGGGACTGTCATACAGCCTTGAAGACAGGCTTTAGCCGTTGGGTAGTTCACTGAGAATAACCGGAAAACCAATTTATTGAATCTCCGACAACAAAATAATATGCGGGAAAGGTTATCCGAGGCGGTTGTAAAATACTGGTTGCCGATAGGCCTGATCCTGCTCTTTCTTGAATGGATCGCCATTTCACCGATAAAGCCGGTGCCTGAATGGAACCTGCCCAGCCTTGTCATGGAGCTCATATACTTTTCGTATGTGCTGGGTTCCTACTATTTTATAAACAAGCTGAGGGTGCGCTCCCTTAATTTTCTCTGGGGAGTTTTTTGCATGGGCTTGGCTATCCTCGTCTTGAGCGAAGTGAGCATAATCCCCATAAATGACGTTTTGATGATTGGAACAGTTTCTTCACTTGGCATTCTTGTCATAACCCTTGGCGTCTATTACGCTGCTGCCGAGTGGAAGCGAAAGAACGAGACCCTCAGGACGGAGATTAAAACGAGGAAGAAAACGGAGGAAGAACTTAAAAAAAGGGAGCATGAGCTGGAAGAAGCGCTAAAGAAAACGGCGTCGCTCGAAGAAGTCAACAGGCTCAAATCCCAGTTTTTGAGCATGACGAGCCACGAGCTGAGGACTCCCATCACCCCGATAATGATGCAGATCCAGATGCTTGTAGAGGGAAGGCTGGGCAAATTGACCGGCAATCAAAAAAAGAGCATGCAAATGATACTGAGGGACACGAAAAGGCTGGACAGGCTGATTGCGGATATACTTGACCTTTCCAGGCTGCAGATATCCAGCATGCGCTTCGATTTCGAAAAAAACGACCTCAACCGGCTGATAAAGAACGCCTTGGAAACGATGAAGTACAGCGCTCTGGACAAAAACATCACGCTCAGATACACCGCTAAGAAGATTCCTCCTTTCGTCTTCGACAGGGACAGGATAACGCAGGTGATAACCGATTTGATAAACAACGCGATAAAATTCACAGAGGAAGGCGGAAGAATAGACATAAGCGCGTCCAAGCCGGGAAAATACGTCGCCGTAAAGGTTCATGACAACGGGATCGGGATATCGAAACCAGACATGAATAAGCTATTCAGGCCGTTCTCCCAGATAGACACTGACGAAACAAGAAGATACGGAGGAGTAGGTCTCGGGCTGTCCATCTGCAAGGGGATAATCCAGAACCACCGTGGGAAAATATGGGCCGAGAGCGACGGCCCGGGGAAAGGTTCGACATTTATATTCACGCTACCATTTTTTATTAAGAGACAACAGCTGAGCAGGGAGAAGAGAAAATGACAAACAACCTGATCGTCCAGAAAACCGAAGATTGCGTACCCAATTTGCTGAATTTCATCTCGAATTCAAGCGAAAAAATGTGCATGGTTCTGATGAGCCACAGTTACGAGTTTTTAAAATCAAAGCTGGTGCAGCAAGGCATTAAAGACGCGAAGATTTTTTTCATCGACTGCATCACCAGATCGCTGTTCCTTGGAGTGCAGGACACTCCAGATTGCACATTCATGCATATTCAGATGGACATGAAAGATTTTTTGTATGAAATCTCAGAAAAATTGAAGAAGCAAATCGGAGCGAAAATTTTCATTTTCGATTCCCTGTCCGATTTGAAACAATACTGGTCCCCAAATCCGGATTCCTTTTTGGATTTTGCAAAATCGCTGTTCCCGATTTTGTCGGAGCTTGGAGCGGATTCCTATTTCATTATATACGAACAAGACAAAGAAAGATGCACAGAGCAGCACTTGGCGGCTTTTGATGCTATATATTTCAGTTTCAGCAAGGAGAAAGAATCAAAGAGGTGAAAAAATGAAAAAAACAGTGTTTGTAGTCGACGATGAACCAGACATAAGGGAAAGCGTCAAAACCGTGCTTGAACAGGAGGGGTACGAAGTTTTGATGGCGGAGAACGGCGAGCAATTTCTCAAGAAAATGGAAAAATCGAGTCCGAATCTGGTGCTGCTGGATATAATGATGCCGGGCCTGGCCACGAAAGACATACTGGAAAAACTGAAAGGGGTATCAAAAGGCGTTAAGATAATATTCCTGACGGTTGTTCGCCTTTCCGACGACGAAAAAAGCAAGCTGCTTAAAATGGCAAACATCATAGACTATATAACAAAGCCCTTCGATTTGGACGACCTGGTAGCCAGGGTGCATAAAGCCGCGTAATGAGGTCTTAGATTCCACCATCCCATTTGTCAATCCTTTCGCCAACGGCCAACAGGCAAAATTTAAATTGAGATGGACACGCAGGAACAAAAATCTTGAATATTTATATTGAAAATCCAAATTTAATTCAAAGCGATTTAGATGAAAACCCAGAAAAGGAAGCTGGACCATCTGCATGCGTGCCTGAGCAAGGACGTTCAATTCAGGCGTTCCAATGGCCTCGACCGGTACGAACTGGTGCATAACGCGTTGCCTGAGATTGACATGGAAGAGATAGACATGTCTACGAGATTTCTGGGTCACGATTTCGATGCGCCTATTTTTATCGCGGCCATGACAGGCGGGACCGGCGAAGCGTCCAAAATCAACAGGAACTTGGCGGAAGCTGCACACGAACTTGGAATAGGAATGGGCGTCGGCTCCCAGAGGGCCATGATCGAGAATCCGGATGCAGTGGCGAGTTACGAGGTGAGGGATGTCGCGCCCGGCATTTTCCTTGCCGGCAACATAGGAGGGGCACAAATCCCGGAGCTGCATGCTGGACAAATCATGGACGCCCTTGAAAAGATTCATGCGGACGCCCTCGCAATACACCTCAACCCTGCGCAGGAAATCGCCCAGGACGCTGGGCATGAGAAATGGGGAGGGGTTCTTGACGCTATAAAGGAGCTGCGCTCTCGTATCAAAATGCCGATAATCGTAAAGGAGGTCGGTTGCGGGATATCTGGGGATATTGCTCTCAGGCTGGAAAAGGCAGGGATTGATGCCATAGACGTTGCCGGCGCTGGGGGAACGAGCTGGGTAAAGGTTGATTCGCTGATAACCGGAAAGCTGCTAGATAATTTCTTCGAGTGGGGAATACCGACAGCCGAGTGCCTAGCTCAATGCCTTAGGTGCGTCAAGATACCGGTCATAGCGTCAGGGGGCATCAGAAACGGCATAGAAGCGGCCAAGGCGCTTGCCATGGGGGCATCGTTGGTTGGTTTGGCGCTGCCTTTGCTGAGGCCGGCGACAAAATCGGCATCCGCGGTGAAATCAGCGCTGAAGCAGATAATCGTGGAGCTGGAAATTTCGATGTTTTTGGTTTCCGCCAGGAATCTGGACGAACTGCATGGCAAGATAGCCAAAACATGATTCCAAAAAGCAAGGCATGATTATGAAAATCCCCAAAAAAGAAGTTGTGAAATTTGTAACAAAATCGGTGCTGCACAAGCAAATCGCCAATTCGCAGGCTGAACTTACGGAACTGGTAAATGAAGAGCTAAAAAAAGTGGACACTGATTACGCTATCTCCGGCAAAAGGCTCAGAAATATCGTCGTTTCCCTGCCCGAGGTAAAAATGAAAGTGGAAACCAAACTAGGCGATAAACCCAAGAAATGCCCGGCCTGCAGTGCTGGGTTGAAAAGGGTCTATAGCAGGAATTTGCGTGGGAAAAGGATTTTGCAATATCTGAAATGTCAGAGGTGCGGATACAAAGGTCATAACGGAAAATGGCTGCCAAGGAAATACGGATTTTGGGTAGGTAAAAAAGACTAATCGGGGTCTTAAATTTATTTGAAAGGAGCAAATACATTATTATGCCTGATGAAATAAGAAAGGACATATTCGAAAGGGCTGTTATACTATCCCCATCGAGGTCAAAAAGACCAGGGGCATTTCTTGATAAAAAAAGCAGAGAAGCCGCTTGTCCTTTTTGTTCAGGAAACGAGGCAATGACAGAAAAAAGCATACTAGTAGTTCCAGAAGAAAAGCACTGGAAGGTCAGGGTATTCAAAAACAAGTATCCTGTTCTTCATACAAGAAATTTCAAGCCCATCGTTAAGAATTCCTTTTCCACGTTCACACCTTGCGGAGCGCATGAAATTCTGATCGAGACAAATCATCACGAGAGGGAGTACTTCAACATGCCAAATGAAGATATAGTTCTCATATTAAAGGTGATGAAAGAGAGATACGAGAAATTGATGGAAATTCCTGATGTCAATTACGTGACCATTTTCAAAAACAAGGGAGTCAGGGCAGGGGCTAGTCTGGCTCACCCCCACATGCAAATAATAGCATCCCCCCTCTTCCCTGATGTGATTTCCAACGAGATGGAGGAGTCTGAGAAATTCTTCAAAATTCAAAAGAAGTGCGGCAACTGCCAGATGATGAAAAATGAAATGAAGGCCAGAAAAAGAATGGTAACCCACAACAAGGACTGGGTTGTTATCTGTCCATTTGTTTCTAGGTGGCCTTATCAGACCACGATTTTGCCAAGAAGGCACTACAGCGAGATTACAGAAATGGGCGAGTCCGAGATGATAAATTTCGCAAAGGTTATAAGGAAGCTTTTCCACGGCTACTCGAAGCTGTTCAACGACCCTCCCTACAACATCATGTATCACAACTTCCCGCAGTCCGATTTCTGGCATTTCCATCTACATGTATATCCAAGGCTGGTAACCCATGCCGGCTTCGAGTTCTTCGGGCTGAATGTGAACATCACTTCGCCCGAGAAGGCTGCGAGAGAGCTGAAGCAAGCGATAAGATAGAACGAGCTCAGAACTTGTGTCCCATCTTTTCAAGCGTTTTTAACATGACCAGGGAATCACGTTCCAGAATCGGGGATTCCGATATGATGGTTATCTCGTCAAGGTCGCTGTGCAGGATTATTTCAGCCACTTTCCCAAAATCCGGTTTTTTGTGATCCAGTGCAAGATGTCGCCTCTCACCCTTCTCCGTGAATTCTATGTTCGAGAAGTGGGTGTGGATTTTTTTGTACCCGGCGGATATAACCTTGGATAAAATTTCCTTGAAATCCACATGCCCCTGGTATTTTGCATACAGATGGGCCCAGTCGATGACAGGGACGCAGTTTTTTATCTTGGCGCAAACAGCGAGGATCTCATCAACGGTCCCGAACTGGCACACCTTCCCTGTTGTTTCAAGACCCAGGTTCACTTTCCACTTGTTTTTCAGCAGAACAGCGGACATCTCCCGGCAGGCTTTTCCAACCATCTCCAGGGCCTGCGCATGCTCAACTTTGCCGTAATATCCTGGATGGAAAACGACGACTTGCGCTCCCATGTGGTGAGCCCTTTCACAGGATTTCAATATTCTCCATTTGCTGGCATTAACTTTTTCTGGGTTACAGAGGTTGATATAATATGGAGAATGCACGCTTAGCTTTATTCCAAGTTTTTTTGCTGCTTCACCCACTTTTTCTGCTTCCTCGTTTGACATGTATACCTGGCGCACGAACTCTATTTCCATGGCCGAAAGAGACAGCTCTGCGACCCTCTCGATCCCCGATATAGTGTCGTGGTTAGCGGCCGTTATAGGGACGCCGGCGGGACCGAGGTATATTTTCATAACTAATAATTGAAATCCATGGAAAATAAAAAGGTGCCGAAAAGACGATTTAAAATTCACATGACGAATTTGAGCATTATCTCTATCGCTATCAGAATTCCGCACACGATGAGCACATGCTCGGGCTTTATCTTTATGCTTTCCTTTGATTCGTCAAAATAGCGTATAAGGCCCGCAGTTGACTGCGGCATGTAGCTCTTGTCCCTTTTGGCCATTTTAACACCATTATATAGTTGAATATCCAATTTAAAAGCTTTTGAAATTAAAAAGCGCGTGCCGGAAATAGCCCACTTTCTGTCATCTCCGCGCCTTTTAAGGCGCACGGAAACGGTGGCATTTGTCTTAGCACCTCAAACGGTTTGCACCCCATGGCGCCTACTATTTCACCCGGATCAGGGTTCACAGCTCAAGCAGGTTTCATCGCTCTTGCATGACCGGTTTATTTCTGTGTAGGTCGCAGGCTTCTCAGCCTCTGCATAACTGCAGCGTGTTGGACGGGTGAGTGGAACTTCCTCACCAGCAGGCCAGAAATCGCTCTCAGGCATGCCAGCGAAGCCACCTTCCCGGCTCGCGCAATATGAATAGTGAATGAAGGGTTTAAAAAGGTTACGTTTATAAATATATTTTTACTATAAAATAGTGAAAAGCTGATATTATGCCAGAACCGAAAATTGACGGATTCAGATGGGTAGAAAATGTAGACCCGGCGTTGACTGTATTCGATACACACGAAAAAATATCAAATGTATATGCGGCGCGGATGAAAACTACTCCAGACCAAATTCTAGTTAGAGCCGCTTCCAGAATTGGTTTAGAGGCGGTTTACAGAAGAACAAGCGACGATGTTAGGCGAGAATCAGAGGTTCCAATGCATAGATGGGTAATAAACGTAGATTCTACGGTACCAGTCCGCACAGATGAAGAAATAGCCCAGGAATACGCAAGACAAATGCGAACTACTCCAGACCAAGTTCTAGTTAGAGCCGCTTCCAGGATTGGTTTCAAGGCGGTTTACAGAAGAACGGGATGACCGCAAAAACAATCAAGAAACAAAGGACGAAGAGCCCACAAATTTTATGCAGAACGATACAGCTAATTCTAGCTACAATTAATCGATATAAAAAGGAAAAATAACGGCGAGTCGCTCCTTTGGCTAGGGTCAGTCAGGCTTTTAGTAACCGTGGGCTGAACATCTCGTTGCCTTGATGCTTACACCCCGGTCCTATCAACCTCTTCGTCTAAGAGACCTTCCTCCCCTCACCGACAGTCACCAGTCAGTTTGAGGAATGGCGAACTCTTTTCAGGAGCGGCTTCAAGCTTAGTTAAGCCAGAAGACAGCGGCAATTGAAATGCGCCGTCAGACTGTATGCTTTCAGCTTTTATCCGCAATGGCATAGCTACTCAGCAATGCTTCCACAACTGATACACCAGAGGCCACGATGCACCGTTCCTTTCGTACTTGATGCATCTTCCCCTTAGTTCGCCCGCACATCCAGTAGATAAAGACCGTACTGGCTCGCACCGTACTTAACCCAGCTAACGTGGCTCTTTGATGGGTGAACACCCCCACCCTTGGACGCTGCTGCACGTCCAGGAGGAGCCGAGCCGACGGCGGAGAAGCAACGCGCGGGGTCGATATGAACTCTCACCCGCCACCACTCCATTATCCCCGAGGTAGCTTTTCTGTCACACCTGGCCCCCAATAGTGAGGACACAGGGGATCGCTAGGCCACGCTTTCGCGTCAGGTTCCCTTGTAACAAAGCTTATTTTTGCTTAAGCCTTTTTCTAAAAGCTTATTTGTCAAGGAACCTGTCAGGCCGGCTTTTGCCCTTACACTCTTCTCGAGATTTCTGACCTCGATGAGCCGACCTTAGGGCGCCTCTGATCCTTTATCAGAGGCGTACCGCCCCAGTCAAACTGCCCACCTGATGGTGTTCCCCGAAGGGTAAGTGGTATGATAACAGAAGGATGGTGTTACATCGGCACTTTGGCTGCTCCCAAGAGAACAGCTACATTGTTCCCACCTACTCTATGCATCCGTCACCATACCACAACAACAAGCTGCAGTAAAGTTCTACGGGGTCTTCTCATCCCACTGGATGACTCCTGCATATGCACAGGACAAGTTATTTCACTGGGTACCAGTTCGGGACAGTGGAGATCTCGTTAAGCCATTCATGCAGGCCGACAATTAATCGGCAAGGGATTACGCTACCTTAAGACGGTCAGAGTTACCGCCGTCGTATACCGGGGCTTGACCCTCTTGAAAAAGGGCTTAACCGACCGGCACTGGACAGACCTCAGGAGCTATACAAGTCCTTTCGGATTAGCAGCCCCCTACGTTTTTTAACTGGAGAGAGCGAAAATGGATTTTGAAATGTTTATCAGATTTACGCTCTTCCGTACTAACGGTCTAACCAGTAACTCTATACGTAAATAATCCGACTGCAGTACGGAAAGAACAGATAAAAGCATGATGATGTCCTCTCCATTTGTTAAACAGTCGGACCTCCCTTGTCACTGCGACCTACCGTTCCCGACTTAGTCGAGGCGGTAGGCATCTCTTCTACCAAAGATACAAGACCAAATTGCCTAATTCCCTGAACTGGTTTCTCCCAACACGCCTTCGCCTTCTCAGCGAGGGACACCAGTGACGGTTCTCGGTACGATTACAGAAGTTCCTTCCAGTCTGGATTTTCATGGATTCCAGGAGTTGACCAAACCCCCATACGGGTGCCATTCCAGCCTTCACCTGGTTCTCATCATGAAGATACTTCCCAAGCTTCAACTGTTAGCCACTTGCATGGTTGATCTATCCCGCAACGTCACCAGACCGGCTTGCGTCGCCGCACGTACTCCTGCAGTACAGGAATATTAACCTGATTCCCTTTCGGTATATTCCAGTTAGGACATACCTTAGGATCGACTAACCCTCAGTTGATTATCATTGCTGAGGAACCCTGGCCCTTCAGGCGGCTGAGTTTCTTACCCAGCTTTGCTGTTACTATTGGCAAGATTCTTATTTTTACGGGATCCATCCGAACTTTCGAACGGATTTCTGCTCCCACAAAACACCTTCCTACACCCTCTATGCGAGATCCGGGGTCTCGGTAGCTTGTTTAGTCCCGTCCATCTTGAGGGCTCCTAACCTTGGTGGGTGAGTTATTACACATTCTTTGAAGGATGGCTACTTCTAAGCCAACCTCCCCACTGTCTGTGGTTAGAAACGCCCTTCCTCACTTAACAAGCATTTAGGGACCTTAACCCCGGTCTGGGTTCTCTCCCTCTCGGAAAACGAGCTTACCCCGTCTCCTCACTCCCGCCTTCTACGGTGACAAGAGATTCGGAGTTTGACAGGACAACTGGGGAATGAGAAGTAGACGCCATGAAGAGATGCTCGGCGTCAAACTTTTTCTCCCCTTGGTTATTCAGTCAGTATCTCTACCCTCTTGCCCACCTCCGGCGAGGCTGAGCTTAGACTCATTTCGGAAGGAACCAGCTATTGCCGGACTCGATTGGCATTGAAGACTGGACGGCTTTATGTTAAAGCAATAGAATAGTTGCTTTGGCCGTCATGTCATTTTCACCCCTAGCCCCAGGTCACCCGAACGATTTGTGACTCAGTTTCGGTAGCGAGCCTCCACCTTGCTTTCGCAAGGCTTCACTCTACCAAGGGCTAGATCGACCGGCTTCTGGTCTTATCCCTGTGACTTGGGGCGCTTTCACACCCACCTGCCTGACAGGAAAACCTGCTGCGCAGGCTTCGCTTTCGCTACGGTTGCCTTAGTTAACCGATTCGCCACAGAGACAAACTCCTTGCCTCGTGTTTCTAAACGTACGATATAACCTGCACACCAGAGCTCGTACTCAGCCCTTACGGGCCTTTCCTTGGCGCTGGCTTAATCAGGCCATATCTACCTCTAGCTGTATGGTTTCAGGATCTTTTCAACTCCTGTTAAGGATACTTTTCAGCTTTCCCTCACGGTACTAGTGCGCTATCGGTCTCGGGTTATATTTAGAATTGGGAGCTATTGACTCCCACATTCCCGTTCCATATCCAAAGAACGGTACTCTGGATACTCGGTATTGGCTTTCCAACCTTCCCCTACGGGGCTATCACCCTATGTTGCGCTGCTTTCCAGCAGACTTCAGGTCGGCTGGTTAAGTCAAGCCCAAGTCCAAACCTCACATCCCCCTTTCCTCTCAGAAGGGGTTCGATTTGTTCTGTTCCCTTTTCAATCGCCTTTACTAAGGGAATCGCGATTGCTTTCTTTTCCTGCGGGTACTAAGATGTTTCAATTCTCCGCGTCTGCGATCGTTACCGATCATCTCCGAAGAGATGGGAAGTCCCATTAAAGAATCCCGGGTTCAATGGCTGCATGCGCCTACCCCAGGCTTAGTTCAGCTTGCCAAACTCTTCATCGCTACCCGAGCCAAGCCATCCACCACACAGCGTACTTGACCCTATTAGCCGGAGCGACTCGCCTATGAAATCATCACGGGACTCGGTTGGTGTTCACATCCTCATTCCGGCCTCTCGCCATCGGACTACCAATTAAATTCATCGTCCCTTTCATTTCCGCCCACTATCGTCGATAGAGAGCTTCATCTCGATAATGAACAGACTATACAGAATCAGATACATACGTAACCGATGTGCGTCGCCGCTACCAGCCACATTCCCTGCCACCAGGATGCAACCAACTCTGAGTAGCCTGAACATCAAGCGTTATATTTATGCCAAAGCATATATTTAAGCTTTCATTTTTTAGGACCTTCATGGCCCAGATGGACCGAGTGGGATGCTCACAGGACTTTTTATAAAAAGCCTATTTTGAACCCACGGCCTCTCGCTATTTTTGACCTTTCCGTTAACGCTTTTTCATCAATTAATCCGAAAAGGGTCATGCAAAGCGAGCGATCTTCCGCTGATCTATCGGCCCATTATGAATTGCAGCGTCCTTGCAGAAATTTTTTGAAAAATAAGGAGGTGATCCAGCCGCACGTTCCCGTACGGCTACCTTGTTTGTCGAACAGCGAGACGATAGTTATGTCTATATCTGCCTCTGAATTCAGTGGCACACATAGTATTGTCATCCCATACAAGGGCATGCGTTTGCATGATGCCTTGCGAGGTCAACTGGCCCGTCTCGCCATTTTACGACTTAGCCCTCCTTGCAGAACTCTGACTCGACTCTTCCAAAGTGAAGGAGCCTCATCAAAGATCCACTCAGATGGCTTGACGGGCAGTGTGTGCAAGGAGCAGGAACGTATTCGTCGCTAGATGCTAACCAGCGACTACTAGGGATTTCGGCTTCACGAGGGCGAGTTGCAGCCCTCGATCCGAACTGAGACTGGGTTTCGGGATTAGCTTCACCTTTCGGTGTCGCATCCCATTGTCCCAGCCATTGTAGGCCGCGTGTAACCCAGAGGATTCAGAGCATACAGACCTGCCGTCGACCGCACCTTCCTCTGGCTTATCGCCAGCGGTCCCCCATGAGTGCTGGCATACCGAAATATACCGTAGCAACATGGGGCGCGGGTCTTGTTCGTTACCTGACTTAACAGGACATCTCACGACACGAACTGACGACGGCCATGCACCACTTCTCAGCGTGTCTGGTACGCTCTTCAAGCGGACCTTCAACCTGCTGTCGCCTCTGGTAAGATTCCCGGCGTTGAGTCCAATTAAACCGCAGCCTCCACCCCTTGTGTGCTCCCCCGCCAATTCCCTTAAGTATGCTGTAGAAGAAGCCTAAAACGCATGATTTTCCCTGGATGCTCGAAGTTTACAATTTTGTTGAACTTTTCAAAATTTTCTTTAGATGTAATATAAAATCTCCATGTGTTGGATTTCTTGTCCGCAATGAAAATTTTGCTGGTTTTTATTGAATTCTTATTCAGCCATTCTCGAATAAATTCCAAGGATTCATAGTTTTTTTGGCTGAAACCTAACATATACTTTTTTGGGTTGATATCGCCCTCAGCGTCGAAAAAACCGGCAATATAACTTGCGATAACCTCTTGGGATGCGTCTTTTATACTTTTGGGTGTACACCAGTTCTCCTGCGGTGCTATGAAATCGTAGTCATTCCGAATCATATCATAGATTTTTTGTGAACTGAGAACCACTCGGTAATGCCCTTTCTTGTATTCATCCAATCTTGGGTTTTTCTTAAAAACCGCTACCGCTTTTTTGATAATCGAATTGAAGAGCCAATCACGGCTCTTCTCGTACCAGATTGTCTTGTAATTCCTGCTATTTTTGTCGTAAAGGACACTACCATCCCTTAAGGCTCCTACAAGATACGCCAGATCTTTCTTCATAATGTATATTTAGACCTCTTCTATTTCAGCCTTGCGACCGTACTCCCCAGGCGGCCCACTTAACGCTTTCGCTACGGCACTGGCAACCCCCATAAGATTGCCAATGTCTAGTGGGCATCGTTTACAGCCAGGACTACGGGGGTATCTAATCCCCTTTGCTCCCCTGGCTTTCGTCCCTCACCGTCGGATCCGTTCTGGTCGAGCGCCTTCGCCACAGGTGGTCTCCCAAGGATTACAGGACTGTAACCAAATGCGCATTGCTTTTACGTAAACGCTTTTGCTTGTCTCGTGCGCAAAAGGGTTTTACCCCTAGCCCTGGAATACCCTCGACCTCTCCCGGTCCCAAGTTCAACAGTTTCCCTAGCAAGCCCCACAGTTGGCTGCGGGATTTCACTAGAGACTTGTTAAACCGGCTACGAACGCTTTAAGCCCAATAAACGTGGTCACCACTCGTGGCGCGGGTATTACCGCTTACCGTGCAGATAGCAGTATAAAGCTGCTATCAGCATGGCGGCTGGCACCCGTCTTACCCACCACTTATTCGTGAAGCTATTTACACTCCACAAAAGTCTCCCATAAAACAGGAAGACACTCCAGATCCCTTCCTCACACTTTCGTGCATTGGGAAATTTTCGCGCCTGCTGCGCCCCGTAGGGCCTGGATTCTTGTCTCAGAATCCATCTCCGAGCTTCCTCTCTCAAGGCTCGTACGGATTATCGGCTTGCCGGGATTTTACCCTAGCAACAACCTAATCCGACGCAGTCTCATCCTCAGGCGCAAATAGCTTTTGGTAAGAGCACATTCCAGTATCTCTTATCTATCTGGTATTAGCCTCAGTTTCCCAAGATTATCCCAGACCTGAGGGCAGATTAACTACGTGTTACTGAGCTTTTCGCCCTAGTGTTCAGAGTTGAACATCAAGACTTGCATGGCTTAGTCGGATCCGGATAGCAGTGACCTCCGGCAGGATCAACCGGAATTGAGATTTGGCGAGTTCTCCTTATTTTCTTTAAAATTCCACAAGGACGTGTTTCGAACTCGAAAAACATCTTTCCAAGCTCACATCATTATGCTCATAGCTTAGTCGCCTAAACTCGCAACTATGTATTAAACCTACTAATTTATAAAGATTTTGAACTTGAGTTGAACAGGCGTGAATCGGGGTTTGGGGAAAATTACACACTCACCAAATTTAAAAAGCCAACTTGATAAAATAAGTATCGATGGCTGTCGTGGTGTAGTGGTTAGCATTAGAGCCTGTGGAAAGCTTATTAGAAAAAAGCTTTGGCAAAAAGAAAAAAACAGAAAGCTTGCGGAAAGCTCTCGGCCCGAGTTCAAATCTCGGCGACGGCCCTGCTTGTGCTTTTGATGAATTACCAGAAAAAGAAAGATGCGGGGGCTGGGATTTGAACCCAGGAAGGCACTAAGCCACAGGATTTCTTAGGGGCTCTTCATCTCGCTATCAGCACTTAAGAGAACAATCTTAAGTCCTGCCCCTTTGACCGACTCGGGAACCCCCGCGTTTAGAATATTTGATTATTTTAATTTAAAAAAGGAGCATGCATAGTCATTCTTTTAAGAACTTGCCCACATCTTTCCTCGCTTTCTCCCTCTTTTTCTGGTGATCGGCAAGGAATTTCGCCACCTTTTCGACGAGTATCTGCTTAAGCTCGCCTGTCAACAAGGCCCCGGAGATGTAATCCTGCCTTATCCTTTCTATCTTCTTGTCGTCCGGCTCGAACATGAAGTAAAGTAACTGAAAAGAGATATCAACATCGGGGTTGCCTCCCTTTTCCCTGTGCTCCTTTATGGTGGGCTGCCCCCCTGAAAAGGCGTATTTCATTATCTTTTCCTTGACGGTCTTCGGGTCGTCAGTCAGGGCTATGTAGGAATATGGGTCGGAGCTTGACATCTTCCCGCCTTTCAGACCAAGCATGAACTCGTGATACGAGGAACTGGGAGCCTCGAATTTGAAGTGTCCCGTCTTGTTGAGCCTTGCTGCTATGTCCCTGGTGAGCTTTATGTGCGGATCTTGGTCAACGCCTACCGGAACAACGGTTTCCATCTTCCCCTCGAATTGCGGCAACTGTGGGTGAAGGATATCCGCAACCTGAGTGAGGACCGACATGATTTTCCCGGGGGAAAGAGAGCCGTATATAGCCTTCATCTCATTCATCGTCACCCTGTTCGAAACAATCCCTATCGTCCTGTAAAACGCATTCGATTTCTCAGGATCTTGCGAGCGGCTGCTCTGGAAGTAAAAATGGCAGTCCTTGGGTTTGAGGCCAAGGGCTATGTAGTTTATCAGGTACTCCTCTATAGCGGTTTTCCTTAGCTCCTCGAGTGTCTGCCCCCTCATGTTGTAAGCCTCGATATCGGCAACTACGATGTATGTCTTAGCTCCCTTTTGCTGCAGGTATATGAACTCATCGGCAACCATCTTATGGCCCAGATGGAATTTTCCCGAAGGCATCAGCCCGGTGAGCATCACGAACGGCTTCTTTTTCCTAATGCAGTCCGCTATCTTCCCGAAGTCCCTGTGCCCGAATATGACGCCCCTCCTCATGTACAGGTGCGGGTCCGGGATTCTGTTAAGGAGAGGCCTGAACGGCTCTATCCCAAAATCCTTAATCAGCCTGTCATAGTCCTTGATTCCGGCCTGGCTCCATGGGTCTATTCTCTTTGGCATACCTTCCACCTTTCATTATCCTTTAATTATTGTTCATTTTTTGTTATATTATTTTCACAACATTATCCCCCCTTTCTCTTCATCCTTCCCGCAAAGCCTGAATACGTTCTCTATAAAGCCTGACCACGTTCTCTACCAGCTTCCTGCCGGCATTACCCTCCATCGAAAGTATGGACTCCGGATGGAACTGGACCCCCTCGATGGGCAGGTCCCTGTGCCTGGCAGCCATGACCACCCCGTCATACGAGGCCGAAATTTCAAAGCAGTCCGGCACCTTTTTGACACCCAGTGAATGATATCTCCCGAAGTTCGCAGGACTTTCAATCCCCTCAAATATGGACCTTCCGTCGTGCTTTACAGGCGATTCAGCGCCGTGGACTATCTCATCGAGCTGTATGACTGGCTCACCGAAGTACTCCATGAGGGCCTGGTGTCCCAGGCATATACCAAAGAACGGCAATTCCCTGTGATATCTGTCTATGACTTCAAGATAATTTCCCGCCTCCTTTGGCCCAGACGGACCTGGCCCTAACAAAATCATGTCTTTTGACTCGGCCCCGATGACACCAGCGGACGTGTCGCTTTTATACATAATCACATCCGCCCCTGCCATCGTGAAGTAAGCAGCGATGATATCGGCAAAAGAATCGTAATTGTCTACATACAATATTCTCATCTAATCACCTTAGTACCTCCAACGCCTTTTCAGACTTCAGCTGAATCTCTTTCGTCTCATTTTCCGGTTTTGAGTCAGCAACAATTCCGGCCCCTGCTCTCACGTAAGACATACCGTCGTGTACATGGACGGACCTGATTGTTATCCCCGTGTTGCAGTCCCCGTTGAATGTCAAATAGCCTACTGCGCCCCCGTACCAGTCGCGACGGCTTGCCTCATTCTCTTCAATCATTTTCATAGCCTCTCGCTTTGGGGCCCCTGACAATGTCCCGGCCGGCAACGTCGTCAGCAAGGTATCGATGGCATCGAAATGTTGCCTGAGCCTGCCTTTTACGCCGCTTGCCAGGTGAAACAGATTAGGATATTGTTCGACAATGCGATAATTGCCATCGGGAACCCTGACGCTTTCAGGGTAGCATAAGCGGTACATCTCGTGTCTTGCAAGATCAACCAGCATCGTGTGTTCCCTGCACTCTTTCGGGTCATTTTGCAAGTCTTTCATCAGTCTTTCATCTTCAACGGCTCTCACGGTCTCGTCCGGGTTTGTTGACCTTTTCCTCGTCCCTGCTATAGGCCTGATCTCAACCTCGCCATCATTGACCCCTATATGCAGCTCGGGCGAAGCCCCATACAGATACTCTCCTTTGCCATCCCCGTCACCCAGAACAAAGAAAAAGGAATACGGGGAAGGGTTTATCTCCCTGAGATGCCCGTACGAGTCCATAGGCGGCCTTTGCAGTGAAATGCCACTCTTTCTTGACAAGACACACTGAAGAGCCCGGCCCCCTCTTATTTGCTCAACAATCCCAGTCACTTTTGATGCATACTCCCCAAGGGTCATGTCCTCGTATGTCCTGTATGGCTGGGGTGCGAATTCAGATGTAGCATGGCCAGTTATATCATCATGCTTCCCATCAAAGTACAGTTCCCTCATCGTTGCTTTTCCCCTCCTGTCATCAAAATGCACTATGGTCGTTGGCAAAAACAGCACAAAATCGGGCGAACCGCCTTGCCTGAACCTGTCGCCGATATCTTCGAAGTAGCGCGCGAAATCATATGCGAAAGCGCCGTACAAACCCGCCAGGTCATCTCCAACCCCCCTGAATTTCTGCAAGACGGTCCTGATCACATAGCTGGTATTCTGCTGTTTGATCCTCTCATGTTCGGGCACATTCGGATTCGAGACCTTTTCCACCCTGCCCCTTATCATGCCGTCTTGAACTTGCAGGTCGTGAGCGTATGGAAAATCGTCCCTGTCAAAGGCTGACAGTATCGCGCAACCGGTGTCGTTCAAAGCCTCAATCCTGAAATCCTCGTTCTTCCCTGTTATTTTCACGGCCGGATGGGGGGCAACAATACTTTGTTTGCCGTATGCGAGGTTTATGGTTCTGGATTCCATGAGGAGATTGACACCACTGTTACAGTTTTGACTGTAAAAATCAAAGGGATCCTGATATTCGATTGGGATTGCATCGACTTTGGTTCTCATTTTTATCACAACCTGATTTTGAAAAAAGCTGAGAAAGAAGCCGGTGAGAATTCACCAAGGCCAGAGCCAGAGGTTTATAGATTTGGCTAAAGGGGATACTTCTTCAACAAGATTTATAGAAAAAATCAAACCGCAAGAAACAGGACTGGGAAAATCGAGGTTCTCTTTCAAATCTGTCGTTCCCAGAGGTACGGCATCACCATCGCCTTGGAATATATTCTGCATGTAAAGGTTTAAATACCTATCTTATGGTTTTCCTAAATGATGCATTTATTCTCCTATAAAAAATCTATAATAGTAACACTTATAAACTTCAAAACCATAATTATTATATGAAATTAGAAATCGACGACATTAAAGTTAGAGGAAACAGGATATGGTTACCTAAAGAGATTCAAAAGAAAATAAAGGGTAATTTTTTTGAGGTGAAGATACGTAAATCTAAAAGAAATTCTAATTTTATAACAATTCTTACAAAAGACGGTAGATTTGTTATCCCAAAAAATATTCGAGAATTTCTGAAACTGGAACTCAATGATATAGTGAATGCTCAAATTATGGAAATTAAAAACAAGAAAAGAAAGATAGCTTTTTTTAAAAATGGGAGATTTGATATGTTGGCATTCATTCCGAATAAAACAATGTCAAATTTTAAAGTTCTTGCAAAAGAAGAAGACCCTTTAATTCATTTATGGTACTCAACAAAAGGAAGACCCAAAGAAATTAAGATAATGCGATTTTTGCCGTTGGAATTTGCAAGGTTTACTGGTTATTTTCAGGCTGAAGGAGGAAAACCGAAATTAGAAAAAAGGAGGGGAAGAGAATTATCATTTACCAACAAATCCCCAAAACTGATCGAAGAATTCTTAAGGTTATCAAAATACCTTTTTGATTGTAGTCTGTGGAATGCCACAATCAGATACAATATAGTTTTAAAAATATCAGAAATTGAAAAAATTTCCAAACTTTTGGAAGAGAACGGGGTATCAAAGGAATTCATCAAAGCGAAAAATGCTAAAAGAATATCCAGTTATACCGTAAAATTATGGATCTCAAATAGCTTACTTGCAGAAACTGTTTCAAATATGACAGAATGTTTGATGAGATACCTAACTAATAATAAATGGGATATTATCAAAAAAGATAGTTGCATATACTTTCTCCAAGGTCTGTTTGCAGGCGATGGTAATTTCTACTCTTGGAAAGATAAAAAGGGATCTTTACATTCAAGATTCCAGATTTATGAAGGAAAAAAGAAATACATCGAAATTTATAAAAAATTGCTATCAAGATTTGGTATTTCAGGAAAAATCGTAAAAGAAAAAAACAAAAACCTTTTTATTTTCAGGTCTTATTTAAACTGGAACAATCTACTAACAATTCTTGATTGTGGTATGTTTAAATATTCTGAACATGAAGCAAGTTTAAAGAAAACTATTATCGAACATAAAAAATTCAAAGCTATGAAACATCTGATAAAAATTAAAGATAAAATTTCGGTCAATTTTTTGGGGAAAATTACGAATAGACCAAATTATTACAGTTCATCATGGTTGAGAGACCGTGGCAAGGAGGGGATTATAAGGAAAATTGGAAAAAGGGGAAATGCGTATGTCTGGGAACTTACAATGAATGGTAAAAAAATTAAGGGAATATTAAATAAATTATAAAAAATTGTCTCCTAAAGATTTTAGCAAATCCCTTCTCTTTTCATAATACTTCCTTGCTTTTGAGAAAATATCAATCAAATCTTTAATGAGAGCCTCTTTCAGATCGGCTGGATGAAGAGATTTGTTCAGATACTCTCTTTTCAAATCGGTGAAGCTTCCGAATACGATATCCCCCCCATATTTTACCGGTCTTTCTATTTTCATTTTTCCTCTGATAGGGAAAACCATGTATTGGCATAGCTGAATGATAGAATTATCTTCAACAACGCCAACGGGACAGTATGCCCCTTTGATTTTCTCACTGATGTCTTCAACAGAATCGTAAACCTTTATATGGGACCCAGGTTCGGATGCGCTCATCTTCGTGCCAGGCCCCCTTAAAGAAGCAATCAGAGGGGTCATTATCTCAACCCTTTTCTTATATCCCAATTTCGGCAGGTATTCCCTTGCAAAACTTAGAATGTGTCTCTGGTCAATACCACCGAACTGCATATCAACCCCAATAAATTCTTCATCCAAGGCTTGCATAATAGGATAAATCAATTCCGATACCTTTGGATTTTTCATTCTACAAACTTCAGAAGAAGCCCTGGTTGCTCTTGCAACTGTTGACATGGTCGACAGCTTTAAGACATCATGCATGTATTTTTCCTCGAACTGGAAGTCGCTCCCCTTAACGAAACGCGGCTTTTTCTCCCAGGGAAATCCAAGTTCCACGCATTTTTTGAAATAGGCAGACCTTTTGGCAAGTTCATCCCAGGGGGCTTTCAGATCATCGAGTGCCGAGTGAATATCCGCAATCAGAATGATATTTCTTATACCAGCGCGCTCAAAATCGAGCATCTTTCCAAATGGTATGAGGTAGCCCATATGGAAAGGCCCTGTTACCGTTATGCCTATGTATACCGATGGGTGTTTTTTCTTTCTCAGCAGCGATTCTAACTCCTCGTCTGTCAATATCTCTGCGGTATTTCTTCTTACAAGTTCTAGTCTTTTTTTCAGTTCCATAACAAAAGTCCCTATAGTATTGTTCTTCATTAATTATTATAAAAAACATCATATTGACTATTCACATTATTCTTCTTATCAATTCATTTGTTTTTTGACCTATATCAACCAATTCATCAGAAAAGACGTCCCTTACGGGATTAAAGAAGGTATTTTCAAACTCATCGAGTTGTTTCAAACCGGTTTTTGTATCCTTATTGACGGCTTCCACCGCCCTTTCTGCCCAATTTCTGTATTCTTGGACGACACTGAGGAAGTCCTGATCATTTGTACCACCCTTGAGCATGTTTTTTGTGCAGGTCTGGTACATGCTTAACGCCTTTAAAGCCATGACTTCTCTAATTCTGTACGGCGGTGAAGGTGTCTCTGCAAAAATCTCAAGCGGGTATTCCTTAGGGCGAGACCAAACTATTGCCTCTGCCAGATGACTCGAATAAGAGTTGCTGGCTTCATCAATAGAACCAAAACAATTATCCCACAATGCGCTCGCTTCATCTACCCTTCCCCAACCGAGATTCTCTACAGCTGTTTCAAGGATATCTGAACCCCCTTTACTACCCCTCCCGACATTTTCTATCAACAATTCTAGGGTATGCGAATAGTCACGGATATTACTGAGCGAATACGGATTCATCATAGCGATAAGTCCATAAACACTGGAATTTGAGCTCCCCCTTTCTCCAATCGCTCTCAGCGCCATTTGAAAATTCGCTTTGTCCAATTCATTCGAGTAAACACCGCCGCCTTCTTTCAACGGATTAATGCCCAATTCTGCCAGCGTCCCAGCAGTGCATATGTTTTCAGCAGATGTGGCGCCTTGTATCCGACCCATCCGATTGTCGTGATCCGAAACTAAAAATATCTTTTTGAATAGGGCACCTGCTTTTTTCAGTGTATCTCTGAATTCGGTTATGTACGGATTCTCCTTACCATCAACCATGCAGTACCTTACTGGAATCTCGATTACCAGCTGCCCTTTGAACCCCATTTTTGGGGAGAACATGGTATGGATGCTCCAGTAAGGCAATTGACGACCAGACGCCTTGTAGGCTTCATAAGCAGGTGTCTTCGCAGAGAAATCATCTGAAACAACCGTTCCATCCTTCATTTCCCTTGCGGCTTTTGTAAGGGCGTCTCCGTTCAACATGTCAGTGCAACACATTAAAAAATGAGCATTTTCTCCGACCACCCCTTCACTTTCACAGGGATGAACATGAGAATATTCCTGAAGACCTCTCATTTTTTCTGGATTTTTATCATAAACATAGAGCTGGTGGTCACCGTATTTAGTAGATACGTATACAATGCTCTGGCCAACCGGTCCTAAACCTAAAATACCTATATTCATTTTTATCACTGTCTTGTGTAAAAAATTAGAAATTACTTTTATAAACCTTTTAAAATCTAAGCAGATATAATATTATGCATTTCGGGACCATTAAATCGTTAGTAAATCTCGCGACGGCTGATTCTCTGAGAGAGATTTATCCAATCTGATTTCTAGTTTTTCGAATTCACAATATTTTAGGGGTGATTCTATGGAAAAAATCCGTGATTACAGTATAAAAAAAGGCATGACCGTGTCCGATCTGGTCGGGCAGTTTTCAGCCGCAGGCTTCCAGGCCACCGAGGTCGGCGAGGCCGTCAGGCTTATCAGGAAAATGAAAAAAGAAAGGGCTACGGTTTTCCTGAGTTTTACAGCGAACATGCTCGCAAGCGGACTCAGGGGCATCATAACGAAGATGGTCAGGGAAAGATTAGTTGACGTGATAATAACCACAGGCGGCTCGATAGACCATGACATGATAAGGGCAGGGAAATCGTATCTGCTTGGGGATTTCAAGCTGGACGACACCGAGTTGCATAAGAAAGGAATAAACAGGCTTGGGAACATACTAATCCCCAGCGACAGGTTCGTATTCCTTGAGAAGAAGATGCAAGGGATATTCTCGCAGCTGCAGAGAAGAAAGAAATCATGGACCCCCAGCGAGCTTATTTTTGAGATTGGAAAATCCGTAAAGGACGAAAGCTCTTTCATGTACTGGGCCTCGAAAAACAACATACCGATATTCTGTCCCGGAATAACAGATTCGGCAGTCGGACTGCAGTTGTATTTCTTCAAGCAGGACAACCCGGATTTCAAGATAGATGTGAGCGGGGACATGCGCCTTGCGGACATCGTGATAAACTCAGAGAAAACGGGCGGGATAATCCTCGGCGGGGGGATATCCAAGCACCATGCCATAGGAGTCAACATACTCAGGGAAGGCCTTGATTACGCTGTCTACATAACGACATCCTCACCCTGGGACGGGAGCCTGTCGGGCGCAACGCCCAACGAGGCAAAGTCCTGGAGCAAGATAAAGGAAAAGGGAAACACGGTTACCGTTTACGGGGATGCGACGATAATATTCCCTTTGATAATGGCCAAGGTCTTTGAAGGCAGGGAAGGATGAAATGAAAATCAGTATCACTTGGGGAGTCGGAGAGGGGGAAACCAGGATAGCGGCTTTCGACAATGCGTTATGTAACGCCGGCATCGCCAATTACAATCTCATCAAGCTCAGCTCTGTGATACCAGAGAATTCGGATGTTGTTATCGAGAAGGTGGACCGGAATGAAATTGAACACGGGCACAAACTCTACGTTGTTCTGGCGGAATGCTTTGAAACCAAACCTGGCAAGAAAGCGGTTGCAGGACTGGGCTGGGTGACCGCGAATCATATCAAAGGAAAGGGCATCTTCGTCGAGCATTTCGGAAACGAAAGAAAAGAGGTTGCCGATTACATAGAGAAGACCATAAGATCGATGACATCATACAGGCCCGAGGAGCATGGGAAGATCAGGATCAGGTTCGCGGAAAAGGAATGCACCGGGGATGTAGCGTGCGCATTGGTCGTTGCTGTCTATAAATCCGAGGGATGGGAATGAGAAACCTGATTGAAAATTCCGGGCTTGTGCTTTCTTTCGCGGCTGTCGCAGGCCTCCTGTTCCCGATATTTTCCGGTCACGTCAGCCCTTACATAACACTCCTGCTGATGATAGCCATGTCCCTCTCCATGAGACAGATAGTATTCTCGGGGAAGGACATCGGGCCCAACCTCTCCGCCTCGATAAAGGCGTTGCTCTTGAACTACGGTTTCCAGTCCGCTGTGGTCTTGGTCTCGGCTTTCTACCTGATTTCGAATCCCGACCACATAGCGGGTTTCGTCATAATAGCCGCCGTGCCGCCCGCGGTGGCCGTAATACCCTACACATACCTCCTCGGGGGAGACAGGAAGGCTTCCCTCGGCGGCGAGGTTCTCAGCTACATTACTGCATTGGGACTGGCGCCCCTGATAACCATATTATTCCTGAGCTTCGGTGTTGATGTATTGGAGATACTCCGGCTCCTTGCACTTCTCATAGTAACGCCGCTCATAATCTCGAGGGCGTTTCAGAGGCTTCCCGGCTCTTATTTCTCGCGAAGCAGGGCTTTCGTCAACATATGCTTCGCCCTCATAGTATACAGCGCCATAGGCCTTAACCAGGCGGCCATTTTCAATGATCTGGTCATCATCGCTCCCCTGTTTTTCATACTGTTCCTGAAGACCTTTGCGACAGGCCTCTCCGCCTATTCCGCATCGATGAAACTCGGGGCTAGGAAAGATAGGGCCGTATCCTACGCCCTGTTCGCAGGCTACAAGAACTGCGGCATGGCGGCGGCCTTTTCAATTGCGCTGTTCGGCGCGGCGGCTAGCCTGCCTGCAGCCATCGGTATTATAGTCGAGCTGCTCTTTTTCATATCCTTGCAGGCCTTTCTTGGGAGGCATGGATGATGCTGGTTCTCACCACACTGGCTTTCCTGACGGGGATCCTGAACAGGATTGCAGACATGGTGGCCGATGATGGCCTCAATCTCAACAAGTACCTTGCCTATGGGATCGGGATCCTGTACGGGTTCTTGATAGCGCATGTGATAACAGCTTATCCGGTTCTGGCGGAACTGGGGATGGCGGTCATGCTTTCCGTCATCATGGCGGGCAAGATAGACCACCCGGTGCACCAACTAGGGATAGCTTCCTTGCTGTTCCTCCTCCTTGTCAATGGAATCGCCCCCATCAATTTGGTGCTGCTGGTCATCTTTATCTTTGGAGCGGCCCTCGATGAGGCCGGGAATTGCCTTGCGGACAAGAAAAAGGTAAGCGGGATTTTAGGGGCGTTCTTCAGATACAGGCTGACGATGGAAGTCATCACCTTCGCCATCTCTTTTTTCACGGGCTCCTGGATAATATTCATTGCGATGGTCAGCTACGATGCGGGCTTCACCTACATCTTCCCTGCCAGGGCCAGAAGAAAGCTAATAAGCATTTGCGGACAAGGATAAGATTATGCAGTTGAAATTTCTTGGCGGCGCGTCTGAGGTTGGCAAGTCCGCAATACTTGTCGATACGGGCAAAGAGAAATTCGTCATGGACTACGGCATAGAGGTGCAGGAGGGAAAGAAGCCGATCCAGCCTCCCCTTGACCTGGACGGGGTTTTCATAACACATGCGCACCTTGACCATTCTGGATTCGCCCCCGGCTTGTACAGCAGAGGCTATCAGGGCAGGATTTACGCAACCCCGGCGACTTTTGATCTCTCTCACATGTTGCTTGAAGACTCCCTCAAGGTTCAGCGCTTGCGGGGACAGAAAGCGGGATTTTCAAGCCAGGACATCAAAAGGATGGGAAAGAAAGAGAAGATAATGGATTTCAGGCAGCCCCAGGAGTTCGGCTCGAGCACGGTGGAGATGCTTAGCGCCGGCCATATACCGGGCGCTGCCATGATCCTTATTCGGAGCAGGGGCAAAAGCGTTGTGTACACAGGAGACATAAAATTCACGGACACAGATTTCATGTTCGGTGCAGACACCGACCTGGAAAATATCGATGTTCTGATATCGGAATCCACCTACTCCTATAAGGACCACCCTGACAGGAAAAAGCTAAAAGCGCAGCTTTTGCATATAATCGAACAGACCTGCCACAACGGCGGCGTTACATTGTTGCCGGCATTCGCTGTCGGCCGGACACAGGAGCTGTTGCTGCTCCTAAAAGACATCAATTTCCCGATATTTATCGACGGGATGGGGATCCGGGCAACCCAGCGCATCCTTTCGCACCCAAAATCATTCCTCAATTCAAGGGAACTTGCGAGGGTTTTCGACAACGCGAATAAGATAAGAAGGCATCGCGAGAGGCCGGATGCTGTCAAAAGGCCGGCCGTGATTATAACCACCGCGGGGATGCTGCAGGGGGGCCCGGTAAGCTTCTATATAAGAAAGCTGCTTGAGCGGCCTGACTGCGCCATGGTGCTTTCAGGATATCAGGTCGATGGAACGCCCGGCAGGAATTTGCTGGAAACAGGCATCTACTCCACCAGCGAGATTGAAGCCAAGCCGCAGTTTCCGGTCCATTTTCTTGATTTCAGCGCCCACACCGACCGCTCCCATCTTATCGAGTTTTACAAGCACGTCAATCCGAAAAAGATTGTGCTGGTGCACGGCAACAGGACGCTCGAATTCGCGGAAGAGCTTAAAGGTATGGGATTCGATGCACAAGCGCCAAAAAACGGGGAAATAGTCAAAATCTAGGACACATTGAATGTGACATCATAAATTAATAAAACGACTTTGCCAATTCTATAAAAAGGGCTCTGTAGAAATCATCCAGCAGGTTAAGCTGATACTCACATAACGGTGCATGTTGTAGACCACGCACATGCCAATCAGTTCCTTCCTCTGGCGGATTACAAGCGCGATTAGGAAAAATATATATCATGATAAAATTGTCACCGGATCGAAGCCTTCCTGCGCCAGCTATTTCAATCCCTTTTCTTGCCCTGGAATACCGGGGCAGGATCCATCCTGATGCAGCGCTTAACGCCAATTTTTCTAGGATTTAGCAATACATTCATATTTATAACATTTTCAGATTCCTCGTCAATCGTCATAACGAGCGGGGAGCTTTCCCAGACACGCTCATCTGTTCTCATCCTCCGAACATATTCCGCAAGCGCTTCAATCGGGTTTCCCCCAATACGTTCACAGCCAAACTTCGCATGCAAAAGATCAGATAAGGGCTTTGGCCTCTTACCCCCACTCATCACTATGTGAACTGTCCTGAACATGTCGCCTATGTCAAACACGCTGTTCACATCAGGCATGCGAGGAGAATAGACACCCATCATTTCATCCATTTCTTTAGTCCATACGCCCCAAAGAAGCGCATCCCCTGCTTCGGCATACTCGAAACCAGACGGAACTTTACTTGTCACGGAATTTCCAAAAAGAAAAGGTTTGTACTCTTTTCCCAGACTTCTTGGAATGTTCAGCCTTATAACGAGATTCGTGCCAGCATTCTCATTTTCTGCACCCAGTCTTTTAACGACATAGCAATGCTTGTTTTCGATTTGTTTCGGGCCTGTCAATATCTTAGCCTTGTACCTTGTGATGTCGAATTCACCCGGCAACTGAAACCTATAAAGGCCGCCTGCTATTTCCGCTACAGCTAGCTTGCCTGTGTAAAAGCTATCGTCGTATCTTGCGTAGGCAGTTCCCATGTTCAATATAATATTCCAAAAATTTTTTATATGTTACATTTCAGAAACAGAAGACCTGCCTGTCCTAATCTGGAATAACCCCTATGCATCTCCGGTTTATCTCGGGCTTTTTCGTTTCGGCATCGACAACGTCTTTAAAACCAGAAGCCGTGAAAATTCAATCTAGACATAAACGTCTAAATTCTGGCCTATTACATCATAAGGTGCTGTTTCCGGAATGTTGGAAAAGGAACCTCTCCTTTTTGAATAATTTACCTGAGAGCCTGTTGAATGACCCGGATAAGAACCACGTCCCAGGTGTGTGCTAAGGGTCGTTTTCGAAACCGGTTCAATCCATATTCTTCTTACCGTGACTGGTATGGGATGTGACATGCTAGATTACCATTTATAATACAAGCAAAACTATAAAAAGCTATGGTCAAAGGTGAAAATTCGAAAATATCGAAAATAATAAGCATAGACGGTTCGGTGATGGAGGGAGGAGGCCAGATATTGCGGACGGCGTCGGCCTTCTCCGTTTTGACGCAAAAACCCGTAAGAATCTATAACATCAGAGCGAAGCGGCCCCAGCCTGGTCTGAGGACGCAGCACCTGAGGGGACTTGAAGCGGTATCGTGGTTATGCAACGGCAGACTTGAAGGGGGGAAGATTGGATCGAAAGAGATATGGTTTTACCCTTCTAAAATTCAGGAAAAGGAGATTAATATAGAATTGGAGACAGCGGCCAGCACGGGGTTGGTGCTACAATCATTGTTAATAGCTTCGTTAAAGGTTAAAGAAAAATTGACACTTAACATACAGGGAGGGAGCACTTTCTCGAAATGGGCCCCTCCACTCCAGTACATTCAGTTTGTGCTTCTACCACTATTGAGGAGAATGGGATACCATGCGGAGATAAACATCTTGCGGCATGGATTTTATCCTATCGGAGGGGCAAGGGTCAAGGTCATGATAAATCCCGGGGCTGGCCTGAAACCCGTGAATGTGCACGAACAGGGAGAAATAGAGACAATCGAGGGCATTTCAATAGCCAGTGCGCATCTGAAAAAGCCAAGGGTCGCTGAGAGGCAGGCAAGGATTGTCGAGGAGGCCATGCGCAAAAGGGACTACGAATGCAGCATAAAGACCAGATATGTCGAATCCAGCTGCCCGGGTTCCGGGATAGTCCTCGTGGCAAGAACAGAGCTCGGCTGCATTCTTGGTTCTGACGGTCTCGGGGAGAGGGGAAAGCCGGCAGAGGTTGTCGGAGAAGAAGCCGTAAACGCCATGCTGTTTGCCATAGATTCCGGGGCGGCGGTGGACGGGCACATGAGCGACCAAATTCTGCCTTATATGGCTTTAAGTAAAGAAAAATCAACAATAACGGCGCCAAATTCGACCATGCACGCCAGGACCAACATGTGGGTAATAAAACAGTTCCTGCCGGTTGAATTCGATACCGACGAACAGGGGGGCAATGTCAAAATAGAGTGCATGCCCTGATTTTAACTACAGGCTATAGGCTATCTGGGATATACCTTTTTTATCCTCGGCTTCCTCTTGAAAACGGTTTTGCCTTCGCTCTCCACAGACAGCACGTCCTCCATGGGCACGGTAAACTCTTCATAGCCCGTCTCCCCTCCCCTGAATCTTATGCCGGACATGTTGAAGTCAAGTATCTCCCGGCCGAAAACGAATCTCCTGTTGTTGATCGCTCCGGCATGAAAAACAGTTATCGAGCACGAATACAGCTTTTTGTTCTGTTTCAGCTTCAGCAGGATGTCGTAGATCATAGTAAAAATTGATTTGGCTGTTTTTAATACAGATAGGATTAATATGAACGCTTCGATGGTTTCTCGTAACGTCCATATTAGTGATTAATCAAACCGCTCTCAAAACCGACAACATCCAAGACTTTTCCAAGGCATTTAAGTCACTTAATCCTCTTTATAGGGACCCCTCCCACCACGGTTCCGGGCTCAACGCTCTTGTTGACGAGTGAATATGCGGCAACCGTTGCCCCGTCCCCTATCTCGACTCCTGGTAAGACCAGAGACATGCCGCCAACGGTTACATTCTTGCCTATCTTGACGGGCCCTTTTCTGTACCCGTCGACTAAAAATTCGTGTGTGATTATAGCGGTCATGTTGCCGATAATAGAGTTATCGCCAATTTCGATTAGTTCCGGGAAGAAGATGTCGAGGTTTGAGCCGAATATGCTCACATTTTTCCCTATCTTCATCCCTGTTTTTCTATAAATTCTATTCTTAAATTCAGAGTCAGGCAAGTACCTGCAAAGAACCATTATCAAGAAATTCTTCAGCACTTGTCTCCGGCTTTTTATCTCGGCCCATCTCTTCAGGGATTTGTCTTCGCTCTTGTAGCCATGACATTCCGTCATCCTTTTGAGGTTTTTCTCTTCCATACCCTTTCCCCGTCAACTATTATCTTCAGGACCCTGTGCAGAGGGATGAATTTTTCAGTGTTTCCCCCTTTACCCTCTTTATAATAGAAGTAACTTTTTTTAACTTGCGTGATTTGACAGCCCTGGATGATTTTTTTATTTGCAGGAGCCCCCCTGTGCAGTATGATGACTTGAGTAATGGGCAGTTTCCCTGTCCAACGCAGCTTGTTGAGGGTTTCGAACACCATCAATACCATCCAACCCCTTTACTTTCACACAGCCAAAAGCTCCATCGTTTTCAGGTCGTTCAGGTCGAAAACAAGGATGTTCTGCTTTCCCGGATTCACCGAAACGGTCTTGCCCGATATTTCCCGCCAGTTTCCGCTCATCTGATAGGATTCGTGGATATGGCCGTGCAACGTGAGGTAGGGTTGCTTAGCAAGTATGAAGTCCCTGATGGCGGATGAGCCTACGTGGGCGCCGCTGAAAATCACATCCAGGCTGGTGTTCAGGGGAGGGGCATGCATAACATAGATGGTCTTGAGCGGGTCGCTGAGGTGTGCAAGCCTGTCCAGGTCTTTTTTCATCTTCTCTTTCGGCTTTTCCCAGTCCTTGAGCAAAAAAGGCGTTTCGTTCACGTAGGAATAGCCAGCTACGTATTTTCCCCCGATTTTGTACACTTTTTGATTGATCAGTTTGAACAGACCTCTTTTTTCCGCCTTTTCCAGCACGTCTGTGTTGATTTTCAGGTCGTCGTTCCCCATCATGATGAATACGTTCTTTTTTGTCTTTCTTTTGAAATCCTTGAGTTTGGGTATCATGTAATATTCAAGAAACTCGCGCTGGTACATGGCAATATCACCTCTGGCGGTCAGGAAAGGGGTTATGTCCCCGCCTATTATGATTGCCTTTACGTTTTTGCCAGCTCCTATTTCCAGAACCCTTTCATAGGCGTGTATCTCACCGTGCAGGTCAGTGGCATACACCACTATCTCCGGCATGCTCACCTATTCCTCCTCTTCCGACCATTCCCCGAAAAAGAACATGGCAAATGCGATGGTCACTGAAAAAATGGCAAGCATCACCAGCCCGAAATCCTTTCCCATTCCCTGGTAAACGATGCCTGCCAACGAGAGCGGCATCAGTACCAATACTGCCAATCCAATAGTTTTCTCATCCATACAATCACTTTTGATGGACCGGAGGGGAAATTCAGACAGAAGCAGATCGTATCTGCTTCATGTGCCCTTTGAACCCCTGGCCTCCACCATTCCGGTTACATTTATAATTTCTTGCTTAATTGCCAAGGTGGCGATCTTTAGTGGCTTTTGCTTAAGCTTCTTTTTAAAAAGCTTACTTCCACTGATCTACCGGCCCGTTGTCTTTATTTTCTTTCAAGGTTTTATTTAATTTGTTTAAATAATTTATTTTTATGTATTGGACATCTGTCATAACAGCTTTTTTGCAGTGGTCTGAACAGATAATCCTGGATTTCGGCTATCTTGGGGTTTTTGTCGTAAGCATTGTCAGCACGGCCACCATATTCCTCCCCATTCCCGGATTCCTTTTCATCCTAGCGGTGAGCCCTTTCCTTAACCCGTTCCTGCTTGGCGTAGTTGCGGGGGCAGGCATGGCAGTCGGCGAGCTCACGGGATATTTGATTGGGAAAGGCGGCAGCAGGGCGCTCAAGAAAGGAGACAAAAAATGGCTGCTAAAGGGGGGAGATTGGTTCAAAAAAGGTAGGGGGTTCCTGTTCATAGCAATATTCGCCGCCACGCCCTTGCCCGATGACATAACAGGCATACTTGGGGGGATGTTCAACTATGACTTGCGTAAATTCCTGCTGGCTTCTTTCTTGGGGAAGACCGCAATGAATTTGTTGCTCGCATTGGCAGGCTTTTACGGCATCAACTGGATCATGAGCGTTTTCGGAATAAGCCTTTAGGGCATATAAACAAAAAAATGGGCCGGCCCAGATTTCCACACAGCATTTTATTTTTTGCTCAAGCTTTTCTCCAAAAAGCTTGTTTTGAACTGGGGACCTCTGCCTCTCCTATTTTTGCTCAAGCTTTTCTCCAAAAAGCTTATTGTAAGGGCAGCGTCATAACCCCTAGACCACCGGCCCGCAATAAGTGTTGTATGGTGATGGAAAATATAAATATGATGATAAAAAATGCGACCGCCGGGATTTGAACCCGGGTTACAGGCTATATCCAAAGCTTGGGAAGCTTCCACCACTTTGTCCGTGTCCTACCAGGCTAGACTACGGTCGCATTAGTTGCTATAATATTTTGAGAGTTATAGAAATTAAAATAAAACTTAAATACCTGTTCCTCATTCTATTCTCATGAAAAAAGTAGGCGTCATAACAGAAAATCTGAATCTGGCGTCGGTCAACATAATCTTCAACGCTTTGAAGAAGTACACAGAGTCCCATCTGATTGACGTCTACAAGCTGAGGGCGGCGGCCTTCCAAAAGAAATGGGACGTTTTCTATCCGAGGCTCAGGCTCAGCTCCCTGGATGCCGTCTTTTTCCGGGGATGCCTCATCCCCTCCTCTATGCTGGATTTCAGGCTGACCGTGGCAGAGCATCTCGAGGGCATGGGACTTGACGTGATTAACTCGAGCAAGGCCACCCGGATATGCAGGAACAAATTCAGCGCGATACAGGTTCTGCAGAGGCACGGCATACCAACGCCTAAGACCAGGGCGGCTCTTACACCAAAGGCTGCCATGAGGTCCATCCAAAAGATGAAAAAGCCTGTGGTAATAAAGCTGCTTTCTGGTTCGCATGGAAAGGGCGTCATGAAGATATCGAGCAATGACGAGGCCGAATCCGTCATAGACGCATTGTGGGTCCTGGGGGAGATTATATACTTTCAGGAGTACATAGAGGCCCAGGGGAAAGACATCCGGGCGCTCGTCGTCGGAAACCAGGTAGTGGCCGCCATGCAACGCACTGCCAGGCAAGGCGATTTCAGGTCAAACCTGTCCCGGGGAGGTAAAGGCGAAAAGATAGAGATTGATGACGAGCTGAAAAAGCTCGCCCTCAGATCTGCAAGAGCTGTGGATGCGGAGGTCGCGGGAGTGGACATAGTCGTTGACGGCAAACCCAAAGTTCTGGAAATCAATATAAACCCCGGGCTTAAGATCAGCAGAATAACCAAAGTGAATGTCGCTGATAAAATCGCGAGATATATCGCTGAAAAATGAAAAAGCGCTGGGAGTGGGAATTTCAGGCGGAAGCAGATCGTATCTGCTTCAAGTGCCCTTTGAACCCACGCGAGGCGAACCTCACACGGTTAGCAACCGTGCGCCTTAAACCGCTCGGCCATCCCAGCTTTACAGTTCATTGAAATTTCTTGATTTTTATTATCTGTTCTTTTTATCTTTTAAAATCTTAAACTCCAGCAATCCTTTACTTTTTTAAGCCAGCTCCAATTAATTTAAATATCTTAAGAATAAGAATTAATTCACTGACGTTATTATAGGAGGTGCATTATGGCAATTCAGGTTTCCAGCGTGTCGGACACATACGCAAAGGATGTTTTTACGGACAAGGGGTTTTTCTGCGGAAAGGTAGAAGATATCGAATGTGATTTGAAAAGATTCAAGGTAAGATCGCTGGTCATTAGAGCTATCAAAGGTTCATATCTAAGCAAGATGCTGGGAGATAAGAAGGGAGTCGTGATACCCTTTCCCATGGTTCAGGCGATAGGCGACGTTATAATAATGAAGCACATAATCCCGCCAAGTGTTGAGGAAGAAGAGAGTCCAGCCGCAACAGAATCATCTGCAGAAAAGGTTTCAGCCATAGAAATGGCTGGAGAATAAGTCTGCACCTCTTTCTGATGTTAAAGGAAAAATTGGATCCCCTTGTCAGCAAACAGAGGCATTTAGCTACGAAATTGATTCTCAGGGACGGTTTTGGGAAGGTTGACACCGTAGCTGGCGTTGACCAGGCATTTTATGAGAGCAAAATAATATCCGCCCTCGTCATTTGCTCAGGCAAGACGTTGGAACCTGTCGAAAAAATCCATTCGTTGTCCAAGCTGACATTCCCTTACATCCCCACGTTCCTGTCTTTCCGGGAGGCGCCCGCAATTCTTGATGCATGGAAAAAATTGAACAACAAGCCGGACATGCTCCTCGTTGACGGTCAGGGGATAGCTCATCCCAGAGGAATCGGTCTGGCATCCCATGTTGGCGTATTGCTTGATGTCCCGACTATCGGCGTTGCGAAATCCTGGCTGTTCGGCGAATTCAAAAAAACATCCGGCGTAAACAAGCCGGAAAAGCTCAAATTGGGAAATAAACAGATTGGATGGGTTTTGAGAACCAAAGCTGGATGCAATCCGATATTTATTTCCCCCGGCAATAAAGTTTCAATTAGGTCAAGCCTGTACATAGTAAAAAAATGCATCTTGGAACACAAACTGCCTGAGCCGACGAGGCTCGCCCATCTGCACGCCAACGCCATCAAGGAATCCTTAAAGGCGAAAAAATGAAAGTAGTAAAACTCGCTACCGTCCTGCATAAGCCGGCAATCAGAAAGAAGATAGTCGATGGAATGAGGCATGGTGACATATTAGTCTATCCAACAGATACGATTTACGGGACAGGGTGCAATGCGGAGATTCCCGGCTCCGTGGAGAAGATAAAGAAGGCCAAAGGCCGGGAACCAGGCAGGCAGTTTTCTGTCATAGCCCCCGGCAAGGAATGGGTATGGAAACATGCCGATATTTCCAAGGCAAACAGGCAATTCGCGGACGAGATACTCCCGGGTCCTTACACCATCGTCGTTAAGGCCAAGGCAAACGCCCCCAAGGCAATCGTTTCGAGCGAAAAGAGCATGGGCGTAAGGCTTCCTAACCACTCTTTCACCAAGATTATAGAAGAGGCCGGAATCCCTTTCGTCTCGACGTCCGTTAACCTCAGCGGCACCGAGCCGGTGTCCAGCATCAAGGACACACCGGCCGAAATCAGAAGCATGGCAGACTGGGCAATCGATGCTGGAAAAATTTCCGGGCTTGCTTCAAGGGTCTTTGACCTGAGAACTGATAATGTCAAGGTTTTGAGACACTGATTGTTTACAGAACGCTGTTCATGTACCTGTCTCTTTCTTCAGCTTTCAGCTATTCATTTCTCATTCACTGCCTATACCAAGAGAATTTTGAATGTGAATGGTTTAGTCAGAATCTCATTTATAGGCGTTGGCTATTTTTTCCAAAACAATGACTGCAAAGAATCCAGCGGCACCGGAAACCAACACCAATGGCAGATGAAAAGCATTGGACACGATGTTCTGGTATGGTAGCCTCAAAGCTCCTAGCATCAGGCCGACCAGAAAGGCCATGGTCACGGACTTGTGACTATGCAGCAAATATCCAAGGACCCTGGCCATGCTGAACAATCCTATCAAGGCCCCAATCAAAAACACTCCGATTACGGGCAAATCCAGGCCGTGCAGGGCAGCAAGCATGTATTCGTACTGCCCCAGAAAGAAAAGTATGAACGCCCCTGAGATGCCGGGCAGTATCATTGCGCAGATGGCTATCATGCCCGAGGAAAATATCACGGGCAATGAATGCGATGCCTGCAAGCTTTCCAGCCCTATGAACATGAACGCGAACAAACCCCCGCAAACGCCACATGCGATAATCTTGTAGTCAATACCGCCCACATGCCGGTACACAAATACTGCTGAGGCCAGGATCAGCCCGAAAAAGAATGCATAGGTGTTTGCAGGGAAAGCTGTCAGCAAGAATCTGATGACCCTCGAGAAAATCAGGAAGGCGATGCCTATACCCAGGATCAAGGGAATCAATAACCCAAAGTCCATGCTGAGAAAGTCCTGCTTGGCCTTTTTTGCATCCCCCTTCAAAAGGTAAGCCAGGAACCTCAGGTTTATCCCCCTGATGGCGAAAATCAGCCTGGCGTAAATACCCGTAATCAAGGCAACGGTCCCTCCCGAAACCCCGGGGATGACGTCCGCTATCCCCATGAACATGCCGCGCAGGAAAATCAACAAAGATTCTTTCGCATTATTGAGTTTCATATTCTTAATAATGAATTCTCTTTAAAAAATCGCTTGGGAAATTTCTGGGCTGAGGAAGGGGAAGAACTCAAAACATTTAAAAATAATCCTGGCAATTATAAATCCTGGCAATTATAGTTACTTAAATAGTTACTCAAGGGGCGGTTTATCATGAAAGCCAAGGTGTTGAGTTTCAGGAGGGGCAAACACACGCAGAGAACTAATCAGCTGCTGCTATCCGTTCCTGATGTGGAAAACAGGTCAACCGCTGCCGGCTTTGTCGGGAAGAGGGTTGTCTGGCTAACCAAATCAGGCAAAGAGATTCAGGGGAAGATAGCTTCTCCCCACGGTAACAATGGTGTGCTGAGGGCAAGGTTCGGCAAGGGCATGCCCGGAGCTATTCTTGGAAAGGAAATCGAGATTCTGGAATAGAATCTTTTTTCTTTAACTCCATTTTCTCTTTAATTACAAGATCCAGAAATGTATTATGCTAAGAATCAAAGAAGGTCATGCAGAAATTCTCGTCCCTGAGCAATCCCTGACAAGGAAAGCAGAGACCTTTTACAACCCAGCCATGGAATATCAGAGAGACATAACGATGTCGGCGCTCAGGGTCTGGCAAAAGATGGCAGGACATGCGCTTTCAATCTGCGACCCCCTGGCAGGGACGGGCGTCAGGAGCATCCGGGTCGCGCTTGAGGTCCCGGGAATTGAAAAGATAACGATCAATGACGCGAATCCGAGGGCCTTCGCCTTGATTAAGAAAAACATCAAAATGAATAAACCAAAAAAGGGCATCGGGGTTGAAATAACGAATAAAAAAGCCAACATGCTCTTCCTTGAAAAACCCAAAGAGTTCGACTACATAGACATAGACCCTTTCGGTTCCCCGATGAACTTTGTCTTCAACGCAGGCTACGCCCTGAAACCAAGGGCCATTCTGGCATGCACAGCGACGGACACGGGAGCGCTGTGCGGCTCTTTCCCCTCAACGTGCTTCACCAGGTACGGCATAAAGGCGGTGAAGACCGATTTCTTCAAGGAAACGGGCATCAGGGTCCTGATAACAGCCATAATGCTCGAACTGGCAAGGCATGACATGTCCTTTAAACCCCTTTACTCCCATTCCAACCACTACTTCAGGGTCATCGGAGCGGTCAGGAGAAGCAGGAGCATGGTGTCTGCCCAGTTCAAACAAATAAAATTCCTTGCTTATTGTCAGGCCTGCCTTTATAGGGGGGATGCCATTACCAGCGGGTGTCCGAACTGCGGCTCGAAAATGGGCATTATTGGGCCTTTGTGGACGGGGGGGATTAAGGAAAACGGATTCTGCAAAAAGATGCTTGAGGACCTGCTGGCGAAAAATTGCAGGAAAAGGAAAGAGCTAAGGACATGCCTGCTTGAAATAGACGAGCCAGGTTACTACGATCTGCCCCGCGTGTTCAGAGTTTTGAAAAAGGCACCGAGAAAGATTGAAGATGTAATGAAAACCTTAAAAGAAAAGGGCTATGAAGCCAGCAGGACACACCTGTCAGACACGGCAATAAAAACAGACGCGCCTTATGCTGTAGTCTTGCTAGCAGCAGGCGGCTAAAGAAGAAATCATTTCCTTTCTTCTACCTCTTCAGGCGATGGCGGTATACCCCCTGAAATTCCCACCCCCTCTTCAAATTCTTCGATTTCCGCTTCGGGTGTGGTAACGGTCTTCAGGTTGTACTTCTCTTTGCACCAGTTCATGTAATTGTTGATGTAGTCCCTGCACATCAGGGCGTATCTCTCCCTGAGCTTGTTGTAGAATATGTAGTTGTAGATGAGCCAGACGTACTTGGTGAACCAGTTGCTCGGCTCGAACGTGTTTTGGATTTCTCCGTACAACTCCATGGCAAAGCTGCCGTCCTTCTTCCCCTTTGAAACGTAACCCCTCACCCGGATGGACACATGCATATTCGAAAACCGGCTCAACTCCTTTTTTATCAACCACTCGCTGTAGAAGTGTATGGGGTCCCCCGTGTAGTCCCATAACAGCTTCCGTTCCATGCACCTTGTAGTCGAAACCTCGAAGATGAACCTGAGGGTTTTCTTGAAATCTTTAAGAAAACCTATGGGATCCGGTCCTGCATAGTTAAGCCAGGACAACCTTCTTGGAACGAGGCACTCGTCCATGAAAACAAGTTTACCCATACTGCTCCCTTATCTCTTTGAAATAGTCCCTTAGCTGCTCCTGCAACATGGCCAGCAGGTTCCTGCCCTCCCATATGTACTCCCTTCTCTTGTTGTGGTAAAACATCCTGTGCCAGAAAACCCTTAGCATCTCGTAGAATATGGTCCTCTGCCACAAAGTATCTTGGGGGTATTCGGTTCTCAGCAGTGGCCGGATGGTGACGGAGCCCTTGCCCGATTTCTCCGTCCCTTCACCTCTGACGTCGAATCTGACGAAGAAGTATGTGAACTTGTCCAGGTCCCTGTGCAGGTAGAACCTCACCCTGTACTTCTCGCGCTCGCCCTTGCCCCAGTCGTATATCTCTTCATGTATGTCGGCGTCCGTGGCGTTGAAAACCGATTTTGCGAATTCCCTTGTTTTTGGATACAACTTGCCGGGATTTGGCCCGATATAGGTGAGAATGGCCCTTGGGGAGCCCTTGGCAGTGCCTTTTGGAGGATACAACTCCTCCTCGATCATCATCTTCATCCTGGCAAGTAGCGGCATTTCGCATCCCCTCCCGTTTAAACACCTATTTTTATTAATTGCTAATGAAATATTAAATATGTTTGGATTGTGGGGCCTTGGCGGCGGAGTTTTGCTGCTGTTGTTCGGTGTGTTTTGCGTGTTCTTTTTTCCCAGCTCCCAGACTCACCAGGAACAATCTCTCGCAACCGGGGGCGTAGTGATAGGGATAACATCGCTTATCATTGGAGCTGTGCTGATTTTTTGGTGATTTGAACCAAAACATTTTATTTGTTACAGCCAATAGTTTAATATGGCAAAAGAAGAAACTAAGATGCCTGGGGAAGTCGAGATAGAAGCAAAGGTGTTGGGAAAGACAGGAGAGCCCAAGTTCCTTTTCCTGAAATGGCTTAAGGAATGGAGCGGCTCCAAAGGCAAGGGCATAATCAACGGCGGCGAGGCCATCTGCGAGCAGCCGCCAGACCAGAAGCTTATGCTTAACCCAACCACACCCCTTGGTCACGGAAACCTGCTGTATGCAAAGTTTACATACACCATGCCCAAATACCATTTCGTTCTTCAAAAGGTGGACGAATATATAGTCGTTTCCCCAGCGTATCCCGAGATGTACGGCAGGATCACAGCGAAGAAGAAGGAGGTGGAAGGCCAGATCAAGGCGGGCCTTGCCTCGGCTGCCCAGGCTGTCGCCGATTACGAGCTGCTGAAGCACGACGAGAGGAAGTACAGGGAGGTCCTCGACTATTTCAAGGAAGGCAAAAAGGATGAGCATGTCTTAAGGGCGTTGTTCGTGGACAGGGTCGACGCCCACACGGGCGAAGGCTATTCCATGATCAGCATGACCAAGCGCTGGCCCACGATAATAACGGATTTCTTGAGGCTGGCCACGATAGACAAAAAGGACAGGAGCGACCCGAAGAAGATCAGGAAAGGCCTGGAAATTTCCGAGGCTGAAGCAACAGTCCTGAAGACCAAGAACGGGATCTTCGAGGAATGGGAAAAGATATTCTTCCCAGACATCCGGGACAGGTACGCGAGGGTGAAAAACCTCGTTGAGGCCAGAAGAAAGTCCATAGACGAGTACAGGACGTGGCTGATGCCTTATGTGGCAAACCTGAAGATGATGAAGGAACAGACGGAATTGGACCCAAGTCACGTGCTTACCACGGCGGTATTGCCCTGGCACAAGCCCAATGCCTGGTACGGGGTCCGGGTCTGGATGTGGAAGATGTTCAGCGCCGAGGAGGTGGGCAAGCCGGGATTTGTCGTAGGCGAGATAGACCCGTACGACGATTTCGTCAAGAGATACGCAAAGAAGATAGAGGAAAACTATGACCTGAAAATAGTGAAGACCAAGAAAGAGGCCGATGAGCTCAAGAAAATGGGAGAAAAAAAGGAGGAGGAGCGGGTTCTAACAGACGATGACATCATAATTTATGAAGAAATGAAGAAGGAGTGGAACGAGCCTCAATTCTACGAAAGCCAGCCCAAGCTGAATCCAAACAGGTACATGTACTGCTTTTACGACCTGGAAATCATCTCCCCCCTGATGAAGATGGAGGGTGGGAAGGAGGAAATGGACGACTGGAACTGTCTGGTAACGCCTTACGTTGCTTCGCAGAACGTGATTTTGATTGCCCTGCTGGAGATAGAGGCCAAGAAAAGATGGATGAACAAGTACGTGAAAGAGCTCATAGGCGTTCGCGAGGTTGAAGACAAGATAAGGGCAGAGGTCGAGAAGAGATACAACCTCGAGCCCGAATCCACCAAGCGCTTAGCCGGTGTCAGGGACTTCGTGCAAAAATTCAGGACAAAGAAGGCCAACACCGGCAGGAGATTCGATGACTGGTGGCTCGATTTCAAGCCGAGGGGGAGGGTATTCCTGAAATACTTCATGAGGATAGGTCCCTACGAAACCGTGAGAAGCGAAAGGCTGACCAAGATGTACGGCAGGTACATGGGCTCTGCCATGACGGACCCTTTCATAAAATTCATCAAGAACGAGATAGGAAAGCTTTCCGGCGTGCAGCCGCCGTGAATCAAAGGAGTTTCTATGCCCTTCAAAGTAGGAGTGACTACAGGACTGTATTACATAGCCCACGATGTCAGCCTGGCCAGCACCGTGAAGAAGATAGGCTACGTCCTTACCAGGGGGGCCAATGTGGTAGAGATATCCGGGGACACCCCTCACGAGATCTCCTACACCGAGGGCGTCGAGTTGAGAAACATCTCTAAGAACCAGGGGCTTGTTTTTTTCTTCCACGGGAGCCTGACGGTCCCCATGACCATGCCAGAAAGAACAGACTGGAGGGATGCGCAGGACCACATGGAAAAGTCCACGAGATCCGCGGTCAATGCAGGATGCAAATACGTCCTGTTCCATGCATGCCTGCATTTCTGGGTTGAGCTGCTGACCTATACCGGTACCAAGCTGACCATAACCATGTGCGACCACGCGGGCAGGTTCGTATCGGAAATATTGTACGAGAATAAGAGGCTCAGGAACTGGTTCGTGGATAACATGAGGAAGCTCGGCGACATCCCCTATGACCAGTACATTTTGAGCGAGGAAGAGTTCTACGATGCCACATCGAGGGCGCATGGCAGGATGAGGACATGGGAAACAGCCGAGATAGAAAGAAGAACAAAAGAGGCAAGAGATAAGGTTGAGAAAGCCGTGGCTGAAGCCAACAAACACCGAACCCCGGGAAACATAGAAAGGGCAAAGAAGCTTGAGGCGTGGTTCGCAAAAGAGGCGGAGAGGATAAGGAACAAAGTCGGTGAGGAATCCGGAAGAGAAGAGGCAAGAATGAGAAGGAAGTACATGGACGACGCGGTCAGGGAAAAGCTTGGAAGGGAAGATTACGAAAAAAGGCGATGGAGAATCGACACATACGGCAGGCTTGTCGATGCCTACAAGATAATGGCCCACCATCTCTTTTTCAAAAAAGATCCCCAATGGATGGCAATGGCCGAGGTGTACAGCGACGTTTTGAAAAGGTACAAGATAGACTACTCGGATCCCGACTGGCTCATGAACTCATGGAACAGGGCGGAAAGGATAAACGATATGGAGTTCAAGCAGTTCTTCTATGCCGTTGTGGGGGCAAAGTTCCTCGAGGGTCACATCAGAGCGCTGATTAAATGGATAGACAATGACCTAGTTCCAAAGGAGCTTAAGGGGAAGCCTGAATTGCAGGAAGTTGCAAGGAAGTTGCAGATAACCATAGAGATTCCTGATGCCAGGGACCCCAAGTATGCCGGCAGATACATGCTGACCCATCCAAGGCAGATATACTCAGCCGTCAGGACCACAAGGAAAGTCCTGAATACAAAGCGCTTGTGGATGACGATTGATAACGAACACCTTGCGACGCAGGGGTACGACCCATGGATTGAAAGCAGAAAAATGCTGAAACAGTACCCCGATTACGGGAGGCTCGTGCTGTCGGTGCACTGTACCTACCCCACCCCTTTGCATTCACACTATCCCGTGGAACTCGGTCAAACCGAGGTTTACGAGCTGCTGTGGTATATGAGACAAGGGGGAGCTGGAAAGGAGCCAGGGCACACGGTCTATCTCATATTCGAGAGGGGGGGCGGTGACGACCCCTTCAGGCAGTCGGTCGATGCCCTGAAGCTGATGGCCAAGTTTCTTGATAAAGACACGCCACCCGAAGAGCTGCCCCTGGAATTCTACGGGCTGGAGAAAACGGCATTCGACGTGAAAAGGCAGGAGCAGATAATGATGGACCACCGGTTCGACGTGCTGAAAGACCTGTTCGAGGTCCCAGAAGAGGAATGGGGGCTGTTGTCTACTGCTGCCGTGAAGAAAGGCAAAAAGGAGATTTTCAAGAAAGAGGAACTGCGCTGATTCCCCACCATTCCCTCTCCGCTTTGGGTTTAATTTTTATAACTAAGATACAATTATTGAAAATGACATCAAAAAAGAAACAAAAGCCAAGCCAGGTTCCTGCACCGAAAGCGAAAGGACCAGGGCATGAAGAAACCACCAGCAAGACGCCCGAAGAGAAAGGAGATAAAATCGAAGAGGTCAAGGACAAGAAAGAAAGGATAGAGATTCTGAAGAGATTCACAAAGCAAGTTCTGAAAAAATACGGACCCATAGTCCGGTCGGTTGTGTTGTTCGGCTCCACTGCAAGAGAGGAGTGGAAAGGCAAATCCGACATAGACGTCTTTGTCTTGCTGGATGACACGCGGCAGAAGATAACCCCTATGCTGAAGGACAAAATAGACGGGGAGCTGGTAAAGATAGCGAGGGACATCCATTCCCAGTTGTCTGTACAGCAGCCCTATTTGCTCACCGAATTCTGGAACATGGTCAGGCTGGGCCATCCCATAGTCTTCAATTTCATCAGGGAGGGCGTCCCGGTTTACGACAAGGACATATTCCTGCCCATAAAGAGGCTGTTGCAGATGGGGGAGATAAAACCGAGCAAAGAGGCCGTGGAAAAATACATAGAACGGGGCCCGAAGAGGATAAAGAGGGTGGAAAATGCCAAGATATACATGGTAGTGGAAGACTGTTATTACGCCATGCTGGAAAGTGCCCAGGCTGTGCTGATGTTCCTCGGGGAGAACCCGCCCAGGCCGTCAGATGCACCTGAAGCGCTCAGGAAGACCGTGTCCAAGATGAAGCTGCTCGAGCCCAAGTATCCTGACTGGCTGGATGGCATAGTCACGGTCAGGAAGAACGTCGAGCATAAGAAAAAGCAGACCATGTCAGGGTCCGAGTTGGACAGCTGGATAAGAAAGACCAAACAGTTCGTAAAGAGGATGCAGCAGCTAATAGTCAAGATAGAGATCATGAAGAGGGAGAACATCATCGAAAAATCCTACGCCATCATGAGGGAAACAACGCTCACCTTGCTCAAGGCCATGCACAAGGCCCCGCCCGAATCCAAAGTTCAAGAGCTAGAGCGGGCATTCGAAGCCGAGCTGATAAAAAGCGGCCTGATGTCAGAGGATTATCTGGGTGTTTACAAGGAACTGAAGAAGCTCAGAAAGGTATCGAGGGAAGGGAAGATCTTGGAATTGCCAAAGCAGCACATACTTTTGCAGAGGGAATACGTCAGGAAGTTCATCAGGGAAGCCGGAAAAATACTCAAGTCGAGAATGAAACCCGATTAGGGTGGGAGTTATCACCTATTTTACATTGTAAGTTTTCAGTTCAAAACCATTGCCTGTTATCTTGTATATATGCGATTCCTGATCGATTTTGGTGGACCTCATCTTTTCAACCTTCAGCAGATTCTTGACTTCCCCGGCAGCCTCTACGCTTCTCAGCATAACAACACCATCGCACAGGAATTCGGATATGGTGTCCCTGCTCAGCCAGTTGCTGCCTAGCGGCAGTTCTGAGATGAGCAAGGCCGTGCATCCCATTTCTTTGATTTTGGTGATGAAGCGGCCCAGCGAATCCCTAGTCATAACGGCCACCGCCGACAACGAATCAAGGACGAGCCTGTCGTATTTTTTAGCGGCCAATGATTCTTCGAATTCCTCGGGTTTCAACTCAACAAATTCCACGGTTTTCATGTCCCAGCCGAATGTAGACGCTTGGTCCAGGATATCGTTGGGAGACTGGGCATAAGTCACGTAGGCGCATCTCTCTCCACTCCTGAGCCCCTCACTGAGAAAATGGAGCCCGAAGATGGTCTTGCCGGTCCCCGGTGCGCCAGAGACCAGAACAGCGAAACCCTTGGGGAAACCGCCGTCAACGAGACCGTCGAATCCCGGCACCCCGGATTTAACCCTTTCCAAGCAACCACCTGATAATTATTTGTCTGACTCGATATAAATTATTTTTAGTTTTCTTGTTTTCTTTTACCCCTCTTAACGGCCTCGACTATTTTATCCACAATCTCGTCCGGTTTCAGGTTAGTCGTGTCTATTACCAGATCGTAATGTTTTTTGTCTTTAAAATCCAAATCATAGTATTTCCTGTACCTTCCCTCAGTATCCGCGACACGCTTTTTTAGCATCTTGATAACCTGCTCTACGGAATCCAGCTTCGTTTCATCCGGCCTCTGATCTTTGAATATCCTCTCAGCACCTTTCCTCGGGTCTACTTCAAGGAATACTTTGAAAGATTGTAGTATGAAATTGAAAGCTAACCAACTATCAATTACAAAATTGTCTTGTGTTTCACCAAGATGCTTGATGTACTTGTCGACGCGCTCGTCAGTCCAAAATTCTCGCTTCCCTATTTCGTTAAGTTCATCTATAGTGATGCCCATTTCCATGGCAATCTTGCCCCTGATATCACCAATCGAGTAGAATCTATAACCAAGCTTTTTGGCCAGCAACCTGCCCACAGTACTCTTTCCCGAGCCCGGCAAGCCGGAAATGGTTATGATCATCTCACCATGTCACCCAGTTGGTCAAGTATGGAAACCACGTTCCTTTCCCTCTCCGACTCCTCAAAAATCAGGGTTCCTCTCATTCCGTAAGCGAGTATGCTCCTGATGAGATGTTCAAGTTTGAGGTCCGAAAGCAGAAAAGGCATGTGTGAAATCTCTCCTGAAGGTCCGTATTTGACGCCTGAAAAAAAGAAGTACGCATCCCTTAACCATTGCTGGCCAACTCCCTGCTTGACCTGCTCGATAACATTTTTGAAGTCGTCCTGGCTTTTCAGGCATCCCGCGCCCCTAGCGTGAACATGGGCCCAGTTTATAACCGGTTCCGTGTTCTTGGTCCTTTTGCATATATCTATCACGTCTTCGATGGAGCCCAGTTCCCCAAGCCTGCCTGTAGTTTCTATACCGATATTGGCCTTAACTCTCAGCTCATTCACGATTTCGTTTATCTTGTAGACCACCAGCCTAAGCGCCTGCCCCTGCGGCATTCTTGCGTAAAAGGTGGGGTGAATGGTGAGTATCCTGCAGTCCATTACCGACGCGACAGTCGAAAAAAGTCTCAGATTCTCATCAGGCAGGTCGGTCAGATTTGAGAGATGTAAGGAAAGCTCTATGTTCAACTTCTTGGCAATATTCTTGAGCCTGAGCAAATCACCGTAATAGTCCTTGTAGAGTTCGGTCATGCCTTTGATGTCAGAGAAAAGCACCTTGGGGAGAACGAGGGCCTTGAACCCTATTTTATACAGTTCCCTGAGCACCTCCAAGGCCTGGTCTATTGTTTTGACAACGGGGGTGCCAGATATGCCATAGGTCACACCTATGTTCATTCCCAGCCTTTCCTGTATCTTCAGGGATTTTTTTCTGATTAACATATGATTATATTGGAGAAACAAAAATATTAGCTTGCATTAATCCAAAATAAATTCAAAAAACAGCTTAGCTAGCTTTAAGCCAATTAAGCCCTTTATCTGAAACAATCAAATTCCATGGTGGCTGTCGCCGCTACTAACCCATACCAGCTAGCTTAACAGTTTATCGTCGCTTTCTGCACCCTGCCGCCAGCGATTATCGTGTAACGTACGGCAGTCACATTCGTGCTTCTGCAACAGTTTTTATCCGTCACTGTCACTATATCCCCTGGACCAACCTCTGTCGCCGGATCCCAGGTCAACTGCTTGTCTGCCGTTACATCACCAGTGCTATTCACACAATTGCCAGATACTACAACCCTGTCTACTTTTATGTTGGCAGTGGCAACCGTGTCTGTTCCTATGTTGTGCAGGTAGATTGTGGCTCCTCCTTTGAGGCAGTCCACGCTTGTTATCTCCAACGCTTCCCTCGTCATTCCTGTGTAATAGGTCGATATGTAAACCCATGCAGAACCTGTTATCGCTATGGTTATCAGCAATATCACTAGTATGGCTATTATCGGGGTTACACCCTTTTGCTTTATCATATAACATAATTGACCTTATCTTCCTTATATATCTAATCTATCCGTCTAAGCTGACTTAAAATGGAAAGAGTCGAATGATTTTTCATAAATTTTTTCATAAAAATGTACCAGGATCGGACGGCTATACGCGCGAGTCTGGAAAGGGATAACAAAAAGAAAGGGAGCTTGCTATCAACTCAGGTCTAAGCCGGAGCCAATGCCGGCTGGGGCTGAGGTCCGAACAGAGAACTTGCATATCCCCCCAGTTCTCTAAGGTATCTTCCGGCGCGGTGCCTAAAATTTGTCAGGGGACTGTTTCCATATTCCCTGTGGTATCTTCTAACTGGATCTTTATATACGCCTAGTTTTTCACCGCCTCCAAAAACTGTAGCCTCGCCTTCTATCGTTGCCACAGGGTCTGCTTTGTTCTTCATTGCCCAGTCTATCGTGCCTGCCTCATCCTGCGCAGCGTGAAAAAATTCATGCCTTGTGGCATTTTTTCTAACATCATCGTTACCACCAAGGTAATCACCAGTCATCAGAGATTTATCCATAATCACGGCTTTGAGGGAAGGGATGTACATTCCCAGCACCCCCAAGATTTTCTTTTTCGCGCCGTTCTTCAGCATGACATACAGCCCAGGCAGATCAGCTACACCAACCTTGATTTTGTTCCAGTAATATGGTATGACCTCCTGCGTCCTCGAGAACTGCTCGGTGAGGCTCTTGATGGCGTAATCGGCGTATTTGCCAACAATTTTGCCGGCCCTTCCTAGATACATAGGTTCAGGCAAATCATGTTGGCTAATAACACCATGCGCTACCTCGTTGGGTATTACACCGTATTTTCTCCCGAGGTCTTTGATATAGCTTCTATACCTTGCAACGTTTCCATGATAAGCATTCTTCAGCCTTTGCAGGGGGGTCTCTTTTGGCATAACATTAGGCATCGCCGACGGGGACCCCAGCAATGAAACTGCATAACTATCTTCTAGTTCTCTACTTAGTCTACCCAGAGCTGCCACTGACATAACACCACTTCTGTTTTTATATAAAATAGCAAACTTTTAAATACTCATCGCTGTAGTTGTTCCCCATCGATGAAGAAAGCATCAAATTAACTCCCAAATTTTAACCGCTTTATCCTGCAATCCTCTGGGGTTTCTTTGCAAACAGAATCAGCTCTCCTAGGTGCTCCATCATTTTGGGCTCGGCTGCTACCATATCCGTGGCCGTGATTATGCCCAGCAGTTTTTTGTTGTCAACGACGGGCAACTTTTTTATTTTTTTCTCAGTCATCAGCTCTGCCGCATCCTCCAGACTCTCTTCGGGTGTTATGTGTATAACTTCTCTTACCATTATCTCTTCGATGGGTATTTCCTGAGGCGACCTGCCTTCCACTACAACCTTCTTTATTATATCGTCCTCTGTAACTATACCCAGCAGTTTGTGGCCATCCACCACCAGCAGGCACCCGATATTTTCCTCGGCCATCTTCTTAGCGGCTTCTTGCACGGTGGTGGAAGCGGATATTTTTTCAACGTCTGTCTTCATTATATCTTTCACTATCAAGATATCACCTCTCTTTTTTCTCCCATCTTGGAACGAAAATCCTGTACCTGTCCTTGTTCTCAAGTTCGCTGAGTATTCTTCTCACTATTAGCTTTTCCGGATTGGGCAAGAGCGCAACCCTTTTTTTTAGGTCCTGAAAGGACTCAAACGGCTTTCTCTTTCGCTCGGTTATTATGGCCCACAGATGTCTCTTGCCAATCCCGGGGAGCAGCTCCAGCTGGTGAAGCCTTGTGGTAACGGGACCCGACCTGTTGAAAAATTCAAGGAACATGCCTGAATTTTTAACCACGATTTTCCCTACTATGTCAAGCAGTTCCTCTTTGGCAGCGACTGTCAGCTCTTCATAGTTAATCCTTTTTCTGATGTATTTGACACCCTTTCTCTTCCCGTCGCCTATGTATACCTTGTCTTCTGGCTTGAGGGTCAAGTCCTCTCTTGTTATGACCTCCAGCAAGGAGAAATACCTCTCACCAATTACCTGGGCCATAGGCTCGGATCTCTGCATTCCGTAGTGGCCCCGTGCGAGGAAATCCAGCACCACTGCCCATTCGTCCTTCTTTATAGGTTTAGCTATCATTTTCACACATTCCTATGAATAGAATAACTTGCTGTTTTATATTTTTATTTGGGGGAAACGGACTGGAAGGGGTAAAGCAGAAGAAAAACTTTATAACTAATTTCTACAATAAGAGTTATGGCCACAAAAAGTAGCAGCATGAAGGGTCTCAAGCCCGGTCACTATGTGATAATAGACGACGAACCATGCAAAGTCGTTAAGATAACATTGTCAAAGCCCGGAAAGCACGGCTCTACCAAGGCACGGCTGGACGCTGTTGGGATATTCGATAAGAGGAAAAGGTCAATTATGAAACCCGCTGATGCAAACGTTCAGGTCCCCATAATAGAGAAAAACAAGGCACAGGTGATTTCCGTAAGCGGTGAATTCGTCCAGTTGATGAACCTTGGGGACTACAGCACGTTCGAGGCGAACATCCCGCCTGAGCTCAAGGGAAAGCTGGAATCCGGCAAGGAAGTAGGATACTGGAAAATCGGGAACAAAGTTCTGGTAAAAGAGGCTTGAAACACTAGTCTTGACTGACACCGAACCCACAATCAAGCCTGATCAGATAAAAATTTAGCCAGCCGCACCCCTTTGCCCGGTTAAGTATTTAAATGTTAGCTTCAATTTAATATTGATTTGTTGTTGGAGGTCTTTATGCGGTCATGGGAGCAGGAAGGCTTTGACGAAGAGGAAACCGGCGGCGAAGAAGAAGAGGACTGGTAGTCGGGTAAAATTCCCCTTCCAAAGTTAATCGCAAAGTGGCGAAATTTTGTCAGTTTGAATCAGAACGGTTTGAAATGCTCCCTGTTTTTGTTTTGCCATGCTGTTCAACCGATTCTGGGGTTCATATTCCACCCACATTTACCCATAAAAAGCAAGACGGAATATAGCATGTACCGGATTAACTGGATCATGGGCCCATGCCAATGGGGGGTTCATGCAGAACAAAAACCATCACTAATCATAGCAATAACTGAAAAAGAGGACTTGGGGACCCGTTATTACTTTTTGTTTGCCAGCCAGACATTTTCAAATAAAGGTTCCAGCACATCCTTTGCCACGTGGCCACTGCCCGCCCAGAATGCCACATCCTGTGTGTGATGCACTTTATTCCCGTCCGTCAATGCAATCATGAAGTGCTCGCCGTCTATTGTGAACACCCTGCCCAGCGGCTTTTCCATCTTTCTTAGTTCGGCTATTTCCGAAAAGGCGTCTGTCGGCTTTGAATCGGTTGCGGGTGCCAGTATCCTTACTTGCACGCCTGCTTTGCTGGCCTTCTTCAATACATTGTAGTGCTTGGAATACAACTCGCTCAAGCCGTCATCGGTTGTTATTACGTTTATGTACTTGCTGGCACGCTTGAACAGCATTTTCATTTGCTGGTTTATAGAGTATCTGCCTTTAAGGGTTCCGGCAATGTCGAAGGGCTGGATCATGGTGAAGCCTTCCTTGTATATGGCTTCCAGTTCTGTCACTACAGCGGATTTCACCAGCCTGTCCATCCTTTCTACCCTCTCGTTGTGCTTCCTCTTGAGATTATCCTTCGCCCTTGATAGTGCGTCTTTGGGTGCCAGGGCCACATATTTTATTGGCTTTGACGACTGGGAAACAACAAATCCCTTGTCTGCCAGTGATTCAAGAACATCGTAAGACCTTGACCTGGGAACCTTTGCTATCTCTGAAACCTCTCCTGCCGTTGCAACACCCTTGGCAAGCAGTGCTACGTATATCTTCCTTTCGTACAGATTCAGGCCAATATTCTTCAAAGCGTCCAATACCTCTTGTGAACCTATCATATTTCCCTCTATTTGTTACTAATTACTAACTATTTATACCTTTTTATACTTTTATTATACCTTTGTTATTTTTAAATGTTTTCGTCTTGTATGCAGGTCGTATTGAATGCGCGGTATCAAGCGCATTGTTATATAATATTAATGCAAAGATATTTAAATTTTTCCCACTTTTTAGTGGTTTAAATATATTTTGAAAAAATAAATAACATTTTGAGTTTTAAATTCAAATGAGATAACAAAAAGCAAAAACATTATCTAGGAAAAGAAAATCAAATCAATGATGATGGCAAATGGCCGAGTGCGAAATCTGCGGCAAGCCTCTTCTTGAGGAAAGAAAGGCCAGGATTGACGGCGTCATTTTCAGGGTTTGCGAGGGGTGCGTAAAACTGGGTAAGCCAATGCCGGTTATTAAGCCTGTTCAGAGAAAAAGCAAAAGCCCAAATGAACCAGTTTTCGATGACAGTTACGTCTTGATAGAAAATTTCGGCGAAAAAATAAAAAATGCGAGGGAAAGGAGGGGCATGTCCCATCTGCAACTGGCAACCAGAATTGGAGAAAAGGAATCGGTGATCAGCCGGGCCGAGCACAATGTCGGGCTGGAAGAGAAAACATCGAAAAAGATAGGGCGCTTCTTAGGCATTTCGTTGTACGAAAAGCGGGCGCCAGGCATGGTCAAAAAGATTGAAAAGAAAGAGCTGGCTGCAGGGTTGACGCTGGGAGACGTGGCTACCGTAAAGAGAAAACGCGCATAGGAGCGGCCATTCCCCACCAAACCTTTAAATATGTTTATTGCATATTACTATTCGGTGAATATCATGGGTGAATTCGTTCACAAGCAGAGAAGCGGTTGGAGACCTGCTTAGACCTGATTCTAGAATAAACTCTAAAACAATGATATTCATCAAAAAAGTCCGTCTGGATTCTAAGGGGAGGATTTCATTGCCCGTAGAGGTGAGAAGAAACTTCGGCCTGGACAAAGATTTTGCGATAAGTATAGTTTTCAGTCTGGACAAAAACCTAGTTCTTTTGGTTATTGGCCAGGATAGTGTAGCGGACAGCATGGGAGCCTGTGGTAAGCTTTTTGGGAAAAAGCTTAAGCAAAAGAGTGAAAGCTTGCAGAAAGCTCCCGGCCGGGGTTCAAAAGAGTTTGGACGGCCTGCTAACTCCGATTCAAGCCGTCAGTCTGCAATTCCCCGTCCTGACCCTGAAAAATTTAACGAAGGAGGCGCTAAAGATGGGTGAGTATGTTCATAGGGCTCTCGAAGGGGGAGCTTGGGAAAGACATCCAGGAATATCTCAAAAGATACGGAACAGAGGTGGATTTGTGCGACAGGGCGTATACCAAAAGGCAGGGAAACAATATATTCAGGGTGCTTCGTTCCAGAGATGTGCCAAGATTTGTGGGTAAAGGTTATGATTTTGGCATCACGGGAAAGGATTGCTGCGAGGATGAAAAACTGGGAGGGAATGACAACTTCGACTATCTTGATGAGCTGGATTTCGGTAAAGGTTCTCTGGTATTCTACGGGACTGGGAGGAAGGTTCCTGGAACCCCCAAGGTCGTTACAAGCGCATACTACACAAACCTCGCGAAAAAATTTTCTGGGGAGATGTTCAGCGAGCCTGAGATACTGGTGGTAAATGGTGCTACCGAAGGCTATGTATCTTCCGGGGAGGCTGACATAGGATTTGATTCCATCTTTAACGGAAAGACACGTGACGCGAATGGTTTGTCCGTAATCGAAGAGGTGATGCCAACCTGCGCTGTTATCATAGGGAGAAGAGGTTATATCAGAGACGACTTCGATAACATTGTTCTGGATGGCGGGTTCGATTTCGGGAAAATGGGGGATCTCATACCAGCCACAGTTCAGGATTACAGGACAGGGGAGGTTTTAATGCTCGCTTATATGAACAGAAAAAGTCTCAGCAAAACTCGCGAGACAGGTTTAGCAACGTTCTGGAGCAGGTCAAGAGAGGAGTTGTGGACGAAGGGGGCGACATCCGGCAATTACCAGTACGTCATAGAGATATCGAAGGACTGTGATGGGGATGCGATCTTGCTCAAGGTTGATTCAAAGGGACCCGCGTGTCACACTGGAAACATGACCTGTTTTTATAGGCCATTGCCAAAATAATTATTAGGTGATTAGTATGCCGTCATTCCAGCTGCCGAAGGGGGAGCAGGACCCACAACTTATTTAAATAATTATTACAAAAATGAAATAATTATTACAAAAATGAAATGGTTTTATGAAAATCGAAAACATAGTCAGAATAACAGGAACGCTTGGAACCAACATATTTGAGGGTTACAACATAAACCAGATATCCAAGCGTTCTGGAGTTGACGTTGCCACCACATACAGGACATTGAAACAGATGGAAAAGAGAAACGAAGTCATAAAAAACAGGAAGGGTAATAACCTCTTCTACAGACTGAACCTCAGGAACTCAACAGCACTCAAATACTGCGAACTTACATCGATAGAAAACAGAAAAAAGCTCCTTTCAAGGCATACAGATATATCTGAAGATATACTTCGATTGAGAGAGAAGGCAGATTCCATGGTGATATTCGGTTCGGTTGCAAGGAACGAACAAAGGCCCAAGGATGTCGATACACTACTCCTGTTTGAGAAAAAGCCGAGAATCAAAGAAATCCAAAAATCACTGCCTTTGAATTTTTCAGCCATCTACATGGAATTTCAGGAGTTCGGAAAAAAAATTGCTGGAAGAGAAAATCTCGTTATGGAGATATTGAAAGACGGTGTGGTAATTGCTGGGGAGAATAAATACTGGGAAACCGTCAGGGATGCTGTATGAAAAATAAAATGGAATGGTGTCTGCGTAAAGGAGAAATATGTGGAAGAAAACACAGAGGGCTGAGAAAAACAGACCCCGGCATTGAACAGTCAAAAGAGTATTTGAAAAAAGCTGAACATAACCTAGAGTTTGCGCACGATGTGAAGAAGCTAAAGAAATATGATGACTGGGTCTTCCCGGTGGCATTCTATGCAATGTATCATGCATCTCTAGCAATTTTGAGCTTTTTCGGATACGAAAGCAGAAATCAGGAGTGCACCTTTACGGTTTTGAAATACCTTAAAAGTGAAAAGAAGATAGACATCACGGACGAAGACCTGAACAGTTTGAGGAGGGCAAGAAAAAGCGCCGGTGAAGATACAGATATGAAAACCCTAAGGGAAGATTTCCAGTACGGGAGTAAAACAAAAGCTGACACAGAACTGGTGAAAAATACAATAAAGGCAGCCAATGATTTTGTAAAAAATATTAAGGGCCTGCTTTATGTAATGTACGGAGAAATATAAAAGGGGAGACGAAAATGTCCAAATTCCAGCCGCCAAGGGGAACGAGGGATTTCCTGCCGCATGACATGATCAGAAGAAGGGCCGTCTTTGAAAAAATCAGACAAGTTTTTGAAAGCTACGGGTACGGCGAGGTGTGTACGCCCGCATTCGAGGATTTTGAACTGCTCGCAAAGAAGTCTGGCCCCGATATAGAGGAAGAGATATACGCTTTTAAGGACAAGGGCGGCAGGAAGCTTGGACTGAGGTTCGATCCGACCGTTCCCGTATGCAGGATCGTGGCATCAAACCCGAGCATAGCAAAGCCGATTAAGTTTTACTATATAACCAACATGTGGAGATACGACAGGCCTGGAGCAGGCAGGTGGAGGGAATTCTGGCAGGCTGGCGTGGAGCTCATAGGCTCGGCAAAACCTGAAGCGGATGCTGAAATACTTGCGTTGGTTTATGATTCTCTGCTTGCTGTAGGAATAAAAAATTTCTATTTTAAAATCAGCTCTCGCAATATCATCGAGAACCTCATCAAAAAAGCAGGCATTCCAGCTAAGAAAAAATTCGATGTCTTTAGAGCGATAGACAAACTCGATAAAATCGGCGAAGATGGGGTAAAAAAGGAAATCAAAGGTTATGAGATACCTGCCAAAGCAATCAACAAATTTCTTGAATTGATTAAATCCAAAAAAGTAGCCAGGGATGAGCTAAAGGAGCTGGAAACGATAAGGGACAGCGCAGAGAAAATGGGAATTGATAACATAAAAATAGATTGCAGCATCGTTCGCGGAATTGATTATTATACAGGATTCGTATTTGAAACGTTTGTGAGAGGTTTTGAGAATTTGGGTTCGGTGGCATCTGGCGGCAGATACGACAGCCTGATAGGCATTTACAGCGGAAGAGAAACCCCTGCAACGGGATTCGGAATAGGGATTGAGAGGCTGATGGAAATTCTCAAAAGCGAAAAAACATCCTCGATAGCCAAGGTCTTTGTGGTTTCGGTAAACGAAGATGTGAAAAAGCAAGTAACAGGAATCGCTAAAAAACTGCGCCAGAACGGGATAAACACGGAGACCGAGATAACCGGAAGAGACCTGAGAAAACAGCTTGACTATACAAACAGGCGACAAATACCCTACGCTGTCATCGTGGGCCCACGTGAAATAAAGGCCAGGAAGTTCAAGCTGCGGGACATGGGAACCGGGAAGGAAAATAGCCTGAGCATGGACAAAATAATGAAAAAATTAAAATAAAAACCAAGAATTATTTTCTTACAAATGTAATGTAACCAGTGTGCATAATACCTTTTATCTGTGGCCGCGTTCCCCGCTCATGCAGCACCATCTCCCGAATCATGCATTCCACGGTTTTTTCATGTCTGAGTCCGTTTTTCCCACATTCAAGCACGAAATGCCTGACCTGTTCTATCGTTGGAACATAAGAAACCAGAAAACCGCCTTTTTCAAGGGCGAGCTTGGAACGTTTAACCGCGCTCCAAGGCTCTGGCAGATCAAGGGTAATCACGTCAACATTTTTTTCATCTATGCCATTGAAAATGTCTTTGTTCTTTATCTCAACGTATTTCTCAAGGCCGGCCTTCTTCACGTTCCTCTTCGCGAGCCTTGCAAAATCGGCTCTCCTCTCATAAGAAATGACCCTGCCATCCGGCTTTACCAGATTTCCCATGTAGATTGCAAGGAAAGCAGATCCAGACCCAGCGTCCACGACCAAATCCCCTGACGAGATTCCGGTGAATGCGGATATCAATGCGGCGTCCTTCAGGGTTATGATCTGCGGACCTCTGGTCAGTTTAGGCAAGATGTCTGGCAATCTCATAAATAAACTAATTCGCACGATTTATTAAAAGTTAAGTTAGATTCGTTTTAAATGATCAATGAGATTTCTTTTTCTTTACCTCTCTTATTAAATTCTTCAACTTTTTTATCGGAACTTTTCTTCGCGTTTTGAGAATAACCAGAAATCTTCTTTTTTTCAATCTTTCCTTTTGAGAGCTCTTTCCGGCTTGTAGTCTAGCCAGTCTTTTATCGACAGCTTTCCAATCCTTTTCGGCCTCGCGCTTCAGTTTTACCTCTTTTCTAGCACCCTCCTCAGCTTCCATTTTCGCTTTACTCTCTTCCTCGGCTATCCTCTCAGCCTCTTCTCTTGCTAGCATCTCCTCCTTTGCGTGTTCCTCAGCCTCTTCTCTTGCTAGCATCTCCTCCTTTGCGTGTTCCTCAGCCTCTTCCCTGGCCTTTCTAATCGCTTCTATTTTAGCCTTAAGGGCGGCTTCCTCCTTGGCCAATCTCTCCTCCTTTAACTTGCGGGCAGCTTCTTCCTCCACCCTCTCCTTTTCTAGTCTCTCTTCCTCTACTTTCCTCTCGGCCTCCTCCCTCTTCTTCCTCTCTTCCTCTACTTTCCTCTCGGCATCTTCCCTCGCCTTGCGAATGGCCTCCAGCTTTGCCTTATGGACAGCCTGTATCGCAGCTCTCCTCTCTTCCTCTGCCCTCTTCGCAGCTTCTATCCTGGCCCTGATTTCTTGCTCAACAAGTTTCTCAATTTTGACCTTCGCCTCTGCCTCTTTCTCAATCTTTTCCCTTTCTCTCTTATCCCTCTCAATTCTCTCCTCAATCTCCATCCTCAACCTTCTATCCCTCTCAGCTCTATCCTCTGCCTCTCTCTTAGTTCTCCTCTCAGCCTCGGTCCTTTCCCTTGCCAACCTTTCCCTCTCAATCTCCCTCTCAATTTCTTCCCTAGCCTTTCTCTCTGTATCTTCCAAAGCCTTTCTGTAAGAGTCTATCTCAGAAAGCTTCTCTGTCTCTCTCCTAGCCCTCCTCTCTTTCTCGGCTCTTCTTTCAGCCTCTTCCCTCGCCCTTCTTCCCTCGGCAGCCTTTCGCTTAGCCTCTTTCATAGCCGCTCTTTCAGCTTCGATATCCTGTTCCACGTAATCGGAATACTCTGTAGCAGCATCATCACTACCTCCGTATAACTTCTTCAACAGGGATATCAAAGAATAATTTATCTTAATGATTTGCGAACAAAACAACCCCTTTCCGAAGTTTCCGAAAAGTGTAGAAAATTTCATACTAAGATATAATAGTAGAGGCTTATAAATTTTTTGGATTAGCTTTTCTTGTTCTTCTTCAGCCTTTCACTGGCCCTTTTCTTAGCCCGTTGCTCTCGCTTTTCTCTCTGTTCAGCCATGAGCCTAGCCTTTCTCTCTTCCTGGGCCATACTCTCAGCCACCAACCTGGCTTCCCTCTCCCTCTCCGCTTCTAGTTCGGCCAGCCTCCTCTCCCTTCTTATAGCTTCCAACATTTCCATCGGCCTTTCTGGTAATCGTTTCAGTTTCTCGATCAAAATCCTTCTTGTTATATGTTGTTTATATAGCACGGCTACCAGTACGCTCACAATGATAGCCACTGCGATAAATGTTGCTTCAGTCCATGGTAATTCTGGAGGTTTTGGCTTCTCAGGCTCGACCACATTTATTAGGCTGGCACTCGCAGCTGTCTGGTTTTCATATTCTAACCTCGAATAAAATATGTAGAATCCAAGCTCCAGGTCAGGCGGAATGGTCACCACCCTTTTTACCAGTTTTTCCTCCTCAACAGCCAAGGTAACATATTCATAAAGTATATCATTACCGGCAAAATCCCTCAGTGCGTAGTACAAGGTGACATCCACAGGCATGAGATCTCCATAGTTATACAACATTATGTCTGCCTCAATCTCGTCCCCAGGATTCACAATTTTTTCAAAAATGCTTGTATCTATATCAAATAAAGCCCCCCTCGCTTTAACTTCGATAATGACGTTGACTATCTCGGTTATCCCGTCTCCTGTAACTAGTATTCTGCCGGTATAAGCGTCCGCAACTTCATCTTCCCTTGCGAATATGTCTATGTTGATTGTTTTGTTTTGGCCAGTCAGCAAGGTAAAATTCTGTTCATCGATCACCACGAATCTGCCAATATTTCCCGGGTCTATCGTTATGTTCAGATCAAGATCCCCGATGTTTTTTATCGAAAGCGTCTTTCTTACGCTCTTACCCTGCTTAATCGAAACCTTTATCAAATCAGGTTCAACCGTAAAGTTTTTGACTGGAACTGGTCCTAGAGGGGGTGGACTAGGAGCACCAGGGCCTGGTGGGGGCGGAGGAGGAAGCTCTTCTACCAAGAATGATCCGATTTCGGTCCGGTTTGCATTCCCATTAATATCAACAGCATATATTCTCCATCCTACAACGCCGATTATAGAAGAATTCTCCCACGTGAAGTTAGACCAGTCGGAATTACCAACCAAATTGTAAGGTGAACCGTAAATCCCTGAATGATTTTTCCATTCGCCAGTTTCATTCGTTGCAAGCCATGCATAATCCAATTCTACGTTATCGGTCCACTGGGCAGAAAGCTCAACCGATCCACCTCGTGTAAATTTCGATAAACTTTGTTGCACATGTTCATAAAACGGGGGTTCGCCATCAGCGATGAAGAACACACCGTACAAGATTTGTGACGCATGACCTGCCAAAACGAAAAGTCCCTGAAAAATCACTGGGGATAAAAACAAGAGTAAAATGATCGAAAGGGACAAAACAAGAACTAAAGAAAGCGGCTTAGCTTCACCTTTTCTTCCCGAATTTGATGTAATATAAGACACCAATTACTACTATAATAATTATTATTATGGCAATTATCATTAAATACGGTGGCGCTTCGAGTTCGGGGCGTGTTATTTCTCTGATTTCTCCTTCCCTCGTTTCGACAACCTTTACGTTGAAAGGAGAATCACCGATAGTCGTCATCACTACCGAGCCAGAAATCCCTTCTCCCCCCTCCGAGACTGCACCACAACTTACGGACAATTTCCCCCTGTAATCTTTATATGATGCATCGTCAGGAACCGTAACGGTACCGTAGACCCTTTTTACCGAACCCGCGTTTATCAAGGCTTCCGGTTCCTCAAATTCTATTTCAAGGGGATCCAGATCAGCAATTGAGTATGAACACAAGATTCTGTTCGTTGAGGTTGTAGCCTGAATTTGAAATGTGAAATCTGCCGATTCCCCCCTCATTAATTCTATATCGTAAGGAACGGGTCTTGTAACACCGAGCGAGTAAACCGATTGCAGATTTAGCAACAAGGCAAAGACCAGGATTGCGCCGATTTTTGAATATTTTGAACCAATCATCTAATTACCTCAATGATCTTCGCTTTCAACTCCTATCGAGTTTTGATAGCTGTCCTGTTTCAGCACTTGTGGAATCAAGATGTGCCAGTAAAGGTTGAAGGTAGCATTTGCGTTGTCACATGCGACGCTTGAACATCGCACAAGTCCAGTTCCCGGCTGGAAATAAACCTGAACCAAGCTGCTTTCGTTGATGAAAACTTCCGGAATGTTCCCGGTATCATCAGGGCTCAAGGCATCATCGTCTATTATATAGTTGTCGCCTGTTAAGTTAATTTGTTCGCCGTAGGCTTGCCCTGTAAAGTTGCTTGCATTCCATTTGAGGTCAAGTACAATGTTACCGGAGTTTTTCATCTGATCACCGGCCGTGCCGTTGTTCCATTCTCCTAGATTCAGTGTTCCCATGTATATTGTGTTTCCGGCCGGTGGATAGATGAATGCCCTCAACTCGCCATATGTCCAATTCTTAGGTAAGTCACTTTCATTTATGCCATCAGTTACCGTGACGTTGACCCTCCATGTCCCATTGATTTCAAAGAATTGTACATCCTCTAACTGTCCAGTCATGTTGCAGTACCTATTACCCGGTCCCCACTGTCCGTCCCCGGAGTCATAATTCATTATGATGGTGTGATCCGCGGTGTTGGCATTGCATGGTCCGGTTCCATTGCACAAGTAAGCCGTCCCATTATCTCCAGTAAAGGTGTCGCAATCGCCATTCAAATCAGTGATTCTAGCCTTAACCAATACAGTTGTCGTTGTGTTTTCAGTCGGGTCGATTATCACGTCTGCCGGGTTATCGGTGCAATTAGACCCATTTATATAAATATAGTCAACAGTCGGTACGTAATTTCCTATGCCCAACTGGCCGAACCTCGTTACATAGCCTACCAACTCTGAAATATTACCATAAAAACCCATAAAAATTGAAAATAGAAGAATTAAAATCAATATTAAGGCCACTTTCTCGGTCTTCATCAGGCAGGCACCAAAACGACTTATGGTAAATAATTGGTTAATTGGTGTTAAATAATAAAATATAAAAGTTGGTCACATCTTTGGGAATTTTATTTCCCTTTCTTGACTTTGAAATTATAATATAGAACTATTATCACTATTATTATAATGAGCACTGCAATCAGTATAGTTGTATAATCTATACCAGGACCGGGGGGAGGACTTATTTCTCTGATACCCTTCTCTCGAACTTCAACTACCTTAATGTTGAATGGGGAACCACCAACAGTTGTCTTTACTACAGAACCTGAACCTGTTCCCTCTACTACTGGACCACAGCTAACAGACAAATGTCCGCTGTAAGTTTTTATTTCAGCACCAACTGGGGCCGTAATGGTCCCGTAAACATTTTTTATCGAACCCGCATCCACACTTGCATAGTCTTCCTCAAAATTTATTTCCAATGCATCTAACCCGCTGATGGAATACGTACATAGCAACATCTCCGTAGAAGTTACAGCCTGGATTTCAAATGTGAATCCTGCCGACTCCCCTTTCATCAATTCTATATCATAGGGTACAGGCCTTGTTACACCAATAGACTGCACGATTTGTACACTGAATAAAACCCCTATAGTTGCGACTAGAAAAACACACCAATACATTGAATTCTTCGAATCAAACTTCATTTTAGACCTCAGTGATATGAACTTTCAACCTCAATCGAATTTTGATATGTATCTTCTTTCAATCCACCCGGAATGTAAATGTGCCAATACACGTCAAATGTTGCATTCTCATTTCCACATGCTACACTTGAACATCTAAGCAGACCTGAAGCAGGAACAAACGACACTTGAACATCGTCGCTCTCATTGATTAAAACTTCAGCAAGGTTTCCAGTATCATCTGGGCTCGATGCATCATCGTCTATTATATAGTTGTCACCGGTCTTATTTATGCCTTGGCCGTAAAGTTGGCCCGTAAAGTTGGTCGCGTTCCAATCCAAATCCAAGATTATGTTCCCTGTATTTTTCGTTTCTTCTTGACCAGTTCCATTGTTCCATTGAGCAAGGTTCAAGGTCCCCATGAATACAGTTCCAGTCGGGGCATAACTAAACGCAGCAAGCTCACCATATGACCAATTTTTTACCAGCGGACTGCTGTCGTTTATGCCGTCTGTTATCGTGACGTTAACCCTCCATGTCCCGTTAATATCAAAGAACTGCAGATCTTCTGCTGGTCCACTCATGTTACAATATCTATTACCAGATCCCCATTGCCCATCTGTAGCATTATAGTTCAGTGTAATTGTGTGGTCTGCCGTGTTGGCGTTACAGGGTCCGGTCCCATTGCACAAGTAAGCCGTCCCATTATCTCCAGTAAAGGCGTCGCAGTTTCCATTCAAATCCGTTATTGTCACCTTCAAATATACAGCTCTGGTCGAGTTTTCAATCGGATTAATCGTCACGGCTGCGGGGTTGTCGGTTGTCATTTGGCTGTTTAGATAAATGTAATTAACCTCAGGTGCCGAATTACCTATTAGCAACTGGCCGGTCTTTGTTACAAACCCAGTCAAATAATCGACAGAAGGAGAAGCCACAATTAAGACAGCCAAAACAACCAAACATAGTACGACAACCGGGGTTTTTGTCCGCATTAGTTAGCACCATAATTATTGTTGGTAATAATATTATGTTGAAAAAATATTTAAATGTTTTAATTCGTGGTACCTCGGTAGAAAAATGTGGATAAAATCAGAACCGACATGATGCAAGCGATTCCAAGAAAATCGACACCACGAGACTTCACAAGGGAGTTCATCCACACCAATGTAGTGGAATACCCAATTCGTCAAATCCTTCAACGTTTAGCTTGTACTTATTTCGATGTAGCTTTGATAATCTTGTGAGATGAAACCTACCGGCAAATAGGCTCTGAAGTATAAGTTTCTCGCCACAGCGGGCGATAAATTTTCAAAAATTAGCACGTAATCATATGTAAGTTGTTTGAAGGCGCCAGTCGTAGTTTCATTATACGTTGCATTGCCCACTCCAACTACATAACTTGAATCGTCCATGCCAGTAAAGTCAGTTCCATTAAGGCTTATATCAACGACCTGATTTCCGGTATTTTTAATCTCCAAAGGGTATGCATCGATTGAATTAACAGTTTGGTCTGGTATTCCCGTGAAAGTAATGGTTGAGGTGTTTACATCGATTGAAGTAAGAATGTTGTATGTGAAATTCTGTGAGGTAAAGTTACCGACACCGTTTGTAACGTTGATATAGACCGATACGTTCCAGTCCCCATCATTCCTCCAGTATTCCATATCCCATTCCCTGAAGCAGTCACAGGTCGTTCCACAATTCTGTATCACACCAGTGTAATAAAACACAGGATTAGTATAGCTTGTAGAGGAATTGAATATTCTTATTTCGCATACGTCTATATCTGTTGAATTATCCACGGTCACTGTAACGTTCACGGTTTTGTTTGAATTCTCTATCGGGTTTATAATTATCCCCGGATCTCCCTCATCCGGTTGTATTGATATTGATTCTATCGATATTTCTGCTTGAACTGTGAAAGTGTATTCATAGTTATTGGAATGTGCATTCGATGCCCCAGTGTTGTCGTTTGCCCACTGCCTTACATAATAGATACCATTACTCAGATCAGGTGTAATTGTGAATTCATCAATATCACCTGAACTTGTATAGGTGTTACCAGAATCCGTATATCCACCCGAATCAACAGAAACATATTGCGTAACTGTATCGGTTGGGTTTGCATCAGTATCCGTACCCTTTGTGAATGTTATGGTCGGGGTGGAATCGCCTGTTGTCTGACCATCCAATGATGCAGCAGAAGGTGCAGCTGGCTGAGCGTTTGTCAAGGTAAACGTAAAGTCGTAATTTGTTGAACCAGCTTCCCCGTCGGTCGCTCTCAATCTACCGTAATAGGTTTCCGATGCTCCATCGTATGTCAGGACAACGTCTGTAACAGGGGAGTCCAGTCCGCTGCCGGAATAGATATCGCAGACCTCGCTGTCCCTTCCGGCCGAATCCTCATCTATGCATAGAACAGATGTCACTCCGTCCCCGTCATCGTCGCTTCCTTCGGTCCATGTAAAGTTCTGATTAGGATCGTGTGTAGTGCCCGGATTCCAATTCGAGTCTGGATTTGGCGGCGAGTTTTGTATAGTTACGGCGGAAGAGTTCATAGAATCCGCCTCCCCACTATCATCATACAAACTTGCTTGACAGATGAATTTGTAGGTTTTGCTTGTATCTGCCGGTTCAATATCACCGACAGCGGAAGTATTGACGTAGGTGTCGTTGCTGGTAGCGACTTCATTCTCATCATCGTTGTGCCATTCCTGATAGCCGGAACCAGTGTCCCTGTACCAGGTGAAATTCGTGCGCAGAACCTCACCGGCATCAACATCGTAACCGATTGAGCCACAGTCAAGGGTGTCCGTCGTTTTAGGTGAGAATGGTGTTATATCAACGGATGTGAGAACCGGTTTAGAGTTCTGAATGGTTAAGCTTGCATTGTTCCACTCCGTTTCATTATTCACTCCGTCGGACATCTTGACAGAGCAAGTCCATGTTTCTCCCTTTGAAGTATTCCCAGAGCCGAGGACTGCAATCTCGGTCAAAGTCCCGTTCTGGACGGATGTGTTGCCAGACAGGACAGGCTGGCTTCCATTCCACCACTGCCAGTAAGCGTTCAGATTTTCATCTTCAGGGTCCTCGCCAATAGCCCAGCAGTGCAAGTCGTCTGTCGTGTAATTGTTCCCGCTCGTCGAATTCAGAACCATTTCCGTCGTGTTTGGAGGTATCAGATTGGAGCTCGTAACGTTGATGTAGATTGTGCCAGAATTTTCATTACCGACCGTGTCATTTACTGTTATGTTCAACCAGTACATCCCTACATCCAAGGATGTCGCATTGGTAAGTAATCCTGAACAGTCAATGGTAAAGTTGGTATCGTTCACCTTAAAGCAGTCTATTCCGCTAGAATCGCTGGCGTCTATATCGTAACTCAGGGTTTCGTTATCCATTATAGTCTGGTTGGCAAGGTCTATGAATGAAGGTGGAATAGCATCAAGGTAAAATTCATACGTTTTGTTTATCCCGTCCAGCGTGTCGTTCAATAGGACATCTCCAGTAGGACCTGTTAATGCCACATAGACCATGTAATATCCAGTCGGGTTATCACCAGTATCCCACGGATTATCCTCCCATACAGACGAAAGGTTAAAAACTTCACCGGAATTAACCGTTCTTTTGGTTTGTGTGTTAGAATCATTTATCTGCGTGGAAATAACCTCATCGCTAGTTGCATTTTTAACCTGCATAACAGAATAGAATGAGATGTTGGTAGAGCCCACGTTGTTGACTACGCTGTTGACACTTTCTTCTTCAAGCAAAGCAATCGAAGGTTCTGTAGAAACAAATTTTCTAACCCTTACATCGTCCCAATATGAAACACTCCCAGAAACGCCGCCGAAAGCTATTTCATTTGTATAAGTAGTGGTTGGTCCTGGGTCTGCATCCTCACCCTCTAAATCACCATTAACATAA